>Ga0114129_10001647_pt1 | contig 30352 bp, 32 predicted proteins | sample RhiMetdeltSRZDD1_FD_80071 | JGI IMG/M metagenome (GOLD analysis project Ga0114129, IMG submission 80071) | Populus rhizosphere microbial communities from Tennessee, USA - Rhizosphere MetaG P. deltoides SRZDD1 (version 2) (version 2) | ecosystem: Host-associated > Plants > Roots > Rhizosphere >...
CCTGCTTGCCTCAAGGCAACTAATGCAGAATATAGCCTTCTTTCTGCATTACTAATGCATTTGCCATCCCAGCCATAATAAGACATGATAACACCCATAACACATCTTCCCCCTTGTCCATCAGTATACTGCTTTCTGATTTGTTTAAACTGTTTTCCATATGTCCGTAGAATTTGAGAAATAGTTGATATTTGGTTTGACTGCCTACTAATGTTACTAAAATAATATGCGTGATTATGTAGCACTATGTCCTCTGTTAACTGTCTATTATAGTCACGCAGAATTTGTGACGCAGATGATTCTTGCTTTAATATTTGCTGTTGCCGAGCCATATTATTGCATATAAGTTAGCACAGACAAACTATTTAGAAGCTACGCTTCCTGAATTTCGATAGAAATGTGCACGTATTTGCACATATTATAATGCCCTCGTAGTATCTAAACAACCTTGGCAGCGTAATTATTCATGCAATCTAAATTTTGTATATATTGTTGCAAAAATTGATTATTATTAGATTTTTTTACTCAGGGATGCAGTCAACCTTTTCAATGCAGCCGAACCGTCAAATTTATCCAAGAGTACTTCAATCAATACAAAATCCTTGGAAATTTTTTCTGCCTCCTTCAAAGCGGTTTCAAATTGACCTTCTGTCTCAACGACATAACTTCTTCCTCGACCAAGCAGCTCAGTTACCTTACTATACTTCCATTTGAAGATATCATTAAAAGACCCATCAAGGAGTGAACGCTCGGTTCTATACCCGTCATTATTGAGTAGTATTACAATCGGATTTAGATTTTCCTTCACTACGGTAGCCAGCTCCATACCTGTCATCTGGAAAGCACCGTCTCCAACAATAACAATTGGTCTTAAATCAGAATCTGCAAGCTGAGCGCCTATACAAGCTGGTATTGCAAATCCCATTGACAGATAGAATGCAGGTGACAAAAATTCACTTCCTTTATGAATAAAAAGATCCAGCCCTCCAAATAGGGCATCACCCACATCTGCTATTACAATATTTTTTGATGTAATAAAATTGTTGAGACGTTGAAATAATCTATCAACAGTAATCTTACTAAGTTCGCTCGTTTGAAACTTTTGGAACGTTTTTCTCTTTACGCTAATGCTTTGAAATTGTTTTAATTTAGTGTCATTCAGTGCAGTAAGAAAATCCTGCAGAGTAACACCCTCATATATGTGGTGTTTTATGGTTAGTTTCAGGCTTGTAGCATTTATTGTTGTTCCTTCATCAATTGGCGTTAAAGAATTACCAAAATCTATGTCAGTCATGAACGTTCCTAAAAGGATAGCACAGTCATTTGATTCAACATACTTCTTGACTTCAGGAAATCCCATAGAACCTTCATATACACCTAGGTATGACGGATGATTTTCGTCTAAAACTGATTTACTCAATGGAGTTGAAACTACTGGGATATTGGTTTTTTCAAGGAACTCAAGAAGTAAATTCTGTAAACCAAATCTCTGAATCTCTACCCCAGCTACGACGACAGGCTTTTTAGAAGAATTTATCATGATAGAAGCTTCTTGTACAGCCTCTTTTTTAGCCGATAAATCAGAATCTGTCGTAGAAAACTGTCTTACCGATTTTGACGCTAGAGTTTTGTAAATCATATCTCTTGGAACTTCGATGTATACTGGCATCTTGTATCTCAGTGCAGCAGAGAGTACCCTATCTATTTCTGAAGACGCAGTAGTTTCATCGTCTAATACAGTCGTTGCAACAGTAACGTGGTTGAAAAGATCAAGTTGCGTACTATAATCTCGAACTTTATGGTGGAGAAGTGGTGATTTCTTACGTTCTGAAATACCAGGTGCTCCACTTATTACTATGACAGGAGATTTTTCTGCATAGGCTTCAGCAGTTGTATTAAGGACTTTTAAACCACCAACACAATAAGTAATACAAACGGCACCTATCCCTCTTACTCTTGCATATGCATCCGCAGCGAATCCTGCCCCTTGTTCATCACAAGTGTTGACTATCTTTATTTTGCTTTTTGTAAGCTGAGAGTAGAGCCCCAAAACATAATCCCCGGGAATTCCAAACACATGTCGAACACCTAATTTGTAAAGCTGATTTATTAAATAATCACCAACAGTGTACGATTCCACAATCCGTTTTTTGAAAAAACCAGGATTTATTGTTTTATTTTTTTTGAGCTTGAAGAAGTTTATCCTAGGCGCCCCCAGATCGCACAAGATCTGAAAAAGGCTATAAGTTGCAAAGAAAAATTGATAAATCACGTGATGTAAGGGTGAAGCATTACTGCAAGTCATTCTTCCGAATATGTGCGCAGTGACTTTAAGCGTAAGCTAATAATTGGTCATACCACTTTAAGACGGCAGTGACACAAAAAATCCTCTATATGAAAGTGAATAATAGAAATGGGCAAAAATGAAGGTTTTGTTACCGATATAACAGACAAGGATGAATTAAGCGAGATTCAGAAAATCGGAAATATGCTCAATCCAAATGAAAAAGTCCTATTGGTGGCACGGCAGTCTAGGTTCCTCCCCGGAGGGTCCGCTTTAACGCCTAACATCGTAATTGCAACTGATAGACGTATAATAATTAGAGACCCTTATGTCTTGGGTCTTAAGTCTGAAATTGTTGATATACCTTATGACGTAATAACTAGTGTTAAGTTGCTAAAAGGGGTCCTGACATCTACTATACTATTCAAGGCCCCCGCACTAGTCAACCAAAGCAAACTAGGATTACTAGACGAAGATATCGAAGGTGAGCATGATCAAGGTGGTGTTATCCAAGCATTACCAAAAGGAAAGGCTGAAGATTTACTAGAGATAATTAGGCGTGGGATTAGGGGTAATAATAGAACAGATGAACCTTCAGTACAAGTAGGGTCGCTGTCAATAGCTGATGAATTAAGTAAGCTTTCAAAATTAAAAGACCAAGGTGTCATTACAGCTAAAGAATTTGATGAAATGAAAAAACAACTTATAAGCCAGCTATGAAGTTTGAAATTTTATCCGTCTTATTTCTTTTAATATTGATCATGTTAGGGACACAGCGTGGGAGTGTTGTGTATGCAGATCCTTCAGTCAAAGACAGTAATCTAAAGGTAGAACTAGTTACTCAAGGACTAGCATCCCCTACGAGCATGGCATTTATAGATAGAAATAATATACTTGTCTTAGAAAAGAACAGCGGTCAAGTCCGTCTAATATCCAATGGAATATTGGATAAGCAGCCAATACTAAAGCTCAATGTTGACCATACTACTTTAACATGCTGCAGAGGATTGTTAGGTATAGCAGTGACTAATTCATCTTCACCCTCCGTTTTTGAAAATAAGCCATCAGTTTTGCTTTACTATACTGAGAAACTAGACAAAGATGTACGTAATAGGGTATACAGTTATGAATGGAATGGAAAATCCCTAGTAACTCCTCGGCTAATTCTTGATCTTCCCGCCACACCGGGTCCAAATCACCCTGGAGGAAAACTCGTCATAGGATTAGACAAGTATCTATATACAATAATTGGAGACCTGAATAATGAGGGTAAATTACAGAACATTAAAGATGGTCCTAACGTCACTGACAGCTCGGTAATACTAAGAGTAAACGCGACCGACGGCTCTCCAGCTAAAGGAAATCCATTCTCTGGGTTGAGTGTTAAAATGGGCAAATACTATGGCTATGGAGTAAGGAATAGCTTCGGACTGGCGATAGATCCTGTTACAGGAGCGCTATGGGATACTGAAAATGGCGACAAAGATTTTGATGAAATAAATCTAGTTAAGCCAGGTTTTAACAGTGGATGGAAACAACTTATGGGTCCTATTTCAAAAAGCAAAATATCTACATCCGATTTAGTTAACTTCTCCCATTCGCAGTATAGTGACCCAGTTTTCAGTATCACACCATCCCTCGGCATAACTGCCATAGACTTTTTCAACTCCACGAAGCTTGGAGACAAACACTACAATAATATATTTGCAGGCGACATAACACATGGAAATTTATATTTTTTTACGCTGAATACTAATAGGTCTGGATTTAGCTTCGGTGAAGATACTGAACACGATCTTCTAGATTCTGTTGCCAATGGCGAAAAGGAGTTGTCAGAAGTAACTTTAGGTACTGGCTTTGGGGGAATTACTGATATAATGACTGGACCAGATGGTTTTCTCTACGTATTAACCTTTGACCAGGAATCTCATGGGCAAGGGAAAATATACAGAATTATACACTCATAGAGTAGTTATCTTGGTTAAAACTTTAGAAACAGATTTCTTGCCTGGAACGCGCCACTAACAACTTTAGGAACATCCTCAGGTGCGAGACATGTCATGAGATATATTGCACCTTAAACATGTGTTACTAATTGTAATAAACTTCTGAGTTACCACCTGATCCATCTAGGTCCAATTGAAAAAAAATAATGATGCAAATACCAAAAAGAAAAATAGGAAAACGATTACCTTGATAGAACCCTTGGATTCCTTTCTAACCTTTATTAAGCCGCGACTTTTCTTGGCGTGACAATTCGGACATAGGACCAAACAGTTAGACATCTTATTATTTGATCTGTTGCCATCCTTGTGGTCAAAATCGAAGATGTCAGAATTCCCCCTGCAATACGCACATTTGTGTCGTTGTTTTTTTAAAGTGGCTCTTTTAATTTCTGCAGAGAAATATTTTCTCTCCCGTTTCCTGCGCTTATGGACGGATAGAGCTACTGCAATAACAAAGAATATGAGAATGAATAATAGGCCATAAGTTATTCCACTGCTTGAAGTATTTCCATATCCTTGTGTATTTGCAGGATTGAATAAATCCAAAATTGCAGAGAATGAGTTTAGGATAATCGACATAATGGTCATTAATGCAGTTCACCAGTTTACTTGCAAACCGAACGCCTATTTGGTATGTAAATAATCTGGAATTTGATCCTATGCAATTTTCAGCTGACTAAATTTCGATTCTTATTATAGAATAGCTAAATAGGGTTGACTATTAGGACTTACCAATTTATTCCTTACCGTACCAAAATCTTATGAAAGATTAAAGATTAATTTAAGCAAATTATGGTCAAACCCTCACATACTTCAATAGTGATTACAATCGAACCTAAAGAGCCTTAAATTGTTCACTCCAGCGAGCATATGCTTTCATCATATCTATACTTACACTAGGCTTTCTTCTTTTCAGGATCTCTTTGAAATCAGAAGTGCATATAGGCCTAGTCTGCGATCCTGTTTCTAGCGCTCTTCCACTTTGAAAGAGTTCGTCCACAACTCGCAGTTGAGCAGATTGACATATGTCCTTGACGTCACTCGCACTATAACTTTGCGTCAGCTCTGCGAGATCTTGAGGCTTCAGTGACTTTTCCATTTTCAATTTTTCAGTGTACTGGCGAAATAAATGTAGTCTAGATAAGTTATCTGGAAGCGTTACGAAAATCCTCTTCTGAAATCTTCTCAAGAATCCTACTTCTAAAGACCAAGGTTTGTTGGTAGCACCAATCACGTATAACTTTGATTCTTTAGCTTTATCGTTTATTCCATCCATTTCTGTGAGAAATTGATTCTTCACGCGGACTTCTCCTCCTACTTCTCCATTCCTTGAACCAAGAAGTGAATCTATTTCATCAATAAAGAGAAGTACCGGTACCCCCTCGCTGTCGTGGAGCTTACGGGCTAAAATGAAAAGCTTGGAGACATTTTTTTCTGCTTCGCCTAACCATTTGCTCATCATAGCTGCAGCATCAATATTTATGAAATAGCCGTCTATCTCAGCAGCGGCCGCAGCTGCAAGTAATGTTTTTCCGCACCCGGGAGGGCCATAAAGCAAAATACCGCGGGGCCAACCCAATGGAAATAAGTCGATACGTTTAGTTGGATAGACTATGGACTCTCTGATCGCACTTTTAGCGTCATCCAATCCTATTACTTGATCCCATGACACATGAGGCTTTTCCTTCAGTATCAAATCATCAAAGTTCGCTCCTGAATTTTCATCTTTATTCCCCTCCTTTCTGGAAGTACCTGTATTGGTGTTTGGCGTATGCTGTTGGCTGGATTTTATTGGTCGGATATTTTCACTTGAGTGAAAATCTGAAATCCCGCTAGCTAACGCTTTAATTCTATTTTGGTAAGCATTAGCCCTCTCCACATAGATTTTATTCAGTTTGTAGTCGGGATATAATTGAACCAGCTTCACGAGAGCTTCTGTAGCGCGTTGGTATGCCTGTATTGCCAATCCTCTAGAACCTTGAGAATCAAAGTCAATAGCCTCAGCTGCATACTTGCTAGCACTGTTTTCTAATTCTTGCGGAGCCAAGCTCATGATCTGCAACTAGAGTGCCGATTTGGATTTGAAGTACTGTGTTGTGAATCTATATTATGTAAGGAACAAAATAAGATCAACCTTACCGAGCTTTGAATATCTAACAAGATTCTATATCGGTAATCGTATTAAATCACAATAAGCAATGGTTCATATAAGATCAGAAATATGGGTAAAAGGGTAAGTGGTCAATTTTTATTAATCACGAACAGACAACAAATTAGTTTACAATGATTAGGGGAGTCACCTATAGAAAGTTTAGCCTGGTTTATGCTTTGATACTCTCTTATTTTTGTTGTTATTCTTATGTCTTCCATCCAATATTATTCTCGTGGACAGCATCAAATTATTGATGTGTATGCAAGTCCTTCAAATACAACGCTTTATTTTGATTGCGGTAACACTCCAAATAAATTAACAATTCAGGCAGTACCAGTAACTCCAAATGAAGAGTATACTATGTGGTTATATAAGACGAACATCAAGTTTGGAAATTCTACCACTACCACTACTAGCGGTCGTGCAAACACGCTTGGAAATGGTGAGAGTTTCTTTAACGCCGTATTTACGATTCCCTCAATGGACAAAAATATGTATCTTGCCGCTCTCTACAATGGTAATGACACTAGTACATCACACCAATAGCTAAGGGGGCTGCTAGGTGCTACGTTGGAGCCAATACGTCAACTGATACCCAAACTCCAGAGCAACAGTGCTTGGCATTAATTAGTCAAAATAAAGAGGTAAATGGTGTAAAATTAACACAAGAAAATTGTAAACCTATGACTCAGAGAAATATAAAATAGTAAGAATTGCTGTACAAGGTCAATTATTTCAAAAATTAGGTTTTAAGCAAACGATTCATCTAACTTTACTTATTCTGCAATGAAACTAGTGATTATGACATAGCCATTTTTTGTTCATTTGATTCCTGTTTGGACCCACCGCATAAATATATATTTAATTTTCATAATTCTCCCAGACGAAGATGGAAAAAGACCAACCTACTGCAATAGTCACTGGAACTTCAACTGGAATAGGATTTGAAACTTCATTACTTCTTGCAAGAAATGGATTTTATACGTTTGCTACAATGCGCGATACAAGAAAAAGTACAAAAATAGAAAAAATAGCAAATGATGAGAATCTTCCGTTGGAGGTATTAACCCTAAATGTTGACGACTCTAATTCAGTAAAAGAAACAATACAGAAAATACTGACTAAAAGGAAACAAATTGATATTTTAGTAAATAATGCAGGTTATGGCTTATTCGGTGCTTTAGAAGATATTTCGATGGAGCAAATAAAGCAACAATTCGAAACAAATCTGTTTGGAGCAATAAGAATGATTAAAGAAACCTTACCAATAATGAGAAAACAGAAGAATGGAATAATAATAAATATTAGTTCAATAGCTGGTATTCTTGGTCCCCCCACAAGTTCCGCTTATGCCAGCACTAAATTTGCATTAGAGGGATTATCCGAGTCTATATCCTACGAACTTGAGCCTTACAGAATTAAAGTAATCCTTATCGAGCCTGGTGTTATTAATACTAATTTCGTGCCTAATATTAGACTTCCAACTCTAATTAAAGATAAACTGCCTCAACAATCTTCGTCCGAAGAAAAAGAATTGGTAAATGAAATCACTGATGATGATTCTAAGAAAATGAATTATTCACATTATTCCAGTACTGTCAATGCGTTTCTATCCCACTATTATCCGGCTATGAAGAGTGCTCCGTTACCACAAGAAGTCTCGGCCGTAATACTCGAATCTATTAAAAATGCAAGAAATTCTCAGGAATGTTTCTTTAGACATACTGTAGGAAAAGACGCGAAGGTTTTCTTTCAAGCAAATAAGACAATGACTGATTCGCAATTACACAAATTTATTTCATACAAACTGCTGAGTTAAACTATAACCATTTTTCATGATGACATAAAGGTTAGCAAGTTCCTGGTGCACTTTTTAGCGACCTCTGAAGTTTCCAAGTCCAAATTTCCATTTGTTATGATTGTACTGATGCATGCAATCCAATTTAGAAGTTAACATAATATTCGACTATCTATCGTCGCATTAGAATATCTTGATACTCACTCAAACTCTAAAAGTAAGTAGATTGGATGTATAATGGCTCAAGACAATGTATTCAATAGCAAAGATCAATGGAAGCTTAATCTTTGCATCGAAAGCTAGAATTTTCCTCATCGTAATGATTATTCCAGTTATAGCAATAGTTGCTACTCATTGTGTTTATGGTCAACAAAATATACTAGAAATCCCAGCTAAAAAAGTCCCCGTAGGAGATATTGACATAGCATATAAGATGTTTGGTAAGGGTAATCCAATTTTACTGATTAGTGGAAGCGGCAACGTTATGGATGCTTGGCCTACACATTTCTTAAAAGAACTTGCATCAAACCATACCGTAATAATATTTGACAATCGAGGAGTAGGAAATACAACTGTAGGTACAAAATCATTCTCTATCGGTCAATTTGCAAACGACACTGTAGGATTGTTGGACGTTTTGGACATCCAAAGAGCAGATGTGCTTGGATTTTCTATGGCTTCCTTCATTGCTCAGCAGCTAACACTTACGAATCCAGATAGGGTTAGCAGGCTTGTATTATATGGTGCTTCCTGTGGTGGACATGAAGGTATACCACAGACGCAAGCGGTTATTACGAAGATATCCGATTTTGTAAATAATAGGTCTCAGAAAATGGATGAATTTTTGTCTGTCACGTTTCCACCAGAATGGATGAGAACAAATCCCAACTTTCTTCAAAGCATTCCAAAAAGTACAGAAATAATTCTTTCTACTACTCTCGTGAAAGAGTTCAACGCTGTAGAAGCATGGTTGTCAAGAAACTGGACAGGAGTCTGTGGTCAGCTTCAACACATATCCGTACCTACCTTGATCATTACTGGTACTGAAGATGTGGCCGTACCTGCAGCTAACTCATTAATACTCGTAAAAAAGATTACGAACGCATGGCTTGTACAAATAAAGGGAGCTGGGCATGGGTTGATGTATCAATACCCGGAGCAATTTACCGAGATAGTAAAAACCTTTCTTTCAACAACTTCTAATTAGCTATTGGCGTTACGATTAAGAAGATTGCCTTGCTGATACTATAACATTTTAACTTGATATCCACTTTATGCATACACGGTACCGCTTTTTAGGGGACAGATCTTAGTCCGTTGTGAACCAAAGGGACTGTAGATATCACGGAAGTGCGTGGACCCACTTACGCTAAGTTTAGTAGATAACCATCGTTTCACTTATCTCTTAAAATACCTGTTTTTTGTAAATAGTACAATGAAAGAAGGAAATAAAAATCCGACAGTAGTTCATTTTGAAATCCCAGCAGACGATGTGGAGCGTGCGAAGAAGTTCTATTCGACTTTGTTTGGTTGGAAAATAGAAAAACCTCCAGGTGAAATGGATTATTGGATGATCTCAACTTCGGGAGACAGCAATGATAAATCTTCTTTAGGGGGTGGTTTGATGAAGCGCAAAGATCCTCAGCAACCTAACTTGAATTATATCGGAGTACCCTCAATAGACGAATATTCTAAGAAAGTTAATGAACTAGGAGGTAAGGTTGTTATGCCAAAAACTGAGATCCCCGGATATGGCTACTTTGCTGTGTGTATGGATACGGAGAAAAATGCGTTCGCATTATGGGAAACGATACCACAGTAAGTATTGGGTACGTAGAAGCTGGATAGAAGACTAAAAACTGACTATTCACTTTTGTTCAACCATCTTTCTTGAACGACATTCAGTTCATATCTCGAACTTGGACTTAAGAACGCCTGATCGATGATGGAGCAAATTTTATTGTATTAAGAGAGTCGAGTCTTCTCACAAAAGAAGTTAATTAATAATTCTACGGTTCGGAATTCGATCAGAAATATGGATCATTGTTCTCTTGGGGAGAAGCAATGATTCAAACGTGTGTATATATAGACATTGATCGAATTGCCATAAATAATTTTCTAAAGAAGTTACGAAACAAATAATTGAGTTAAATAGAACCGTTAATTACCGACATTTATTCACGCAAATCACTAGTCCGATAAAGACCTCGCCTCTGGACAGTACAATACAATCGCCGTTGCAGACGAAGACAAGAAAGTCACTATTAAATCTCGAATCCCCCTTAGAATTTTTCTCATAATACTATTGGTAAAGTTTCGTACTTAGAGCCTGGTCAAGTTATATTATTAGAAATAAGCTACGCTACTTACGAGTGATATTAGGGACCCAAGCTGAAATCCGGTTTCAATGCCACAATACGGGGAAGCTTTTGCCAATATTCTTCTCCATATCTTGGTATAGCAATGTGTTGTGTGACTAAGAGCTTACCATCTATCTGTCAGAATTTTAGTACTTTATGATCCCAAAGTGTTATACCAATTCGCCTTGCCTCCCTACAATCGTTCGGCTTGCATATATCCATCTATAATCCATTCTTCATCTTTAAAAATTCTGCTTTGAAGTAATTTATTGTATCATCGTCGATTATACAAAATTCAATGATCTCGATAGAAGAAGTCTTATTTTGTTCCAGAAACCTTTTTGTTTCGGCTACTAAGATTTTTGCACACTTGTCCTTTGGAAACCCAAATATTCCTGAGCTTATTGCAGGGATGGAGATAGAACGATATTTAAGTTGAGACGCAAGTAGTAACGAATTACTTATTGCCTTCGTTAACTTATGTTCTTCATTCCCCTCACCCATTCTTGGGCCAACAGCATGAATAACTGCTTTACATGATAACCTCCCAGCGGTTGTCACAACGGCAGAACCAACGGGTACAAAGCCTATTTTGTTACTTTCTTCTTGTATTACCGCTCCACCTTTTCTCACGATCGCAGCAGCAACGCCTCCACCATGTTTCAGGTAAGAATTAGCAGCATTTACTATCGTGTCAGTGTTTCTTTCAGTTATATCCCCTTTTACGAGCTTGACGATTTTCTTATGATCATGCTTAAGCTTTATCTCGTCAATGATAATGATGCCGGCTCAACCATCTCCCCTCCGTGAAAAACCATATTTTAGGTTTTTAATTTGGCGATAATTTGATATGAACCACTAAAGAGACGATCAAAGATATTAAAATCTCAAAATCTTATCGTACGACTAAGCAGACAGAAAGAGTATCTAATTATAAGGTTAAAAGTGTGCTATGCTATAGTTATAAACACCCTCTAATATCCATATCTAGAATTGAATAACTTTAGGCAGAGCAGTGTTCTATTTTTTATATCCTCTGGCATATTTCTGATTATCATTTCAGCAATTTCAGGACAATCTTCTTACGTTATAGCTCAAGAACTTTCAACAACGAATAATAGCAACGTACCTAACTTAAAGGATAAAGGTCTCAAGGTCGAGAAAATTCTTACCGACCTGAATTTACCAACCAATATCGCATTCCTAGACAACAATGACTTTCTAATTCTTGAAAAGAATGGTACGGTCAAAGTAGCAATCGATGGAAACGTCCTCAATGAGCCAGTGTTAAAGGTCAATGTATCAAACGGATTCTTTCAAGGCATGCTAGGAATTGCAATTGCGCACTCTAACAAGAATGTTAATGCGACTGATACTAATAATGGGAAGCCACCATCTGTTTTCCTATTTTATACTGAAGACAAGGGAAATGGACATACCCCAATTGGAAATAGGCTTTATCGGTATGAGTTAGTAAATAACAAATTGATCAATCCAAAATTGTTACTCGATTTACCTGCAATACCAGATTCCTACGGCAATGGAGGAGCCATTGCTATTGGCCCAGATAATTACATTTATGTTACGATAGGGTCCGCTAGTACTGATAATTTTTATCCTCATACTATGACACTTAATTACAAAAATAGTACTATAGTCGACGGAAGAGGGGGAATACTTCGAATGACGCAAGATGGTAAGCCCGTGGGCAATGGGGTCCTAGGTGATAAATATCCATTGAATCTCTATTATGCATTCGGTATAGAGAATAGTTATGGTATCGATTTCGATCCAGTAACGAATAACTTATGGGATGTCGAAAATGATGGTAGTCTCAATGATGAAGTAAATATCGTCATGCCGGGATTTAATAGCGGATTCGGAATGATTACTGGTTTGAGTGTTGAAAATCCAGCAGTTCCTCCTGCTCTTGTTAATTTTAGTGGAAAGGGAATTTACAGGGACCCGGAGTTTGTATGGGTTAAAAAACCAGTTGCAACTGGAATGAAATTCCTTACGTCAGATAAATTAGGTAAACTATATAGGAATGACCTTTTCATAGGAGGGTTTCTGGATGGCAGGATATACCACTTTAATCTAAATGCAGATAGAACTCATCTAGCACTACCACAGTCGCTTAATTCACGATCTCTAGCCTCGTCCGACCTCCCCAAAGCAGACCCTATAATATTTGGAGAGGGCTTTGGAGGGATTAGCAATCTCGTTGTAAGTCCTGATGGATACTTGTATGTAGTATCGGTTGGAACTGGGAATATTTATAGAATCGAGCCAACTAGTGCTTCTAGCATAACTTCTACTAAAATCGCACATTCCAGTTAAGTAGAGTCTCTGATTAAGTTATGTTCCCATGAAATGGATCTTAGAATTCTTGAGGTACTTTTAGATCAACTCTAATAATCCCATGTTCAAATCTAAAAAGTCAAATTAATTAATTATCTTATTTTTGGTAATGCTGTTCAGCTCAAATAGAATAAGAATAAATTGCAATTTAGAACTATTGTTAACATCTAACTAATCTAGACCTATTATGCAAACCATTTTAGCCAGAACGTATTATTATCTGGGGCTGAATCAACAAGATAGTCTGGTGGCTTCTGGAGGAAAGTACTATTGACTCTTATCATCACACTAACCATATAATTGAATGACGGTGGATTTCCTATCAAGATGGGATCAAAGGCAACATCAACTTTATTCTTCGGCATAGCTGAAAGCTTTGTAAGGGGTAAAACATAGGATTGACCAACATTATCAAAAATCGCGAAATACCATCCCTTTATCGCGAAGTTGGAATCTTCTGCAAAATTTGGAATTATGATTGTGTAATATTGGGTTTTTCGAGTTGATGGATTAGTATAATTGATAACCCAGAGGTATACTGTTTCATACTTATCATTCTTATTTGGATCTCCAGCTAGGTCTAAAGTTAGTATGAGTTTATTGTCCGTTATCTTGTTTACACTAGCAGCCAATATATCATGGTAGTCTTTTATTTCTGGTATTATTTGAGATCTATACACGGGTACTAGTTGGGTATCACCTTTGGGATCGCTGATACTACTTGCATAAAATGAAGGAATCACCGTACTTGTAGTTCTATATGAAGTTATTGCGTAGGATATCAATACTGCTGAAATGAACGCAATTATGGTGATTACATTTATTACTTGCATCTATCCCAGACCCGGTTAACTCCCTTGTCGGAACGAATAGACATATCTGCTAGCCGTACTTGACACATGCTATTCACGTAGTTTGGGATACTTTAAGTTTAGTCCACAATTAATCGTTTTCAGACTACTTAATATTAGTACAACCTTGTATCGCCAAAATCACAATAATGAAGATTATGGAAATACACATGGTTTAGGAAAGGCTTAAACCTGAAAACCTTAATAAATTGCAAAATCCGTAGTATTCTATGAATTATCAAAAACTTCATTTGGATATCATGAATCTTGACCCAAAGATCAGAATGACTACTATTTGTGACATGAATGGAAAGATAATGTTTTCAGACCATAGATCTGGTGTAGTAAACTTGCTAGATCCTGAAGAGAGTAGAAAGTCTCTCGAAATGGCTGTAAATGGATGGAAGACCCGGAGCCAACTTGCTCCTAAAATAGGAAAAGGAAAATATGTACTTGCCGAATACGAAAAGATAAAAAGAATAACAATGCCTTTCGGAAATGATCATCTTCTATACATTACAACCGAAGTGGAAGCTGATCATGACAAGGTACTGGAAGGAATAAGGAGACTTGAAAGAGTGACGATGTAACTCAAGTTTTGTCGTTCACAATTTAAATATCATTCGCTTAAGTACGAGATAATCTGACTTTATATCATGTTATTAGTTTATGTTCTAGTCTCTTGCTTCATACGATCCACATCATGACCAGCATTTGGCATTTTTAAAAAAGTAGTAAGAAGGGGTTCTATTTGTAATTTATTCAACAAGTAGTTTGCTTGAAATATCCTTTACCATCACGGATTTGATGTTTACAAATTCTTTGATACCAAACTCCGATAACTCCCTTCCTATTCCAGAATTTTTGATACCTCCAAAGGGCATTCTTGGATCAGATCTTACCATCTCATTTATAGAGACAATACCACTCTCAATATTTTTGGCAAGTTTGACGCCCTTGTCTATGTTATTTGTCCATATGCTTGCCCCCAAGCCAAACTCCGAGTTATTTGCTTCAGTTATGGCCGCTTCATCATTTTCAACGACTACTATGGGTGCTACAGGGCCAAATACTTCTTCTTTAAGGACTCTCATGTCATGGTTTACATTCGAAATGACTGTGGGCTCAAAAAAGAAACCTTTACCTTCAATTGGTTTACCACCTATAAGTATATCTTCACCTTTATTTTTAGCCTCCTGCACTTGTTCATAAATAATGGCTCTTTGGTTTTCTCGTACCAATGGACCTACGGTTGTTTTAAAATCGGTCGGATCCCCTACTACTTCGGATTTTGTTTCTTCAACAAAAAGATCTGTAAATTTCTTAGCAACTTCCTTTACTGTTATAAATCGTTTTGCAGAAATGCAACTTTGGCCAGTATTAAGTAATCGTGATTGCGCTGCCATATGGGCTGTCTGATTTAGGTCGGCGTCTTCAAGTACTACAAATGGGTCACTGCCTCCAAGTTCTAAAACAAATTTCTTGAGTTCCTTTGTCGCCAGTTCTGCTACTCTCTTTCCTGTATGGACACTACCAGTTACTGAGACGCCATCAATATCAGCTTGCACCAGAGATTCTCCGCTCCTATAATCACCCAAGACTACTTGAAAGACATTTTCGGGAAAGCCTGCCTCTTTGAATGCTTGAGCAATTTCTAGCGAACTTCCCAAACAGACACTTGAATGTTTTAATATGGCAACGTTTCCCGCAGTAACAACAGGTACTGCAAATCTCATCACCTGCCAGAATGGAAAATTCCATGGCATTATGCATGCAATAACTCCGAGAGGTTCAAAAGAGACGAAGCTCTTTCGAAATTCGGTAGGTACTAGTTCATCCCTCAAAAATGCTTCAGCATGTTCTGAATAATAGTCACAAACCCATGCACATTTATCAATTTCAGCTATCGATTGTCTTATAGGCTTCCCCATCTCTTCAGTAATTAACTTTGCATACTGGTCCTTGTTTTTCCTCATTATTCGTCCAAGCTTCCGCATGTATACAGCTCTTTCAGATAAGTCTACATTCCTCCACTTGGGGAAGGCATTTCTTGCATCATTTGCTATATGCTTAATCTCTTCGGGTCCCATAGCATTATAAGATCTAATGCTTTCACCGGTTGCGGGATTGATAGTTTCAATTTGATCATTCATTAAAAGTAATACCGGTATGGCCCTATTTCTGTTCTTTCTTTTTGTGCATAATTAATTACAGGAGAGAAGAGGACATTGCTATCAATTAAGTCGTCTATTACATATCTCAGAAGTCTTCGTTAAGACAGGATGGTATTATAACATCTGCTAATTTCTGATATGCAGTAAAAATAGGCATCATTAATCACTCATTCCATGCAATTCTGACACATTTTTGAATATTTGAATTCGACTAAACTTGATGCGCATCAAAAACAGGAGTCGTATAGCATCAAATAATTTTCACGGCACACTGTTTTTGTTTTATTAATTGAATTTGAATCAAATAAGTCACCATAAAATTCATAATAATTTGGATTGTTCGTGCTTATCAATACTCATAAGCATTAATGAACATAGTTAAGCATCTGTTTATGCTTGTTGACGATGTCAGGACAACACAATTTTATGATATTTATATGCCTGGATTATTCATAAGAGGGAAAATTTGACCTTATTCCAGATCAGATTCCTAGTACAATTACTAAATATGGAAACATTCATTGTAAATGTTGTCCACTCCCATTGGGTAAAGGATTTGAGCAAAATAGTTCCCCTCAATTGTTAACCAATATTTACAATAAAGGCTGTTGTCTTTTTATTACATTGCTTAGCCCTAATTGATTCATTTATTAATTAACATCTTTTCCAACTCATTTTCATGCATTACTATTTCTTGATTTGTCATATTAAGCTGCATTAGCGCCCCCTTATTATCGCCTTCCTTTAAATCCATTATGGCTTCCATCAAATGCATCTTGGCATTTTGAAGAGAGGACCCAAAGGTCATGTTGGGATTGACCATAGCCATACTATCCCCATCCGTGAAACTTTTATTATCCTGACCGCTATGATTGCCGATATTTGCACTAATTGCAAATAATCCTTTGTTTGCAATCTCAGTTGCCATTATTACCATTATTATACCGACCGCCAGCACAATTATAGCCATGCTGGAGTCTAAATTTAGTGAAGGAATTGACAAATTCTTGCTTATTTACATAATCTGAAAGCAATATTATTGTATGCAAATAAGCGACATGTTATTACAAATCTCGAAACTAGTAGTAAAATTGGTTTTTTCTTACCCCGTTATAACCAGAGATATCAAGTCAACATGCTCAGTTTTGGACATTTTTCAACGAGCTAGAATGAAACAATTCTTCCAGGAAATAAACTAGAAATATTAACAATTAATATTTAATCTATTTTACTAGTAATAGGTCGATGGAAACGCTCGTTTGCACAAGAATTCCATCACCAACCTATGAGTTCGTTAACCTTGAGGCCAACGTTGACTTATTCAGCTGATGTTCAACATAAGATAAAATACTTTTTATTTTATTGAGTTAAGTTCTTAGTACGATAACTCGAATTTAAAAATAAGACATTCCTGTACACTGTTCTGACAAGCATAACTCCCCCTCCTACTTACTGGGTTCAATTTTTAATTAGTATTCCGTGAATTCCTGCTTTGATGTCTATTTGGCGATGTGGTATCAAAACAAAGCACCTGAATTTGTAACAAAGCCGTCTAAATCCTTAATCCATCCTTTCATAGTTCGAAATCATAAAGGCTTAACAATAAATCCCTATCAGGGATGTCAACATAGATGTGGATACTGTTATGCAACGTATGAATGGTCCCCAGATTTTTATGATAAGATATATGCGAAGAACAATAGTGCAGAGTTGCTTGAAGATCAATTAATGTCTTGGAAATCTGAAACCATTGAACCTGTAATGGTGTCGTCTGCAACCGACCCTTATCAACCGGCTGAAATAAAATACAATCTAACAAGGAAGTGCGTTGAAGTATTACAAAAGTATGGTGTTCCATACTATGTATTTACTAAATCTAGTCTAATATCAAGGGATCTTGAACTGCACAAGAGATACAAAGATAACTGCTTCTTAGTTTGGTCTATTACTACGTGCAGTGAAAAAACAAGACGACTAATCGAACCAGGAACTCCCCCCGCGCTTTCCCTTTTTTCGGCGATAAAGAAGTTTACGGACGCTGGCGTATCCTGCGGAGTAAATATAGATCCCATATTACCACTTATTACCGATTCTGAAGAAGAGATCGAGTCAATTGTAGATAATTGCGAAAGAGTTAATGTGAAATATATTTTTGGCGCGATATTAAGATTAAGGGCAGATATTTGGGATAGAATTGAACTCATTTTGAAGCTTCTTAATTTAAAAAGTGGAATTGATGAATACAAGAGAACTATCTATCAATTTACGCAACCGATAAAGAAAGGCTACAACATAAGTGCAAACAAAATCTATTCAGACAATCTGCTTAGGCTTTTGCGGCAAAAGGTCTTGGAAAGAGGAAAGTTTTTCGGTTTTCCTGATTTTGTCAAGACTAGGCAATTTAAAGGAGGGAATATAAGCTCGCCCGATCGACAACTCACCCTTATGTCATATATTTGACAGGAGCCTTAGTTTGATAATATTTCTTTTTTAACGACTCGATCAAATTCAATCTTATTATAAGGATATCACATTACGACAGCAGTTCTACTAGCCCAATATGTTGCCGGGAACAAGGCAAATATTGGATTTTCATAGAAATCGTAATGTGATTCCCACGTTTGATGACCTTAATTGTTATAAAAAGATTAGTAAAGGTAATTTCCAAATTTACTCCATTATCTTAATTTAGCCCTATAGACTTTAACTAGTTTTGAGTCCTTTCTCAAATTCGGAAATTAGTCTAATTCTTGATTGAAAACCTATGAAATTTCTAATATTCGAAAATACTATATTACCACGATTCTGGTCAACAATAAAATTTGTAGGGGGAAGCTATAATAAGTAAAGTCTCGTCTAGCACAGTGTCCTATCTTGTCTGAACAAAAAAAATTCACAAAAATACTAGTTTCTGCAGACGGATCTGAACCGTCAATGAATGCTGCAGATTACGCCATTTCAGTAGCCAAAATTTATCATTCCGAACTAATCGTTTTACACGTTATTCCGTCAGATGTGAGCTTATTCGGTCCTTCCCCACCACCTCATCTAGATGAATTGAAGAAAGATGCTCAGCAATATTTGGATAAAATAGTGCAGACAGCTAGAACGAATAAAGATGATGTTATGGTTGCGTCAAAGATAATCGCTGCTCCTTCAGTAGTTGGTGGGATAGTAAATTTTGCCGAAAATGAAAGAATTGATTTAATCGTGATAGGTACAAAGGGCAGGTCCGGAATTAAGAAATTGTTACTGGGCAGTGTGGCTTCAGGTGTTGTTACTTATGCCCACTGTCCGGTAATGATAGTAAAATAGTAGATTCTATTTGAATAATCATTTTCTAAGTTGTATTTTTGACAATTTTGTTGATTGAATTCTCAATATCGCTAGTTAGGTTTTTGAATGCTTTAGTAATGCCCACCTTTTCTGCCCCTTTTTGGACACCAGCAAAAAAAGTATTCCATCCGAGCCCTATAATCGCCAGAATGGTTATACCTGCGATAATAAGCAATAGAATCATACCCAAATGCAATAAATCTAATGAATAGAACCTCCTTAAATATTGTGTATTTCGCTTCTAGTGGTTGCTGTTAGACGAATTTTTAATTCAAATGGGTCCTAATTTATGTTTGCAAGATGTTGTATAGAAGGAAACTACCAATATTGTGAATTTAGCCCGAATACCGCTCATAATTTGGCAGCAACTAACTAGAAGGAATTTCCATACTGACATAACAGACTATGTTACCAAGGCATAATATAGTTACTAAAGTGATTCAGTGAAAGGATATTTTTTATTAATCAGTTGTTTTTCCCATAGAAATTGCTCTGCTCCTTTTCAGGGTTTTTATCGACTGTCATAGCTGAGTTAATGGAAGCTAAGAGAGAAATCAAATAAACTTGCCAATTAAAATAAACATGGAAGCCTCTTATTCTACCACCTTTGATTTGACTTTCTACGGTATGGTCAAGAATTTAAGTAAGTATCGAGAATTTGAATAATGGTTAGAATTCTATACCAAAATCCACATAGTAACTCTGACGCCGACTATTATTATATCGGCATACCAAAAGATTGGAGTGGAGGCAGCGATGAAGAGGTGACAATAATAGTAGATGACGTTTGCGTGATAGTTCCACAAACAATAGCGGGTGCAACTGGTGAATTAATAGTATTACGTACGCTCGAATCAATGATGGCGGGTAACTTAATAGATGCAGGAGACGTGCAAAAGGCGATTGAACATATACTTTAATTGAAATCGATTTTCTACTCTGTACAGTAACATAGTAGAGCGAATGATAGAAAGATATTCCTTAACGATCAAAAGGTGACATCAGGCTTTTCCGATGAATGCTTAAAGAACTTTGTTTCATTTTTTCATACTGTATACTGAATAGATAACAAAATACAATAAGAGTAACTCGAATCATGACTACAGATAGTAAATAAATCATGCCTTCCCCTTTCATCATTAGTCATGTTCAAAAATTTATTTAAAAGATTTAGCAATATGGAAACACTCTCTCCAGAAGAGAAGTTTTTTCAGGAAGTAGTAGGGTATCCAGAACTTAAGCGATTATTCATGAAATCCATAATTTCTAGAGAGCCAGTACATATATTGTTAACAGGTCCTCCAGCTTCTTCAAAATCACTTTTTCTTCTCAAACTAGGAGAAGGGTTGGACAACGCTTATTTCATTGACGCGGTGGGTGCATCTGGTCCGGGTATGGTCGAATATATGTTTAGAAACGATACAAAATATCTCCTTGTAGACGAAATCGATAAAATGAAGAAAAATGACCAGGCTACACTTCTTAATGTGATGGAAACAGGCATTCTATCTGAGACAAAGCTTAGGGGGAAGACTAGGCAGAAGAAAATGAGCCTTTGGATTTTTGCTACAAGTAACGAAGCCGAAAAGCTAACCAAGCCACTGAGATCTAGGTTCATGGAATTACATTTAAATGAATATAGCTACGAAGAGTATGTTGAAATTTGTCAAAGACTACTTAATAAAAAATACCGTCTTCCCTCAGAGCTTTCTGATAGAATAGCATACCTAGTTTGGAACAGAATGAAATCAAGGGATGTTAGGGACGTACTAAAAATTGCCAAGCTTGCTACAACAACTGAAGATGCAGAGTGGTTAGTAGACGTCCAGATAAAGTATGGCAAATACAATTAATAATGTCAAAACCCAATTGCTGCAAATATAAGATATCAAATGCTTAATTTTATCATAGTAAAAATATGTCCTTCTGCTACTTTTATGAGGCTAGAAAAGTCGTTCTCCATTGGAGAACAATACAAAAACAGCTATAGACTAAAACTAGTAACATCTTTATTTAATATTAATTATGTAATACTAATATTGGAGAACTAAATTAAATTTTGTCCGCGGAGATTAGATAAATACAAGATTTATTATTATTCGCAATGGGAATATAGTGATTTATTGTTTTGTCCTGACAATATCCAATACATAGCTCAATTCAGGGTCATTCAATAATTTATTCATAAATCCTCTTACAATTTGTCTAGTTATCCTTTCCGATGTCCCTTCACCCCTATGCTGCTCCTTTACTACGTAATTAAACACAAACGGCGATAGAAATGTAGAACAGAGTTCTCCTATCCAGCTCAAAAAAGTTTCGGGTGCTTTTTCGGAAAGCATTTTCTCCTTTTTTTCTTCAAATGATTTTCCAATTAATCTAACATTGTAAAGATAAATTCGCTTTCCAGTTTTAGAATCATGACCTGTGAATAGAATTGAATCCTTCTCTTCATATACCAGTCCAAATGAGGCATCTGGTATCTTAATATGTCTGCTCCTAGTGTAGCGAAATAATTCGTCCATTATCGCCTTGAGCAACATGTAAAATTGCTTCAGTTGTCTTTCTTTCTCTAGACGTTTCTCATCGTTTTTCATACAAATTACTACCTGAATCCACGTTAATTATTTAAGCATTGAAATAAAAAAGAAGCCATGAAGAATTGAAGATAACCGCCCCACTTAGGTATATTCGTTAAATCGAATCGTTCTGAAATAATTAACTAATTATATTTGGCTGACAAGACAGACATGTTAAACCAAATTGATCAAATTTAATCAGAAAGAGAGAAGGCGAAATAAGGAAAATCGATTTAGAAGCTCCAGCGCATCTGTCAGCACCCCGATAAAAGTCGGCGAAGAATATGATGTAAATATAGAGGGGATGAGTAGAAGGGGAGATTCAGGAGTCACCAGAATCGGAGGAATTGTAGTCTTCGTCAACGATACGAGGCCCGGCGAAAGTGTTAGAATTAGGATTATGACCGTGGGGGAAAGGCACGCTACCGGGAAAGTATTAAACCAGTCCGCAAGAAGGGGTGACGCAACATTGAACATTACGCAAATAAAAACCGAATTTAATCTAGGAAAGCTGGCGAGAACACCTATAGGAAAGGAAATATTTGATAAATTTGCAAGTAGCTTTCGCGAAACTCGAGATCTTACTCAGGCCTTTGATTCTCTATTTAATTGCGCTAAAGAAAACGGGTCTTTTGAAGACCTCCAAAATGCTATAATCAAAGATATACTTGTAGTGCTAAAACCGTTCTTTGAATCACTTATTGTAAAACCTGAGAAAAAATTGAAACCAAGGAGTAGTCGCTTCTCCAAACGAATAACTTAGAGGTCTTGGTCATTCTAACTCCAAGACATTATCATCAATTTGGAGGTCGCCAGGATTCACTGTTAAAGTATCGCTTTTAATCAAACTCCAGTCCATGTATTGCAAAGATCTAGTTTCGTTTGATTCAATACCCTTGCCTTAGCTTTGGTCCATCTAGATTTTAACTACATTCAATGACTATTTATTCGAGGTTACATGAATGTGTGTTCGAAAAATAGTATTCATTCCGGCTTCGAACGAAAGAGAGAATTTACACAAATTAACCAATATTAATAAAAGATTTAGAGAGCTTTTTAGAATTAGGATTCTCATTTCATAACGTTTATTATAGTACACGATAGATCGTGATTAATGTTTGATAGCAAATTATTCTCTCCCCTTAACCCATTGAGCTACAGTGTGATATGCGGTTATAGTTTCAAACGGACTTGTTTTACAAATAATTTACTCTACACCATCTAATTGTCCAATTGTGAAATGTGATAATTATGATTTTTAATCTAATTATTTCCATGTTCGTTATGCTTTTTGGCCTAGTTTACAAGTGGCTTGAACAAAATGTAATAACTTACGTGCTCAACTTTGTCAAGGGTTTTGAACAGGCTTTAGTGATGTTTACTGTGATTATTTTTCTGTTAATTACCATCTACATAATAGTGAAACATGTCAAGAGAATGCCTAAATCCTATGTAATAGAAATTGTCGACGTATTTGGAAATCGGGTTTTGGTAGATGGTATGAGGCATATATTTTCGAGGTTCGATGTTGCGAAGAGCTATGCCCAATATTATAATGACTTGTATGGAAAACAGTACAAATTCCGGGTTTCCGGTCGCAATAGGATCTTAGATCCGATTAACAAAAAATTTAGCGGACCTATTAATGATAAAGCCAGTATTATCAGCAGTCACGATGATGAATGATCTTAATTCTGAAGCCGTGATATACTCCAAATTATTTGTAATTCAAATCTTTTAAACATACATAAGGCTTCATTTTGCTTCTACTACAAATAGTATCTTACGTGAACAATTATTCTGACACATGGAAAATGTAGCAGGAAGCGAGTCTTCTTTGAAGGTGGCTCTTATTCAACCTCTGATCAGTAAATCAAAACCCGAATCATTAGGTTACTTTGCCAAGGTTTTGGAGAGTTCAGATTGTGCAAACTTGGATGTTATCTGCCTACCAGAATTGTGGTATACTAGAGTGGTAATCAACTTTGAGGAAGAGTTTTCAGGCATTCTTGAATTAGCCAAGCAGAAAAATAGTATAATCATACCTGGGGCGTTTCTAGAAAAGATGGACGGGAATATTTTTGTCTCATGTCCTATAATTTCTAAAAATGGAAACATATTGGGTAGACAATTAAAGATTCATCCCTTTGGTCTCCAAAAAAAGAGAGTAAAATCTGGTAGTAGGGCTGAAATATTTGATTTTGGAGCGTTCAAGATTGGGGTTGTTATTTGTTACGACTCGGTATTCCCTGAAGTACCAAGAACTCTAGCATTAAAAGGGGCGGACATACTTTTTTTTCCGTCAAAAATTAGAACAGAGGGCATTAAGCCTTGGAATATCTATATTCAAGCGAGAGCCCTGGAAAATAGAATACCAGCTGTTGCAGCCAACGTATGTGGCGGCCACTTTGGGGGAAGGAGCATGGTCGTTAACTTCGATTACAACAAAAAACAAGATATAGCTTTGCCTAGAGTAAAGGTGTTATCCTCCCAACCACAGAAATACGTGGCGACCATCGATTTAGAAAACAGTCGACAAATTCGAAAACGAAGGTTCAAAAATGTCAAACTAGATCCTTACTATCTACTGTGAGTTAATTTTCTAATTTACACACTATCTTGTAATGAATTTTGGAAAAAGCGTAGAGAGTCAAATTAGAAACGAGACAATATTCTATTTAAGTATTATCAGATCAAAATTTGCTTCAATCTGGACTGGTTATACCAGAGTCACCACCTAGATGGAATGAGTTTAAGAAAAATATTTTCAATCTTGAGTTATTTGAAAATAATATGTACTGCCTAGTATCATATTGGTACTATATTTAGGAGACGAAAAAACTATAATTGCAAACAGCGAGCAACCGCATTGATGGAAAGCTAATAATTCCGCTTATTATTTATCAATTTGCTTGAAATGTGAAATCTATTGTACCAATACAGAGCTCCAGCCATAATTATGAAATCCGCCACATAGAAAAGATCCCAGAACCACAAGTTATGGACGTTATGATTTACAAAGTCTCGTACATATCCGTCATCTGCAATGGCATTGACTAATAAGGAAAGAGAAGACAGAAACCAAGGTATAGACTGTTGATAATCCCTCCAGAAGTTTACCAAAATCAATGCAGATGGGATTATCAGTGACAAGTCCAAAATAGGATACGCAATGGTTATGACAAAAGCTTCAAGCTCTTCTTGAGTTAGTTCCTGAGGAGTTAACGAAGTTATATTAAAAATAATCAGTAAAGCAGTGGCAATAGTTGGAACTATGATGATTTTGAAATTAATTTTCTTTCTTAACATCCTCAATATCGTAATAAGATGTAGGGAGAGGAATACATAACCAAGAATCCAGAAAAAATCTGTAAAAGAAACTAATTTCTGTTCTTCTATTCCGAAACCATAATAATAATATGCTAGTGTAATGTCAGCGGTTAGCCACATAATAAGGCCAAGAGTAAGAAAAAGGTACGATTTCCCATGAACTCCATGTAATCCATGTCGAAATAGAGCAATGATTCCTAAAGTTGAGGCACTACTTCCTGTTACAATTAAGGCCCAAATGATTGTAGGGTATTTTTGCATCGAATCCGCAAATATTATTAAACCATCAACTATGCAGATCGAAACTGCCATGTACAGAATCGTAAATTTTAATGTTTTTTGTATTTTATCTTCCATCCTATTGCCAGATGATTTTGGTCAGAAGAGTTGCTTAAAGATTTTTCTAAACCGTCTACACAACTTCTTAGGGAGGTTCCAACCTTCTATAGAACACTTCTTATATTACAGGCAGCGGATTACAATTATAGTTAAGCAGGCTAACTATTACCTACATTACTAGACACCGGTGACAAATATAATGTCGATCACTTCTCTTTCATTCAATGCGAAAGATACTAGGAACAGATGTAACTAGTACAAAAAATGATTACGTCCAAACGAAACTTTCACTTTACTACTAATACGGGACAGTGGGCATAAGTTACTACTCCTTCAGCAACGCTCCCAATTAGCAAATGCTTAATTCCTGATCTTCCCCTGGTACCAACCACAATCAAATCAATCTTTTCGTTCTCTGCATATTCTAATATAGAACTGACCACTGATATCGATTCCTGAATAATTTGGGTTTTGACACTTAATGACTTTTCTCCACCTTTTCTCTGGATCTGGTTCAGGAATTTCTGGACTTCCATCTTTTTTTGCTCCATTTCGATAGTGCCGTAAGTAGGAGCTGTAACAAATGAGGCTAAAGATTGTCTAAATGAATGTAAATTTAATACATTTAAAACAATTAAGTTAGCCTTATATTTTTCTGCTAACGATATAGCATAATTCACAGCATCCATAGATTGTTTTGAACCATCAACTGCAACTAAAATGTTAGAATACGATATTTTTGTATATTGCATGCTGCTGACCGCCACAATTGCTGATAAGTTTCAAAAAAACATTGCTATAGCCAAGTTACTCGGACGATTAAAAAATAAATCGTGAAGGGGACCCAACACCTAATTAATAAAGAATCCGTGTAGCGTAATTTTACTAAAAATTAGCGGTCGAATTATACCAAAGAGTTAATTGGCTTGACTAGTTGTGCCTATAGTATTCATAATTGAATAAATTTATCATCTCGGCCATAATCCTAGTTACAATTTTTGTTATACTGTCCATAGCGGTTTCTCCAAAATTAAATTTGGATGGCAATGTTATCAAAACTGACAATAAATTACTTATAGACACAATAAATTCTCGTGTTCCATGGCTCAATCCTGTAATGGTATTCATGACGGAATATGGAAGAGAAGCCGTATGGCCAATTTTTATAATAATACTTGCAATATTTGGAGGACGGGACGGAAGGAAAACCGCACTTATAGTGTCCATTGTAATTATCGCTCTAATACCAATTTCAATAGGAGCTAAAGATCTTATTGCCCGAGATAGACCAACACTTGCATCTTCCCAATATTTATTGCAAACAGATAATGAATATTCATTTCCTTCAGGTCATGCCACTATAGTCGCGGGAGGAGCAGCGACAACATTCGCCTTATTTAGAGGTAATAGAAAAACACTGATTTCAATTGCATTAATCTTTGAGGCAGCACTGGTATGCGCATCTAGGGTATATCTAGGTCAACATTATCCTCTTGACGTAATAGGAGGGATTATTTTGGGCGTTGGAGTATCATTCATTTTCGTTGGCGTGTCGAACAAAATCGAGATGGGTGTGTCAATGTTACTCAGGAAAGGTTCAAGTCTAGCTAGGTAAGTACATCAAAAGCACGCAATGACTATAATCATAGTTTTTGGACTCTGACTTGTATCGTACTGACAACCTCAACTATTCTAGAGCAAATACAGTAGTAGATATTCAGAGCAAGACAAGTGCTAGAATATATTATTTTTTACCTTTGCCAGTGTGTGCCTTTTCATTATGTTTCTTCAATTTTTCCTTATCATCGAATGTCGTTCCACAATGTTTGCACTTGAATAATCTATTCTCAGCTTTCTCCTCCTTGTCGTGTCTCCAATTGAACAAGCCTAATTTCAAGTCGTTCATATACTATACTATACTAATTCATTAAGTTTTTATGAAAAACTTACCAATTAAGTAGCCATTTTAGTTGACTGAATTAGCAGGCTACACAGAATTATTATCTCAAGTGTAGCTGAGAATTACCATCAGCGACGATTAATTAAACCAGAATTTTGAGTGAAGGAATCGTAAATGATGTAAGATGGTGAGATTTTAAGATTCAGACCTATAGATACTTAAAGGACCTTATCTAACATACAACTGCGATTATAGTAGAATGCTATTGATAATTTGACACGCAGGATATTTTACCGATATAATCTGATTTTCTTATCGGAAAATCTGTGCCTTGAATGGGACTTGGGTTCGCATCGCCTTTAGTGGTTATAATCCTCTGCCCAGACGAGTCAGACTGGATTTCCACCACTCTATGGATAATAACGTTGTTGGCTCCAGTTGGACGATTAAAGGCAATGATATCCCCCGTTCGGAGCTTCTCAAACGGAATTTTAGTGTCTATCGCCACTACTTCATTTAAGTGTAGGCTGGGTTCCATACTACTTGAAAGAACCCTCAATACCGATCCAATATTAGGACAAGAGAAATTTTTGTTTTCAATTTGTACAAGGTCATTATTAGAAGGATTTATTATTTCAGTAGTAGAGCTCCTATTCAATGGCTGAAATGCGATCGACTGAAATATATCGTCAAAAATGGTTTGATATTTGCTCATTTTTCCGGGGTCGGTAACATATGCAATTACGTAAACACCATTATGTTGCTGTGTAGTAATTATTACAGCATCGAATCCTCTATTTAGTGATGGGATGATTGAGCGAAGCCTGTTAAGTTGATCCTCATTAACAGTAATAAAATATGCATGGCCAGAAGATCCGTCACCAAAATTAATTTCCTCCTCATTATTAACACTAACGTACTGTTTTAGGAAGGCTGTTAGCAAGCCGGTCCCCTGACCAAACGGAACAAAGACGTTAGCCAAAGAAGGTAGATTGATAATTATAAAAAAAGCACTAAAATCATCATTTGACGTTGCCAGGCTATTGATCCGCCAATTCAAATTATGAATTGTTATCGATGTCGACCCGCTATTCCAGTAATCGGGGGCTTCGATACTAATTTTCAGACCATTATTTGAATCGATGATATTTTCAGTCCTAGCTGATGTAAAATTATATCCCGAATGACTGGAAAATAATAACACAATTAAAGTTGTTGAAATAAGTGTTAAACGTTTTGGAAGTAACATGAGCTAATAACGTGGAAGAAGCACCTATAAGAGTTACTAACACCGACAATTATAGATTCAGGACTTGTAGCAAAAACGATACTGAACTCAACTGCTTTTTTCTTAATTCTGTTTTTGAAATGCAACGACGCTATGTTGCTTGCTCATTTCCATTAATTTTGATTTATATCTTGAATTCCGAGGCCTGGTTCTTAATCGATATCCACAGCATGGACAGAAAAATCCTTCCCATTGTATGAAAATCTCGCAAACTTGACAACGTTTATGCCCTAGAATATACCGTCCCGTTCCCACCGGCTTCTGTGCCTTATGACGGATGCAGATACCCTTACACACCATGCCTTAACAATCACTGAAGTTAAATGTCCAATAAATTGGCATAATTGAATGTGAAGAGTATACAAGTCACCTATTTAAATGACTACTCATGAGCCTTCATAAGGGGAGATCTCCAACTCGATGGTCATCTTAAAAACGAGTCATTAATTTTTAACGAGTAATAATTGAGTATCAGTGATTGAAAATAAGAATACGACTACTCTTATCCAACCGTCAGAACAATTGACAATCTAATTATAGCATTTTACCCGCGAATCAACCAGCTAGCCACTAAATCTTATTGATGATGATCTTTTTATTTATCCTGACCTCCTTAAAATCAGTGGTTCAGCAAAAGAACATTAGGTTGAATGTGGAAATCGATGTAGCGGTTCCTCATGATATCGCAGAGGATGAAAAGAGATTAAGATTAGTCGAAGATGGGATCCTGAAAGTTATTTCAAAGGGAATGTACGAAGAAGGACTTGCTTTCAAAATAGTAAAAGCCAAGTTTGATGCAAGCTAAATTCGATAATATATTGGCGATCCCTATGTCTCCCTTATGTCTACAAACCTTAAAAATTAAAATTGGAATTACGATTCAACAATCAGTAAATGGCATCTAATGATGATATAACTAAAATCCTTCTTGATAGAGTTGAGCTAAAGATATATGCTGCAGAACACCATTTGAATAACGTAATTTTACTAGAGGATAAGTATAGTAACGTCCCGATGCCAGCTATTCAGCTCGAAGTGGAAGTTGAGATTGATTGTTTTCTCGCTGAAATCATAGCAGCGATTGACGCACTACTTATCCAAATTAACAACGATCTAGCGTTAGGCATAGCCAACGAAAAGGCGGATCTTAGCACGATTCAAAGTGCCTTGAATTCTAAAACTAAGAATATCGATTTAATATCCGAATTGCATAAAGCGTCAGAGCGTGAAAATTGGTTCCGGTTACTGAGAGAACTTGGGAATCGAACTATGTATGAGACTATACTGCAAATAAAACATGCGAAATTCACACTAAATGTTGGTAATTATGTGGACAAAGACATGATACAATACTTTCAAGATACCATTTGGAATGTAAGAAGCCTGGTTGATTCAATAAGGGCAAAAGAACCACTCTTGAGGCGATCTGCATAGTTGCTAGGGTAAGAGACCTATGTTCTCAATTCATAAAATAAACCGCGGTGACATGAATCACTGCTTTTATTCCCTAGTGGTTTTCAAATTAAAGTCATAAGCTGTGAAAAAATAAGATTTATTAGAACTGATGTGGCACATTTTTTCTGTTTACTATTTA
>Ga0114129_10001649_pt1 | contig 30343 bp, 26 predicted proteins | sample RhiMetdeltSRZDD1_FD_80071 | JGI IMG/M metagenome (GOLD analysis project Ga0114129, IMG submission 80071) | Populus rhizosphere microbial communities from Tennessee, USA - Rhizosphere MetaG P. deltoides SRZDD1 (version 2) (version 2) | ecosystem: Host-associated > Plants > Roots > Rhizosphere >...
CGTGGCCTCCGCGGACGTGCCGGGGCTGGTCGAGGTGATCCGGCGCGTGGTGGCCGAGGGCGGCCGCTCGGTTCTCATGGTGGAGCACCACATGGACGTGATCCTCGGCCTGGCCGACCGGCTCGCCGTGATGCACCACGGCGCGCTGCTCGCCTGCGATACGCCCGGCGCGGTCATGGCCGACGCCGAAGTGCAGGCCGCCTACCTGGGGGAGCCGCTGTGATCCTCGATGTCGCCGGCCTCGGCGTGCGTCTGTCCGGATTGGACATCCTGCACGGCGTGTCGTTCTCGGTACCGCCCAGCGGCGTGACGGCGCTGGTGGGCCGCAACGGCGCGGGCAAGACCACCACGCTGCGGGCGCTGATGGGCCTGTCACCCTACAGCGGCTCGGCTTCGTTCGACGGCTCCGTCCTTTCTGGACGGCCGGATCAGCGGGTGCTGGCCGGCATCGGCTACGTGCCCGAGGACCGCTGCGTCTTCGCCGGGCTGACGGTGCTGGAGAACCTGCGGCTGGCCGAGCGCGGCCGCCCCGACCACGACCTCGTCTACGGGCTCTTCCCCGAGCTGCGCGACCGCGGCGAGCAGAAGGCCGGATCGCTGTCGGGCGGCCAGCAGCAGATGCTGTCGCTGGCCCGCGTCCTGCAGAACACCAACCGGCTGCTGCTGGTCGACGAGCCGACGAAGGGCTTGGCGCCGCGCGTGGTCACCTCCGTGGCCGCGGTGCTGGAGCGCGTGGCCGCGTCGGTGCCCATCCTTCTGGTCGAGCAGAACCTTGCCGTCGTACGCCGGCTCGCATCGTCGGCCCTGGTGTTGTCGGGCGGCCGGGTCGCCTGGACCGGTGGCGCCGACGATCTGCTCGACGATGCCGACCTGACCAAGTCTCTCCTCGGAGTGGGCCACTGATGGCGACCGTAGTCCTGCTCGCCGTCACCGGCCTCGGCCTGGCCGCGCTGTATTTCCTCGTCGCATCCGGGCTGTCGCTCGTCTTCGGCCTCGCCGACGTCCTCAACTTCGCGCACGGGCTGTTCCTTTCCGCCGGGGCGTACGTGACCTGGTGGGCCTCCTCCTGGGTTGCGCTGGAGGTGGCGCTGCTCCTCGGCGTAGCGGCCGGAGTGCTGGCCGGCGTGGTGGTCGAGCTGGTGCTGATCCGGCCGCTCTACTCGCGCACGATCGAACAGGTCCTCGTGACCGTCGGCCTGTCGCTGGCCGGAGTCGCGCTGCTGCAGGCGGTCTTCGGCGCCGATCCGCGGCCCTTTCCCCGCCCGTCCTGGGCCGCCGGCGTGGTGCCGGTGCTGGGCGCCCGTATTCCCGTCGACCGCTTCGTCCTCATCATCGCGGCCGCCCTGGTGTTCCTCGGGCTCATGGCGTTCCTGCGCTACACGCGGTACGGCCTGATCGTGCGGGCCGGCGTGGAGAACCGCGAGATGGTGTCGGCCCTCGGCATCGACGTGCGCAAGGCGTTCACCCTCGTCTTCGCGATCGGCGGCGGCGCGGCCGCCCTCGCCGGTGCGCTGGCCGGGATCCACTTCTCCACGGTCAGCCCGGCCACCGGCAGCTCGCTGCTGATCTTCGCGTTCATCGTCGTCGTCATCGGCGGCATGGGCTCGGTGCCGGGCTCGGCCCTCGCCGCCGTCCTCGTCGGCCTGCTGCAACAGTTCGTTAACTACTACGGGACCTCCGGCGCCGGTGACGTCTGCGTCGTCGCGCTGCTGGCGGCCGTCCTGCTCTGGCGCCCGAAGGGATTGGCCGCTTCATGAGACGCTTCCTGCCGCTTCTCGTTCTGGCGGTCTTGGTACTGCTGCCTTACAGTGCGTTGTTCAACGCGCCGGGGACCTTGAACCTGCTCGCGCTGTGCGCCGTGTTCGCCGGGCTCGCCGCCGGGTACGACCTGCTGTTCGGGCGTACGGGGTTGCTGTCGTTCGGGCATGCGCTGTACTTCGCGGTCGGCGTCTACGGCTGCGCGATGTTGCTCAACGCCGGGCTCTCCCTGCTGCTGTCGGCTCTGCTGGCGGTCGTCGCCGGCGTCGTCGTGGCGGCGGTCCTGGGCGCGGTCGCCCTGCGGGTCGACGGGATCGCGTTCTCGATGGTGACGCTGGCCTTCGCTCAGGTCGGCGCGATCGTCGTAGCCCGGGACCCGGGCGGCCTCACCGGCGGCGAGGAGGGCCTGACCGTCTCCTCGGGCATCCCGTCGTTCCTCGTCGGCGTGGCGCAGACGGTCAATCTGTACTGGCTCGCGCTGGCCTATCTCACGGTCGTCCTGGTAGTACTGCACCGGATCTCGCGGTCGCCGGCCGGCCGCGTTCTCGCCGCCGTCCGCGACGATCCGCGGCGGGTGTCGGTTCTCGGGCTCTCGCCGTACCGCTTCAAGGTGTTGTCGTTCGTGGTCTCCGGTGGGCTGGCGGCGCTGGGCGGGGTGGTGTACCTGATGATCGTGGGCGGCGCCTCGCCGCACGTCGCTTCCTCGGATCTCACGCTCACCCTGCTGGTGATGGTCGTGCTGGGCGGGCCCGGTACGCGGTTCGGACCGGCCATCGGCGGTGCCCTGTTCACCTTCCTCGACTACAAGCTCACCGGGTACGCCGACCGGCTTCCCGGGCCGTTGTCGCAGCCGCTGTTCGTGCTCGGTGTGCTGTTCATCCTGGCCGTGTACTTCTTCCCGGGCGGGCTGGCGCAGCTGCGTACCCGCATGCGGCTGCCCGGCCGCGCGTAGTTAAGGCGAGCTGCGCAGGCGGTGTACGCGCAGCGCGAGCTGAATCTCCAAGGCCCGAACGGGCTGCTGCCAGTCGGCGCCGAGCAGCAGCCCGACGCGTTCCAGCCGCTGCGTAACGGTATTGACGTGCACGTGCAGCCGTTCAGCGGCCCGCGCCAGGCTGCCACCGCAGCCGAAGTACGCCTCCAGCGTCGCCACCAACGCGGTGCCCCGGCGGGCGTCGTACTCCACGATGGGGCCGATCGCGCCGGTGACGAAGCGAGCCACATCGGCGCCGCCCTCGGCGGAGCCGAGCAGCAGCCCGACGAAGCCGAGTTCGGCACTGCCGCCGCCCTCGCCGGTGCGGCCCAGCGCGATGAGCGCCGACGCGCACCGGACGGCCTCGTGGTGCGCGGCCGCCGCCGCGGAAACGGATGAGCACGGGCCGCCGCCACCGGCGGTGACCGCCCGTCCGACCACTCTGGACAGTTCGCGGACGACGGCCTGCGCGGCCGCTCCCGGCTCGTCGCCGGGGAGCATCAGCAGGACCCAGCCGTCGCGGGCGGCCGCCAGCCCGGTCCGGGACGAGGCGTACGTGCCGGCCCAGGACAGGACTCGGTTACGCGGGACGGGGTCGGCTGGGCGTACGGCCACCAGCACGTGCGGCGCGTCGAGGTCGACGCCCAGCCGCCGAGCGCGTTCGCGCAGCGTCACCGGGTCGCGTACGGGCTCGGCGAGCAGGTCGTCCAGCAGCTCTCCGCGTACACGGCTTTCGGCTTCGGCCGACGCGCGGCGGAAGAGCAGCAGGAGCGCGGTCACAAGGGCGGCGCGCTCCAGGATCCGCTGATCGGCGTCGACGAGATCCCGGTCGGTGGTGAGCACCAACGCGCCCAGGTCCTCCGCGCCGGCTCCGACCGCGGCGATCCACTGGCCGTCCCGCCATACCGCGCGGCCTTCCAGGCGCGAGGCGGCCACGGCTTCGACCAGGTCGGAGGGGGCCTCGTCGAGGACGGCCAGCGAACCGCCCAGCACATCGGTCACGGCCGCGGCGACGTCTTCGACCCCGCCGCCGCGCAGCACGAGGCCGGTCATGCGGTCGTGCGCGGCGGCCGCCCGTTCCACGGAAGCGCTGTGCGCCCGGATCGTCACGTTGGCCGCCGACAGCTCCTCCAGTGCGGCCCGCGTCTCGGTGAGCAGCCGGGCGGTGTCGATCGCGACCGCCGCGTGGGCGCCCAGCGAGACCAGGAGAGCGACCTCCTCGCGGGCGAACGGGCGGGCCGAACGGTTGGCCGCGAAGAGGACGCCGATCACCCGCGACCCCAGCCGCAGCGGTACGCCCAAGATCGCGACCAGCCCCTCCTCGCGTACGCCACCGTCGATCTCGCCGAGGTGGTGGAAGCGCTTGTCGGAGAAGTAGTCCGACGTTGCGTAGGGCGTACCCGTCTGGGCCACGAGGCCGCCGAGGCCGGCCCCCATGGGCAGGCGCAGGGACTGGAACTTGGCCGAGATCGAGCCGTCGGTGACCCGCATGAAGGTGTCGCCCAGCTCGTCGTCGTGCAGCGTCATGTACGCCACGTCGGTGCCGAGCAGGTGCCGGGCGCGGTGCACGATCGCCCGCAGTACGGCGTCGAGGTCGCGCAGCCCGGCCAGGTCGCTGGCGGTGTCGTAGAGCCCGGACAGCTCCATCTCGCGTTGCCGGCGCCGTTCCAGCAGCCCGCGTACGCGCAGCGCCAGCAGCTTGGCCTCTTCGAGTTCGGCGAGGTGTTCGGGCGGCGCACCGGCGGCTCGGGCGGCGATCAGCGGTCCCTCGAACTCCACTCCGGCGGCTTCACGCGCCAGCAGCTCCAGGAACTCGACCGCCGACATGGCGCCCATTGTGGCAGCTCGCATCAGGTCGCTGTCCAGCCGCCGTCCATGGCCACCGAGGTTCCGGTGATGAAGGAGGCGACCGGTGTGCAGAGGTATGCGGCCAGTTCGGCGACTTCATCCGGTTCGATCAGCCGCTTGACGGCCGCCCGCGCCAGCATGATCTTCTCGACGACCTCGGTCTCGGCCAGGCCGTGGGTACGGGCCTGATCGGCGATCTGGTTCTCGACCAGCGGCGTACGCACATAGGCGGGGTTGATGCAGTTCGACGTGACGCCGTGGGGCGCCGCCTCCAGCGCCACGACCTTCGACAGCCCTTCGAGGGCGTGTTTGGCGGCCACATACGCCGACTTGTACGCCGACGCCCGCAGGCCGTGCACCGACGAGATGTTCACGATGCGGCCCCAGCCGTGGGCGTACATGTGGGGCAGAACGTGGGCGATCAGCCGGAACGGCGCCTCGACCATGACCCGCTGCATGTACGCGAACCGATCGCCCGGAAACTCCGGCACCGGCGCGATCAGTTGCAGGCCGGCGCAGTTCACGAGCACGTCGACGGCCGGAGGTACGGAATCCACAATGGAAGGATCGCCGAGGTCCACGGCCAGCGCCGTGCCGCCGATCTCGTCCGCCGTCGCTTTGGCCGTGGCCCGATCGCGGTCGAGCACCACCACGTGGGCCCCGGCCACCGCGAGCCGCCGTGCGCAGGCGCGCCCGATGCCGCTGCCGCCGCCGGTGACGAGGGCGGTGCGGCCGGACAGGTCGAGCTGCACGATGGACGTCCCGCTAGGGGCCGCTGTGGGGTGGGCCGTCATGCATCCAGAACCTAGGGTCCGGGCCGGGATTGCCCCATGGGCGCACCCCACATACTCGGCCGGTAGCTCATGGCGCCACCCGCCACGCGCTCGAAACGAGATGATCGGACCGTAACGGGTGAACGCCTCCTTGCCCTAGACGTTGATGTGTTTAGACTCATCACCGTGGACCAGCCGCAGTGGCCTCCGGGCGCGACCGCCTCCGGGGAACGGCTGCACCGGCTGCTGGACGCCCTCGTCGGCATCGGCTCCGACCTCGACCTGCCGGCGACGCTGGAGCGCATCGTCCTCGCCGCGTGCGACCTGACCGACGCGCGCTACGGTGCGCTCGGCGTGATCGGCGACGACCACCAGCTCACCGAGTTCATCGCGGCCGGGCTCGACCCGGCGACACAGGCGGCCATCGGCTCCCCGCCGACCGGGCGCGGCGTACTCGGGCTGCTCCTCGACGATCCCCACCCGGTGCGCCTGACCGATATCGGCCGGCACCCGCGGTCGGCCGGATTCCCGGCTCATCATCCGGCCATGCGCGGCTTTCTCGGCGTACCCGTGAAGGTCGCGGACCAGGTGTTCGGCAACCTGTACCTGGCCGACAAGCGCGACGGGACGCAGTTCACGCCCGAGGACGAGGAGGCGATGGTGGCGCTGGCCACGGCGGCGGGTGCGGCCGTGGAGCGGGTGCGGCTGCACAGCCTGGCCCAGCGGCGGCAGCGGTGGCTCGCGGCGACCGCGGAGGTGGTGCAGGCGGTCGGCGGCGCACCGGACCGTGACGCGGCGCTCGCCTACGTGGCGCGGCGGGCGTGCGAGGTCGCGGAGGCGGCCCTGGTGATGGTGCTGCTGTACGACGAGGCCGCAGGCAAGCTCACCGTCGCGACCGTCGACTCCGGCGAAGCGATCGACGGCTTGAGTGGCACCGAACTGGATGTGGCCAACACGGCGTTCGAAAGGGCTCTGCGAGAGCAGCGGCAGATCGCGATCGACGACATCCGCACGGCGGCACCCTGGCCGGTGTGCCTGCCGGCGTTGCGGGCGGCGATCGCACCGTTCGGCGGGATCCGAGGCGTCCTGCTGGTGGCCTACCCGGGAGCCGCCCGGGACGAGGACGAGCTGACCCTGCTGAGCCTGTTCGCCGGCCAGGCCGCCGTCACCCTCGACCGCGAGCAGGCCCGCGCCGACCGCGAGGCGGTGCTGGTTCTCAGCGAACGCGAACGCATCGCCCGCGACCTGCACGACGTGGTGATCCAGCGGTTGTTCGGCATCGGCCTGAGCCTGCAGACGGCGGCCAGCCTGGCCATCCATCCGGAGGTCGGGGTGCGCACCCGCCAGGCCGTCGAGGACCTCGACGCGACCATCCGCGCCATCCGCAGCGCCATCTTCGAACTACGCAGCTCCGCGGCGGACTCGATCCGCGCGCAACTGCGGTTCACGGCCGACTGGGCCGCGAAGAACCTCGGCTTCCGGCCCACGCTGCGCCTCGACGGACCCATCGACACCACCGTCCCGCCCGAGATCGCGGCCGACCTCATCGCCGTCGTCGTCGAGGCTCTGTCCAATGTGGTACGCCATTCCGCGGCGACGGCCGTCGACGTGAGCGTCAGCGCGGGCGTCGACCGGGTGACCGCCATCGTGGCCGACAACGGGCGCGGGGGAGCGGTGGCGTCCGGCGGGCTGGCCAACCTGCAAGGCCGGGCCGAGCAGCGCGGTGGCGAGTTCTCGGTCGTCTCCGCCGTCGGCGACGGCACCACGCTGGTGTGGAGCGTTCCGCTGCCCTGATCCGGGGTCGGGGCGGATCCGTCCGATCAGACCGGGCGGCGGCCGGGGAAGCCGCAGTCGGCGCGGTGGTACCAGGTGATGTCCGCGTCGCCCTCAAGCCAGCACCACAGCACCGCCCGGCCGTCACGCTCGCCCGGAAAGTCCAGCAGCACCGGTGCGTACCCCTTGAGATGCACGCCGCGGGCGCTGATACGTTCGATGGCGCCGTAGAGGCGGGCCTCCAGCGCCTTGGCCTCCGCGATGCCGCCCAGCGGGCTGCGCTCGTCGGCGGCCAGATCGGCTTGCAGCTCGGCCAGATCCGCCCGCAGCGCGATCAGCTCGGCCAGGTCCGGCCGCAGTAAGGCCAGCTCCCGGCGGGCTTCCTCCAGTGTGAACTGCACACGAAGACGGTACTCCCGCCGCCGACATCCGAGTGCGCTCGGGTGCTGCCCTCGCGTACACGCCGAAAGCGCTGCGCGGGCGAGGGTTCGCCTCGACTATGGAAGGCCGGCGATGACCGAACGGCGCCGGAAGGTGCCCGCACCGCGCCCAGCGCCGGTCGAGACTTCCGCTCCGGCGCCGGTCGAGGACGACGTCAGCCGAGCAGCGCCCGAGCCGCAGCCGTGAAGAACCGCTCCAGTTCGGTGCCGAACGGGTTCTCGTGGACCATGTACGTCCACGTGGTCGACGGCCGGGCGAGGCCGGCGTCGGCCGGTGTCCACTCCGGATCTGTCACGTCGGTCTCGGCGAACGTCTCGGCGGTCTGCTCCTGGGTCTGGTCCATGAACTCCTTGAACGCCGGGATCGCCAGCCGGTGGTACTCGTCCAGCGGATCCTGGCGGCCCAGCGCCCGCAGGTGTACGCCCTCGCGGACGTCGGCCAGCATCGCCAGATGGTCGGCCCAGCCGCGGTCCAGGTGGCCGAGGGCGATGAGCCGGGCGGCCTTCTCCGCGCCCTCCTCGCCGACTTCTTCGACGACGTCCTCGTAAAGCTCCTTGTACGCGTCGCGTACCCATTGGGCGGCCAGATCGGTGAGCAGCAGCTCGCGCCGGCGAGCGGCCAGAACCTGCCGCTGGCGCTCGACGAGGATGCCGTACTTCCAGGTGTTGCGGTGGATCTCGAAGCTGACCCCCTCGGCGACCTTCTGGGCGTGGCTGACCGCGTGGTCGACCTGCGGCCCGCTCATGAGACCGTCGGGGGCGGTCTTGCCGTCGAACGGCTCGCCGTTGCGCACGATGAGGGTGTCCTCGGGGCTGACGAAGAAGACCGACTCGCCCGGGTCGCCCTGCCGGCCGGCGCGGCCGCGCAGCTGGTCGTCGACGCGGCGGCTGTCGTGGCGGCCCGAGCCGATGACGTAGAGGCCGCCCAGCTCGACGACGGCGTCGCGGTCGCGCTCGTCGCGCCCGCCGAGGCGGATGTCGGTGCCGCGCCCGGCCATCTGGGTCGAGACGGTCACGTGGTTCAGGCCGCCGGCCTCGGCGATGATCTTCGCTTCCTCGGCGTCGTTCTTGGCGTTGAGCACCACGCACTCGACGCCCCCGGCGCGCATCGCGGCGGCGAGGCGCTCGGACTCGGCGACGTCCAGGGTGCCGATGAGGACCGGCCGCCCGGCCTCGTGCGCCTCGGCCACCTCGCGGATGATCGCCTCTTCCTTCTCCTCGGCGGTGGCGTAGACGCGGTCGGGTTGGTCGGCGCGGATGGACGGGGTGTTCGGCGGGATCACCGCGACCTCCAGCCGGAAGAACTCGCGCAGCTCGTCGCCGATATTGACGGCGGTGCCCGTCATCCCGCACACGGTCGGGTAGAGGCCGACGAACGCCTGCACGGTGATGGTGGCGAGGATCTCGCCTTCGGCCGTCGCGGCCAGGCCCTCCTTCGCCTCGACCGCCGCCTGCAACCCGTCGGGCCAGCGGCGGCGCTGGGCCACCCGGCCGCGGAAGCGGTCCACCAGACCGACCTTGCCCTCCTTCACGATGTAGTCGACATCGCGGGTCAGCAGCGCTCGCGCGTGCAGGGCCAGGTTGACGGCGGTCAGCCGTTCCAGGTTCTCCGGTGCGTACAGGTGGATGCCGCCGTACGCCCGCTCGACCATGGCCGCACCGGCCTCGGTCAGCTGCACGTTGCGCCCGTCCTCGACACCTTCGTAGTCGCGCCCCGGCTGCATCGCGGCGACCAGGCGAGCCGCGCTGGCCGCGGTGGAGACGCTGTCGTCGAGGCTGCCCGCCAGCACCAGCGGTACGCGCGCCTCGTCGATGAGCACGAAGTCGGCCTCGTCGAGAATGAGCGTCGCGAGGCCGGGCATGACCTCGTCGGCGGGGTCCAGGACGAGCTGGTCGCGCAGGAAGTCGAAGCCGGCTTCGCTGACGGAGACATAGGCCACGTCGCAGGCGTACGCCGCCGCTCGCTCGTCGTGCGTCGAAGTCTCGCCGACGGCGCCGACGGTCAGGCCGAGCAGCCGGTAGACCGGGCCCATCCATTCGGCGTCGCGCCGGGCTAGATAGTCGTTCACGGTGAGCACCTGGACGCGCGAACCACGGGCGACATAGCCGTACGCGGCAATTGCCGCAGCCAGGGTCTTGCCCTCGCCGGTCGCCATCTCGACGACCGTGCCGGCGAGCATCGACATCGCACCGAGCAGCTGCACGTTGAACGCCCGCTCGCCGAGTGCCCGGCGGCCGGCCTCGCGGGCCAGCGCGCAGATCTCGACCATGTCGTCGTCGTGGATCGGCACCGGCTTCACCCGGCTGGTGACGTCTACATACTCCGGCTCTTTCTTCTCGTCTTTGCCGGCCTTCTCATCCTTGGCGGGAGCGCTGTCCTCGGCGGCGGTCAGCCGCTCGCGCAGCCCGATCGCCCGCTCGGTCAGCTCCTCGTCCGACAGCGCTTGCAGCTCGTCTTCGAGCGCTTCAATCCGGGGCAGCAGCGCCTCGAACGGCGCGAGGCTGACGGTGGCGCCCGGACGCTCCATGAACTTCTGGAGCTTCTGCTTCAACTTGTCGGCGAGACCCATGGCGTCAAAGGTACAAGGGCGCCCGCCGTACGGTCAGCCCTGTAGGGCTCAGCGTGGCGGTGGTGCGGTGCTGGACCGCTCGATCAGCTCGGGCGCGAGGCGGATGTGCTCGGCCGGCGCCTGGCCGGCGATCTGCTGGAGCAGCACCGCGAGGCTGCGCCGGCCGAGTTCGGCGAAGTCCTGCCGGACGGTGGTCAGCGGTGGGAGGAAGTATCCGGATTCGGGCATGTCGTCGAAGCCGACGAGGCTGACCTCCTCCGGTACGCGCCGCCCGGCCTCGTGCAGCGCCCGCAGCACGCCCAGCGCCAGGTGATCGTTGCCGCAGAAGACGGCGGTGACCGTCGGGTCCTTGGCCAGCAGCCGCCCCTGTTCGTAGCCGGACTGCGGGCTCCACGACTCCGGGTTGACCACCGGGACGACCGCGCCGGCGGCGTAGAGCGTACTGCGCCAGCCTTCGATGCGCTCCTGCGCTTCGGGCCAGTCCGGCGGCCCGGCCACGTGGTGCACTGTGGAGTGGCCGAGGTCCAGCAGGTGCTGCGTGGCCAGCCGGGCCCCGGCGATGTTGTCGATCTGCACGGTCGACACCGCGTCATCCGGGCTGCCGCCGACGCCCACGCAGGCCATGTCCGAGGGCACCTGGGCGAGGGCGTTGGTGACCGCGGGCTTCGGCGCGATGGCGATGATGCCCTCGACCGACTGCTGGCTCAGCCAGTCCACGGCGTCGAGGACGGCCCGGCGTTCCAGGTTGCGTACGGTCACGATGCTGACGAAGTAGCCGGCGCTGCGGGCGGCGTCTTCGATGGCGTACAGCATGGAGGCCGGCCCGAACAGGGTGGTCTCGAAGGCCACGATGCCCAGCGTCCCGGATCGCTTGGTGGCCAACGTACGCGCGGCGAGGTTGCGGCGGTAGTTGAGGGCCTGCATGGCCTCCAGTACGCGGGCGCGGGTCTCCTCGCGGACGCTGGGGTGCTCGTTGAGGACCCGCGACACCGTCTGGTGCGACACCCCGGCCAGCCGTGCGACGTCACGCATGACCGATCCCCGTGGCTGCGGTTCGTTCGCCGGCACGTCGCCCCCTCGTCACCCTTGTTGCCCAACCCATGTTATCGATCACACTGTACCGCTGCGTGCCTGGTCAGCCGCTCGCCCGGACGCCCGACGGCGCGCGGGGGACGGCCCACGTAACGCGACGGCAACGGTTCACCGAGCAGTCTTGACGCGATGAATGAGAACGGTAACATTCACGACCACGACGCGTCATGCACCAACCAAGATTCCAAATGTGACCGCTCACGTGATCGGAACCCCGGTGCGCACGCTCAAGCGCCCGGCGGGGTCACGGAACGGATTTCGTGGCAGGAGGGTGTAGTGCTCAAGAGATGGTCCGCGGCACTGGTGGGCGGCGTACTCGTAGCCGCGTCGCTGGCCGCGTGCGGAGGCGGTGACGGCGGCAATGCCGGCGCCAAGGACGACGGCAAGATCATAATGGGCTTCTCCCAGGTCGGCGCGGAAAGCGGCTGGCGTACGGCCAACACCAAGTCGGTCCAGGAAGCGGCCGCGGCCGCCAACATCGAGCTGAAGTTCTCCGACGCCCAGCAGAAGCAGGAGAACCAGATCAAGGCGATCCGCAGCTTCATCGCGCAGAAGGTCGACATCATCGCCTTCTCGCCGGTGGTCGAGTCGGGTTGGGACACCGTACTCAAGGAGGCGAAGGACGCGAACATCCCGGTCATCCTGACCGACCGCGCGGTCGACTCGCCCGACACGTCGCTCTACAAGACCTTCCTCGGCTCCGACTTCGTCCTGGAGGGCAAGAAGTCCGGCGAGTGGCTGGTCAAGGAGTACCAGGGCAAGACCGACCCGGTGAACATCGTGGAACTGCAGGGCACGACCGGCTCGGCGCCGGCCAACGACCGCCGTGACGGCTTCGCCGAGGTCATCAAGGCCGACCCGAAGTTCAAGATCGTCGCTTCGCAGACCGGCGAGTTCACCCGGGCCAAGGGCAAGGAGGTCATGGAGGCCTTCCTGAAGGCCAACAAGGACATCGACGTGCTGTACGCCCACAACGACGACATGGGCCTGGGCGCCATCGAGGCCATCGAGGCGGCCGGCAAGAAGCCCGGCGTCGACATCAAGATCATCACAGTGGACGCAGTGAAGGACGGCATGACCGCCCTGGCCGCTGGAAAGATCAACTACATCGTGGAGTGCAGCCCGCTGCTCGGCCCGCAGCTGATGGACCTGGCTCAGAAGGTGCTCAAGGGCGAGTCGGTGCCGGCTCGCGTGATCACCGAGGAGACCACGTTCACGCAGGAGCAGGCCAAGGCCGTGCTGTCCGAGCGTAAGTACTGATCCATCGGTCCGGCCCCGGGGCGACCCGGGGCCGGGCGTACCGCAACCGGGCGCATCAGTAAGCAGAGAAGGGACGCGGCATGGGGCAGACCCCGCCGATCCTCACGATGACCGGCATCGGGAAGCAGTTTCCCGGTGTCACCGCGTTGTCCAACGTGGACTTCCGCCTGTTCCCCGGCGAGATTCACGCGCTCCTGGGCGAGAACGGCGCCGGCAAGTCCACGCTCATCAAGGTTCTTACCGGGGTCTACCCCCACGACGCCGGCGAGATCGAGCTGGCCGGGCAGCCGGTGAGCTTCAGCGGGCCGTCGCAGGCGCAGCACAGCGGCATCAGCACGGTGTACCAGGAGGTGAACCTCTGCCCCAACCTGTCGGTGGCGGAGAACATCTTCATCGGCCGCGAGCCCCGCCGCTACGGCCAGATCCGCTGGGGCGAGCTGCGCCGCCGCTCGACCGAGCTGGTCGGCCGGCTGCAGCTGGACATCGACGTGACTCAGCAGCTGGACACGTACTCGATCGCCGTGCAGCAGATGGTCGCCATCGCGCGGGCGGTCGACATCGACGCGAAGGTGCTCATCCTCGACGAGCCCACCTCCAGCCTCGACGCCTCCGAGGTGCAGCAGCTGTTCCAGCTGATGCGCCGCCTGAAGGAGGCGGGCGTGGCCATCCTGTTCGTGTCGCACTTCCTGGATCAGGTCTACGAGATCGCCGACCGGATGACGGTGCTGCGCAACGGCCGGCTCATCGGCGAGTACATGGTCGCCGAGCTGCCGCAGCTGGAGCTGGTCAGCAAGATGATCGGCAAGGAGCTCCAGGTCCTCGAACAACTGGAAGAGCAGCAACAGAAGCGGCCGCCGGTGGCCACACTGGAGCGCGGCACACCGGTGCTCGACGCCGAAGGGCTCGGCCGCAGCGGTGCCATCGAACCCTTCAGCCTCGCCATCCACAAGGGCGAAGTCGTCGGGCTCGCCGGCCTGCTCGGCTCCGGGCGTACCGAATTGGCGAGGCTGCTGTTCGGCGCGGACAAGGCCGATCACGGCAGGGTCGAGATGGACGGCCAGCCGGTGAGCCTGCGCGGGCCGCGCGCCGCGATGGCCCGGGGCGTGGCGTTCTCGTCGGAGAACCGGCGCACCGAGGGCATGGTCGAGGAGCTGACCGTGCGGGAGAACATCATCCTCGCCTTGCAGGCCGCGCGCGGCTGGTCGCGCCCCATACCGCGGCGACGCCAGGACGAACTGGTGCAGCGCTACATCGAGGCGCTGTCCATCACGCCGGCCGACCCGGAGGTCGAGGTACGCAACCTCAGCGGCGGCAACCAGCAGAAGGTCCTGCTGGCCCGGTGGCTCATCACCGAGCCGCGATTGCTGATCGTGGACGAACCGACGCGGGGCATCGACGTCGGTGCCAAGGCCGAGATCCAGCGCCTGATCGCCCGGCTGGCCGACGGGGGCCTGGCGGTCCTGTTCATCAGCGCGGAGCTGGAGGAGGTGCTGCGGCTCAGCCACAAGATCGCCATCCTGCGCGACCGGCGGCTGGTCGAGGAGCTGGAGAACACCGAGGAGATCGACACCGACCGCATCCTGCAGTCCATCGCCAGCGGCGTCGTCGTGGAGGGGGAACCGGTATGAGTGCCGTGCTGCGCAACCGGCTGTTCTGGCCGGTCGCCATCCTGGTCCTGCTGATCTTCGGCAACGTCTTCTTCACGCCGACGTTCCTGTCGATCGAGGTACGCGAGGGCCACCTCTACGGCTCCCTGATCGACATCCTGCGGTCGGCCACCCCGCTGGCCCTGGTGGCGCTGGGCATGACGCTCGTCATCGCGACCGGCGGCATCGACCTGTCGGTGGGCTCGGTCATGGCGATCTCGGGCGCCGTGGCCTGCCTGTGGATCAGCGAACAGCCGGATCAGAACGCGGTGTCGGGCGTACTGGTCGCCGTGGGGCTGGCCCTGGTGCTGTCGCTGCTCCTCGGCGCCTGGAACGGCATGCTCGTCGCGGCGGTCGGCATCCAGCCCATCATCGCGACGCTGATCCTGATGGTCGCCGGCCGCGGCATCGCCCAGCTCATCACCGACGGCCAGATCATCACCATCAACTCCAGCGCCTACAAGGTGATCGGGGCGGGTTACTGGCTCACCATCCCGGTCTCGGTGATCATTGTGGCCATCGTCGCGGCGATCACCATGGTCATCACGCGGCGGTCGGCGCTGGGGCTGCTGATCGAGTCGGTCGGCGGCAACCCGTCGGCCAGCCGCCTCGCCGGCATCCACTCTGGACGGCTGACCCTCCTCGTGTACGCCTTCGCCGGCCTGTGCGCGGGCATCGCGGGTCTCATCTACACGTCCAATGTGTCCAGTGCCGACGGCAACAACGCCGGCAACCTCGTCGAGCTGGACGCCATTCTGGCCGTCGTCATCGGCGGGACGTCGCTGGCCGGTGGCCGCTTCTCCCTCGTGGGCAGCGTCATCGGCGCGCTCGTCATCAAGACGCTCGACATCACCATTTACACGGTGGGCGTACCGACGAACACCACGCTGCTGTTCAAGGCGCTGGTCGTCATCGCGCTCTGCCTCGCACAGTCCCCGGCATTCCGGGCCCGGATCACCGGCCGGCGGCCTGCCGCTCATGGTAAGGAAGTGGCCGCATGATCGACCTCGGCGTACGCCCCCACAAACCGACCGTCGCGGCGGTGGTCCGGCGCCGGGTGAACCCGCGCCACATACCGGTCCTGGCGACGCTGGGCCTGCTGGCCCTGATGTACGGCGTCGGCGTGGTCAACTACCCGGGCCTGTCCAACACCCAGGTGACCCTGAACATCTTCATCGACAACGCGTTCCTGCTCGTGGTCGCGGTCGGGATGACGTTCGTGATCCTCACCGGCGGCATCGACCTGTCGGTCGGCGCGGTCGTCGCGCTCACCACGCTGATAGCCGCGACCCTGCTCAAGGCCGGCTGGCCGCCCGCGGTGGTCCTGCCGCTGCTGCTGCTCATCGGCACGACCCTGGGGCTGCTGATGGGCTGCATCATCCACTTCTTCGAAGTGCAGCCGTTCATCGCCACGCTGGCCGGGATGTTCTTCGCCCGCGGGCTGTGCTTCCTCATCAACGAGCAGTCCATCCCGATCACCAACTCCTTCTGGGTCGGCGCCGCCGATGCCGAGGTCCGCATCAAGGGCTTCCACCTCTCGCTGAGCGCTCTCATCTCCGTCGCGGTCGTGCTGATCGCCGCCTACGTGCTCGCGTACACGCGGCTCGGGCGCAACGTCTACGCCATCGGCGGGTCCGCGCAAAGCGCCACGCTCATGGGCCTCCCGGCCGCCAAGACCAAGATCGCGGTGTACGCCATCAGCGGCTTCTGCTCGGCGCTGGGCGGTGTCCTGCTGAGCTTCTACATGCTGTCGGGCTACAGCCTGCACGCGCAGGGCATGGAGCTGGACGCGATCGGTGCGGTCGTCATCGGCGGCACGATCCTCGCCGGTGGCTCCGGCTACGTGGTCGGCACGCTGCTGGGCGTACTCGTCTACGGCCTCATCCAGACCCTGATCACGTTCGACGGCCGGTTGAGTTCGTGGTGGACCCGCATCTTCATCGGCGTCCTGCTGTTCCTGTTCATCCTGCTCCAGCGGGCCGTGACCCGGCGTACGAAGATGGGCCAGAAATGACCACTATGGACAGTTACACCGTCGGCGTCGACTTCGGCACCCTGTCCGGCCGGGCCGTGGTGGTCCGCGTCGCCGACGGCGCCGAAGTCGGCACGGCGGTCCATGAGTACCGCCACGGCGTCATCGAGCGGGCGCTGCCGGCCACGGGCGAGCTGCTCCCGCCGGACTGGGCGCTCCAGGATCCCCAGGACTACGTGGACGTGCTCGGGGACGCCGTACCACGGGCGGTCGCTGCGGCCGGCATCGACCCGGCGGCCGTCATCGGCATCGCGACCGACTTCACGGCGTGCACGGTGCTGCCCGCGCTGTCCGACGGCACTCCGCTGTGCCGGGTTCCGGAGTACTCCGGCCGTCCCCACGCGTACGCCAAACTCTGGAAGCATCACGCCGCGCAGCCGCAAGCGGACCGGGTCACCGACCTGGCCCACGAGCGGGGTGAGCCGTGGATCGGGCGCTACGGCGGGAAGATCTCGTCGGAGTGGCAGTTCGCCAAGGCGTTGCAGCTCCTGGAGGAGGACCCCGAGCTGTACGCCCGCACCGAGCGCTGGATCGAGGCCGCCGACTGGATCATCTGGCAGCTGTGCGGCGCCGAGACCCGCAACGCATGTACGGCCGGCTACAAGGGGATCCTTCAGGACGGGCAGTACCCGTCGCGGGAGTACCTGGCCGCGCTGCATCCGAAGTTCGCGGACTTCGCCGAGACCCGGCTGGCCCACCCGATCTCCCCGCTGGGCGGCCGGGCCGGCGACCTGACGGCGGCGGCGGCCGCGCTGACCGGGCTGCCGGAGGGAATCGCGGTCGCGGTCGGCAACGTCGACGCGCACGTCACCGCGCCCGCCGCGCTGGCCGTCGAGCCGGGCAAGCTGCTGGCGGTCATGGGCACGTCCACCTGCCACATGCTCAACGGAACGTCTCTTGTGGACGTTCCCGGCATCTGCGGTGTCGTCGACGGCGGCATCGTGGCGGGCCAGTACGGCTACGAAGCGGGGCAGAGCGGCGTCGGCGACATCTTCGCGTGGTTCGTCGACAACCTCGCCTCGTCCGAGGTCGCAGCGCAGGCCGCGGCGGCCGGCCTCAGCGTTCACGACTGGCTGAGCGAGCGAGCGGCCGAGCCACCGGTCGGCGCGCACGGGCTGGTCGCGCTGGACTGGCACAGCGGCAACCGTTCGGTCCTCGTGGACCACCACCTTTCCGGTGTCATCGTCGGGCTGACGCTCGCCACCCGGCCCGACGAGATCTACCGGGCGCTGATCGAGGCCACCGCCTTCGGCACCCGCAAGATCGTCGAGGCGTTCGAGGCGGCCGGCGTACCCGTGACCGAATTCGTCGTGGCCGGCGGCCTCAAGCGCAATGCGCTCATCATGCGCATCTACGCCGACGTTCTGCGCCGCCCGGTCCGGCTGGCCGCCTCCGAGCAGGCCCCGGCCCTGGGATCGGCCATTCATGCGGCGGTCGCTGCGGGGGCGTACCCGGATGTCGTGACCGCGAGCCGCGCGATGGGCCGCGTGGAGGAGCGGTTCTACGAGCCGGATCCAGCCAACGCCGACGTCTACGACGCCCTGTACGCCGAGTACCTGTTGCTGCACGACCACTTCGGTTTGGGCGCGGACAAGGCGATGCACCGCCTGCGCCGGATCCGCAACGCGGCGCGTGCGCGATGACGGACCTGTACCGCCTGCGTGCGGAGGTGGCGCAGCTGCACGCGCACCTGACCCGCTGGGGGCTGGTCACGTGGACGGCCGGCAACGTGTCGGCTCGGGTGCCGGGCGAGGACCTGCTGGTCATCAAGCCTTCCGGGGTGAGTTACGACGATCTGACCGCCGACGCGATCGTGGTGTGCGATCTCGACGGCCGGCTCGTCGAGGGCGATCTGGCGCCGTCCAGCGACACCGAGGCCCACGCCTACGTCTACCGGCACATGCCGGAGGTCGGCGGCGTCGTGCACACCCACAGCCCGTACGCGACCGCGTGGGCCGCCCGCGGCGAGCCCATTCCCTGCTCGCTCACGGCGATGGCCGACGAGTTCGGCGGTGACATCCCGGTCGGCCCGTTCGCCCTCATCGGCAGCGACGCCATCGGCCGCGGCATCGTCGAGACGCTGCGCGGCCACCGGTCGCCGGCCGTACTCATGCGCCAGCACGGCCCGTTCACCGTCGGGCCGACCGCCCGCGCCGCGGTGAAGGCGGCCGTCATGTGCGAGGACGTGGCCCGCACGATGCACCTGGCCCGCCAGCTGGGCCCGGTCGACCGGCTCGCACAGTCCGATGTGGACTCACTGTACAACCGCTACCAGAACGTGTACGGGCAACGCTGACCGATTCCCTTGTTCGCCGGGCATGACCTTGAAAGGCACACAATGTCAGAGATCTGGTTCCTCACCGGCAGCCAGGGGCTGTACGGCCCGGAGACCCTGGAACAAGTCGCCTCGCAGTCCCAACAGGTCGCGCGGGCGCTGGACGAGAGCGGCCGGCTCGGCGCGGCCGTCGTGTGGAAGCCCGTGCTGACCAGCTCGCAGGCGATCCTCCAGGTGTGCCAGGAGGCCAACGCCGCGCCCGAGGCGATCGGCGTCATCGCGTGGATGCACACGTTCTCCCCGGCCAAGATGTGGATCGCCGGCCTCGACGCACTGCGTACGCCGCTGCTGCACCTGCACACGCAGGCGAACGTCGAGCTGCCCTGGTCCGAGATCGACATGGACTTCATGAACCTGAACCAGGCCGCGCACGGCGACCGCGAGTTCGGCTTCGTACAGTCCCGGCTCGGCGTGGCCCGCAAGACGGTGGCCGGGCATGTCAGCGATCCCCGCGTGGTCGAGCGCATCGCCACCTGGGCCCGTGCCGCCCGCGGGTACGCCGACCTGCACTCGCTGAAGCTGGCCCGGTTCGGCGACAACATGCGCGACGTGGCCGTGACCGAAGGCGACAAGGTCGAGGCGCAGCTGCGGTTCGGCGTATCGGTCAACACCTACGGCGTCAACGATCTGGTGGACGCGGTCGACGCCGTCCTCGACGCCGAAGTGGACAAGCTCGTGGCCGAGTACGACGACCTCTACCGCGTCGTGCCGGCGCTGCGGTCCGGCGGCGAACGACACGACTCGCTGCGTTACCACGCCCGCATCGAACTCGGACTGCGGAACTTCCTGACCGCGGGCGGTTTCCGGGCGTTCACCACCAACTTCGAGGACCTCGGCGGGCTGCGGCAGCTGCCGGGCCTGGCCGTGCAGCGGCTCATGGCCGACGGCTACGGCTTCGGCGGCGAGGGCGACTGGAAGACCTCCGTCCTGGTACGCACGCTGAAAGCGATGGCGCCCAACGGCGGCACGTCCTTCATGGAGGACTACACCTACGACCTGACCCCGGGGCAGGAGCGGACTCTCGGTGCGCACATGCTGGAAGTGTGCCCCTCGATCGCGGCCGGTACGCCGACCGTCGAGATCCACCCGCTCGGCATCGGCGGCCGGGAGGACCCGGTACGCCTGGTCTTCGACGCCGCGCCAGGACCGGCCGTCGTCGTCGGGCTGGCCGACATGGGCGAGCGATTCCGCCTGGTGGCCAACGAAATCGACATCGTGCCGCCGTCCGAGCCGCTGCCGAAGCTGCCCGTCGCGCGGGCGGTCTGGATCCCGCGGCCGGACCTGCCGACGTCGGCGGAGGCGTGGCTGACCGCCGGCGCACCGCACCACACCGTGCTGTCCACCGCCGTCGGCGTGGAGGAGCTGCACGACCTTGCCGAGATGCTCGGCACCGAGCTGCTCGTCATCGACGCGAACACAAACACGCGCCAGTTCGCCAAGGAGGTCCGCTGGAACCAGGCGTACTACCGCCTGGCCCGCGGATTCTGACCGCACGGCGCTCGCAGCCCTCGCGCCGTCTCGCTTCGTCTCGTCTCGTCTCGCTTCGTCTCGCCGAAGCTGAGCCTGCTCCGCACTCGCGAGGTGGGCTGGCTTGCTCGGCTTCGGCAGAGGGCGGGGGATGCGATGATCGGGGCATGGATTGGGCGCAGCTGCTGGGGTACTGCTTGAAGAAGCCGGGTGCTTGGCAGGACGAGCCGTGGGAAGGCGACGTCGTCACCAAGGTCGGCAGCAAGATCTTCGCGTTCCTCGGCAGCGAAGACGAAGGCGCCGTGAGCATCGGGGTCAAGTGCGGACCCAGCCGCGAAGCCGCCGACGAGTGGCTGCTGCGGTACCCCGACGACGCGAAGGCATCGGCGTACATCGGGCGGTCGGGGTGGAACACGCTGCGAGTGGGCGGTGCGATCCCGGACGACGAGATCCGTGAAGCCATCGACGACTCCTACGAAGCCGTCGTGGCGAAGCTGCCGAAGAAGGAGCGCCCCTAGGGCCCCGGCCGGGTTTCGGGATCTAGCGCGAGTGGACCCGGGAGCGTACGCCGTCGAGGATCATCTGCAGCCCGTCCTCGAACGCACCGGCGCCCTGAGGATCGCCGACTTCGCGCATCGCTTCGGCGAGCCGCGGATAGCCGGCCAGACGCGCACGGGCTTCGCCGTACTGTGCGTAGGTCAGCGGGCCGGTGGCAGCGCTGGTTGACGTGGCGCGCAGCTGTTCTTCCAAAGTGAACCCGGTGACGTAGTTACCGATTGCGATGAGCGCTCGCATGCCGTCGGCGGGAGACAGGCCCGCGTTGCCCAACACTCTGAGCCGTAGCTCGATGTCCGGCCACTGATCCGGCGGCGGCTGCGTGGACGCGGCCAGCAGGGCGCCATCGCGGTGCCGCGTGTACGCCGACCGCAGCGATCGGGCGTAAGCGGCGAGCCACTCGTCCCACAGCACCCGAGGTGTCGGCGGCATCAGGGGCGCTTCCTCGGCGGCGATGTGCGCCGCCATCCGGTCCAGCAGCTCCTGCTTGTTCTTGAAGTGCCAGTACAGTGCGGGCGCCTGTACGCCCAGCCGCGTCGCCAGGCGACGCAGGCTCAGCCCGTCGAGGCCGGCCTCGTCGAGCAGGGCGATGGCTGCCCGCACCACCTGGGCGCGATCCAAAGCCACGATCCACACATTAACAGCGTTAGATCCCTCCCTAACATCGTTAGATACGCCATCCTATGAACGATGTTAGGAGCATCCAGAACACCGTTAAGGAGCCCCTTAACACCGTTCAGGACGCGATCGAACGCTAATAAGGACGGCCCCGAACACTGTTCAGGAGCCTCGCTTTCCAGCTGGTCAGCCGGCCTGTCGCGACGCGATGATGGCGTTCGCCCGCGTGGTCCGGTCGGCCATATACCCCGCTTGCCGAACAAGCTCGTCGGAGAGCCCAGCCGCGACCTCTTCGGCGTCGGGCCCGTCGAGCACCAGGAACCAGCGCAGTGCCTGCACATGGTCGGCGGGCGTACCGGCGCCGTCGCGATAGCGCCGCGCCACCTCCGCGATGCACCCGGGATCGCCCGCCAGCGCACCGTCGAGATACCAGTTCAGCTGCGTCTCAGGCCGCTCGGCGAAGCCGGCCATCAAGGCATAGGTCGCGGTCACTCCATGCGCGATCGCCAGCCGCGCCCACTGCACGGCCAGAGCCGGATCCCGTTGTACGCCGTCCCCGCGCCCGAACATCCCAGCGAGCGTGTACGCCGCCCGGCCATCGCCGGAGCGAGCCGCCGCATCGAGCAGTCGCAGTACGCGGTCGCCGGCCCGGTCCGGCGCCTTCATCAGCAGTTCGGCCAGCGTACGCTGAGCCACCGGATCGCCCCGATCGGCGGGCAGCGTCAACGCCTGGATCGCCGCCGCATCGTCCTGAGTCACCGCATTCAGCAGCATGCCGAGCGCTTTCGCAGCGCGTACGTCGCCGGCTTCGGCCAGCGGTGCAAGGCGCGTACGCAGCTTGGCAAAATCCGGATCCGCTTGCGTATGGCCGCTTTCCCGCGCCTTCAGATACCACTCGGCAGCCGTGACGGGATCGTTGTACCGATTGACGATGACGCCGGCGACATCGGCCATCGCCCCGGCGTCGCCGGCTCGGGCCGCCGCCATCCACCAGGCTTCCGCCTTGGCCACGTCGACCGGGCGGCCGTCGCCCTCGGCGTACATCCGGCCGGCGACCCGGTACCCCGCTGGACAGCCCAGCTCGCCCGCCTTGGCGTACCACTGGAGGGCGATGTCGGAGTCCATAGGCACACCGCGGCCGCTGCCGTACAGCGCACCGAGGTTGAACGCCGCCTCGCCGTTGCCGAGGTTCGCGGCCTGCCAGTAAAGCTTGGCCGCCTTGGCGGGATCGGGGTCCTCGCCGAGACCGCCGCTGGCCAGCTGGCCCAGTGCCAGCAGCGCGCGGGCGTCCTCGCCAGCCTCCTGGAACAACTGCCGGGCCCGGGCGTAGTCGCCTCGCTGCCCCATCAGCACGCCGAGCTCGTATCTGTCGCCGTCCACCCGCACAGCTTGCCTCAATCGCATCGCCGGGACCAGACGGTAGGGTGGGGCGCATGGCGGTCTCCGACGAGTTCGAGCAGGCGCAGATCGACGTCAAGGGTCTGGCCCAGCGCCCCGGCAACGACGTCCTGCTTCAGCTGTACGCCCTCTACAAGCAAGGTACGCAAGGCGATGCGACGGGCAGCCGGCCGGGCGTCTTCGACCTCGTGGGCCGGGCCAAGTACGACGCATGGAAAGGGCTTGCGGGCACCGATCCCGAGGACGCCCAGCGCCGCTACGTAGAACTGGTCCGCAAGCTTCAGGCATCCTGATCACGTTCGTCGGTGCAGGATGTTGCGGCGCGGTCGGGCCCGGCCCCGCCTGCCCGACCAACGCCAGGATCCGGGCCGACGACTGCTGCACACACGCGAAGTCCTGCCGTAACTCTGCGGTCAGCTCCTCACCGGTCAGCGACAGCAGCGGAGCGTCCAACCGCCGCCACCAACGTCACCAACGCCACCACATTAGAACACGCGTACGACAAAATCGGCGCTGTTACCTCGCTGTTAGGTTCGCCGGGCGAAAGTAGCAGGAGGCCGTGACCTCGGGAGGCGACGTGCGAGTGCTGGTGGTGGAGGACGAGCGGGTGCTGGCCCGCCATGTCGCCGATGGGCTGCGGGATGAAGGCATGGCCGTGGACGTCTGCTTCGACGGCGCTACGGCGCTGGAGTTGCTGGACGTCAACGGCTACGACGTCGCCGTACTCGATCGCGATCTGCCGGTCGTGTCGGGTGACGAGGTCTGCCGCGAGCTGGCCGACCGCGAACGGGCCCCGTTGGTGTTGATGCTTACGGCGTCGGTGGCGATCGAGGATCGGCTCGTCGGCTTGACGCTGGGCGCCGACGACTATCTCGGTAAGCCGTTCGCCTTCGAGGAGCTGGTGTTGCGGGTGCGGGCGCTGGGTCGCCGTGGGCGGGTGCACGCGCCGACGCTGGTCCGGGGCGATCTCGTCGTGGACACCGTACGGCGGCGCGTGACCCGGCGGGGATGCGAGATCGCCCTGACCGCGAAGGAGTACAGCACGCTGTACGCGCTGATGGCGGCGGATGGTGCGCCGGTCAGCCAGGAGCAGCTGCTGGAGAAGGTCTGGGACGAGTACGCCGACCCGTTCACGAACACGGTTCGGGTGACTGTGAACCGGCTGCGCCGGCGATTAGGCGATCCGCCGGTGATCGAGACCCTCGTCGGCGTCGGATACGTGATCCGATGAGGCGGGCGGTCACGGTGCGGACGCGGCTGGCGCTGTGGTTCGCCGCTCTGTTTCTGGCCGCCGGGGCGGTTTTGATCGCGGGGATGGTCTACTCGGCCCAGAAGTACATGTTCGCCGACCATGGGATCTCCAGCGAGGATTGGCAGGCCGTGCAGGAGGCCGAGCGGACCGGTGGGGGTGGTGCGGCCAAGGTATTGGAGGCCGAGCGTCGGAAACGGGTGCTACAGCAGCTGCGTGCGGACGCCACAAAGCATCTTCTGCAAGACGCGGCGGTTGGGTTGTCGACGGTGACCATGGCGGCGGGACTGGTCGGAGCGGTCATGTCCGGACGCCTGCTGCGCCGGGTCCGGCGGGTCACGGCGGCGGCTCGGATGGCCAGCGACACCAATCTGCGGCTGCGGCTCAATCTTCCCGGACCCCGCGACGAGATCAAGGAGCTTGGTGACACCTTCGACGCGATGCTCGGCCGGTTGGCGGCGGGTATTCAGGCGCAGCAGCGCTTCGTCGCGAACGCCAGCCACGAGCTGCGTACGCCGCTGGCGGTTGCGCGTACCACGGTCGAGGTGACACTGGCCAAGCCGCGAGCCACGGTCGAGCAGCTGCGCGCGATGGGTGAGGAGGCGCGCGAGTCGATGATCCGGGCGCAGCGGCTGGTGGATTCGCTTCTCCTGCTGGCTCGCAGCGAACAGGAGACCGGCCACGCCGAGCTGGACGATCTCGGCGACATCGCGGCCGACAGCGTCGATCAGATCATGGCCGAGGCCCGCCGCGGCGGCCTGAGCGTTCACTGCGATCTGCAGCCCGCACCGGTCACCGGCGATCTCGCTCTGCTGACCCGGGCGGTGGCCAACCTTCTGGAGAATGCGGTACGCCACAACCATGACGGCGGAGAAGTCCGCGTCGCAACCGGTGGCGACGGCGACCGGGTCTGGGCCGAGGTGGCCAACACCGGGCCGGATCTGACCACTATGGACACGGGGCGGCTGTTCGAGCCGTTTCACCGGGGGGCGCGTACGCGGCTCGACGGCGACGGTGCCGGGCTCGGCCTGTCGATCGTCGCGGCGGTCGTCCACGCCCATGGTGGGACCGTTACAGCGAAGGCCCGACCCGCCGGTGGCGGATTGACCGTACGGCTGGAGTTCCCCGCGACGCTGTAACCGTGGTGTTAGGTGCCGTTTGTGACGCTGGCGCTCATGAGCAAGCGTACGGCGATCCGAGTACTTCTCGCGGTGGCGGCGGTGCTAACCGTTGCCGGGGTGGGCGGGTGGCGCTGGTCGGCGTCCGGCCCGGCTCCGGCAGCGCAGCCCGACCCCGTACACACCGCTGAGGTGGTACGCGCGGATCTGGCTTCCCGCGAAAGCATCCCCGGCACGCTGGGTCATATCGAGGAGTGGGAGCTGGTGCATCCCGGCCCAGCTGGCGTACTGACCGCGTTCGCGAACCCCGGTACGCCGATCCGGCGCGGCCAAGCAGTGTACGAAGTGGACGGAAAACCGGTCGTGCTGCTGTACGGCACCCGGCCGGTGTGGCGCGGCTTCGCCGCCGGCATGCCCCGCGGGGAGGACGTACGCCAGCTGGAGCGGAATCTGACCGCGCTGGGCTTCGCCCGTCACACCGCCGATGCCGCGTTCACCGCCGATGCCGCGTTCACCGCCGCCACCGCGGTTTCCATCCGCGCCTGGCAACGCCACCTCCGAGTGGCCGTCACGGGTCGCCTACCGCTGGGCAGTGTCGTCTTCGCTCCCGATGCCGTCCGGGTCGTCGCGGCGCTCGTGCCGTTGGGCGGCCGGGTCGAGCCAGGGCCGGTCCTGCGGGTCAGTTCCGTCACGCGCGGTGTGACCGCCGCATTGCCGTCGACGCGGATCGGCCCGGTACACATCGGCAGCGAGGTAGAGGTGACGGTGCCCGGCGGCCGGCGGGTCGCCGGCGTCGTCACCGGGATCGGCGGCACCGGACCGGCTGATCCGGGAGCGGACATCACGCGTGTTCCGATGACGGTCGAATTGCGCGACCCGGCGGCCGTTCCCGACCTCGATCAGGTTCCCGTCCAGGTCGCCATCACCACGACCGAGCGCCGGGGTGTGCTCGCCGTTCCCGTCACCGCCCTCATCGCAGCGCCCGACGGCGGGTACGAAGTGGTCGTGGTCGACGGCAGCCGCCGGCGGTTGGCGGTGCGACCGGGGCTCGTCGACGAGCGCGCCGGCTTGGTGGAGGTCACCGGGGACGGCCTGGCCGTCGGGGTGCGGGTGGAGGTGCCCGCACCGTGAACCGGCGCGTCCTGGACTGCCGCAGCACCGCGTGACGCGGCCGGGAAGTCGACCATGAAGCTTCGAGGGTCGACGCGCCGCCAAACGCCACCCCAAGCTCATGGTCAACCCGCGAGAGGGGGAGTGGGAGGGGTGGGAGAGCTGGGAGCACTGGGGGCGGCGCGGCGGATGAGGTCGCCGAGGCCGTCGCGCGTACCGACGATCGTCAGCCGGTCGTTGACGCGGATCCGCCGAGCCAGGACCGGCCTCCACAAAGGACGCGGCTCTCCGAACTCGGTGAGCGCGATCACCCGGACGAAGCCTTCGTCGTCGGCATCGGCGACGGTCGCACCGTCGAGAGCCGAGCCGGCCGCGATCGTCACGTCGGCCAGCAGCAGCACCCGGCGCTCGACCGGGATCGTGCCGATGACCTCGCGGTCCATGAGGGCCTCGGCGAAGGCCGGTGCGGCCAGGTAGGAGACGCTGCGCGACGACGGGAGGTTGAACGTGCGGCGGACGTGGCGGGCCAGGTCGCCGTCGAACAGGCGCAGCACGACGTGCAGGTTCGCCTGGAGGTTCCGGCCGTGCAGGGCGGTCTCCAGATTGGACGCGTCCGACTTGTTGATCGCCATGAGCGCGCGGGCGTTGCCTACTCCGGCAGCGCGCAGCGTGGACTCTCGGCCAGGGTCGCCTATCACCAGCGGAATGCCGAGTTCCCGGGCGATCGGTACGCCGCGATCCTGGTCGTCGCTGGCGATGGCGACGATCGGTACGCCTCGATCATGCAGCAGCCGCAGTGCGCGCGTACCGACGCCACCGAGTCCGGCCACGACGACGTGATCGCTGTGTGGCTGGCGCAGGCGTACCTCCGCGACGGCGAGCCGGGCCCGGACCATACCCTCCACGACGAGCGCGGTCGCGAGGGGCACCAGGGCCAGACCGGATGCGCCCAGCACCAATTCCAGCACCTTCTGCCAGGGCGTGAACTCCTCGTGCGCCCCGACGCCGCCCAGCACCGTGGCCATGGCGATGTAGAGGGCCTGCACTGGGCGTACCCCTAAACTGGAGCCGAGCAGAACCGCGGCGGCCAGGATGATGCTGAGGACGACGGTGATCGCGATGCGGGAGCCGCGGGTGATCAACGTGCCGAGGAAGGTACGCGCGAGGCTGAGGCGGCGGCGCCGGACCGGAGCGGGCAGACCGTGGAATGTGGACTCAAGGTCGGGCAGCCCGCGCTGATCGGCGAGGACGAGATCGGCGTCGTCGTCGGCGGGCAGGACCCGAGGGGCGCCGGGGTGCGTGGTGTCGGCGAGCGAGCAGACGACGAAGCGGGCGGCGACGTCCTCGCGGTGGGCGACCACGAGCGTACGCTGCGCGACGCGCAGCGGATTGGTGCCGACCTCCCGCAGCGCCGACGCGACGAGGGCCGGCGCGGCGATCTCGGCGTCGGAAAGCACCTTGCAGTTGCCCAGCAGGGGTTCGATGCTGTGGGCCAGGCTGGTGTTGTACATGCGCAGCACCAAGCGCAGGCGCGGCGCCACCTCGCGGGCCTGCAACGCCAGGTGGATGTTGCCGACGTCGTCCTGCGCGGTCAGCGCGAGGCCGGCCGACCCGGCCACACCGATCTCGTGCAAGAGACGCTCATCGATGCGCTCGGCGATCACGACCCGGACGCGGGCGATGTCGGCGAAGTTGTGCGACGCCTTCTGCTGCTCGGCCGTCATCACCACCAGGGCGTCGGTGTCATAGCGGTCGGTGAGCTGTTCGGCCAGGCGGAACGCGAGGCCGTCGAAGCCGCAGACGACGTAGTGCGACGGGCGATGCGTGCGTTGCCGCGGAACCGGTCCCGGCGTCTGCTCCGGCTTCGCCGCGAACGGGGACGGCGACGTGGTCACGCCCGGATGGTAGTACCTGCGCCCGCGGTCGGGTGACCGGCCGAGGCGTCCTGCCCATACGGGCAGAGACCGTGGCCGCAGGTGTCACCGAAGGGGTGCGCTCGGCACAGCCGCAGCCAGTGCAAGGTTCGTTACCATGGGGTCGCCCAACGGCTGAGGCGGGAATCTGGTGGATCGATCCGAGCTGGTGTCAGTGCAGGTCGAGCGGCTCGACCGGCCGCCGGTCGCGATCGTGCGCGTGCGGGGCGAGCTCGACTTCGGCACGACGCCCCGGCTGGTGGAAGCGCTCGCCGGCCTGCCCGAGCCCGGCCAGAGCGTCGTCTTCGACCTCAGCGAGCTGGAGTTCTGCGACTCCAGCGGGCTCGGTGCGCTGATCGCGACGCACAAGGCGGCCGCGGCCGCGGGCGGGCGGGTGCACCTGGCCGGCGTCACCCCGATCGTCCTCACCGCTATCCATGTAACCTCGCTCGATCAGCTCTTCCCGATGCACGACACGCTCGAAGGAGCGCTGGCCGAGGTGCGCCGGGCGTGAACCGGCCGGACCTGTCCGCGCTCGTCCGTTTCGCCGCCCAGCTGCGTACGGCGGATTCGCAGGCCGCGGCCGCAACGATCCTGCAGCGCTGGTTCGGCCGGCCGGTGTCGGTGTCCGTTGTGGACGGAGTGGTGGCCATCGCGGTGGACGCGGACGTGCCCGACCTGCTGGCCGCTGCCGCCCGAGCCGGCCTCACGGGCGATCCGGCCGCGACCGCCGAACTGCTGGACATCATGGAGCGCCTGACGATTGAACGGGCCGAGGCGATCGAACACCGCACCGCGCGGCTGGAGGCCGACGGCCGGATCGTCGACAACCTGCACGAGATCGGTCTGCGGCTGACCGCTCAGCTCGACCTGGACAGCCTCGTCCAGGAGGCCACCGACACCGCCACCGCTGCGACCGGCGCCCAGTTCGGCGCGTTCTTCTACAACCTGGTGGGCGAGTACGGCGAGTCCTACACCCTCTACACGCTGTCGGGCGTACCGCGCCGGGCCTTCGAGAAGTTCCCGATGCCGCGCAACACCAAGGTGTTCGCCCCGACCTTCAACGGCGAGGGCACGGTTCGCAGCGACGACATCACGCTCGACCCTCGCTTCGGCCGCAACGAGCCGTATTTCGGCATGCCCGCCGGGCACCTGCCCGTGCGCAGCTACCTCGCCGTCTCGGTCATCTCACCCACCTCGCACGAGGTGCTCGGCGGGTTCTTCTTCGGCCACCCCGACCGCGGGTGCTTCACCAAGGCGCACGAGCGCATCGCCGAAGGCATAGCCGGGTACGCCGCGATCGGCCTCGACAACGCCCGCTTGTACGCCCGCGAGCGGTCCGTAGCAACGGATCTGCAACGGCGCCTGCTGCCGGAGGTGACCGACGCGCCCGGGTTCACCGTCGTCGGCCGCTACCTTCCGGCGGCCACCGGATCCGAAGTGGGCGGCGACTGGCTCGACGTCATCGAGCTGTCCGGTGGGCGTACGGCCTTCGTCGTCGGGGACGTGATGGGCCGCGGCCTGCCCGCTGCGAGCACGATGGGGCAGATCCGCACCGCTGTGCGGGCGTACGCGCTGCTCGACCTCCCACCCGGCGAAGTGCTGCGGCACGCCTCCCAGCTGGCCACCGAGATGGCCGGCCGGCAGTTCATCACCTGCGTGTACGCCGTGCACGACCCGGTGGACGCGACGCTGACCTACGCCAACGCCGGGCACCCCGCACCCGCCGTCATCGCACCGGACGGGCGGATCACCTTTCTGTCCGAACGCCTCGGCATGCCGCTGCGGGTCGGCGACGCCTACGAGGAACGCGTCGTGCCCTTCCCGGCCGGGTCGGCGGTCGTCCTCTACACCGACGGCCTCGTCGAGCGGCGTGGGCGTACGCTGCCCGAAGGCATGGACGCGCTGGGCAAGGCGCTGCGGGCGATGGACGGCGATCCGGCCGGTGCCTGCGATCGCATGATCGCCGACCTCACCGGCGGCACTCACGACGACGACGTCGCCCTGCTGTACGCCCGCGATGACGGCGTACCCCGGAAGGTCGAGGTCATGGCGCTGTCGTCGGAGCCGCTCGTCGCGTCGCGGGGCCGCCGGTTCGCCGTGGACACGCTCGCGGCGTGGGGGCTTTCCGACCGCGGTGACATGGTCGCGATGGTGGTCACCGAGCTGATCTCGAACGCCGTGCGGCACAGCCGGTCGCCGTTCGCCCTGCGCCTGCACTACACCCACGAGCGGTTGATCGTCGAGGTCGCCGACGGTGACGATCGGCAGCCACGGCGGATCAAGGCCGAGGTGCACGACGAGAACCACCGTGGACTGTACATTGTGGATGTTCTGGCCCGGCGGTGGGGCGCGCGGTCCACGCCCACCGGGAAGATCGTCTGGGCCGAACTCCCCGTAAGCTGACACTCCTCATGA
>Ga0114129_10001650_pt1 | contig 30339 bp, 26 predicted proteins | sample RhiMetdeltSRZDD1_FD_80071 | JGI IMG/M metagenome (GOLD analysis project Ga0114129, IMG submission 80071) | Populus rhizosphere microbial communities from Tennessee, USA - Rhizosphere MetaG P. deltoides SRZDD1 (version 2) (version 2) | ecosystem: Host-associated > Plants > Roots > Rhizosphere >...
AGCTGACCGACTGCTTCGAGGTCAGCGCCGAGCGGGAGTGGTGCTGGGTGGATTACGCGAGCACGCCGCGGCGGCGCTAAGCGCCGCAGCGTGAAATGGGCGATGGGCGATGGGCGATGGGCGATGGGCGATGGGCGATGATAAGAGCCTATTGCCATAGCCCTTTGGCCATTGCCCCTTGCCCATTCCACACGGGCGTGCCTTGGCTCGTAACCTATGAGCCTCAGCCAGTCCCCTGATTTTGTGCTTATCGGAGCGTGAAGGTCATCTCGATCTCGACTAGGACCGGCACGGCTTCGCCTGTTCGGTTCTTGCCGGGATCGAAGCGCCAGAGGCGCACGGTGCGTTCGGCTTCCTGATCGAGACCGAACGTTGAATCGAGCGAGCGGGTCACGCGAACAGGACCGACGGTGCCGTCTGGCATGACGACCGCTTCCAGGGTGACGATGCCCTGGATCTTCGCGCGCATCGCGTCGGCCGTGTAGTTCGGTTTGACTTCCTTGATGAGTCGGGGCGAGGTAATGCCGTTGCCAGGGCGAGCCGCGCCGCCGCCGAAGTTCCCGCCGTATCCTGGGCCCAGGCCGGAGCCCTGTCCTGGGCCGATACCCGTTCCATTGCCAGTGCCTGCGCCACCGCCGCTGCCGCTGCCCTGCGAGGGCGTGGGGAGCGTCGGTATGTTGGAGATCGTTCCAGGCGCCTGCTCCAGACCGGTGGCCATGGGCTGCGCCGGGATCGTGAGCGGCTGAAGTTCAGCCACCTGCTTGGGTGGCTCAGGCATCGGCTTGGGCGGCTTGGCGGCCGGAACCGTCAACTTGTCCTGGCCTGGAGCCTCTGCCTTCTTGGGTGGTTCGGGTGACTTATTACCGCCACCGCCACCGCCTCCGCCTGGACCGGGTGCGGCGAGCCAAACGATCTCAGTTGGGAGCTTGAGCTCGCTCGGTGTGCCGGGGACTGAGGCCGGCAACCACAGCGCCCCGAACAACAGCAGAAGTCCCGTGGCTACGTGCGTCGCCACCGAGACGCTGAGTGCATTGCCGATACGGCCTGTATCTCGCTTGCCGCCGGGAACTTGACCCGCCAGAAAGCTCGAGTTGGGGCTGGCGCCCTGATAAGTTGCAGACATCGGACGATCGGCCTGACCCGGCTCTACGTTCATTGTGGCTGACTGAACCCGTATAGCGCAAGAAGCAATATGGGTGCCTCAGCTAGCGCGACCGGCCCTAGCGTACAAGCCCCTGTATCGGCGCGAGGCACTACCCTCTTAACTTGGACGTAAAAAAGAGTCCGACGGACTTAAAGGGTGACAGCAGTTACCGGAACTGGACGGCTCTTGTGCGGCCAGCCCATGCGCCGATTGCCGCGTTGCCGCCTCCGTAGGCGTGCAGTTTCGCGAGCGCGTCAGCCGCCCGCGGCAGGTTGTGGACGGCCACGAGAATACCGCCGCGGTCGACAAGCGTTTCGTAGATGTGCCCATCGTGCGACTGAAACCCGGCTCGGCCGATGGTGGCCGTCAGGCCGCCTCGCTCCAGACCCGAATCCTCCCCCTGGAGTGCTGAAATCAGCGGGCCACGAACCAGCACCTCGCCCAACCGATGAACCTGCATGCTTCGAACGTCGGTGAACCGCGCGTCGATCGAGGACCGCGCCTCGGCTGACGGTTTCGCCACGACCGACAACGATTCGATCGCAAAGCCGTCGCCGATGAGCGCCTCAATCCCTGGCGCCGCCCACGTCACATTCTGAAAGACGCCGATCGTAAACATGGGTTCCTCACGAGGGTTCACGACGGGGGTTCACACGGTGGTTCATGGTTCCCAGTTTGCGACCATGACGTCGGTCGGGTTGGTCGCTACGAGAATCTCACGGACCGCAGCGGCCTCATTGCCGGTTACGTGAACGGCGATCAGGATCGATCCGGCCTGGACCTCGCGTTCGATGGCTTCGGCGTGCGTGGACGGGACACCGGCGGAGGTCAGCACCGAGGACAGGCTGCCGGCAGCGTGGCCGGCGGCTTCACCGAGCTCGGCGGCCAACGGACCGGCGCTCACGATCGGCCCAATGCCGGGCAGAACCATCGCAATGGCTGCCAGCACCTGTCCGCTCAGCTCACCGAGCACCGCAGCTCCCCGCGAGTCCTCGAGATCGACGCCAGGCGTGGCGTCCATCTCACGGGCCAACTCCCCTTCTTCCTGGTGGCTGCGAGCGACAACCGAAAGGTGTTCCCGGCTAATGCTGGCGAAGTGCAGCGCACGAGCTGCCGCGGCAGCTGCACTCGGACTTGGGAACAAGGCCAGGACGATGGGGTGGGGCACGACGTTATCTTACTTGTTAAGTCCTCGCCTGCCGTAGTTCGTGGTTCGTTGCTCGTCGCTCGAAGAGCGGTTGGCAGCAAACGCGCGGCGCATCAGCCCTCCGAGCAACGAGCTACGAACAACGAACAACGAACCACGGACTACGAGCCACGAACCACGAACAACGGATCAGAACAAGAATCACTTGACGAGATACCCGTCCCTCCCTCTGACACGCAGCCCCGGTCTCTTCACCTTGATCGCAATCGATCGCCACTCGTTCGCGCCGGCGGCGAGCGGCCGCGACGGCGAGTAGCCGAGCAGATACTGAAACCTCAGTTCGCGGGCGATGGTCTGGAGGGTGCCGGACAGGTCGCGTTCGTTTCTCGTGTTGAACGAGCGGCCACCGGTCAGCGCGGCAAGTTCCGCGAACAGCTCCGGCCGATCCCGGCCGAACGCGATGGGATAGACGATCACGTTCGCAGTGCGGGCGCGGGCCAGGACGTCCCCCGCTGTCGCGCGGCTGTATCGGTCGTTGCCATCGGACAACAGCACGAGCGCGCGCCGTCCGCGGCTGGCATCGACGGCATCGATCGCGGCCACGATCGCGTCGTGCAACGCAGTCGTCCCGAAGGCGTCGGTCCGTTCGACGTCGCTGCGCACCAATGCCTTGTCCTTCACTGTTTCGACCGTGCTGCCGATCTTGAGGAGGATGACCTCATCTTCGGGCCGAAGGGCGTCGAGGAAGGTCACGGTAGCCCGTTTCATCGCTGCCAGCCGGTCCCCGGCTACGCTGAAGCTCCGGTCGAGACCGACGGCGACGGTGAGCGGAAAGTCTCCAGCCACGAACGTGGACACCGTCTGCGGCTGCCCGTCCTCGAGGATCTCGAAGTCCGCCGCGGTCAGGTCTCGCACGGGTTCGCCCTTGCCGTCGGTGACCGCAGCGTAGACCTCGACCGCAGCGACGCCGGAGGCGAATTGCGAGGCGGCTGGTCTGACGTCCCAGGCGAGCGCCGCAGCCACCGCGGCAATGGTGATAGACTGGGAGAGTACCCCGCGCGACGACGAAGGAGCCGCCATGGGTCTGGGCATTCCCGAACTAGTAGTCATCGTCTTTCTGATCATCCTGATTTTCGGAGCAAGCCGCCTGCCCGAGATTGGCCGAGGCATTGGCAAAGGGATCCGAAACTTCAAGGATGCGACCCGGGAAGACCGCTGAGCTCGATCGGTTACCAACTCGCCGCTACAACACGATGCGGGCGTCTCCCACCCGCTTCGTGACTCGCTCCCTGTCAAGAAACTCCAGCAACGGTATCGCGAACTTACGCGAGATCCCATAGCGTTCCTTGAAGGCCCCTACGTCCACACGAGCGTCCGGCTGCGCTTTCAGCGCTCGCACGTCGCTTTTCAGCTGCTCCAGCACGCTCGCGTGAAAGTAGAGCGTATCGACCTTCACTATCGATCGCGCACGCAGCAGGAGCTTCAGCACGCGATCGGCGACATCTTTTGATGCCCCGGCCGTTGTGGCCGCTGCAGCGACGTCTGGCGGCGCCAGCTTTGCTTCCCGGAATATCTCCTCGAGCTGGCGATGGACACGAGCTTCTTCCGGCGACAGCGACACCTGGTGGCTCGCCAGCGCGAGGCGGTCGCGCGCGACGACCCGTCCGGCAGCGACGAGGTGCTGAACCACGAAATCGAAGACCGCGGGCGATGCTCGTCCGAACAGCTTGTCACGCGCCTCCTCGCGCGGAAGGCCCGCGGACAGGGGTTGCCCGCGGTGATGTGTCTCGAGCTCGGCGACGAGGCGCGCGGACAGGCCGTCGAGCACGCGCCGCGACAGCAGGATGTCCTCGATGGCCACGATGCGCCCGTCACCCGTGAGGCGCTCGACTGCGCGCCCCGCTTCCGCAGGTGACAGGCCAGCGCGGCTGACCACCGAGTGGCGCTCCAGACCCGAAGCTCCCCTTTCGTCGATGAATGCGGCCACCACCGCATCCGCATCGCCTTCCAGGCGACGAAAACGGTCCAGACCCGTGGAGGTGCGAATCGCACCGCGCGGCGGCTGGGGATCGAGGATGACGCCTCCGCCGATCGTGATCGGGGGCGAATACGCCCGCACGATGAACCGGTCCCCGCGTGTCACCACGGCGGGAGATTCGAGTCGGATTCTGGCGAACGCCGAGCCGCCAGGCTCCAGCTCGGAGGCTGAACCCGACGCCCCGCGTGCTGCGGCAAGAGCGACGCGGCCGAACAGCTCGCTCGTCCCCTGGTGAAACCTGACCCGCGCCCCGTGCTTCAACGGCCGCGCATCGTCGAGCAGCTCGATCGTCACATCGATCCGGCGCGTCACCGTGACGGCGCCCGGCTCGCAGAGCGTATCGCCGCGCTCGAGGTCGGTCACGTCGACACCGCCCAGATTCGCCGCAACCCGGCGGCCGGCTTCAGCGCGATTCTCCCGCTGGCCGTGGACCTGCAGACCGCGAACCTTGACTCGCCGCTCGCGCGGCAGGATCACGAGGTCCTGATCCTCGCGTAGCGTGCCCGAGAGCAACGTCCCCGTGACGACGGTACCGAAGCCTTTCATCGTGAAGACACGATCGATGGGGAGCCGGACCTGGCCATCCGCGCTCTTCCCGCGTACCGCGTCTGCAAGCGTGCGAAGCGTCTTCGTCAACGCCTCCAGCCCCTCGCCCGTTTTCGACGACACGGCAACAACCGGCGCATCCTGCAGAAACGATCGTTGCGCGAGCTCCCGCACCTCGAGCGCGGCGATCTCCGTCATCTCCGGCCCTGCGATGTCGGTCTTGGTGAGGACGATCAGCCCGGCTGGCACGTGGAGCAGCCGGCAGATCTGGAAGTGTTCCCGGGTCTGCGGCATTACGGACTCGTCGGCCGCGACGACCATCATCACGAGGTCGATGCCACCGGCACCCGCGAGCATGTTCTTGACGAATCTCTCGTGACCGGGGACGTCGACGAAGGCGAAATTGACCCCGCCGCTTTGAAGGTTGGCGAACCCGAGATCGATGGTGATGCCGCGCGCCTTCTCTTCCTTCAACCGATCGGGATCGGTTCCGGTCAGCGCGCGAACGAGCGAGCTCTTTCCGTGATCGATGTGTCCCGCGGTGCCGACGACGATCGAATCAGACATATGCAGCGCCCGGCTTCATCGGGGTCCTCGCCGCTTTCCTGCCGCGCGTTCTTTCCTGCCCGGCCGTTGTTTCTTCTTCTGAGCCTCGCTCTTCCGAGGCGGACGTTCCCGCTTCGGTTCGGCCTTGCTCCGACGCGGTCCGCGATTCCGCTCCGACTGCCGAACGGCGTCGAGGATCTCGGTCAGCCCGAGATCGACCTGGCGCCGTTCCATGTCGACTTTCACGACCTGGACTTTCACCCGGTCGCCCAGCCGGTACACTTTCCCGAAGTTCTCTCCGCGCAGGATGTGTGCCCGTTCCACGAAGCGGTAGTAGTCGTCGGCCATCGTCGACACGTGGACGAGGCCTTCGACGAAGTGTTCGATGAGCTCGATGTAGAGGCCGAAGGCGGTCACACCAGTGATGTAGCCCTCGAACTCGTCCCCCACCTTGTCCGCCATGAACCGGACTTTTTTCCACTGCACGAGCTCGCGCTCGGCGTCGTCCGCACGACGCTCGCGTTCGGATGTGTGGCGCGCAATATCCGGCATGTCCTCGATCAGCTCCGCCTTCCGCTCCTCGTTCATGAGGCCCTGCCGGGATTCGCGGAGCGTGCGGTGCACGATCAGGTCGGGGTATCGCCGAATGGGCGAGGTGAAGTGGGTGTAGCTGTCCGCAGCCAGGCCGAAGTGTCCGAGGTTCGAGGGATCGTATCGCGCCTTCTGCATCGTTCGCAGCATGAGGAACGCGATCGGCTTCTCCTCCGGCGTACCGCGCATGCGCTCGACGAGTTTCTGAAAGTGCCGGGGACGGACGTTGTCGGCCGGCGCGCCGAGGCCATACCCGAGCGTCGCGATGAACTCTTCGAACTGCTCGACCTTGAGCGGATCTGGTTCCTCGTGGATCCGGAAGAGCGACGGTACGTCGTTCTCGGACAGGTGTTCCGCAACGGTCTCATTTGCCACGAGCATGAACTCTTCGATGATCCGATGGGCAACGTTGCGCTCCATCGCGATGATCTCCTCGACGAGCCCTTCGTCGTCGAGCACAATCTCCGGTTCCTTGAGATCGAAGTCGATGGAGCCGCGGCGGCGCCGGCGGCGGTTCAGGATCTGAAACAGGTCCTGCATCTGCTCGAACAACGGCACCAGCCCCGAGTACTTCTCGAGGGTAGCGGCGTCGCGCTCGGTCAGGATGCGATTGACGTCGGTGTAGGTCATGCGCGCGTCGCTGTGAATGACGCCGTCATGCAGCTCGTATCGGACGACCGTACCCTGGCGATCGATCTCCATGAGGCACGACTGCACGAGCCGATCAACATGCGGGTTCAGGCTGCACAGTCCCGTCGCCAGTTCCGAGGGAAACATGTGCACGGCACGCTCAGGGAAGTACACGGACGTCGCCCGCTCGTAACCTTCTTCGTCGAGCGCCGTCCCTTGGCGAACATAGTGGGCGACGTCCGCGATGTGAACACCGAGCCAGTAGTTGCCGTTTGCCAGCCGCTCGAGGGTGATCGCGTCGTCGAAGTCGCGCGCGTGCTCCCCGTCGATCGTGACCGTGGTGCGCCCGCGGAAATCTGTCCTGCCCTTGATGTCTTCCGAGCGCACGGCGCCGCCGAGCCGTGTCGCCTCAGCGACCGCTTCAGGACTGTGTTCGTCCTGTATGCCGTACTTGCGAATGATGATTTCGGTGTCGACACCCGGGGCGTCGATATCACCGAGAATGTCGACGATGCGGCCCATCGGTGCGCGGGCAGGCGTCGGCCAGCGCGTAATCTCCACGGTGACCATGTCACCGCGTTTGGCCGCCGCCTGCTCGTCAGCGGGAATCTGGACGTCCATGATCAGCCGCCGATCGAACGGCACGACGAAACCCATGCCTGACTCGTCGCTGTCGAACCGGCCGACGATCGTCGACGATCCGCGCTCGAGGATCCGCAGGATCCGTCCTTCGGCACCGCGGTCGGTCACGCGCTCGATGCGCGCGACGACACGATCGCCGTGCATGGCCTGATTCAGGTTGCTGCCGGCAATGTAGATGTCGCCGGTGATCTCCTCCGACGGCCGATCCGGCACGACGAACCCGAACCCTCGCGGGTGGGTCGTGATGCGGCCGACTGTCAGATTCATCCTGTCCGGCAGGCCGAAGCGGTTTCCCCGCGTCTGAATAAGAGCCCCGTCGGCGACGAGGTCCTTGAGGAGGCGCGTCAACTCCGCCCGTTGATCTCGCGGTATCTTCAACCGCTGCAACAGTTCGCGCGGCGTCGCTGGGTGATCGACTTTCTCCCGGATCATGGCCAGCAACTGTTCGTGACTCAACATCTGTGTATTGTCCTCAATAACGATTAATTCCAACCAGCGCAACCGTGCTCCAGTCTACTGACTACGTGACCGTGAGCGACTCGACCGAGGTCAGCGACCTCGACCTGGTGCGCAGGGCGCAGTCTGGGGATTCCGAGGCTTTCGGTGAACTCGTCGACCGCAATCGGCGGGCGGTGTTCCGCGCCGCGCTGGCCGCGGTCGGATCGGCAGCCGAGGCGGACGACGTTGCCCAGGAGGCTTTTGTGACCGCCTACAGGAAGCTCAACAGCTTCAGGGGCGATGCCGCGTTCCGTACCTGGCTTCTGGCTATTACCTGGCGTAAAGCCATCGACCGCCGCAAGAGCGTGACGCGCTGGCTTCGTCTGACCGCGGCGACTCCCGGCTTCGATGACGATGCCCTCGATTTCGTCGAGACGGTGCCTTCAGGGCGCCGGTCTCAGGAAGAGGAGCTTTCGGGCCTCGAGCTGCAGCGGCGCCTGCGCCGCCTGATAGCGGCCCTGCCCAAGAAGCTTCGCGACGCGTTGCTGCTGGCGGGCTCGGGCGATTACACCTACGAACAGATCAGTCAAATGCTCGGCTGTCCGCTCGGCACTGTGAAATGGCGCGTGTCGGAAGCGAGAAGGCTGTTGAAAATGAAGCTGGAAGCGCATCGAGCGTCATGAGCGCCCTCGAGTGCAGACGATGACGAAGAGCGACCTGGACGACGCAATCGATCGAGCCGTGCACGAGATGATGAGCGCCGAGCCGCGGCCCGGATTTCGTGGCCGTGTGCAGGAGCGGATCATTGAACGGCGGGGCTCGGGACTCGGGGGCTCGGGACTCTGGACGCGCTCGATTCCGGCTCTCGCGGGCTCACTGGCCGTACTCGTGATCGCCATCGTCCTCGTGCAGCGCGGCCCGCAGGCTCCCGCGCCAGCCACGCCAGCGACGTTGTCGCGCACGGAGACCGCGCCCCCCAGTCCCATCCCGCCGGCGGCGTCGATGGGGCCAGCGGAAACGCGCAACCCACCAGCGCCATCAGGTCGCCGGACCGGCCCATCGCAATTCTTGGAAACGCGCATGGTCCAGGCCGCGTCGCTGGAGGATCCCGACGACATGCTGCTCGAGCCCTTGAACTCTGTGGCGCCCCTGGCGATCGCTACGCTCGACGCGACACGTCTGGCGACGCGCGACATCTCGATTGGCGAGTTGAGCATCACGCCGATCACCGTTGAACCCCTGCCGCCGGACGGCGGAGGCATTTCTCCAAGAGAGGACCGATGATGAAGCGATTCATGATTGCCGCAGGACTAGCCCTGTTGTCGGCATCGCCCGCCCTTGCGCAACCGGCCAAGCCAGTCGAGGTCAAGGAGGCGGAGCCGGCCGCGCCCGCCTCGATGCGGAACATCAGCCTGGAACTGACCATTACGGACCAAACCACCGCCGCGGATTCTGCAAAGAAAGTGGTCAGTATGATCGTCGGAGACCGTCAGCGCGGGAGCATTCGGACGAGCGGCTCGGTCATCACGCCCGTCGAAGGCCGGACAAGCGTGATTCTGAACGTGGACGCGAGGCCCTGGATCCAGGCCAACAACACCGTGATTCTGATGACGCTGACCATCGAGTACTCCCCGAAGCTCGACCCCGCCAACGAAAGCAAGGACTTGCCGCGGACGCAGCTGAATCAGTCGATGTCGCTGCTGCTGGAGTCGGGAAAACCAACGGTCATCTCGCAGGCCGCGGATCCCCTCAGCAATCGGAAAGTGACGGTGGAGGTGAAGGCCACAATAATGAAGTAGGCCCGACCTTCCGCCTTCGCGCGAAGCGCTCCGGCGGACTCGCCGTAGCCTTGGCGGAGGCGGTCAGGTCGGGCGTGTCGCGAACCACCCCAACCCCCGCGCTTGACGTCACCGCGACGTCGCAACCTTGATCGCTTCGAGCGCGTCGTTGGCCTTCGCATTCGCAGCCTGATCGAGCTTGACCGCCAGCCGCTGCCCCTCTTCGACGTGCTCCAGCGCCGCCGCGATGCTTCCGGCGGCGGCGTTGTTCCCAACCTGCTGATACCGCTCCCGCGCGCGCCGCAACGGGGCCTTCGACGCATCGAAGCGCTTGGCCGCATCCCCGAAATTCACGTTGTACAAGCTCACCCGCGCTTCCAGGATCGTTCCACGCGCCTCGGACAGATCGAGTTGCTGCTGGACCTGGTCGAGTGTGTTCTGAATCGTGAAACGCCCCGACGCGCCCAGCAGGAAGCCGAACCCGAACGCGACAATGGCCGCCACGACTGCGGAGAGGATCAGGCGGTTGCGTGACATGGGGGCATTCTACCCGGCAACAACCAACTTGGGAGTCTGAGGTTCAGGCAATCAACATCACCTGAATGTCCCCGACGTTGGTCCCTGTCGGTCCCCACTTGATCAGATCGCCCAGCGGTTCAAAGAATCGATACGCGTCGTTGTTTCGCAACGCGGTCTCCCAATCGTGACCGGCGCGCTGCGCGCGCTCGAGGGTGGACGAGTCGACGATCGCGCCGGCGGCGTCAGTGGGTCCATCGATCCCGTCCGTGCCTGCGGCTGCGAGTATCGCTGCGCGGCCGATACCTGCGATGAACGGGGTCGCGGCAAGCGCGAACTCCTGGTTCCGGCCGCCGAGCCCATCGCCCGTCACCCGCACGGTCGTTTCGCCGCTCGCGAGCACGCACAACGGACGACCGGCGTGTCGTGCGATGGCATGCGCGCGCCTGACGAACTCGAGCGACGCCTCGCGCGCCTCGCCGGTGATCGGATCGGGCATCGCTTCGACGAAATAGCCGAGCGAGACAGCTTCGGCGGCCGCTGCAGACATCGCGGTCAGCCGGCCTCCGATGACGGCATAGTGCGTCTCCGCAAGCCGCGAGTCCGAGGGCTTGATCGTTTCAGGCACTCGTCCGCTTGCTCCCCGCCTCAAGTACTCGACGGCGGTTTCCGGAAACCCGTCGACGCCATCGACGACGTCGAGCGCATCGGCGAACGTCGAAGCATCCGCGACCGTCGGACCCGAGCCGATGACCGACGGATCGTCAGGCACGGGTGCATGCACGTCGGAGATCGCCAGCGTCAGGCTGCGCGCAGCAGCCGCACCCAGCTGCCCGCCCTTGATCGCCGACAAATGTTTCCGCACACAGTTCAACCGATCGATTGGAGTCCCGGCGCGCAGGAGCGCGCGTGTCGCAGCCGTCTTCTCGTCGAGCGTCAGCGGCGGCGCCGGCACGGCGAGCATCGCTGACGCGCCTCCTGACAACAACACCACCAGCCAGCCGTCACCAATCGCCCGCGCCGTCTCGAGCGCATGCATACCAGCGGCGACACTTGCCTCGTTGGGCACTGGATGTCCTGCATCGAATGCGGTCCAGCGCGCATGAACGATCGTGCGGGCATCGCGAGGTCCAGCGACCACGCAGCCTTGCAGCCGATCGCCGAGCACGCCTGACAAGGCCGCGGCCATCGGCGACGCCGCCTTCCCCGCCGCGACGAGATGCACGGGTGCATCGCCGACCCGATCGAGGAGGCCGGCGGCTGACGCGTCACGAACGAGGCGCGACGGATCTATGGCGTCGATAGCGATGCGAAGGATGGATTCAGTGTGACTTCGAAGGCGATCGAGGGCGGGTCTCAGTGGAACTGCGATGGATCTGACCAGCTCGAAAGGCCGGTCACGGCGTTGAACTTTCGCAGCAGCTCGGTCAGCACGCGATCGGCGTCGTCCTTCGCGCAGAGCTGTTCGAGCTTCGCGAGGATTCTCGCGATCGCCTGTTCGGCGTCGGTAATCGCGCGCTCCGAGAAGTATTCACGCTGGGCCGCGAGGCATTCGCGATGACGAATGAACTCCTCGCGATAGAAGTCGGTAAGAACGGTGACAGGTGGGCTCGAAATCCCTAAGGGGCTGACGAACCGTGCCATGCGACTCCTCGCCTGGTTCATATTGGTGTGGATGAAACGAGTGTAAACGCGGGAAACGACCCGTGTCAACGGTGTTGCGCAGGCGCCCTACCGGACGCTGCGCGCGACGACGAGCCCGCCGATGCACCCGAGGAGCATGCCGCCCCCCAAAAGGAGCAGCCAAAGGCCCACAGGCATGAAAGTCAGACCAACACCGAGGCCCTCGGTTGCCAGCTGGCCCAGCCGGGCCCGGCCGGCCAGGAAGACCAACCACAAAAGCGTCATCGCCAGGATTGCCCCGGCACCACCCTGGAGCAGGCCCTCGGCGACGAACGGACCGCGAATGTAAGCGAAGGGCGCGCCGACGAGCTGCATGATTTCAATTTCGTCACGGCGGGCGTAGGCGCCAAGCCTGACTACGTTCGCCACCGTCAACGCCGCGGCAACGGCGAGCATCACGATAACGAGCAGCGCGACACCCCGCACGAGCCGAACAGCCGAGTTCACGCGACTCAACCACCGCCTGTCGTAACGCACGTCCGCAACGCCCGGCGTCCCGCTCAGCGTGGTTGCCAACGTGTCGACGGCGGCATCCGCATCACGTGCCCGTTGATTGAGCTTCACGTCGAACGACGCAGGGAACGGACTCAGCTCGAGCGACTCAGCGGTGGGCGCGAGGTCAGGAAAGTCCTCGCTGAAGCGCTTCACCGCATCCTTCTTCGACACGTACTGGCGCTCGGCGGCGAGCTCGCTCTTCGCAATCACGTCGTCGACAGCCGCGAGCTGTTCGCGGGTGATGTCGTCGCGCAGGAAGATGGACAGCTCGGCGGCTTCCGCCCAGCGGCCGACGATTCGTTGCAGGTTCGTGTTGACGACGAGCGAGAAGCCGAGGACGAACAGACCAGCCGCAATCGTCAGCACAGCCAGGGCCGCCGATCGCCACCCCCGCATCAGGCTGGCCAGCGCTTCGTTGAATGCGTATTTCACCCCGCGCATAGGCACACTCAGGCGACCTCAACAATCCGTCCGTGATCGAGTGTCAGCGCCCGCCGTCCGACGCGGCGAATCAGTTCCCGATCGTGGGTCGCGACGATGACGGTCGTACCGCGCGCATTGATCTCGCGGAACAGGTTCATGATTTCGAGCGACAAATCGGGATCGAGGTTGCCGGTTGGCTCGTCGGCGAGAATGACGATGGGATCGTTCACCAGCGATCGCGCGATCGCGATGCGCTGCTGTTCTCCGCCGGACAGCTCCATCGGAAACGCGTTCATTCGATGCTGAAGCCCGACCCACTTCAAAACCTGAAAAGTGCGCCGCTGCTGCTGCGTCATCGGCATGCCGAGCACGCGCGGCACGAACGCCACGTTCTCGAGCACGGTCTTGTTGGGCAGCAGCTTGAAGTCCTGGAAGACGAACCCGAGCGACCGGCGATACGACTGGACCTGATTCGCCGTCAGCGTGGCGAGGTTGCGGCCGCCGACGACGAGCTGGCCTTCCGTGGGCACGTCCTGCCGAAGCAGCATGCGCAACAAGGTGGACTTGCCCGCGCCGCTCGGGCCCGTCAGGAAGACGAAATCACCCTTGTCGACGCGAAGCGAGAGATCGCGCAGCGCATACACGCCACGCCCGTACATCTTGGAGATGCTGTGCGCCTCGATCATGCCTGGTCCAGCAACCGCTTCATCAAACTGTTGACGAGCGCCGGATTCGCTTTCCCCTTCGTCGCCTTCATGACCTGGCCGACCAGGAACCCGAAGGTCTGCGGCTTTCCGGCGCGATACTGGGTCACCGCGCCGGCATTGGCAGCCATCACGTCGCGGACAGCTGCCTCGAGGGCCGACTCGTCGTCGATGCGCGCGAGACCCTCCTCAGACACGATAACGTCTGCAGGACGGCCCGTTGCCCACATTTTCTCAAAAACATCTTTGGCAATCGGCCCGGAGATCGTCCCCGAGTCTATCAGCCGGATCAAGCCGGCAAGCGCGCCTGGGGTGAGCGGTACGGCGCCCACGTCCACGCCGACCTCGTTCATCTTCCGCGTGAGCTCGCCCATGATCCAGTTGCTCGCCGCTTTCGGGTTCCCGGCAGCCGCGGCCGTTTCCTCGAAATAACTAGCCAGCGCCGCTGATTGGGTCAGCAGAGCTGCATCGTAAGGGGGTAGCGCGTACTGTTCGATGAAACGACGGCGTGTGGCCTCCGGCAGTTCGGGCAGGCTGTTGCGGATCTGTGCAATCCAGGCCGGCGACAGCTCCAGCGGCGGCAAGTCAGGATCGGGGAAATACCGGTAGTCGTGCGCTTCTTCCTTGCTGCGCATCGACATCGTGCGTCCTCCCGCGACGTCCCAGAGCCGGGTTTCCTGCTCGACCCGGCCGCCTTCGGTCAGCACTCGAGTCTGGCGATCGATCTCGTACTCCAGCGCCCGCTGGACGTGCCGGAACGAGTTCAGGTTCTTTACCTCGGCTTTGGTACCGAACGTCGTAGTCCCCGCGGGACGGATCGACACGTTGGCGTCGCACCGCAAGCTGCCCTCTTCCATGTTGCCGTCGTTGATGCCGATGGCAACGAGGATGGCGCGGAGGCGGCTGAAGAACTCCGACGCTTCCGCCGCCGACCGCAGGTCCGGACGGCTCACGATTTCGACGAGCGGTACCCCGCTGCGGTTGAAATCCAGATACGTGCGCCGATCCGAGTCAGCAAATCCTTCGTGCAGCGACTTGCCGGCGTCTTCCTCGAGATGGAGGCGAACGATCCCGACACGCCGCACGCCTTCGGCGACCTCGTACTCGACGACGCCGTCGGTCGCGAGCGGACGCTCGTACTGCGAGATCTGATAGCCCTTCGGCAGATCGGGATAGAAATAGTTCTTCCGGGCGAAGACGGAGGTGGGATGCACCATGCATCCCAGGGCGTGCGCGGCGCGGACGGCCAGCTCGACCGCCCGCTCGTTCAGCACCGGCAGCGCGCCCGGCAACCCCAGACACACCGGGCACACGTTGGTATTCGGCGGCGCGCCGAATGCGGTGCTGCACCCGCAGAAGATCTTGGTCTCGGTCAGGAGCTGCGCGTGAATCTCGAGACCGATGACGGGTTCGAACATCGATTGACGATCGCGAGTGCCCTCAGGCGCGCGGTCCCGCCGCCTTGACGTCCGTGGCGGCGTCCGCCTCGAAGGTCTTGAAATTGTCCGCGAACATGCGCGCCAGCTTCCGCGCCTGCTCGTCGTACGCGGCCTGGTCGGCCCAGGTGTTGCGCGGCTTCAGCACTTCAGGTGGAACGCCGGGGCATGTCTGCGGCACGTCCAGGTTGAAGGTGGCGTCGGTCTGGTACGGCACGTTGTCCAGCGCGCCCGACAGCGCCGCCCGGATCATGGCGCGGGTGTGCCCGATTTTCATCCGCGATCCCACGCCATACGGTCCGCCCGTCCATCCGGTGTTGACGAGCCAGACGCGCGCATCGTGACGCGCGATCTTGTCGCCCAGGAACTTTGCGTACACCGTCGGGTGCAGCACCATGAACGGCGCCCCGAAGCAGGTGCTGAATGTTGCTTTCGGCTCGGTGACCCCCTTCTCCGTTCCCGCCACCTTTGCCGTGTAGCCGGACAGAAAGTGATACATCGCCCCGGCCGGGGTCAGCCGCGCGATCGGCGGCAACACGCCGAACGCGTCGGCGGTGAGCATGACGATGTTGCGCGGGTGTCCTGCCTGACCGAAGCCCACCGCGTTATCGATGAATTCAAGTGGGTACGCGCCCCGCGTGTTCTCGGTCAGCGAATCGTCGTCCAGATCGAGACGCCGCGTGTTGGCGTCCATCTTGACGTTCTCGAGCACGGTGCCGAACCGCTTCGTGGTCTCGTAGATCTGTGGCTCGGCTTCGGCCGAGAGCCTGATCATCTTCGCGTAGCAGCCACCTTCGACGTTGAAGACGCCATCCTCGCTCCATCCATGTTCGTCGTCGCCGATCAGGTTCCGCTCCGGATCGCTCGACAGCGTCGTCTTGCCGGTACCCGAGAGGCCGAAGAACAGCGCGACGTCGCCCTGCGATCCGACGTTCGCCGAGCAGTGCATCGACAGGACGTTCCGCAGGGGCAGCACGTAGTTCATCACGGTGAAGATCGATTTCTTGATCTCGCCGGCGTAGCTGGTCCCGCCGATCAGCACGGTCTTGGACTTGAAGTTCAGGATGATGAAGACTTCCGAATTGGTCCCGTGCGTGGCCGGCTCCGCGTGAAGCCCGGGCATGTCGATGACCGTGAACTCCGGCTCGTGTGCGGGCGCTCCGATCGCATCCGGCACGTCGATGAACATGTGCTTGGCGAACAGGCTGTGCCACGCCTGTTCGGTGATGATCCGGACCGGCATGCGGTAGCGCGGATCCGCGCCGGCATAGCAGTCCTGCACGAAGATCTCCCGCCCTTCGACATAGTTCTGCATCCGGTGATGCAGCGCGTCGAAGTGCCTGGGATCGATGGGACGGTTGACCTTGCTCCACCACACGCGCTCGGCGCTCGACGGCTCCTGCACGATGAACTTGTCGTTCGGGGACCGCCCGGTGTGCTGACCGGTGCGGCAGACAAGGGGACCGTCAACGGAAATGGCCGCTTCGCGACGTCGGACAGCTTCCTCGTACAGCGCCGGGACGCTCAGATTCCAGTAGACCCGAGACACATTCGTGATGCCGTGACTTTCCAGACCCGTCCCCTGCTGCGCTTGCGCCATTCCTGCCCTCTCGCGTGGAAATGCACCCGTTGGCGTGCGTTGACCTAGCGTGGTCGCTAGATCCAAACCGCAGGATCGTACAAAGACGGCGGGACTCAAGTCAAACCACGGACGCGTCGATCAGGAGGATACCTCCGCCAGCGTGACATCGCGGCGGCGCGAAATGGTCGCCGCGAGGTCGAGCCGCTCGAGGCGCCGGTAGAGGGCGCGCCGGCTGAGACCGAGCATCTTGGCGGCCGCTTTCTTGTTGCCGCCGGCGCGGACGAGCGCCCGCTGGATGTGCTCGCGTTCGACGTTGACCAGCAGGTCGCCGTCGGTCTGCCCGTGGGGTGCTGATGAGGAATGTGAGGAGCGAACGGCGCTTCGCGCCGAGACCGAGACCCTCGGCGGCATGCTGAGCGCGAGCTCCCGTTCGGTCACGAACTCGGTGTCGGCCAGAATGCACGCACGCTCGACAACGTGACGAAGCTCTCGCACGTTGCCCTCCCAGTGCGCCTGGTTGAGCAGCCGTTCGGCGCCTGGCGTCAGCCCCATCAATGGCTTCTGCAGCCGTTCCGACGCGTCCCGGACGAACGACGCGGTCAGGTACGGAATGTCCTCGCGCCGATCGCGCAGCGCCGGCAGACGGACCTCGACGTTGTTCAGACGGTAGTACAGGTCGCTTCGGAATCGTCCGGCAGCAACTTCGACCCGAAGGTCGCACGTGCTTGCAGCAATCACATGGGTGTTCACGCGTTTCGCTTCGATCGAGCCGACGCGAAAAACCTCGCCAATCTCGAGCACGCGTAACAGCTTGGCTTGCATGGCCAGCGGCAGCTCGCCGATCTCGTCGAGAAACAGCGTCCCGCCGTCGGCCATCTCCAGCAGTCCGGTCTTGTTCTCGGTGGCTCCGTTGAATGCCCCGCGGACGTGCCCGAACATTTCGCTTTCGAAGAGCTCGCCCACCTCGGAACAGTTCACGGTGACGAACCGCTTGTCGGAGCGCGGTCCGAGCTGGTGCAGCGCGCGGGCCACGAGCTCTTTGCCCGTGCCGGATTCGCCAGTGACGAGCGCGGTGCGCACGTGCGGGCCGAGGCGGCGAATCGTCGCGAAGAGGTCGAGCATCACCGGCGCGCGGCCGACCATACCGAGGAATTCCAGATGTCGCGCCAGGTCGGTTTCGAGTGAAAGCACGCTCCGGCGGCGCTCCGATTCGTCCCGGACGCTGTTGAGGAGCCGCTCGAGGCGATTGAAGTCAATCGGTTTGCTCAGATAGTCGATGGCGCCAAGCTTGATGGCCTCGACGGCGGTCTCCACAGAGGCATAGCTGGTCATCAGCACGACCTGGCAATGCGGATCGGTGTCACGGATGGCGTAGAGGACGTCGAGGCCCTCAACGTCCGGCATCCGGAGGTCGACCATCACCAGGTCCGCGCGATGCGTACGCAGTTGGGCGATAGCCTGGCGTCCTCCAGCGCAGGGGATCACCTCGAAACCCGCACGCTGGGCGAACCGCCCAACCAGATCCACGGTGCCAGACTCGTCATCCACGAGGAGCACTACAGGCCGATACGCTGTCATACGGATGGTTATCTCCCTCGCAAAGGCTCACGATCCGCACACGAGAGCCGGATCCGCACTCGGTGTCGCAAGAGACACGCCGCAAGCTCCGCTGTTGGGAGCTACACGCGATCTGTTTGTGTTTTCAGCTATTTCCTGCGCCGATTGGATCCCGGTGGGGGCAGAAAGGCGTGTGCGCGTTCCGCCGATGAAACGCGCAGACGTTTCACGAATGAAACATCGTGACAGGGCCTAGCCGTTGATGGCGTGTTTCTTCATCAGCCGCCACATCGTCGTGCGGCTCACCTGCAGCTCCTTCGCCGCTGCGGTGATCTCGCCGCGGTGACGGGTGAGCGTCGCGACGATCATGTCGCGCTCGGCGCGGTCGCGAGCGGCGGCCACCGTGCCTTCGCTCGGCGGCGCCGCCGGGACCGACGCCAGCAACTCCTCCGGCAGGTCGCCGACTTCGATCGATGCCGATCGCGCGGTGGCTACAGCGCGCTGGATGATGTGTTCGAGTTGCCGCACGTTACCTGGAAAGCTGTAACCCGTGAGCACCTCCAGGGCTGCCGGTGAGCAATCGGTCATTCCGCTCCCCCGCCCGTATCGCGCCAGAAAGTGCTCGACCAGCAGCGCGACGTCGCCGGGCCGATCGCGCAACGGCGGCAGGTGCACGTGGTGCAGGTTCAGCCGGTAGTAGAGATCCTCGCGGAAGTCCCCCGCATCGACCGCGGCTCGCAGATCGACATTCGTCGCTGCCACGAAACGGACGTCGACGGTCCGGCTCTCGTTCTCGCCAATCCGCCTGACCTCTCCCGACTCCAGCGCGCGCAGCAGCTTTGCCTGCAGCGGCCTGGACATCGCGCCGATCTCGTCGAGGAACAGCGTGCCGCCCGTGGCGTGCTCAATCAGTCCCTGACGTGCGCCGGCGGCACCGGTAAACGCCCCGCGTGCGTGGCCGAAGAGCTCCGTTTCCAGCAGCGATTCCGCGACTGCCGCGCAGTTCAGCGCAACGAACGTCCGCGACGAGCGGGCGCTCTGTGCGTGAATCGCACGCGCCGCGATCTCCTTCCCCGTTCCGGTCTCGCCCGTGATCAGCACCGTCCCGGGCGCGGCCGCCGCGCGGCGGATCACGTCCTTGATCTTCAGCATCGCGGGGCTGTCGCCGATCAGTCCCTCGAGCGATCCGTCCGCTGGCAGCTGCCGCTGAAGAAGCTGCACCTGCCGCGCGAGTTGCCGACGCTCGACCCCCGAGCGCACGCGCATCAGGAGCTCGTCACGGAAGAACGGTTTCTGTACGAAGTCCACGGCGCCGAGCTTCATCGCTTCGACGGCGGTGTCGACGGTGCCGAAGCCGGTCATCACGATGAATGCGGAATCGACCCGGACATCCCTGAGCTTGCGGAGCACTTCGATCCCCGATATGCCCGGCATGCGCATGTCCGACAGGATCACGTCGAATGCGCCATCGCGCGCCAGTTCGAACGCCGCTTCTCCTGTCTCCGCGGTGCGCACGGTGTAGCCCGCCTGCGCCAGCGTCCGGCTCATGCTTTCGCGTACACCCGGATCGTCATCTACTACGAGAACTCGCGACACGTAACTCCTGTTCGACCGTCAAGGGTCAATTCCGCACGCCCGACCTGAGCCGCCTCCGCCAAGGCTACGGCGAGTCCCCGCCGTAGCGCTTCGCGCGAAGACGGAAGGTCGGGCCTACATTTGATCGTGCTGGGACCGAAACACAGGATATGCAAGTTCTGCGTACCCTGAGTATCGCCTCACTTCTCCTCGGCACGCTCGCGTGCGCGGCCGGGCATGACGTTTCGCTGCCTGGCGGTCGTCCCTCGCTCTCCCGCGATCTGAGGGTGAGGACGACTGACAAAGGCTGGACCGTGATTCGCATGGTGCCGGTGGAGGACTACGTTCAGGCCACCACCCTCAGCGAGTTCGCGCCGGCCGCTGCCGAGACATCACTGGTCGAACGTATGCTCGAGGTCCAGTCGATTATCAGCCGGACGTTCGCGTTGACGAACCGCGGACGTCACGGCGCCGATGGCTTCGACCTCTGCTCGAGCACGCACTGTCAGATCTACGAGCCCGGACGGCTGAAGACCTCCCGCTGGCGCGGCGAGGCGGAAACCGCGCTGTCGAAGACGCGAGGCGCCGTGCTTTTCTACGAGTCCCAGCCCGCAGAGGTGGTGTTCCATTCCGACTGCGGCGGCCACACCGCAGCCGCCGAGGACGTCTGGGGAGGCAGCGGCCGCCGCTACCTGGTGGCGCGTCCGGATGGCGAGGCCGGTCACCTCAAATGGGACTACTCCACGACCATCGCGCAAGCACGCACCGCCCTGAACAAAGATGCGCGCACCAGCGTCGGCCAGCGGCTCGACGCCATCGAGATCGAGAAACGCGACAAGTCGGGACGGGCGCTCAACGTCCGCATCCGCGGCTCGCGCGACGTCTCGGTCAGTGGCGAGGATCTGCGGCGCGTGCTCACCCAGGCCTTCGGCGAGCGGACGATTCGCAGCACGCTGTTCGACGTCCGGCGCAGCGGCGACAAGCTCCTCTTCACTGGACGGGGCTTCGGTCACGGCGTCGGCCTCTGCCAGGCCGGCGCTCTCGCCCGCCTGCGCAAGGGCGAGAGCCCGGAGGCGGTTCTCAAGTACTACTTTCCTGGCGCCCGCCTGAGCCGCCTTAACTAATCGATCCGATTTCCGATTAGCTAGTCATCGCATAAACAACAACGTTGACCGCGAAGCGCGTATTGTCCTCGCGCTGGAATCGTTTGTTACGCCAGTCGTAATCCCACTCGCACCCGTAATCCTTGTTGCTGTAGAGCACGCCGATCCGCCCTTTGTGGACCACCGCGCGCAGGTAGTCGTGCACGATCTCGTCCCCCCAGCCGTTCAACTCGTGCGACGTGGTCGGCGGCCCGTCGTCGAAGGTGAAGAAGCTGCGGTAGATCTGGTGGCGCGCGGGGATCTTCGGCATCGAACCAGCCGCGGCGAAGATCGTCTTCATCTCCTGCTCGAAGCTGCGCGCGAAGAGCCCGTTCACGTCGTGGTTGCAGTCGTCCGCAAAGAGCAATCCCCCACTCTCGGCGAAGGCACGCAGACTGTCGCGCTCGCCGGCGCTGAAGCGCACGAGCTTGTGCCCTGTCATGAAAAGGAACGGAAACGACATCAGCTCGTCTGACGACGCCGTGATCACGATTTCTTCCGGGTAGACCGGGATCGTCGTGTACTCCAGAACCGAATTGAGCACGTTTGCCGCAACCTTCGGGTTATAGTCCCAGTCTCCTGACTCGTAGCGCAGGCGGGCGAAGACGAATTCGGACGCGCGGGGCTGCATGGGTCAGATGACGACTCGCGAAAAAGCCCTTAAAACCTGCTCGTAAGACATTCTGTCGAAACAGTTTACTGCGTCAAGACAAGACGGCCTTCGGAAATCGGGATCAGACCTCGCGATGGCGGCGCCGGTATAATAGGCTCGGCTGGGGTAAACGATTGAGGCGGTGGGGCGTAATCTGATGACAGGAGCTCAGGCCGCGGCGAGTCCCGCAAGGGAAGCCGACAGCGCTACGGCTTCGGCAGTCAAAGCCTTCCAGGCTGACGGCCGGCACGCGGAAGCGCGTGAGCGGTATGCCGAGCTCGTCGCGCGTCATCAGCGGCGGGCGGGCCGGATCGCGTTCCACTACCTGCGCGACTCGGCCGAGGTGGACGAAGCGGTGCAGGACGCCTTCGTCAGGGCGTACTCGCATCTCTCGACGTTCCGCGAAGAGCTCCCGTTCGAAGTCTGGTTCACGCGCATCCTGATCAATGGATGCCTCGATCGGATCAAGGCTCGGACGCGACGCGAACGCTGGCTGGTGGCGATGCCGGAGTCGCCGCATGCCAACACGGATTTCGCCGAGCGGGTGGCTGGAAGCGGGCCCTCGCCCGAGGATCAGTTGTTATCGCGCGAGCGCCGCCAGCGGCTCGCGACCGCGCTGGCGAAGTTGCCGGAACGGCAACGATCGGTGTTCATGTTGAGTCACTACGAAGGCTGCACGTCGCGCGAGGTCAGCGCCCTCACGGGGCTCAACGAATCGACGGTACGTGTGCATCTGTTCCGGGCCATTCGCAGGCTGCGAACGCTGCTCGCACCCGAAGCGGCCCGGGAGTCCTCCGGATCTGCTGCGGGAGAAAAGCGCCGTGTCAATCCTTGACCGCATGACTTCTCACTGGGCCTCAACCCGGCACCTGACCGACGACGTGCTGGCCGAGATCTGGACGTCGGCAGTCGCGGACGGACGCACGGCCTCGCACCCGCACCTCAGCGCCTGTTCGGAGTGCCGCTACCGCTACGCCGACTTCACGCGGTTCCTGGACGAGATCAAAGACGACGCGTACGCCGAGGTGGATCAGGTGATGTCGGCGGAACGGCTCGCAGCGCAGCAGACGCAAATCCTCCGCCGGCTCGAGGCGCTCGAGCGGCCCGCCCGCGTCATCGCGTTCCCGAAGGCCACCCGGCCGGCCATTTCGCCGAGCCGCGCCGGCCAGCGCTGGGTTGCGACGGCGGCGGCGGCCGGACTCCTGATTGGTGTGGCGGCTGGTCAGTTCGTCGACTTCCGCCGCGCGTTCGCGCCGGCCCACCGCTCGGCTGGCTCCTTCGTCGCGGACAGCGCACCGGTGCGGCCCGGCAACGTGACGCCCGTGAGCATCATCGGTCCGATCGACGAGGCGTTCATCTACGGCGACACGGAATTGTCCGCCCGCAGCGTGCGCGACAGCTCCCTGCGCGCCCTTGACGACTTCACGCCGCGCGCGCGAGATTTCGACCGGTAAACTGATTTCGTGTCATCTCCACAGCCCCTGATTTTCCGCAAGGGCCTCGACATGAAGGAGGCCGTCGCGGGAGAGCTCGCCGCCGCCTATCACAGCTCGCTTGTCGACGAGGTCCGCAGCAACGACTTTCGGAGGGACAGCGGCCGCCTGACGGTGCACCTCGCCCGCGAGTTCGGTTTCTGTTACGGCGTCGATCGCGCGGTCGACTATGCCTACCAGGCGCGCCGGCGATTCCCGCATCAGAACGTCTACCTGACCGGCGAGATCATTCACAACCCGCATGTGAACGATCGCTTGCGCGCGTCGGGAATCCGATTCCTGAGCGATCCCGGCGAGAGCTGGGAGCATCTCGGCAAAGACGACGTGGTGATCCTGCCGGCGTTCGGCGTCACGGTCGGCGACATGGCGCACCTCGCTGACCAGGGCTGCACGCTCGTGGATACGACCTGCGGATCGGTGCTGAACGTCTGGAAGAACGTCGTGCGCTACGCGCAGGACGGGTTCACCGCCATCATCCACGGCAAGGTCAAGCACGAGGAAACGCGGGCCACGGCGTCCCAGGCGCTCAAGTACCCCAACGGGCGCTACGTGGTCGTGCTCGACCGGCAGGAGGCGCAGATCGTCTGCGACTACATCCGCGACGGTGGCGATCGGGAGGCCTTTCTGACGAAGTTCACCGACGCCGTGTCGCCGGGCTTCGACCCGGATCTCGACCTCCAGTGCGTCGGTTGCGCTAACCAGACGACGATGCTGATGTCCGAGTCGCTGGAGATCGGCGAGATGATCGGCGCGGCGATGAAGGACCGCTACGGTGAAGCGGACCTGGGTACCCATTTTCGCGCCTTCGACACGATCTGCAGCGCCACGCAGGAGCGCCAGGACGCGATTACGGCGCTGCTCGGCGAGCACACGCTCGATGTGATGGTCGTCGTGGGTGGGTACAACAGCAGCAATACCTGCAATCTCGCCCGCATCTGCGCAGAACGGGTGCGGACGTTCCACATCGCCGATCCCGAGTGCCTGGTGTCGGCCGACGAGGTGCACCACCGGCCTGTCGGCATGCCGTCAACGACCGCCAACCGCGAGGCCGTGACCCGGGGATGGCTGCCCTCAGGCGGCCATGTCGTGGTCGGTTTGACAGCCGGAGCTTCCACGCCTAATAACATCGTGGGCCAGGTGATCGAGAAGCTGGAGCTGTTCGCCAATCCGGGGTCCGGTTCAGGCTCGGGCGCGTAGTCCCGACAGTCTGGAACATCCGGACGTGTTCCGCTCTTGCTAGCAAAGCGATTGCCAGCCACAATTATCTGACAACACACGGTTTACACCGAGTCCGTGCGTCTGAGCGCGCTCCCGACCGGCTCATCCGCAGTAAACAACTGCTGGTGTGAGGTCGTAATAGGCCATGTACTTACGCCTGGAGAGTTGAACGACAATGCGAAGGCAACTGACGTGGATTCTTGTATCGGCGGCTATCGTCATTCCGTCGGCGCTGGTTGCCTACCAGGCTCAGCCTGAGAAACCGGCGCAGCAGCGCGACTCTCGCCAGCAGGACGACCCGCAGCGCCGAAAGTGGTGGCTGAATCCCGACGACCGCAAGGAGCTGGGCCTCAGCGACGACCAGTCGAGTCAGATCGACAAGATTTTCGAGTCCACGATGCCGTCGCAGCGCGCGAAATGGCGCGAGTTCGAGCGTTTGGAAGACGACCTGATGAAGACGTTCAAGGAGAGCACCATGGACATGGTGACCTTCACGCAGAAGGTGACTCAGGTCGAGAAGATGCGCGCCGAGCTGGCGACGACGCGAACGACGATGCTCTACCGCATGCGGCAGGTTCTGACGTTGCAACAGCGTCCGAAGCTCGAAGCCCTGCTGAAAGCGCGTTCCGAGGCGCGGCGCAGACAGTCCGACAAGTCGGACCATCGCTGAGCCGTGTGCCCGTGACATACTGTCTGGTTCCCTGATCATCGACCGTCCACTCTTGGGAGGCACTTCGTGAGTAAGACCGCATCAACCCGTATTGCGGCCGTTCTTTCCATCGCACTGGCAGCGCCCGCCGCTGCCCAGCAACAGCAAACGCCGCCACCGTCGCCGGAGCACGTGAAAGCCCTGATCCAGCAGGCGATGACGCAAACGCAGAGCGCGCCGGAAGGCGTCCAGGTCCAGCCGGCCATCCAGGGCGCAGCGGTGAACCTGACGGCAGACGAAGCGGTGGCGCGCGCGCTGGACCGCAACCTTACGCTCGCGTCGCAGCGGTTGACCCCGCGCACGTTCGACTACTCCATCGCCGCCACGCGCGCGGCGTACCGGCCGCTGCTGACGTCGACGGTCAGCAACAACTCGCAGACGCAACTGCCCTCCACGAGCGTGGAAGGTGGCCTGGTCGTCAACACGGACACGCAGGTGTGGAACTCCGGTGTCCAGCAGAGCGTGCCATGGGGCGGCGGCAACTACTCGGTCACGTTCAACAACAACCGCGACTTCTCGACGCGAAACACGGGCTTGTTCAATCCGACGTTCGGCTCGACGTTCCGTATCCAGTACAACCAGCCGATCCTCCAGAATTTCAAGATCGACAACACGCGCACGCAGCTCCAGACGCAGACCATCCAGCAGCAGATCGCGGATCTCGATCTGCGGGCGACGGTGGCGAGCACCGTCGCGGAGGTGCGCAACGCGTACTGGGAGCTGGTCTTCGCGTACCAGGCCGTCGACGCCGCGCAGCGCTCGCTGGAACTGGCGGCGAAGCTGGTCGCCGATAACAAGATGCGCGTGGAAATCGGCACGATGGCGCCGATCGACGTCGTGCAGGCCCAGGCGGAGGAAGCGACCCGGCGGCAGCAGCTCGTCAACACCCAGGCCATTCTGCGTAACAGCGAACTGGCGCTGAAGCGGCTGATTGTCGGCGGCACGGACGACGAACTGTGGACGGCAACCATCAATCCTGTGGATCGCCCGTCGCCACAGCCCGAACCGATCAACCTGGAAAGTGCGGTCAGCAACGCGCTGCAGAACCGCACGGACCTGGCCACGAGCCGGAAGAACATCGAAACCACGAACGTCACACTGCGCAGCTTCAAGAATCAGGCGCTGCCGGGGCTGAACCTCGTGGGCATCTACCAGCTCGTCGGCCGCGGCGGGACGACCATCCCTCGCGAGCCGCTGGATCCGATCATTCCCGGCGGGTACTGGGATGCCCTGGGGAACATCGGCGCCTTCGACGCGCCGACGTGGACGGTGCGCGTCGACTTCACGTATCCCCTCGGCCAGAGCTCGGCGGAAGCCAACGTCGCGCGGCAGCAGATCATCCTGCAGCAGAACCAGACGGAGGTGAAAACGACTGAGCTGCAGATCGCCACCGAGGTCACCGGCGCGGCGCTCGCCGTGACCAACGCGCTCGAGTCGCTGCAGGCCGCCCAGGCGTCGCGCGAGCTGTCGGAGCGGCGGCTCGAGGCGGCGCAGAGCAAGTTCGATGTCGGCATGGCGACCAACTTCGAGGTCGTCCAGGCGCAGCGCGATCTGAACGACGCGCAAAACAGCGAACTGCGCCAGCTCCTCAACTATCGCCGCGCGCTCGTTGACTTCGAGCGCGTGCAAGTCAGCCCGCGGTAATGCATCGAGACGGACTGGTGAGCAATGCGTAAAGGGGTCCTCGTTGTCATCGTCGCCGTGCTCGCCCTCGGGGGCATGGTCGTCTACAACCGTTCTGCGGGGCCCGCGGGTGCGTCGAACGGCACGGGCGGCGGCGGCCGGTCTGGCGGGCCTGGCGGCGGCCGCGGCAACGTCAGGCCACCGATGCCGGTGGAATTCGCGACGGTCAAGCGCGCTCCGATGTCGGAGCAGATCGTGGTCGTAGGCAATCTGATCGGCGAGGCGACCGTCGAGGTCGCGCCGCGCGTAAACGGGCGGCTGCAGGTGGTCAACGTCAAGCTCGGGGACCCGGTCAGCAAAGGCCAGATCATCGCGCGCGTCGAGGACCGTGAAATCCAGGAACAGGTCCGGCAGGCGGAGGCGTCCTATCAGGTGTCGCAGGCGTCGATTCGTCAGCGCGAGGCAGATCTGAAGCTGGCCAAGACGAACCTCGATCGCTCGCGCAGTCTCTTCGAGCGCCAGCTGCTGCCGCAGCAGACCTTCGACGACACCGAGGCACGGTACCAGGCGGCGCTCGCCCAGGTCGATCTCGCGAAAGCCCAGTTCGAACAGGCCAAGGCCAGGCTCGACGAGCTCAAGATTACGCTGTCGAACACAATCATCGTCTCGCCGGTCGACGGGTTCGTCGGCAAGCGACTCCTCGATCCGGGCGCCTTTGCCAGCACCGCCGTACCGGTCGTCTCGGTAGTAGACATCAGCCGCGTGCGCATGGTCGCCAACCTCGTCGAGCGCGACGTCCGGCGCGTGCCGACCGGCACCGGCGCCAATGTCGAGGTCGACGCGTTCCCCGGCGAGAAATTCAGGGGCCGCGTGAGCAGGATCGCGCCGGTCTTCGATCCCGCAACGCGCACCGCTGAAATCGAAATCGAGGTGCCGAACGCCGGCTTTCGGCTGAAGCCGGGCATGTATGCACGCGTGCAGCTGACGGTCGACCAGCGGGCGGACGCGCTCACGGTCCCGCGGAGCGCGCTCGTGGCTGTCGACGGCAAGAACGGCGTCTTCGTCGCCGTGAAGCCGGAGGGAGCCCAGCCAGCCGCGCGCGGGAACGAGTCGGGCGGCATGACGGCCCGCTTCCTTCCCGTCGAGACCGGCATCCGCGACGGCGAGGCCATCGAAATCACCTCCGGCCTGCGCGATGGCGCGGAGGTCATCACGACCGGCGCAGGTGGCCTGAAAGATGGCGACCGGATCGTTCCGGCAAACACCCAGCAGCAGCAACGAGGCGGCGGCCGCGGAGGTGAGAACTCCGGGCAGCAGCCGCCGCGGCAGGAGAGCACGCGATGAGCATCCCCCGCACGGCAATCGAACGCCCCGTCACGATGTTCATGATCTGCGGGGTGATCATGCTGCTCGGGCTGATGTCGCTCGCCCGGCTGCCGGTCGATCTGATGCCCGACGTTTCCTACCCGAGCCTGACGGTTCGCGTGGGCTATCCGGGTGTCGGACCGCTCGAGATGGAAGAGCTCGTCACGCGCCCGATCGAGCAGGCCGTGAGTGCCACGAGCGGCGTGGAGCGTCTCGAATCGACGTCGGCGGAAGGGTCGAGCCGCGTGACGCTGAACTTCGCCTGGGGCACCGACCTGAACGAAGCGGCCGATGACGTGCGCAACCGCCTGGATCGCGTCCGCGGACGGCTGCCGGAAGAAGCCGAGGCCCCGGTCATGTTCAAGTTCGACGCGAACGCCCAGCCGATCATGGGCATCGGCGTCGAGGGGAACTTCGACCGCGTGACGCTGCGCGAGATCGCGGAGAACGATCTGTCGCCGCGCCTCGAGCGGGTGCCCGGCGTGGCGTCGGTCAGCGTGGAAGGCGGCCTCCGCCGCCAGATTCACGTCGAGCTCTCGAAGGAAAAGATTACCGCGCTCGAGCTCCCCGTGAACCGGATCATCCAGCTGCTCCGCTCGGAGAACCAGAACGTTCCGCTCGGCGAGATCGACGAAGGCGACCGCACGTATCTCCTGCGCAGCCAGGGGCAGTTCGAAAACCTCGATCAGATTCGCGACCTCGTGGTCATGACGCGCACCGGTGTTCCGGTGTACCTGAAAGACATCGCCAAGGTCAGCGACGCTACCGAGGATTTCCGCTCGTTCACACGGATCAACGGCAACCCGGGGGTCCGCCTGCGCGTCACGAAGCAGTCGGGCCAGAACACCGTCGCCATTGCCGATGCGGTGCGTGTCGAGGTCGCCCGGATCAACAACGAGATCCCCGGCCTGCGGCTGCAGGTGCTCGACGACAGCTCGGTCTTCATCAAGCGTTCGATCGCGTCGGTGCAGGAAGCGGCGGTGCTCGGCGCGGGGCTGGTCATCCTGATCATCTTCGTGTTCCTCCGCAACATCCGCTCGACGCTGATCATCTGCACGTCGATTCCGATCTCGATCATCGGCACGTTCGCGCTGCTCTACTTCGGCGGCTTCACGCTCAATACGCTCACGTTCGGCGGTCTGGCGCTCGGCGTCGGGATGATCGTCGATGCCGCCATCGTCGTGCTGGAGAACACGTTCCGGCACATGGAGATGGGCAAGTCGCGAATGCAAGCGTCGATCGAGGGCAGCGAGGAGGTCTGGTCGGCCATTCTCGCCTCCACGTTGACCCACATCGCCGTGTTCGTGCCCCTGCTCTTCCTGACCGGCGTGTCCAGCATCCTCTTCAAGCAGCTGGCGTACGTCGTCATGTTCTCGTTGTCGATGTCGCTGTTCGTGGCGGTGACGATCGTGCCTGTCCTCTGCTCGCGGCTGTTGAGGCTGCCGGTGCCCGTCGAACAGCGCAAGGGCCTCAGCGGCCACCTGTTCACCATCAGCGAACGCTGGCTGGACCGGCTGGACGATTTCTACACGCGGGTCCTGCACTCTTCGCTTGCGCATCGGCCGACGGTCCTCGGCGTGGGCACGGGTCTCGTCGTCCTGGCGGTGTTCATCCTTCCGACGATTGGCGTCGAGCTGATGCCGCAAGCTGACGAAGGCGAGGTCAGTGTCACCGCCGAACTTCCGGTCGGCACGCGGATCGAACGCGGGCACGATGTCGCGCTGCGGCTGGAGTCGCTGCTCAACGAATACGTGCCTGAGAAGGAAGTGCTGATCACCAGCGGCGGTGGCGGCGGCTTCATGGGCGGCGGCGGCAACCGTGTCAATGCGACGCTCCGGCTGGTCAACAAACACGAGCGGCAGCGAACCAGCGAAGAAATCGCGCGCGATCTCAATCGTCAGCTCGGCGGCGTCATCCCCGGCGTCATCATCAGCACCCGGGCGTCAGGCGGCAACCAGCAGATGAACCGCATGATGGGCGGCGGAGACAGCCGCCTCTCGCTCGAAATTCGCGGGGACGACCTGCAGACGGCGCGCGACATCTCGACGGCGGCGAAGAACCTGATGGACAAGGTCCCGGCCGTGCGCAACGCGCGGATCAGCCGCGAAGAGGGACGTCCCGAGCTGGCGATCGACGTCGACCGCCCCAAGGCTGCCCTGCTCGGCCTGTCGGTGACCAACGTCGCCGACAGCATCCGCACGAACGTTGCCGGCACACAGGCCGCGTTCTTCCGTCAGCACGGCAACGAATATCCGATCATCGTGCGGTTGCGCGAAGAGGATCGTGAGCGTGTCGAAGACATCAACGACGTGCTGATCAATGCTCCGAGCGGACAGGTGATGCAGGCCAAGAACCTGCTCCGGCTGCGCAACCAGTCAGGTCCGACCGAGATCCAGCGCAAGAACCAGGAGCGCATCCTCCGCGTGTCTGCCGAGCCGGAAGTCGCGCTGAGCGAGGCGGTCAAGGCGGTCGACGAGCTCATGGAGCCCGTGCGGAACATCTCGGACAAGTTCTCGGTCGGCTTCGGCGCGGAGGTCGAGCAGCAGGAAGAGGCGTTCCGTCAGCTCCAGGTGATGCTGATCCTTGCCGTCGTGCTCGTCTACGCAGTCATGGCGTCGCAGTACGAGTCGCTGCGCGACCCGTTCATCATCATGTTCTCGGTGCCG
>Ga0114129_10001651_pt1 | contig 30336 bp, 30 predicted proteins | sample RhiMetdeltSRZDD1_FD_80071 | JGI IMG/M metagenome (GOLD analysis project Ga0114129, IMG submission 80071) | Populus rhizosphere microbial communities from Tennessee, USA - Rhizosphere MetaG P. deltoides SRZDD1 (version 2) (version 2) | ecosystem: Host-associated > Plants > Roots > Rhizosphere >...
CGTTGGGTGACCGACGACGCACCTATCGCTCCCACCAGATCCAATCCGTCCATCTTGATTAGACCGAAGTGATCAGCGCCATCACTTCGGCGGCTGGTGTTTGAACGGAAGCTTCAAGTGATGCGCTTTCTCAACTTCCATAATCAGCGCAACCCGCCCTTCAGGACTGCGCGATAGGGAAGGGTTGGCCAGCGTATTTATGGGATATCGAGTCATGGATCTTCAAATCAGGATCGGTACGGCGGTCGACAATACGCCCACGGAGCTGAGCTTCGTTATATGGATCATTGAAATCGACGATCGAGAGCGCGACCCGCGGATCTCGACGCGTGTTCTTCGCTTTCAGCGAACTTTCGCCTGTACACTGTCGGCAAACGCTTAAGACTTTCGATAAATCTTGCCCGTCTGCGTGTCGACTACAAGTTCCACAGTCTGGGCGTTGGGAGGCGGGGTGCTGAGGCTCTGAATGTTGAGACCTGAAAAGAAACCATTCACGGCATGCAACTGAGACCATCGGTTCCCCTGCAATCCCAGGGACTGCGCATTATCGTTATCAGGGAATACGTCGACGTTATCGAACCGAAAGTCTTTTGCTAAAACGCTGCTTCTGTCATGAGAAAACTCGAGCGCAACCTCAAAGATGCGATCGCGAATTGAGTTTCCATCTCCCTTTTGCAGGATAAAGGTGCCGGACTTGGTTCCGACAGAGTAGTCGCTCCCAACAAAGTGGAGACCGAAGCCAGTGTTGGTTGACCTTATTCTCAGTGTTCCGTTGACATCGAGCGTATGCGCTGCATTGTTAACACCTACGCCAACGTTGCCATTCTTGGTCAACGACAGCGAACTCGCGTTGCCGTTTTGATCGGTTACATACTGTCCTGATCCACTGAGTACACTATTTACTGTTAGATCCACACTCATTATCGTGTCTCCTTTTCTGTGAAGTTGACGAGTAAGTTACAAAAACTCATGCGAGTACGCGAATCGCACTCGGCGCGATGTGGATTTCGATCGGGAGGCTTCCAAGCGATTCACCGTCAATCTCGAGAAGAGTGGGCAGATCGGACTCGGCTCTGAGGGATCTGGCCCGGTAGAACCCCACCTTAGGATGGCTGTAGATTGCACCGTTGTAGAGCAGCGGCAGGCTTCGAACGAGTTCAGGCAGTTTCATAAAAGAAACCAGAGTGACATCAAAAAATCCGTCATCGATTTCCGCACGTGGACACGCGAGCATGCCTCCACCGTGGTATCGGCCATTGCCGGCGGCTATGTTTGTCACGACGAGTCGAGTCTCGGGCGCATTGTCGATCGAGAGCCTGACGGTGGAACCTTTAAAGGTCATTGCCGCCCTTAGAGTGGCCGCCAAGAACGAAATCTTTCCTCCGAAGACTTTGCCCGAACGACTCACATGGGATGCGACGACACCGCCCATCCCGAAACTCGACACATTGATCGAGTAACGGCACGTCCGCGCTCCGTCCGGTTTAGTGTATTGGACTTTGAGAAGATCGATCGGACGCGACCTCCTGTCCTCAATAAGCCTGGCAGCCGCTCCGGGTTCTGCGGGCAGTTGAAGTGTCCGCTGCAGGTCGGAGCCGGTGCCGTAAGGAAAAATTCCCAACACGACGGACTCGGATAAGAGTTTTTCGCGGTCAAAGAATCCGTTGACGACCTCATTGATGGTGCCATCACCGCCGACGGCCACGATGGCTTTTGCTCCTTCACGGATCGCGGAAGCAGTCAATTCGGTCGCGTGTCCCCGCCGATTGGTTTCAAGTGTTCTAACGGGTTGGCTCAGGTGCGCCCGCACGGTTTCCCAGGACTTAGCAGCCCCACCTCGACCGGCGGCAGGATTCACGATCGCGACGACATTCATAAGTCTGACAACCTAGGGAACCATTCTTGCTCTAACGGTGTCTACAACGATACACACGGTCCAACATTTGGGAGGCAGCATGACTCGATTCTTCGTTTTCGTTCTGCTCACCGCGACGATAGCATTGGGAACGGGGCTTCCGTCCCCACCAACTTCGGTCGATCAAACCCAGCCTGTTACATTTAACAAGGACGTCCTGCCGATCCTCCAAAACAACTGTCAGGTTTGTCATCGGCCCGGCGGCATCGGTCCAATGTCTTTCATGGCTTACGAAACCACGCGTCCCTGGGCGAAAGCGATTAAGGCTGCCGTTCTGAGCGGGCATATGCCACCGTGGTTTGCGGATCCGCATTACGGAGAATTTCGGAATGCTCCGAAGTTGACTGCCTCGGATATCGGCACTCTCGTGGCATGGGCTGACACTGGTGCGCGCGAAGGCGAAGCAGCAGATCGGCCGGCCGATCGTCAGTGGCGGAGCGGTTGGCGAATCAAACCCGACATCATCGTTTCGACACCTGAGCCTTATTACGTACCCGCGAGCGGCGCAGGAGAGATTCACGAATTCACGATTCCCAATCCCTTCAAACAGGACACATGGGTGACATCCATCGAGATACGTCCCGGCAACCCGTCCGTGGTTCATCATGTCATCGTGAAGATTCCGGACGAACCGGCGCTGCCTGGTGTCGTGGGCGGCGTCGCACCTGAAAGGAGATGTGCGAACTGTTCTGCGCCGGCCGTGCAAAATGCGGTTCTGGCGCCTGATGCCCGCAGAGCCGATGGCCGCATTCGCCAAGGCGGCGGATCATATTCGGACGTATTTGCGAGAATGCTCGAACGTCAGACTGGCCGCGGGGCATTTACGACCATGGAAGCTGTCTACGCCCCGGGCAGTCCACCTCAGGATTTCCGGTTCACGAATTCCGCGAAACTCGTTCGAGCAGGGAAGCCAATTCGGATCGAAGTTCATTACACACCGAACGGCAAGGCAACCACGGATCAAACGAAAGTGGGCTTTACGCTGGCGAAGAGTCCGGCCCAACGGCGGTTCGTGATCATGGCACCGGAACATCTTGTTGATAGTAGAAAACCAATCCCGGCGGGAGAAGCGAATTGGGAGACAACAGGTGAACTGACCTTTACTCAGGATGCCGAACTGGCCTGGTTTATGCCCCATATGCATCTGCGGGGTAAAGACATGACGTTTCGTCTGATATATCCGAACGGCCGCGAAGAGACCGTCCTCAGCGCGAAATTCAATTTCCATTGGCAGCTAGGTTACGAGCTCGAAAAACCTATTAAGGTGCCGAAAGGGACCCGAATGATTGTCACCGCGCATCATGACAACTCAGCCAACAATCCCGACAATCCGGAGCCAGGCAAGAGCGTCGTTTGGGGCGAAATGACCGGTCAGGAAATGATGCTTCCATGGTTCGGCGTCGTGATCGACAATGACGCGCCACCCGCATCGATAGCGTTTTATAAACCGGGAGATTTTGATGGGGCTGCCAGGCCCCTTCTGCGCGTAACGACGCCAGCCATTACGGTAGTAACCCAATAGATGATCGGGTTTGACGAGCGGCATCCATCATGCCGCTCGTCGCTCCCGGTGATACAACTCGCGCAATTCATCCTTCGCAGCTTCGAGTCGTGCTTTGCGACTCTTCGAAAGATTCTTTCCCGCCCGATTAATGTAGAAATTCAGCATCGACATGGCCGAGCGGTATGGATCGCTTTTGCGCCTCTTGCTCCGCTCGGCGGACCGCTTCAACGAGCGCGCAATGCTCCGCGGGTCGTCTCGCGAAAATACTCCCGAATCTAAATCGAGTGCATTACTTCTCTCGGTAACACGGTGGGACCAGCGTTTGATTTTGCGTGTAGGCATGAGTTCCCCCTACTGCATGCGGCCGCAACTCTGATGCCATCTTTTAAAATTATTTACCGCGCCATCGCGCATTCACTTCTTTACGGCAACTTCCGTCACAACATTCCACGTGAATTCGACGAAACGGTAGAGTGATGACTCCGACAATCGCTCAACATCACTGTGGGCTCCATACTGCGCCCGGTCCTCGTCGGTGACGGCCGGACCGATGCCGTATGACTGAATTCCTTTCGCGCGGAGCTGCGCCATGTCCGAAGCTCCCGTTGACATGGACGGCAGAACGACTGATTCAGGATACATTCGTTTGCTCACCTGCTCGATCGTTCGATAGACGTCCGTGTCCAGACGTGACGGCGGCGCTTCCGGGCGAGTAGCAGGGATCGGCACAATTTTCACAGCCGGATCGCCAATGACCTTTCTCATCTCATCATAAAACTCATTGATGTCCTCGCCGGGCAGAGCACGAATATCGAGCGTTGCTTCCGCTTCGGAAGGAATGACATTGGCGCCGACGCCGGCCTTCAGCATCGTGGGCACGACGGACGTGCGCAACATCGAATAAATCGCGGGTTCGTTTTCGGCGAGATATCGCTGCAACCCTCTCGCACGCTGCGGATCCAGCAGCGCTTTGTACCGTGCGGCCCTGTCCGGTGGACTGATACTTGCAAGCTTATCAAGGTAAACACGCGTGGTCTCATTCAAGTGCATCGGCGTTTCCCATGCGCCAACCTTCGCGATCGCTGCTCCCAGATGCACAACGGAATTGTCAACCCGAGGCACGGAGCCGTGGCCGGAACTACCGCTGGAGACGAGACGGGCGCGGCGAGGCACTTTCTCGGTCGTCCCAACCAGCACGGCCGTGATCCGTCCATTTTCCACCCGCGCTGTTCCGCCCTCCGTGATGGCAAATTCGGCGTCGATTTCGTCGAAATGCCGGTCGACCATGAAGTTGATGCCGACGCCCGTCGTATCTGCTTCTTCGCCCGATTCTGCGAGAAAGATCAGGTCACGATCGAGAACCGCTCCGGAACGCTTGACCAGCAGCATCATCATGAGCATTGCCACCAGCTTGTCCTTATCGTCCACAGTTCCCCGGCCCCAGATGTAACCATCTTTCATGACCGCGCCAAAAGGATCGACCGGCCATTTTTCCATCTGGACCGGCACAACGTCAGTGTGTGCCAGGATCAGCAGCGGGCGCTTGCTGCCATTGCCCTTCAGGCGGGCAACCAGGTTTGCTCGATTGGCATCCAATGCTAATGTCTTCGTAGGAATGCCGTCTCCTTCAAGAACTTTTTTCAAGTACTCAACAACTTTAGTTTCATTCCCGGGAGGGCTGCTCGAGTTGATTTGTACTAGAGCGCGGTAATGCTGAAGGATCTCGGCTTTTTGCTTTTCCCAATCAATGACGGGACCCTGAGCGACGACAGAAGATGAAAATGCGAGCGGCAACAATACAATCAGCGACACAGCCAAAATAAGCCGCATGATCCCTCCGTTAATTTGTGTCATTGGATTACACATCAGCGGCGATTATACTCCGCCACTACAGGTTCCACTTTCCAGGTCTGGGGTGATCTATGACACGAGCAGCGCTGGCAGTAGCGTCCATCATCGTTTTGATCACATTGGCCGTGGCTGGTGTTCAGTCGCAACGACAGCCGGCTGGGACCGCTCACAACGGAAATGCCTATCGGTTCAACAAGGTCGCCGACGGCGTTTATCACGCGATCGGAACAGGATCGCTAACAGTAGTAGGGAATTCGACCGTTATTGTGAACTCTGATGACGTGATACTTGTGGACGATCACGTCTCGCCCGCAGCGGCATGGGTTTTGTTGGATGAGATCAAGACCCTGACCAACAAACCCGTCCGGACCGTCATCAACACGCACTTCCACTATGACCATGCTCACGGTAATCAGATTTTCGAGAAAGATGTTGCCGTGATCGGCCACGAATTTACGCGCGAAATGCTCTTGGGAGGCAAATCGATCCAGATGCCGCTGTACCGGAGTTATGTCAACGGACTGCCGGCCCAGATTGCAACCCTGAAACAGCGGATCCAAGCGGAGACCGATCCCGCGGCGAAAGCGACACTCCAAGGCCAACTTCAAACAGCCGAGAACAATGCGGCGTCTCAGGCCGAGTTGAAACCTACCCCTCCGAATGTGACGATTCGCTCAAACATGACGTTGTATCGAGGGGATCGTGAAATTCAAATTCGCTTTCTTGGACGTGCTCACACAGCAGGCGATCTCGTTGTCTTTTTGCCTAAGGAAAAAATCGTAATTACGGGGGACATGCTGACGTCCGGTCTCTCCAATATGAGTGATGCTTTCCTCGACGAGTGGGTGACGACATTAGAAGAGCTCAAGAAGCTCGATTTCACGACGGTCGTCCCGGGTCATGGCGAGGCTTTCACGGACAAAGCAAAGATCGATTACTTCGAGGACTACCTTCGCGATGTCTGGACTGAAGTCTCCCGACTCAAGCGTGAAGGAGTTACTGCCGAGGAAGCCGCAAAGCGTGCAGATTTGACGAAGCATAAAGCACACTTCCCAACCATCACGGCTCCAGGTGTCCCACTAATCGCTGTGACGCGAGTCTACGAGATCCTCGACAGCCGGCGATAAAGTGCGCAGGGCCACCGGTAATCGGGCGGCAGTTCACAACTCGAACTACCGGACCTCGACGAGTTCGATGGCTTCGCGGCTTGGGCCTTCGATCATAACGGCCCGCAGATCGCCAAGCTTGTATGGCTGTTCGAGGAATCGAACGCCTTCGCCGCGCAGCTTGGTCACCCACGCATCCAGATTGGTCACGCTCAGCGCGAAGTGATCTGCCAGATGCCCGCGGGTGCTCACAAGAGGATGTTCACCCGGCCGCATGTACGAATTGAGCGCGACATCACCAAATGTCAGCGGCGCCGCCGGCGTCCGGTACATGCCCTCTTTTTCAAGCGCCGGCCAGGTCTTATCCGGTCCGCGAGGTACTTTGCAGTTGGCCTCGGTGTAAGGCGTACCACGCCCCCCGATTACGGCGTTCAAATGCTTCTGATACCAGAGTTGGTCGCAAAACGGATCTTCGCGATACATATGCACGTGATTGAATCGCTCGGCAGGCATGTCTCCCTGATATTCAACGATCGCGCCATCGGGACCTTGCAGGTACGCGAAACCGGCGCCGCCGGCCGGCTGAACACCCTTCGCCTTTGCCTCGGCAATTTGCGGTTTCGTCAGTCCCAGCACGCCGCCAGTGCCTGGCCACGTGTCGCTGCTGATAAACACAAACCCACCTTCGTCCGTGGTGTAGAGCGGCAGCAACTTTACTTCCGGCCGCTGCTTGTAGATCTCCATGTTTTTGCGTACGTCGGTGACGTGCCAACCGAAGTGCCACACGGAGGTTTGCGGCTCTAGAGCCGGGGGCCGAGCCACTTTCGTAAAGAGCACCAAGACATTGTTGGGTGATTTGAGCGCCGGAGCTCCAGCGAACGTCACTTTCGATGTGCTGGGGAATTGTCGCGTGTAGAAATCGATGGCGGCGTCGGGATTCATTGAATTCAAATGCAAGTGATGGAAGCCGGGCACACCTAAGGGTTCGTTTTGCGCATGAATCTGAAAATGGCCGGGCCACAAGAGAACCACGGCCGGCAAAACGGTAAGAATGAACAATCTAGTTTTCATGGGTTCTTCTGTACAAAGTTACGAGCGACCTCGAGCGCGGTCCGATCGCTGTCTGCCTTGGCGGTCATGGAAAGCAACTGTTTGAAGTATGACTCCGCCAACTTCTTGTTGCCCGTTTGCGCGGCCGCTTGCCCCGCGCCGGCAAGCGATCGAAAGCGATTCGGCACAACCCTGAGCGAGCGTTCGAATTCCTGAAGCGCTTCGGCGGGCCTGTTCGCAGCCAGCAGCAACTCACCGAGGAGCTCGCGCATGGGAGAAAGGCGATTTTCCATGGCAATGTGTTTTTCGGAACGGTCTTCAATGTCAGCAGCCTTCTGCATCAGAGCAATGGCCTGACCGGAATTGCCCTCTGCGAATGCAATCCATGCGGACGCAGCCGTTTCTTGAATGCTGACTTGTTCCGCCCAATAGGGATCGCCTGCCGAAGCAAGTTCCTTCTGGAGCCGGGAGATCTGGTCGCGGCTTTCCTTACTGCCCGTGATGTCGCCGGATCGGGCTGCGCCGACCGCTCGAGCAAACCAGATGATCGCGTCAGCTTGTTTGAATGGAGTGTCTATCGGAGTCAGCATGGCTGCTTCTTTCCACGCGCTTCGTTCGAAAGCGTAACGAACCGCGAGTGCGGCAAAGCCTGTCTGCGAAGTCATGCCTGCACTGGAGGGTAGTGTGCCGGCCGAATTCCTTTCATCGACGACCGCTTTTGCCTGCTGGTCCTGTCCGAGTTGCAGATAAGCGTTCGTGAGAAAGTCCAGATTGTGGTACCGCGCCGCGATTGTTGCAGGATTCGCAGCTGCACTTGGATTGGTGCTCGCAGTGTAGGAACGCGTCGCCGCGTCCGCAGCAAGATTCGACTGAATCGCGTCCTCCCACATGCCCAGGGTCGAGAATATGTGGGACGGCATGTGCAATGCGTGCGGTGCCGATGGAGCGAGCGAAGCATAACGGCGTGCAGCAGGCAGACCCTTTGCGGCGATCGGCGCGTAGTCGTAGCTGTGAATCAGATAATGAACCACGCCTGGATGCTGCGGTTGCGTCTTTTGCAATCGCTGCAGGATTTCCGCGGCCTTCAGTTGCTTTGAATATTTTTTGTCGGTGAGGTCCACCGCTTCAAGAAGAGCCAGCGCATGGAACACGGCGGCCTCGGTGTCTGTGCCATATCTATGGTGAAGCCGCTCCATAGCGATCTCGTATCGTGAGGAACGTGTCCGTTGATCTACAGTTTCATAGTCCTGGAAGAAAACAGCCAAAGCTTCGATCCAATCACGCTCGCGTTGCGTTCGGGCACCGGCCGCACGAGCCTTCTGTATTGCGTCCCATCCCTGCTTCAAGAGCGCAGGGGCAAATGGTGCTGTAAGCGGATTCGGGCGCTGACTGATTGCAATACCCCAGTAAGCCATTGCGCAAGATGGTTCCTGCTGCACGATCGCCTGAAAAGCCTTCTCGGTTTCAGGATAGAAAAAGGAGTGCAGCATCGCGACAGCTCGATCGAATTGCTGCTGTGCCGCCGGACTACAGGAAATGGCGAAGTGCACTTTACCGAAATCATTGCTGAAGTTATGTCCGGCGTGATCGTCCTGAGTTTGCAGGACGGAAAAGGCACCAAAGAAAATTAACGCCACCGATAGCATCGAGCGAATTAGATCATCGACGGTTGCGGAAAGCAATTTAGGCAAGCATGAGGTCTGTGTGTTTTTGTGTATTCAGCTTCCTTTGCAACACGCACAGCATTTGGAAACGTTTTTGCTAACCTATAGATTGTTCGTGCGCAGAAGACCTGCGGACCATCATCTTTGTAGAGCCTAAAGGGAACCGCCGACAAAAAAGTAACTTTTGATTCACGTTTTAGGGTCGAGCCGGACGTTGCCATAAAAGAACCGCACGCTCTTCGAATTTTATGGAGTGAAATTTCGAAATATTAACGACAGTGGCGTGGTGAGTGCGCCTATCGCGACTAGTGTTGGCGCCTAACTGAAACACAACTGTCGGACAAAGGCTGACGCCCGACAATTTTGTCTGCTCGAAACTCTTGATCCGTCCACTTTTTCTTCAAAAAACCCAACAAAAACCGCATTCGGCAAGTTGGAATAGCTTTTGCTTAGACGACGCGCACGCTGTGTGTCTCAATTTTGTAACACCAAACAAAAACACAACTGGCGCTTTGTGCGCCGCAAACGAGAGGACAGATAACTCATGCATGGACGATGTATCCGCAATGAAGTTTTCATTGCGGGACGATACGCCCCTCCCTTGCTTATTCTCATTTTTCTTCTAATATTCGTTTCGCCGCTCACAGCACAGGTAAATCTGCCTCCGGTGACGGTCGGCGGCGGTTTGCGAACGAGCTTCGCCCACACCGAGCCTGATGCAGGCGCAGCCACAGATAAGTTTCTCGTCGATAGCGTCCGTCTTTACGTGAATGGGTCTGCAACGAAAGAAATCAAATTCATGTTCAATACGGAATATGACGGGATCAGCAATAAGGTCGGTGTGCTGGATGCGGTGGCTCGCCTCGAAGTATCGCCGAAGTTCAACATCTGGGCCGGCCGTTTTCTTCCGCCGAGCGATCGCGCAAACCTCTATGGTCCGTACTACGCTCATCACTGGAATGTGTATACGGACGGCGTCCAGAACGGACATCCGTTCGTGTTTCAGGGCCGCGACAATGGAATCGCCTATTGGGGTGATTTCGCCAAGAAAGTGAAAGTTTCGATTGGCGCGTTCGACGGTGCTTCCGCCACAGGTAATTCCGATCCCGACATCATCGGAGCCGCCCGCGTTCAGATCGATTTTTGGGATGAAGAGTCGGGCTATTACCTGAACGGTACCTACTATGGCGATAAGAATCTGCTCGCGATCGCCGGTGCCACTCAGCTGCAATCCGGCAAGACAGCAACGACGGTCGACTTCCTCCTGGAGAGAAAAATCGGCGGCGGCGCGGTTTCGATCGAAAGCGAGTACGCAAACTACAACAGGCTCGGTGGGTACGACCCAGCCTATGCAAAGAGCGAAGGTGGGTACGTTCTTGCAAGTTACCTCATTCCGAAAACGGTCGGTGTCGGCAAGTTCGAGGTCCTGGGGAAGTATGCCAAGGCCGACTTTACGCAGGGCGTAACACCGAACTACCACCAGAAAACCACAGAAGTGAACTTCAACTACGTCATCAAGCAGTTCAACGCGCGCGTGATGAGCTTCTACAAGGACACCAAATTCAACCGACAGAGAACCGATTTCTGGCAGGCTGGAGTCGGCCTCCAGATTCAGATGTAACCATCCGTTCAACCCCTGACACACATTAAGGAGTGTTTATGAAACGTAGAATGATGTTAATTGCGGCATGGCTCCTGCTGGGCGCGACCGTGTCCTCCAGGATGGCTGCCGCTCCCCAGCAGGACGTCATCAAGATAGGTGTGCTGCATTCGCTTTCGGGCACGATGGCAATCAGCGAAACGACTTTAAAGGACACGATCCTGTTGATGATCGATGAGCAAAACAAGAAAGGCGGATTGCTGGGCAAAAAGCTTCAAGCCGTCGTCGTGGATCCGGCGTCCAACTGGCCGCTCTTCGCTGAGAAAGCGGCGCAGTTGCTGGAAAAGGATAAAGTCGCGGTGGTGTTCGGTTGCTGGACATCTGTTTCCAGAAAATCAGTGTTGCCTGTTTTTGAGAAGGACAACGGTCTACTGTTCTACCCCGTTCAGTACGAAGGGGAAGAGTCTTCCAAGAACGTTATCTATACCGGCGCAGCGCCGAACCAGCAGGCCATTCCGGCAGTGGATTATCTGATGAAGGATGTCGGCGTAAAGCGGTGGGTACTGGAGGGAACGGACTACGTCTATCCTCGAACCACTAACAAAATTCTCGAAGCCTACCTTCTGTCCAAGGGCGTTAAGGCGGAAGACATTTCGATTAACTACACGCCCTTCGGCCACTCCGATTGGCAGGCTCGGGTAGCCGCGATAAAAAAATTCGGATCCGCCGGGAAAAAGACAGCGGTTGTTTCGACAATAAATGGTGACGCCAATGTTCCGTTCTACAAGGAGCTAGGCAATCAGAAGATTTCTGCCGAGGATATTCCGGTCGTTGCTTTCTCGGTTGGAGAAGAAGAATTGTCAGGCGTCGACACCAAACCACTAGTCGGCCACCTGGCTGCCTGGAATTATTTTGAAAGCATCAACACTCCAGAGAACAAAGCCTTCATCGCCCAGTGGAAAGGTTTCATCAAGAACCCCAAGCGGACAACAAACGATCCGATGGAGGCGCATTACATCGGGTTCAATCTGTGGGTCAAGGCGGTACAAAAAGCAGGATCCACCGATGTGGACAAAGTGCTAGCGGCGCTTCCCGGTCTCGAGACACCGAACCTCACCGGTGGCATGGCGAAGATGTTGCCGAACCATCACATCACGAAACCGGTCTACATCGGCGAAGTCAAGGCGGATGGTCAGTTCAATGTGGTTTGGAAATCTGCAGGCTTGGTGCCGGGCGACGCCTGGTCCGACTATCTCCCTGCGAGCAAGGACATCGATGCGGACTGGGTGACGCTGAAGTGCGGAAACTATAACAAGGTCACCAAGAAGTGTTCGGGCCAAAACTACAAGTAAGTACAACTAATGAAAAACACCCCGACGGGCGTGCGGTGGGTTCTGATGCTGTTCGCCCTTTTGGGCGTGGGCGTTGATGTCGCCCACGCCCAATCTCCAAAAGACACAGGTTTCGTGTCGATGCTCGGTGAACTGCGGGAGGCGACGTACACGGACAAGGCGAGTATTGCCGAACGGCTGATCCAGGATGGTCATCCGAATGTGCGCGCAGTTCTCACAGCATTTCTGGAAGACCGGCTCTATTTCCGCAACGACGATCAGAAGGTCTTACTCGCTAAATCAGCCGATGTTGATCCTCTGAATCTAATCGATCCGGTGTCGATGCAGGATGCCGGGTCGGCACCTGTCGATAAACTCACCAAAATCGGCACCAATAACAGCCTAAGGCGAATGTTAAGGACAACACTCGCTAGGTTCGGATTATCCAGCCCGGATGCTGGAGTACGGTTGGCTGCGGTACGAGATATGTTGCGGTCTCTTGACGAATCCAACGTGGCGCTGCTGCGCGAACGGTTCGATACAGAAACGAATTCCAGGGTCAAAAAGGAAATTACCACGGGCTTGGCGCTCGCGGCGCTGGCCGGCTCGGATACCAGGGCGCGTCTTGAGGCGCTCAGGACACTGAAGAACAGCGTCAGCCAGGATGTCCGCAACAGAGTAGCGCTTTTGCTGGATAAAAATCCTGACGGTAGCTTTATTGAAACCGACGACAACGTCAGGCAAGCAGCCTCGGCTTCGTTGGAAGTCATCGACGAGTGGCGCGCACTTTATTCGGCCTTAGAGACTTTGTTTTTCGGGTTGAGTCTGGGATCGGTGCTCGTGCTGATCGCCATCGGCCTCGCAATTACATTTGGCGTGATGGGCGTCATCAACATGGCTCACGGTGAGCTGATGATGCTCGGGGCATATACGACGTACGTGGTCCAGATGGCGATGCCCGGACATATCGGAATATCGATTCTCGTCGCGATTCCGGCAGCGTTCATAGTTGCGGGTGCGACGGGCGTTTTGCTCGAGCGCACGATTATCCGCTTTCTCTACGGAAGACCTTTGGAGACGCTGCTCGCGACCTTTGGGGTTAGCCTGGTACTCCAGCAATCCGTTCGCTCCATTTTTTCAGCACTCAATCGATCGGTCGTAACGCCCGATTGGATGAGTGGATCGCTGCAGCTCAACGATGCGCTTGCGATCACCTACAACCGCCTCTACATCGTACTCTTCACGCTTATCGTCTTCGCGATCATCCTCATCGTTTTAAGAAGCACCCGAATCGGTCTGGAAATTCGAGCCGTTTCGCAGAATCGCGCGATGGCCAAGGCGATGGGCATCCGGACGGAATGGGTCGATGCCATGACGTTTGGGCTCGGCTCAGCTATCGCAGGCGTTGCCGGCGTTGCGCTGAGCCAATTGACCAACGTCGGGCCCAATCTCGGACAGTCCTACATCATTGACTCATTCATGGTAGTTGTCTTCGGCGGCGTCGGAAATTTATGGGGTTCGCTCATCGGAGGCATGTCTATGGGAATTGTCAACCAGCTGCTCGAGCCTTACTCCGGGGCGGTACTGGCAAAAATTTTCGTTCTCGTTGCGCTCATTCTTTTTATTCAGATTCGACCTCGGGGACTCTTTCCACAAACAGGCCGCTCGGCGGAGGACAAGTGAGGTGCTTCACGTTCGGAAATGGGTAATTACCGATGATTGTCGAGGGAGCGCATGGTTTTTGGCAGTGCTCACTCTGATGACGATTGTCGTGCCCATCCTGAATCAAGTAGTGTCGTCATCATCCGCCTTGCATTTATCAGCGTACGGCCTGACGCTCATCGGCAAGTATCTCTGCTACGGAATGCTGGCGCTGGCGGTCGATCTCATCTGGGGCTACTGCGGCATCCTGAGCCTTGGGCACGCGGCTTTCTTTTCTCTGGGCGGCTACGCGATGGGGATGTATTTGATGCGACAAATCGGCCCCAGAGGTGTGTATGGAGATCCCGTGCTCCCCGACTTCATGGTCTTTCTGAACTGGAAATCGCTTCCCTGGTTCTGGTACGGCTTCAATCACTTTTCAATCGCGCTACTCATGGTGGTGCTCGTGCCCGGACTGTTGGCGCTGGTGTTTGGATGGTTTGCGTTTCGCTCGCGAGTAACCGGCGTCTACCTCTCGATCATCACGCAGGCACTGACTTACGCTTTGATGCTGGCATTCTTCCGTAACGATATGGGGTTCGGCGGCAACAACGGATTTACCGATTTCAAGGGCATTCTCGGCTTCGACCTGCACTCGGACGGAACACGCGTCGTGCTCGTAGTGTTGAGCGCAGTGACGCTGGGAGCCAGCTATCTCATCTGCCGCGCGATTGTGGAATCGCGTGCCGGCCGCGTGTTGAGAGCCATTCGCGACGCCGAAAGCCGAACGCGTTTCATCGGTTATCCCGTCGAATCGTTCAAGCTCTGGGTCTTCGTTTTCTCGGCCGTCATAGCGGGCGTTGCCGGCGCGCTTTATGTACCGCAGGTCGGTATCATCAATCCAAGCGAGTTTGCGCCGATCAATTCGATCGAAATCGTCATTTGGGTGGCCGTCGGCGGCAGAGGGACGCTTTATGGTGCGATTGTCGGCGCCGTTCTCGTGAACTACGCGAAGACCTATTTCACCGGCGCCTTTCCTGAAATATGGCTGTATGCCCTCGGTGCGTTGTTTGTGTTCGTAACTCTCTTTCTGCCGCGTGGAATTGTCGGTCTCGGACCCGCGCGCGCGAGGTCCATAAAGTAAGGTATGAGTGCTCGCGGCAAAACCCTGTATCTCGAGAAAGTAACCGTTACCTTTGACGGCTTCAAGGCGCTCAACGAACTCTCACTGTACGTCGATCCGGGAGAGATGCGCTGCATCATAGGCCCGAACGGAGCCGGCAAGACCACAATGATGGACGTCATCACAGGTAAAACTCGGCCGGATTCCGGATCGGTATGGTTTGGCCGGCAAATCGATCTACTTAGAATGTCTGAACCTGAAATCGTTGAGGCTGGAATCGGACGGAAATTTCAGAAGCCGACCGTGTTCGAGCAGCTCACAGTGGCCGAGAATCTCGAGCTCGCGTTGCCCGGCCGCAGATCGTTTGTGAAAACCCTTCTAGCTCGAATGACACATGCACAACACAACAGAATTGACGAGGTTCTCGACATTATTGGTCTTACAGGTCAGCGCGGCGTTCTGGCGAGAATACTATCGCACGGCCAGAAACAATGGCTAGAGATCGGTATGCTGTTGATCCAGGATCCGGAACTACTGCTGGTCGATGAGCCGGTGGCGGGAATGACGCCACATGAGATCGAGCGTACAGCACAACTCCTTCAGTCACTCGCAGGAGAGCACTCGATGATGGTAGTCGAGCATGACATGGAGTTTGTGCGTTCCATTGCTCGACGCGTCACGGTGTTGCACGAGGGCCGCGTACTTGCGGAGGGCGACATGGAAAAAGTGCAGAAAGACCCACGCGTCATCGATGTGTATCTTGGAGTCTGAGCATGCTGACAGTGAAAGGACTGAACCAGTTCTACGGCGGTAGTCACACACTATGGGACGTAGACCTGTTTGTGTCGAAGGGCGCTCGTATGTGCCTGATGGGCCGCAACGGAATGGGTAAAACGACCCTTCTCAAATGCATCATGGGCCTGCATGCGTCGAGCTCAGGTGGTATCAATTTCGAAGGGACCGATCTGCACAGATGTTCTGCCGAGGAACGGGCCAGGCTTGGCATCGCGTACGTACCCCAGGGCCGCGAAATTTTCTCGCATCTCACCGTCGAGGAAAACTTGCGCGTCGGCCTCGGCGTGCGACGGAACGGAACGAAGTCGATCCCGGAACGCATCTTCGACCTTTTCCCCGTACTCAAAGACATGCTGCGCCGGAGCGGCGGCGACCTTTCAGGGGGACAACAACAACAGCTTGCGATTGGCCGGGCGCTCGTCCTGGAACCAAAGCTCTTGATTCTTGATGAGCCGACGGAAGGGATTCAACCGAACATCGTTCATGAAATCGGCAACATCGTTTTGAAGCTAAACAAGGAAGAAGGGCTTACCATGCTGCTTGTCGAGCAGAAACTCCCGTTCGCACGTCGCGTGGCCAGTGAGTTCTGCATCATCGACAAAGGCCGCCGTGTCGCAGCCGGTGCGATCGGCGAACTCACGGACGAATTTGTCAGCGCGCATCTGAGCCTATAAAAACATTGTTTTGTTTTTGTGTTAAGTTTTCTCCCGCTGGAGAGACGAATCGATGCACCTGACACCTCGCGAAATCGAGAAGCTGATGATCTTCACGGCTGGTGAAGTGGCCCGCCGGCGAAAGGAGCGAGGATTGAAGCTCAATTATCCCGAGGCGGTCGCGTATATAACTTCGGAACTACTCGAAGGAATCCGTAACGGACACACGGTTGCGGAACTCATGAGTTTGGGTACGAAGATTCTGGCCGCCGACGACGTTATGGAAGGTGTGCCCGAAATGATCGGCGAGATCCAGGTGGAAGGCACCTTTCCGGATGGGACCAAACTCGTTACGGTCCATCAACCGATCCGGTGACGACCATGATTCCTGGTGAATATTTTCTTCGGCCTGAACCGATCGAAGCGAACGTGGACCGCGCGACTGTGCAAATCACAGTAAGAAATCGCGGCGATCGCCCCATCCAGGTCGGTTCACATTGCCATTTTTTCGAAGTCAACCGCGCTCTCGATTTCGACCGTTCGGCAGCTTACGGAATGCGTCTTAATATCCCTGCGGGTACCGCGGTGCGGTTCGAACCTGGAGATACTCGAGAAGTCTCGTTGGTTGCATTCGGCGGAACTCGCACCGTTTACGGCATCAACGGTCTGGTTAATGGAAAGCTGAAATGAAAATTGATCGTCGATCATACGCCGATCACTACGGTCCAACGACCGGAGACCGGGTGCGCCTCGCTGACACGGACTTGATTATCGAGGTGGAGTCCGATCGCACGGTTTACGGCGAAGAGAGCAAATTCGGCGGAGGTAAAGTCATCCGCGATGGGATGGGCCAATCCTCGCAAGCGACGCGCGGCGGAGGTGCGCCTGACCTGGTGATCACGAATGCGTTGGTCTTCGATTACAGCGGAATCTACAAGGCTGATGTAGGCATTCGTGACGGGTTGATCTCCGCAATAGGCAAAGCCGGAAATCCCGGAATTATGGACGGTGTGACGCCGGGCCTGGAAATCGGCGCCTCTACTGAAGTCCTCGCTGGAGAAGGTCGCATCCTCACAGCAGGCGGAATTGATTCGCACATTCACTTCATCTCACCTAATCAGATTCCGGAAGCTTTCTATTCGGGTATCACTACTCTGATCGGAGGAGGAACTGGGCCGGCCACGGGAACCAACGCGACCACATGTACTCCGGGCGCTTGGAATCTGCGGCGAATGTACGAAGCAGCCGAGGCTTTTCCATTAAATTTCGGATTTCTGGCAAAAGGGAACTCGTCATTGCCCGAATCACTGCGCGAACAAATTCAAGCCGGAGCTCTGGGTCTCAAGCTGCACGAGGATTGGGGAACAACGCCTGCAGCTATCGATCAGTGCTTGAACGTAGCGGAAGAATTCGATGTGCAGGTAGCCATTCACACAGATACGCTGAATGAGTCGGGTTTCGTCGAAGACACAATAGCCGCATTCAAAGGAAGAACCATCCACACCTATCACACCGAGGGGGCAGGAGGAGGGCACGCCCCCGACATCATAAAAGTCTGCGGTCTCCTGAATGTGCTTCCGTCCTCCACCAACCCGACCATGCCGTTTACGCGCAACACGATGGATGAACACATCGACATGCTGATGGTTTGTCATCACCTCTCGCCGTCCATTCCCGAAGACGTTGCGTTTGCCGATTCGCGAATTCGGGCCGAAACCATCGGCGCGGAGGACATCCTCCACGATCTCGGCGCTATCAGCATGATGTCGTCCGATTCACAGGCCATGGGCCGAATCGGCGAGGTTATTTGTCGGACCTGGCAGACCGCCGACAAAATGAAACGGCAGCGCGGGAAACTTAAGCAGGACGCCGCGGACAACGACAACTTCCGCGCAAAACGGTACATCGCGAAATACACCATCAACCCTGCAATTACGCACGGAATCAGTGAGCTGGCCGGGTCGCTCGAAGTTGGAAAGCTAGCAGATCTCGTGCTGTGGAAGCCCGCGTTCTTCGGCGTAAAGCCCGAACTCGTGATTAAGGGGGGCTTCATTGCGGCTTCCGTGATGGGCGACGGTAACGCATCCATTCCTACGCCACAACCGGCAATCTATCGCCCGATGTTTGCCGCTTATGGTCAGGCGCTGAATCAAACCGCCGTGCACTTCGTTTCGCGAGCCGGCGCAGAGGGTGAGAATCTGCGAAATCTTCACCGTGCTCTGGTACCAGTAAAGCGTTGCCGCGATCTGAGAAAGACGGATCTAAAGCTGAACGATGCGTTGCCTCGCATGGAAGTAAATCCGGAAACATATGAAGTGCGTGCCGATGGCGAGCTTCTACAATGCGATCCCGCTGAAGTGTTGCCCCTCGCGCAGCGATATTTTCTTTTTTAAAAGGCATCCATGATTGTTGTTGAACAAGTTGTCCCCAGTTCACATCTCGATGAGCGTTGCAGAACGTTTCGGCGCGACACGATCACGCTAACGTGGGAGGAGCGGCGGCAGGGACATGGCCGGCGAAAATCGGATTCCGGTATCGAGTTTGCCATCTCACTTTCCGGTGGCCAGGTTCTCGCTGAAGGCGATTGCCTGGTTTTGGATGCCGCCGAGATCGTGATCGAAGTTCACGAGTCGCTCGAGCCTGTCTACACAATCCAGCCGAAGACGCCCCAAGATTGGGCTTACTTCGCGTACCAAATAGGCAATCGGCACCAGTCCGTCATGATTGGCGAGTCCGAATTGATTTGTCTGCAGAATCCTGCTGTACGAAGTCTGTTCGATCAACTCAAGATAGCGTACGCTAGTGATATGCGCCCGTTTACGGCAGCCCTCGCGAATATCGGTCATACCCACTAATGACCCCGTCGCAATTCGTTCACACACTTCAACTGATGGATTCCTTTTTTCCTGTCGGAGCGTTTGCTTACTCTGATGGACTCGAAACGGCTGCGGCCACCGGTGACGTATGCGACGCGCAATCGCTGGCAAATTGGCTCGACCACTACATCAATGCTGTATTTGTGCCTTGTGACGGTCTGGCATTGTTCAAGTGTGCACGCGCTATCAGAAGATCTGACTGGCCGACTGTCCGGTCCATCGACGAAGAACTGACGGCAATCAAGCCCTCCGCTGAGGTTAGAGCCAGCAGCATTGCAGTCGGCAGGCGTTTGCTAGGTATGTATGCATCGCTTCGCGGCGGCGAACTGCGCATCTTCATCGAGGGTCTCCCTCGATGCAATGCGCCAGTGGCATATGGAATCGCGCTTTCACATGTGGGCCTCAAAGATGGGGAGCTAATGCTCGCTTATGGGCATAGCCGAATCACAGGCATCATTTCCTCGGCACTGCGCTTGATCCCGATCGGCCAGCAACAGGGACAGACATTGCTCGCGCAAGCTGTTGACAATCTTCCAGCGGCAGTGGAATGTGTGCTCGGCATGGAAACTGAGCCACTGCGTTCCTTTGCTCCGTTCATGGATATCCAACAGATGAATCATCAATATGTTTACAGTCGCCTTTTCAAATCTTGATCTATGAGGAGACCCGTAAAAATCGGCATTGGTGGTCCCGTGGGTTCGGGAAAAACCGCTCTGGTCGACTGCCTTTGCAAAACGATGCGTGAACGCTATGAGTTGGGCGTCATTACGAATGACATCTTCACAAAAGAGGATATGGAGTTCCTGGTGCGAAGCCAGGCGTTGGTGGCCGACCGTATTCTCGGCGTTGAAACGGGCGGATGCCCGCACACGGCAATTCGGGAGGACGCTTCGATTAATTTCGATGCAGTCGACGTGATGAAGCACAGATTTCCACAACTCGATATTCTGTTTCTGGAGAGCGGTGGGGATAATCTGGCTGCGAGTTTCAGTCCGGAGTTGGTGGATGCTTCGATCTATGTTATTGATGTTGCCGGAGGAGACAAGATTCCGCGAAAAGGTGGTCCGGGTATCACCCGCTCCGACTTATTGGTCATCAATAAGACGGATCTGGCACCTTACGTCGGCGCCGATTTGTCAGTGATGGACCGCGACGCGCGGCTAATGCGCAAAGAAAAACCATTCGTGTTTACTTGCCTGAAATCGCGAGACGGTGTCGAGGCCATCGTGTCTTGGATTCGACGCGAAATTCTTTTCGAAACTTCATGATGGCGGTTCCGTTATCCGAGGTTGGCCGCAACGGACGGCTGAGCATCACGTTTTCCAGTCAATGCGGGCGCACGTTGATTCGCGACGTGTACTCCGAAGTTCCATTCAAAATCACCCGCGTTCGTAATCTTGAACCATTGGGGATCTCACACTTAATTTTGATGCACTGTACAGCGGGACTCTTTGGCGGCGACATTTTGGAATGCACCGTTCATGTCGAACGTGGCGCTCGTGTTCTAATTACCCAACAATCCTCGACGAAAGTCCATCCTTCGCGCGAGAGATGCGCAATCCAGCGCAATCAGATTCGCGTCGAGGCGGGCGGGGAACTGCATTTTCATGCCGAACCGATCATTCCATTCGCGAGATCACGTCTGAACCAAACGACATCGATTGAGGTCGACCACGGTGGCAGACTTTATTTCTGGGAAAGTTTCATGGCAGGCAGAATAGCGTCCGGAGAGGTCTGGCAATTTGAAGAGCTGGCTTCCGAAACACGTTTGCGGATAAATGGGCAACTGGTTTATCTCGACCGGTTTCGTATTGCACCTAAACAGCAGTCTCCCACTGACGAATGGATGGCAGGCGATGCCCTATATGTTGGCTCCGCCTTATGCGTCGATGAGCGTGCCGCCGATGTTGGGCTCCAGCTACATCAGATGATGCCTGCGGCAGGCGTCGACACAGTAACCTCTGAAGTGACCGCCGTTCGCCTTGCGGTTCCGGATGGACCAACTTTTCACACCAGTCGAGCAATATTTTCCGATTTGACTCTCAACTAGGGGCGATTAGTTAACGTTATGGTTTCGGAGTGTTCGCGTCCTTTTGACTGGGTGCCGATTCCGGCTTCCTCTCGTTCGGATACCAGTACTGCAAGTGACACTTTTCGCAGGCTTCATCGATGGCGTTGCCGACATCCAGGAGTTTGTCTTTATCTTTATCTTCAATCGCTTTGAGTGCTTGCATCGTGGCGTCGTGCAGGCCATGTGCGTACATGATCCATGACGCGCGGTCCTTGCTGATCATGTCCTCGATTTGCTCCGGAGCAAGCTCAACTTTCGGGTCGTCCGCCTTTTCACCGGGTTTAGCAACGTGACGCCCGGGAATCTGCAACAAATTAGTGGCCTCCATCACCATGATGGCGCGTCGGCGGACTTCCTTCCATTCCTCGTCCGTGCGGGGGTACTTTTCTTCAATACCTTTTGCACTGACGACAGTTGCAACAGAGTCCCAAATAAAGTCCGCGCCGGGATCGACCATGGAATCCATAATGTCCTTCACGGTCGCCGTAGTTCTATATTCCGCCAGTTGCTGTTGTGTTTGTGGCTGCTGCCGAGCACACGAAATGATAAGAACCATCAAGACGATTGCAACGGTTGCCACACCAGCCCTTCGCATCGAATCCTCCAAAAACCAACCTTGTTTGGCTGCGCATTATACCTGATGCGTCGTTGCGAGCAGAACAGGTTGTGCCCTCATTAGAACTGACCAAGAATTCAGAATTTCTTAAGGTGACGTTGATCGGAGAGTATGTATATCGTCCTGCGGGTACGTATGGAAATAAGTGTCCTCGAGACCGCTTCGGAAAGGAAAGGACGATGCTCGCTCGCCTCTTAATCGTATTTGCCGTTCACTTCCTCGTCGCGTGCAGTGCTCCTACACCGGAGCCCGACGTCGACTTCAGGCTAACGGCAACAATAAAAGACATTATGGATTCGGTTGTGGATCCTAGTGCAGACGAGATCTGGGGATCCGTGGCGTTTACAGTTGAGGCAACCGGGGTTCAGGATAAATTCCCCCGGACGGATGAGGAGTGGACGGCTGTCCGCCGCAGCGCCATCAGGCTGCTCGAGGGCACGAACCTTCTTCTCATGCCTGGACGACACGTCGCAAAGCCGCATGAAAAGTCGGAAAATCCCGGAATCGAGCTGGAGCCTGAACAGATCGAGACTTTAATAAATAACGATAGACAGACTTTTCAGAGCCTTGCACACGCGCTTCACGATAGCGCTTTGGTCGCTTTGAAGGCGATCGACGCAAAAGACAAAGACGCACTGCTGGACTCGGGCGACGGAATCGATCAGGCGTGTGAAAACTGTCATCTCAAATATTGGTATCCAAACGAGGCAAAAACACAGGGGGAACAGCGCCAGGTGCCGGCGCCCCCGCGTCCCGGAACGTCGAACAAGGAAGATTGAACTGGATTTGGAGTTGTCGGGTTCTGCGGCTTTACTGGTTCGGCTGCTCGCTTGGCCAAGCCGGAACTCTGTTCCCGTCCACGATCATATTTCTGGCAATTACTTTGCGGCTACCATCTCGGGCCAGTATTCCCGTCAAGCTGACGGTCATTCCGGCTTTCAACGTATCGTGAGTCCAGCCCAATGTAAGCAGCATGTTCGGACTGCCCAACTCGCAAGACCAACTGACAATGTTTCCGGTCTTCGGATCTTTCACATCGACATAGAAAAAAGTATGTGGATTCGCCCATGCCACTCTCGTAACCGTGCCGGCCAGCGCGATCCGGCGGGTTCCATCAAATTCCGAGGAGACCGAATGGTGCGCAAGAACCGCAGACGTGAAACTAATCACGACGGTTGCGGTGAACAGCAGATGTAATGCGGTTCGCTTCATGTATGCCTCGCTGAATACACCGGCTCAGATTTGTTACATTCGCGTGTATTGAGAACAATATTGAGGCCGCGCGTTTTCGCCAACTGAAGATTTCCTGAACTTTTTATCAGAGATCGAAAGGTAGGCTTAGCATGGGAGCATCAGCGATCAGCACTACATGCGGGCGGATTTGATGCTGGCTTAAGGAACGCGCAACAAATCCCGCACCACGTTTTCCATATCGTCGTATCTTCCAACTCCGCCGTGACTGTACCGGACAATCCCGTTCCGGTCGATTACGAATTGAGAAGGCCAAAGGTCGCAGAGGTAATCCTGGAAAATCTTCTGTTTGTCGTCCACAACGACCGGAAACTTGATACCCATTTTGGCTACGGCATCACGGAGCTTCACCACATCCTTCTCATATTCCGCTCGAGGCGTGTGAACTCCGATGACGACTAGGCCTTCTGCGGCGTAATTCTCATAAAGTTGTACGATGTGGGGCATCGTCTCAATGCAAGGTTCGCAGTCAAAGGCCCAGAAATCGATAACGACGACCTTGCCCCGGAGTGCCTTAAGCGTCAGCGGCGCACCATTTATCCATACGTCGGACTTCCGGATTTCACGCGCTTTGTATGCGGTTTTATCGTTCGTTTGCGGACGCGCGAGTAGAGAAGTCGCCAATACTATCGCTGCAATGGTGCAGGTTATCTTCATGGATTGCGAGGGCCGCCGGTTGAGGTCTTACTTTTCTTGCCCAGAATCAATACGATCTGCGCATTTGGAGGCACGCCTCGAATGGCGGTACCGGCGGGCAACTCTAGTGATTCACGATAAAAAAATGGGTGCTTATACCCATCTACATATTCGTAGAGCCAAAGTAGAGGCTCGGAATGGCCATCCGGATAAAGGGCGACTATCTTCGCGGATGTTCCGGATGGGACTTCTTCAGGAAATAACCCAGCGACCGTGAGGCCCTTTGTGAGTGTGAGATCACCATTCACGGTAACTGCGCTCTTCGGGATTTTGAAAACCGGCGACTTGTCGAACTTGGGCTCCTTAGGGAGAGCGTTGGGGTTGTTTCCTTTTGGAGTGTCGCTGTCGACCCAATCGGTGATCAAATCCAATTCTGCCTGCGAGAGCCCTTGATCATTCTGAAAATCCCCAAACCCTTTAACGGCCCCCCAGGGCGGCATACGTCGCGAAAGCACGGCTTCCTTAATCTCAACTGCCCGCGGTTGCACATCCTGATATCGCATCAGCGAGAACGCGGTGCCGCCTTCCCGGTGACACGATGCGCAACGCTGATAAATAACCCGGGAGATCTCTCTATTCCACGTGATAGCGTTACCGACGTTGTGCGCCTGTGTTTCCGTTGCTATAGCTACTAAGAAAAACCCTAAGAGGAGTGAGCGGCTCAGACTTTTTGACATTGCTTCGGCCCAATCATTATATAAAGAGTTATGCGCGCGGTCGTATTTATCGCTGTTTTGGTTTCCGTCAGCATGCTGTACGCGGAAGTTCAGACGGCCCCAGATCCCTCCAAGGACCCGGTCTATTTCTGCCCGATGGACAGGGACGTTCGTTCCAATTCTCCCGGCAACTGCTCGCGCTGCGGAATGAAACTCGTTACCGGAGTTCCCGATCCGGTCGAGTACCATCTCGTTTTAACAGTCACGCCGCGGAATCCCAAGCCTGGCGAAAAGGTTCACCTCAAGTTTGACGTGCATGATCCGTGGAAGAACAATCCCGTGAAGAAATTCAATACAGTCCACGAGAAGTTGTTTCACGCCTTCATTGTCAGCGAGGACCTGCAAGTGTTTATTCACGATCACCCCGTTTGGGTAAACGACGCTTTCGAGTACGAAATGGCCTTTCCGAAGTCGGGCATGTATCGCGTCCTTGGCGATTTCTATCCCGAAGGCGCGACGCCGCAACTCATCGCGAAAACAATTTTTGTAGCGGGAAACGCACCTCCGCCGGCCGCGTTGAAGCAGGACTATTCGCCCAAAGCAGCCCAGAACATCAAAGTTGAAGTTTCAATTTTTCCATCGAAACCGGTTGCAGGTCGGAACACGCAATTGCGCTTTAACATCACGCCTGGAGAAGGACTCGAAAAATATCTTGGTGCATGGGGCCACATGCTTGCCGCCAGCGACGACCTCATCGACATGGTGCATACACACCCTTTTAACGCCGACGGCTCTTCCGAAATTCAGTTTGACCTGACATTCCCGCGTGCGCGTGTTTACCGGGTTTGGGTGCAGTTCCAGAGGAATGGCATCGTGAACACGGCCCATTTCGACGTTCCAGTAAGCGCCGCAAATTGAATAGCGAACTCTACTCGTTAGAAAGTCACGCGCAGCCCGAGCTGCAAGGTCCTTGGGTCCGCCACAGCCGTCGTTTGTTTGAAGGTTGGCAGCGGATTCGTTGGATAAGCTCCGGTCCCGAAGGTGCCGTTGAGCGCGACTCCATTTACGTGATTCAGTAAATTAAATGCTTCAAGCATTGCCTCTATGTGAACACGCTCGGTAGCCTGGAACGTCCGGCTCAGTCTCGCATTCACATTGAAGAAATCGAAGCCTGTTCCGGCGTTGCGGCTGATGAATACTCCATTGACTGTGGGCCGGGCCTGTGTCCCTTGGATTGTGTTCGCTCCAGCAGTGACGTTGAAGGGCAACGCCGAGTAGTACTGCAGCAGGGTGCCGAGCTGGAAGCCGTGAGTGATCCGTTGCCAAGTCGTATTTGCGGTTCCGATCGGTGAACGGATGGTACCGTTGAAAACAACTCGATGGCGCTGGTCATCATCGGAGCGCCCGTAGTCCTGCCAGATATTGAGATTATCAATGGGCGAACTGAAGAAGAATTCCCCAACATTATCCAAAGCTTTCGAGTAAGTATAAGAAACCCGGTAGCTGCCCCATCGAGTGGGTCGTTGAGTGAAGGAAACATGCAGACCATCGTAATTCGAGTCCGCCGAGGGTGAGTACTGGCTGTTGTTGGCGAAGTTCGGGTTTGGCCTGCATCCATTGTTGTTTCCGGATGCGACGCATGTTGGAACGTTCTGATTTATCGAAATGATCAGATGCAATCCGCGCACGTGCTGATAGCCGATACTGAGTGTGCTGTCGCGACCAAGCTGCCGCTCAATTTCCAAACTCCCTTGTTCAGAATACGCATTCTGCATCTGCGGATTCATCGTGGTGAAGTTAAACAGAATGCCGGGAGGCAACGTCAGAGCGCTGAGAATATTAGGAAACGTCGGCGCTCCGGCCTGAGCGGGCGACAAACTGACGCTGACCTGGCTGAGGTTGGCAACTTCGGTAGTGTTGCCGGCCGACAAAATGGCGTTCGCCAATGCGCGCAGAGGAACGCGGTCGTAGAACAATCCATAGCTGCCTCGCACAACCGTGTTTCGTGTTCCAAACGGCGTCCATGCAAACCCCGCACGCGGCGACACGTTGTTCGAATCGGTCTGAATCGTTTTCAAAAACTGTAAGTCGTAGCGGACGCCCAAATTCAGCGTCACGCGTGGATTAATTTTCCACTCGTCTTGAACATAGAAGCCGGCGTTGGGATTGGTTTGCGCAACAACGGAAGTATTGAACGTCTGCGTGAAGCCGGAGTTGTTGTACGTTCCGCTGAGAAAATTGGAGAGTAAGGAGAAGGAGTAACTGCCGCGAATCGACCTGGGATACGTAATGACGTCGTCGTTGTATAGAAACGACCCTCCAACACGAAGGTTGTGCGCTCCCACTTGATATGAAACGTTATCCACGATTTCGTAGAGTTTATTAAGACGGGCGGTAGGCGAGCTGGACAACCTCCCGAACGTCGCGACTCCAGAGATGCTCACCGCAGGACCGATCGGGTCGGACGGCGGCGCTTTTAGATCGCTATGGGTGAACTGTCCTCGAGTCTCGTTGACGAGACGCGAAGAAATACCAAGCACGTTGCTGACCGCGATGGTGTGGTCTGTGTTGTCCAGGTCGGCCGATGCACTTGGCGCATTGAGACCGCCCGCGCCGCGTGAATTCGTACTGTTCACGTGATAGAGACTGTAGCGCACGCTGAATTGATCGTTGGTATTGAACTGATGATCAACCTTCCCGAGCACAGTGCTGGCGTGAACAGGATTTGGATACACACCCGTGGAAATCATTGGCCCTGGATATCCGGTTGCTGCAAGCCGGGAATTTATTGTGGCAACGTTATCCGGAGTGATGACGGTCAGTCCAGACTGATTCAAAATGCGTTGTTCGAAATTCCCGAAATAAAAGGTGCGATCACGAACAATTGGGCCACCGAGCGTCGCACCGTAATGTGCCTGTGTTACCGGAAGAGCCTTTTGATACAGAGCATTGGCGGCATTGAAGCGCTGATTGCGAAAATATCCGTACAGGTCGCCGCGAAGCGTATTCGTCCCGCTCTTTGTAACGACGTTCAGATAGCCGCCCAGAGCACGGCCGAATTCCGCCTGGCCTCCCGAAGTCACGACCTGGAATTCGTTTATGACATCGAAACCATAAAAAACACCGCTCAAGCCTGCCGCGTCGTCGTTGGCGGAAAGTCCGTCGACGATGAAACTATTAGAAAAGTTTCGCTGGCTATTCACAGAGAGGCCCTGGCCAGGCGTCGCGGAGGTTTCGGCAAAAAGTTGATTACTTGCCGTATTGGTTGGTGACACTCCCGCGACCAGCAAGGCGGCATCCAGAAAATTGCGTCCATTCACCGGAAGCGTTTTAAGCTCGGCCTGCGGAACAGTGCCTGCAATTTGTGTTCGGGCCATTTCAAGAACATCTTGCTGGCCGATTACGCTGACATCTGTTGAGACACTGGCAATGTCTAACCTGAGATTCAATTCAAAGGCGGCGCCTACTGTTAATGTGATGGATCTCGTCAGGTCACCAAACCCGGGTGCGTGTATCGCTATCTCATAGGTTCCCGGTTTGAGATAAGGAAGCCGGAAACGTCCCTCTTGATCCGTTGTAGCCGTTGCTGTCTGGTTGGTGTCCGTGTGGCGCGCCACGATTTGTGCGCCCGACACTACTGCGTCCGTCGGGTCCGTCACACGTCCGCTTAGGCTGGCGTAATTGATGGTTTGCTGCGCGAAAGCGGTTCTCAGCGCAACATCGGGACAGACGAGCAGCACGAGAATGAGCGCAGACAGTGAGTACCTCGACGCCATCAAATGGAATGCTACGAAGTGAAGAATCGATTGACAATGCGGCGAATTGTCGCATGCCTGTCGGTCAAGTCACTGGCGGAAACTTCGACAATTTGCGCTGAAGCGAGCGACGATGAATGCCCAGCAATTTTGCCGCTTGAGAGATGTTGCCGGTGCAATCGGCAAGCACGCGCTGGATATGCTCCCACTCTACTCGCGCAAGCGAAGGCACTGTGGTCGGCGTCTGCTTCTGTTTGAAGTCGCGATTGAGATCACGATAGGCGTCGAGGATTTGATCGACGTCTGCGGGCTTGGTCAGGTAGTGATCGGCCCCCAGTCTCAAAGCCTGCATTGCCGTGGCGATGCTTCCATAGCCGGTAAGTATGATGACGGCAATCGTGCTATCCAGTTTCTTGATGTTCTGAACCAGCTCAAGGCCATTCAGGCCCGGCAGCTTCAGATCCAGGAGGACCAGGTCGGGGCTAACGCTGCTTGCAAGACGATACGTCTCTTGCGCGGTGTCTGCTTCGTGCGCCTCGCAACCTCGATCGCGAAAGGCACGGCACAGACGATTTCGGAATGTCGCGTCATCGTCGACGACGAGCATGACCAGATGATCGCCGGCCGCCTCCTTAGAACTTGCCATACTTCAGGTCGGGCAATTCGAGCACTGCAGTGGATCCCTGCCCGGGGTGAGACTCGAACGATAGTTGTCCGCCGATCGTCTGTGCGAAGAGGTACGCGAGAAACGCTCCTAATCCCATTCCTTGTCCCGCCGGCTTGGTTGTGAAGAAAGGCTCGGCGACTCGTTCCAGGACCTCCAGAGTCATTCCAATGCCTTCATCACGGACCAACAGACGCACCCGCCCTTGATCGGTTCGAACGGCAGTCAGCACGACCGGTTCGCCGTTCGGGCTTGCATCAAGGGCATTCTTGACAAGAGCCGATAGCGCTTCGACGGCGGCCCGAACCGGAATGACACAACCGAGTCCATCTGTCGCTTCCATATGAATCTTGATCCGGGATTCCGCATCTGGAAATTTCTCTTTTACTCGAAGCAGCAAAGCCAGCACATCAGTAGATTGGGGTGTTTCGCCGAATGGGTCTGCACCTTGTGCACCCATGCGTTCGAGAATGAGCCGGCACCGCTCGACCTGCGACCGGATAAGTTGGGCATCTTCCCGGGACCGCATGTCCGCAAGGCGAACGACGGCATCGTGTTCCATTTCTTTTGCGGTGACGGCAATTGTCGCCAGCGGCGTCGCCATTTCATGGGCAGCTCCGGCGGCAAGCGTCACCAACGAGGCGAGCCGATCGTTTCTCGCAAGACGCTTCTGCATGATCCGGATTTCGTGTTCTTTCTTTCGCGCTTCAGCCGATAGCTTACCGACAAAGAAACTGATGAGAAGGGCCGCGGTGGCGAATGCGATCCACATACCAAGGAGGTGGAGCGAGAACTCTCCTGACGGCGCATGCGCTTGGAAAGCGGGGACGTCACGTGAAATCCAAAAAAGCATTCCAAAGGACAGCGCGGAAAGAACACCGAGAGCCCAGGTCCACCATTTGCGCAACACAACCGCAGAGAATGTAATTAACACGAGATACAACAGACTGAAGGGATTCGCCGGACCACCACTCAAGGCCAGAATCACTGTTAGGCACAGCGTATCCAGACAAAATAGTGCGCCCACCAGGTGCTCGGCGTTTCCACCAAGTCGCGTCATCCTGCTAGCGAGTAACCAATTGCTTAGTACCTGCAATCCAATGGCAGGCGCTATCACGAATATGGGAAGCGAGATTTGGAGGCCAAGCGAAAGTGCAGCAGTTAACGCGATTTCACCGGCAATCAGTCCATAGCGCAGCCGGATGACCCAACGCAAAGCAAGATGCCGCGCCGTCTCTCCAGAAAATCGCGCATCGCCTTCGGATTCGGACTTCCAGAAGCCTGTTTCAAATGCCTTCGCGTCAGCATGGGGGAGTAGCACGACAGTCATTCTACCGTGCACTGTGATTAGTGGTGATCAATATTAGGCGCAGACGGGGTGGTCGCTCACACTAACATGGCTTGTGTGCGACCACCCCGTCCGCTCCATCAGAGGTGGCTTCGCAACATTTTTCTTGATGTCGCGTCCTCCCTCCTCGGTGAGGAGGGGAATATCGCCTGTCTCAACTAATTTTGTTC
>Ga0114129_10001653_pt1 | contig 30328 bp, 19 predicted proteins | sample RhiMetdeltSRZDD1_FD_80071 | JGI IMG/M metagenome (GOLD analysis project Ga0114129, IMG submission 80071) | Populus rhizosphere microbial communities from Tennessee, USA - Rhizosphere MetaG P. deltoides SRZDD1 (version 2) (version 2) | ecosystem: Host-associated > Plants > Roots > Rhizosphere >...
CTGTTCCGCCGGCAGCGATGATCTTGTCGGTCACCTCGTGCGCGGCGTCGGGGTCGGCGTCGTTGACCACGACCGCCGCGCCGACGGCGGCCAGCGCCTCGGCGTAGGCGCGGCCGAGGCCGCGACCCGCACCGGTGACGACCGCCACCCGATCGGTCAGGTTCACGCCGTCACCTGCCGAGGTTGAACGGCCGGGGATACGGTGCGGGCCGGTAGTCCACGTACGCCGGCGTGGTCGTCGGGTCCAGTACCGCGGCGAGCTGGTTGAGCGCGGCCGGGTCGGTGCCCGACCACCGTCCACTGGAGACTCTGCGCTCGAGCGTGCGCAGCGCAGCGAGCATCTCGCCGGTGGTGAACGTGCAGTGCCCGCCGCGGTGAACGTACGCCTGCCGCAGCAGTGCGGACCGGTGCGCGTCGTCGACCGCGTCGTCGTACGCGTGCTGCACCTGCACCGGCACCAGGGGGTCGCCGGTGGTGTGGATGGTGAGCATCGGTCGGGTCAACCGTCCGCCGAACGAGATGTTGCGGACCATGTACCCGACGGCTGCCGGGTCGGCGCCGATCCGCGGCGCGGCAGCAAGGGTAGCGAGGTCATCGGCCAACGACAGACCGGCACCGGCGTACAGCGCCTCGACCTCGGCGCGGATCGAGGAGCGGGCGAGCATACGGGCATAGTCGACCCGGGTGTTCCAGGACATGTTGCCGCCCGCGTGCTCCTCGGCCTCCTGTCGCCACGACAGTCCTACGAAGATGGTCAGGTGTAGCACGCCGAACTGGTTGAGCTGTGCGGTGTCGTAATCGCCTGGCGCGGGCTCGGGCTGGTTGGCGTCGGTCCACGCGGGGATGTTGTGCAGCGCGGCGGCGAGTGCGATCCGGGCCCGGCCCTGTGGGGTGGCTTGTGCCGCGTCCAGGGCGGCGGTCAGCGCCGCGATGGAGGCGAAGGCGGCGGGCTGGTCCGGCAGCCGTACCAGTGGTGTGCTGGAGCCGGGCGCCAGCAGGGTACGGATGGCGAAGAGCGGGTCGAGGGTGTTGTTCCAGTTGGCTACCCCGCCTTGCTGCAGGCCGCACATGGACAGCGTGCCGGAGAACCGGTGGCCGTACCGTTCGGCCAGCCCGGTGGTGATCATGCCGCCCAGCGAGGTGCCCCACGCGATGGTGCGGCGGGGTTTGCCGAAGCGGTCCCGGAACACGTCGAGGGTGGCGAGCTGGGCGGGCAGGGCGCGTTCGAGCACCCAGCCGGTCTCTGGGTACGAGGAGCCGATCTGCGCGTAGCCGGCGTCGAGCAGCGCGGTGCGGACCGCGTCGCTGGGTGCGTTGCGCGCCGGGTTGGGTACGCCGTCGGGGACGTACCCGTGGCTGTAGAGCAGGACGGTGCCGTTCCAGTCCGCTGGTACATCTATGACGTAGGTCGATCCGTCCGGTAGTACACCCTCCACATGCGACGGTGCCGAGGTGGCCGCGGTGGCCGGTCCGACCAGACCCACGACCAGGCCGATGGATAGGAGGACGGCGAGAATGCGGGATGCCTTCATGACATGTCACTCCTCAGGGCTGGTAGTTCTTTGCCGGCTCGGCCTCCACCGGACCACCGACTACTGTCAGTCCACCGGGGACAGTCGAGTCGACACGGGAGATGTAGACCGTGCGGGACGGTGGCTGCCCGGTCTTGGTGTAGTCGAGTGTGCCGGCGACCAGCCCGCCGGTGTCCAGGCCGGATAGCTGGTGTAGTGCGGTGAGCACGCCCTGGCGGGTGAGGTCCTTGCTGTCGCAGGCCTTCTGCAGGATCTCCTTGGTGACCTTCGCCTGGACGTAGCCGAACACCGACCCGACCTGGGTGGGCACCGCATCGGGGTACTCCTTGGCGAACGCGTCCTGCAGTTGCCGGGCCGCGGGCGTGTCCAGGCCGGGTGGTGCGATGCTCGACACGACGTGCAGGTTCTCCTTCAGCGCCGGCCCGGCCGGGCTGCCCAGCAGCTGCGGCGTGAAGCCGGGACCGTTGGCCACGATCGGGACGTTCAGCCCGACCGACTTGGCCACGCCCGCCACGGACGCGGTCTGGGTCGGACCGGCCGACACGAGGATCGCCTTGACACCGGCACTGCGGAACGTGGAGACCTGAGCGGACAGGTCGGTATCCGGTGGCCTGATCTTCTGCCCGACGATCGTCAGGCCCTTCTGCGCGGCCAGGTACTGGCTACCCTTCAGCGCGTTCTCCCCGAAATCGCCTTCGAAGTACACGTGCCCAACCTTGTCCCCGGACGTGAGTCCCTTTGTGCGCATGAGGAAGTCGAGACCGGAGATGGCCTCGATGTCGTATGTCGTACCGAGGACTTGGATGTGCTGATCGGCGAGCACGGACGCCGACCAGCCGGCGAAGCCGACGTACATGTTGTCCTGGCCGATCGACGGGCGCAACGCGCTGACCACCGGTGAGCCGAGCACGGTCTGCATGCCCAACACGTCGCCGGCCAGCTCCCGGTAGACCGCGACGGCCTTTTGTGGGTCGTAGCCGTGGTCCTTGACAACGATCTCGACAGTACGGCCGCACACGCCGCCGGAAGCGTTCTGCTGCTTCCAGAACAGCTGCGTGCCCTGCACCACGCTCTTGGCCAACGGCGCGAACACCGCGGTCAGGTCAACCAGGCTGCCGAGCTTGATCGTGGTATCGGTGACGCCGACGCCGGTCTTCACACCACCGGCGTCCTGGTCGCCGGAAGTGGCCTTGTTACATCCGGTCAGCGCCAAGCACAGCGCGGCCGCCAGGGCCAGCAGTCGAAGATTCATGGGGACGCTCCTTGTTGGTCTCTTGGGCTGGATCTGCGCCGATCGAAGGTCCAGGTGCCTTGGTTGGCACTGCTAGGACGGGACGGGCGGAGGAGCTGGGCCAAGCCACCGGGCGCGAACAGCAGCACCGCGATGACCGCGGCGCCATAGAGCAGCCGGGCCGCCTCGGCGGCGCCGACACCGGACTCGCCGGGTTGGGCCAGGAAAGGCAGGGCGTCGCTGTAGTGGCTCAGAACCAGGGGCAGGGTCGTGACGATCACCGCGCCGGCGACGCTGCCAGCAATGGATCCCAGCCCCCCGATGATGATCATTGCGAGGAAGTCGATGGACATGACGAACCCGAACGTGTCCGGCACGATGCGGCCGAACGCCAGCGCCAGTAGCACGCCGGCCAGTCCCGCATAGCCGGATGAGACGGTGAACGCGGCGGCCTTGTACCGGCGTACGTCCACACCCATGACGGCGGCGGCGACCTCACTGTCGCGCACGCCAACGAGCGCCCGACCGGGCCGCCCCCGGAGCAGGTTGCGCGCGTACCAATAGGCGAGCACCACCAGCAACAGGCCGAGGTACCACAATCGTTCCAGTCCCCCGTACGGCACGTGCAGGATGACCAGCTCCGGATCCGTCGCGGTGAACGAGAAGCCGAAGACCTCGAACGGCGCAACGTCGCGGCCGTTGAAGCCGCCGGTTGCCGAGGCGGCGTTGTGCAGGATGTGCTGGCCGAGGAACACCAGCCCGAGCGAGGCCAGGCCGAGGTAGATGCCGCGCAGCCGACCCGCGATCGGGCTGAACATCGCGCCCGCCGCACCGGCCAACGCCACGGCACCGACCGCGGCCAGTGGTGCGGGCAGCCCGACACCGGCGACATCGCCGTCGCGGGGCCCGGCCAGAAAGGCGTACCCGTACGCGCCCAGCGCGACGAAGAACGCGTGCCCCAGGGACAACTGTCCTGTCGCCCCGACGAGCAAGGTAAGGCCGATCGCCCCGATCGCGGCGGCCATCGCGAACAGGCCGGTCTGCAGCCAGAAGCCTTCCAACGACAGCGGGGCGGCCAACGCCAGTACCGCAACGGGTACCCATGCCGCGAGCCAGATGCTCCGGGCACTCAGCCGGTCAGACACGAGTGACCTCCCGGCTGCCGAACAGTCCGGTCGGACGGGCGAGCAGCACGAGCAGCATCACCAGGTATGGGGCGACGCCACCGAAGCCACGGCCGAGGAACGCCAGGTGATCCTGGTAGCCGGCGGCGAGTGTCGCGGTGAGCCCGACCGCCAGCCCACCGACCAACGCGCCGGTGGTGGAGTCCAACCCGCCGATGACCGCTGCGGGTACCGCGGCCCCGAGCGCGGCCAGCCCCACCGTGCCGCTGATGCCCGGCGATGGGAACGCGGTCAGGAACAGACCGGCCATCGCGGCCAGCGCACCGGCCAGCAGCCAAACGCCCGATGCGACGCGGCTCAGCCGGACGCCCATCAGCGCCGCGGTCGCCGGGCGCTCCGCCGACGCGCGAAGTGCCACACCCCAGTCGGTGATCTTCAGCGCGATCAGGAACGCGGCTACCACGACCACTGCCACGGCCGCGGCAGCGAGCCTGGTCTGTGCAATGTGGACACTGCCCACAGTGACCACCTCGGCGCCCCACGGATCGCCGGTAGTGAGCAGGTCGGTGCCGATGCGCCGGGTCAGTTCCGTGACCAGCATGATGTCCACTCCCAGCGTGAGGATCGCCAACGTGCCGGGATCTGCCAGGCGCACGCGCCGCAGCAGGACCACGCCGACTCCGATGGCAACGGCCGCGGTGACAACGACCGCCAGCAGCACCGCGACCGCAAACCCGAGCGGTTCGTGGTAGCGGCCCACCACGTAGGCGCCGAGCAACAACAGCGACCCGTACGCGAAGTTCACCACCCGAGTCGCTTTGAACACCACAACGAACCCGAGCGCGATCAGCGCGTCGATACAGCCCAGCGATACGCCGTTGACGACAAGCTCGACGAACTGGTTCATGGCCGCACCTCGGGGGAGCGCGAGGGTGGCGAGGCCCCCTCGCCTGGATGGCATGGCGCCGCCTCCTTGGCCGTGCCGCCGAGGTAAGCGCGGATCACCTCGGGGTCTTGCCGCACCTCGTCGGGGCTGCCGCTGGCGATACGCCGGCCGAAGTCCAACACCGTCACCTCGTCGGCGATGCCCATGACGAACGCCATGTCGTGTTCGACCAGCAGTATCGAGACACCCAACTCGGCGCGGACCCGATCCACGGTGGCGGCCAACCGGGCCGACTCGTCGGCGGTCATCCCGGCTACCGGCTCGTCCAATAGCAGGAGTGTCGGCTCCGCGCACAGCGCTCGCGCCAGCTCCACCCGCTTGCGGATGCCGTACGGCAGCGCCGCTACCGGCCGGTGCAGCACCTCGCCCAGCTCGACCAGCTCGGCGATCTCGGCCACCCGCCGTTCCTGGGCGGCCTGTTCCCGCCGGGCGGCCGGCGTACGCAACCCGGCGGCGACGAAACCGGCTCGGCCCAGCCGGTGCCGGCCGAGCATGAGGTTCTCCGCCACCGTGGCCGACGCCGACAGCGCCAAGTTCTGGAACGTCCGGCCGACACCCAGCCGGGCTATCCGATGTGGACGAAGCGAGGTCAGCTCCACTCCGCCGTACCGGGCGCTGCCCCCGGCGGCGCGGTTGACGCCGGTCAGCACGTTCAGGCAGGTGGACTTGCCCGCCCCGTTCGGCCCGATCAGTGCGTGCACCGAGGCCGGAGCGACGGTCAACGATACGTCCGACAGTGCGGCCACCCCGCCGAAGCGCACGCTCAGGTGCTCCACCACCAGCTCCGGCACCTCGCCACCGCGGTTCCGCCGTGGCGGCCGGGCCGGTGCGGACCGCCCGCCCACCCCGAGGTACCGGTCGCGCACCTCGTCGGTAGCGGCCAACCGGGTGGCCGGCCCGTGCAGCGCCACCCGCCCGACCTCCAGCACGTATGCCGTATCGGCCAGGTCCAAGGCCAGAGCGGCGTTCTGCTCCACTAGCACCACCGCCGTGCCCTGCCGATGGACCTCGGCGATCACATCTCCGATGCGCTGCACCATCCTGGGCGCCAACCCCAGCGACGGCTCGTCCAGCAGCAGCACGCGGGGGTCAGCCATCAGCGCTCGGCCAATCGCCAACATCTGCTGCTCCCCACCGGAGAGCAGCCCGGCGGGCTGGCTCGCGCGCTCATGCAGCACGGGAAACAACTCGAACACTCGGTCGCGGGCCGGACCGCGCCGCCGCCGGGGCGTCGCGAGGCCGCCAGCGCGCAGGTTCTCTTCGACGGTCAGGTGCGCGAAGACCTGCCTGCCCTCCGGCACCTGCACGACCCCGGCTCGGACCACGGCCGCGGGATCCACATGGTCCAGCCGGCGGCCGTCGAACTCCACCGACCCGGCATCGATCGAGCCGCCGGCCAGCCGCAGTGTGCCGGAGATCGCGCGGAGCAGCGTGCTCTTTCCCGCCCCGTTCGCGCCCAGCACCGCCATCACGCCGCTGTGCGGCAGGTCGACCGAAACGCCATGCAGCGCCCGCACTCCGCCGACATACGAGACGTGCAGGTCCCGCACCCGCAGCAGCGGATCGACGCGGTCACCGGTGTCCGACCGGCCGTACGCCGCCCGCGCCGGCGAGGCTGCTGACACGGGCCTCACCTCCCGGCGCCGACGCGACACGCATATCATGCGACACAGTTATAGTCATACGTCAAGCTAGAGGGGAATGTTGAGGGTGGTGGCACGATAACGAAATGGTCAAGTCGGCCTTCGACCTCGATGAGGACCTGACCGACGACGCCGAGCCTTCGCACCGGCGTCCCGGCCCGGTCCGCGGGCCAAGCGCGCGCGCGTATCTGCTGCTGCTGTTGGGCGACTACACCCTCGACCATGCCGAGGCGGCATGGACCCAGACCGTGGTGGACGCGCTCGGCCTCGTCGGCTTCGAAGAGAAAGCCGCCCGGAAAGCCCTGACCCGCAGCGCCAACGCGGGTCTGCTCACCCCGCAGCGCATCGGACGCCGCACCCGCTGGCACCTCACACCAAAGGGCCATGACGCGCTGACCGCCGCCAAGCACCGGCTCTTCGCCACCGGGCCGGAACACGACTGGAACGGCGACTGGCTCATCCTGCTCGCCACCGTCCCGGAGAACCACCGCAATCTTCGGCACCGGCTGCGTACCTTGCTGGGCTGGGCGGGCTTCGGCTCCCTCGGCTCCGGCGTCTGGCTCAGCCCGCACCCGTCCCACGCCACCGAGGCCCGCCAGGTGCTCGCCTCGCTAGGCGAGCCCGTCCAGGGCACCCTCCTGCACGCCCGCCTGGACAACCCCGACGAACGGCAGCGGCTCGTCAACCAAGCCTGGAACGTCACCGAACTCGACCAGCAGTACCGGGCTTTCATCGACCGCTTCACCGCCGTGCGGCCCACCTCACCGGAACGCGCCCTCGTGGAACTCGCGCACCTCCTCTACCAGTGGCGCCGCCTCCTCCTCGCCGACCCCGGCCTGCCCCCCAGCCTGCTCCCTCCACAGTGGAGCGGCGAGCAGGCCAGACGTCTGCTCCTCCAACGGCACCCGCGCTGGCAACGCATGGCCCGCACATGGTGGCAGGACCACGAGGCCGCGAGCTGATTCAACCCGCCGGTCTACACATCACGCGCGAACTGCAGAACGCGATACTGCAGCGCGCCGTGGACGAGACACCACTGCACGGCGTCGCCGCCGAGGAGGGACTGCCAGTAGTCACCTCGGAGGCGGAAGGGGCGGCCGACGGTCACGAGCAGACTGACCCAGCGGTCGCGCGGGCGGCGCAGCTCGAGGTGAGGCGTCAGATCCAGATCGCCGACGAGGGTGAGGGCGTGGGCTGCGGCCAGGTCGCGTACCTGATCGACGGTGAGCAGCGAGCCGATGCGCCAGCCGGTACGGAACTCCTTCAGCCGTCGGGCGACGCGGGGTGGGGCGGACGTGGCACTCTCGGCGAGGAAGTCGTCGCAGACAACGAGTCTGCCGCCGGGGCGTAGGGTGCGAGCGGCCTCGCGAAAGTAGCCGTTGGCGTCAGGGCCGTGCAGGAACGCCTCGATGGAGAAGGTCAGGTCGGCGGTGCCGGCCAAGTCGTTGGGGACCGAGAGGTAGTTGCCCTGGCGGCACCGGACTCGGTCGGCGGCACCCACCTCGGCGATACGGCGGGTCGCGCGTTCGGCCTGCACCGAGCTGATGGTGATGCCTTCGCCGGTCATTTCGGTACGGCCGGCCAGGTACAGCAGGCTGGCCCCGAGCCCGCAGCCCAGGTCCACGACCGCGGGCCTGGCGACGTCCGGGGGCAGGGACCGCAGGATGAGCTCATCAACGAAGTGGAGTGCCTCCGCCCCGGTCGACACGCCCGGTCCCCAGACCGCACGATGGATCGCCCCGCCGCCCCGCCCGAGCCTGACGAAGACGGCGGTGTTGTTGTCGTAGTACCGCCGGACGAGTTCGACGTGCCCATCCGGCCCGTCAGCTTGCGTGTCGGAGGTCACGCCCTTCTAGTACGCGAGGGACCGCCTGGACCGTTCACTCTGTGTCGGTCCTCAACCCCATGGCGGTGGGCCCGGGCGCACGAGGCCGGTCCCGGTGAGCATCTCGGTGGCGTGCCGCAGGTAGCGGCGGGCCTCGGGGGTACGCGCCAGGCGCCGGTGGGTGTACGCAAGATCGGCGGTGGTAACGGCTTGCCCGATCGCGTCGTCCAGCTCGACGAAGACCTGGCGCCCGGCCTCCAGGAGCCGGGCCGCCGACTGGAAGTCACCGCGTTGCCGTTCGGCCGCGGCCAGTGCGCGCAGGGCCATCGCGCTGCCGCGGCGGTCACCACTGCGACGCAACGCCGTTTCGGCGCTGGCGAGTACGCCGACCGCCGCCTCCGTGTCGCGCAGGCCGAGGCGGGCGTACCCGAGCGTCAGTAGCGTGTGGTCGTACCACATGGAATCGTCGTGACTGCGGAAGGCGGCCAGCGCCCGGTCCATCGCGTCGGTGGCTTGTTGGTACCGCCCGTGCTGCTGGCAGGCGTAGCCGACCGCGCGGTCGACGTACGCGGTGAACAGCGCCCGGTCCTCGTCCGGCAGCTTGTCCTGGCACTCCTCGTACCGTCGCAGGGCCGCGTCCAGATCGCCGTCGACGACATGCACGCTGGCCATGCTGAATAGCGCGGCGGCCTGCCAGCCGCGGTGGCGCAGGTCGTGGAATACCTCGACGGCACGACCCAGTGCCTCGGCGGCCGCCTCGTACCTCGCCTGCGCGCGGTAGAGCGCTCCGAGCGTCACCAGGATCACGCCGTGCCAGTGCGGCTGTTCGATCCCTTCGAGCGCCGACTCCATGTCGGCGACGACCGGGGTCCAGGGATGCCGCTGGCCCGGCAGGCGGTAGTGGCCGGCGTCGAGGCGGAGCCGGTCGCCGACCCGGTGGGCGGACCGCACCGCCACGTCACGGGTGAGGCGCCAACTGTCCCAGTGCGAGCGCAGCTCGAAGACGATCGCGATCGTCGAGAAGGTGATGGGCCAGCCGAGCTCCCAGAACGTGTCCGAGTCCGGGCGCGTGATCCGGGCCAACGTCCGCTGCTGGGCGGGCAGCCAGCCGAGCGGGTATCGGTGGCGGTGCGGCTGGCCGAAGCCGGCCTCGGTGGCGTCGAAGATGTTCAGCCACACGCCGACGAGTGGTGCGAAGCCCAGCCGCGTGCGGTCGGCCGCCAACTCGCCGGCGCGCTCGCGGGCGAAGACCGCCAGCAGGTCGTGCATCCGGTACCGTTGCCGGCCCGCCGCATCGCGTCCGGCCAGGTCGAGCAGCTGCCGGTCGACCAGCCGGTCGAGGGCCTCCTCCACGACCGCGAGACCACCGGGGTCGGCCGCGCCGCCCGATCCGGCGTCCGGGACGAGCATTGCGGCGACCCAGCTCGGGAAGCTGCGCGGGCCCAGGGAGCCCAGACCGCAGAACAGGCGTCGCGCCCGGTCGTCCAGCCCGTCGTAGCTGAGCGAGAAGCTCGCTCGTACCGCCAGGTCGCCCTGCTGTAGCTCGCTGAGCCGCCGCCGTTCGTCGGCCAGCAGGTCGGCCAGGCGTCGCGGTAGCCAGTGCGGTCTGGCCGCGAGCCGCGCGCCGACGATGCGGATCGCCAGCGGCAGGCGCCCACAGAGCCGGACGATCCGCTCGGCCGCGGCCGGGTCCGCCGCGACCCGGTCGTCGCCGGCCACCGCGGCGAGCAGGCTGACGGCCTCGTCATGGTCCAGCACGGCAAGCGGTACCGACCATGCGCACTCGAGCGTCGTCAAGCCCCGTCGACTGGTAATCAGTGCCACGCTGCCCGCACCGGTCGGCAGGATCGACCGGACGTGCGCCTCGTCGACGGCGTCGTCGAACACGAACAGCACGCGCCGGCCGCCCAGCACCGCCCGGTACCGATCCATTCGCTCGTCGTCGCCCGGCGGGATGTCGGTGGGGTCCACGCCGAGCATCGTCAGCAGCCGGGCCGCGGCCTCGCGCGGTGGGACCGGCCGGCCGGTGGTACCGCCGAGGCCGATGAACAGTTGGCCGTCGGGAAACCGGGGCGCGAGCCGGTGACCGACGTGCAACGCCAGCGCGGTCTTGCCGACCCCGGCCATGCCGGAGATGGCGACCACCGCTCCGGAGCCGATCAGGCGCGCCACGGTCTGGTCGACCAATGCGCCCCGGCCGGTGAAATCGGCGGCGCCGAGCGGAAGCTGGTTGCCGGCGGCGGTCGCGCCGGACCCGCATGGCTCGACCGTCACTCGGGGTACCGCGGGTGCGCGTAGTGACGGGTCGCGCCGCAGGATCCGTTGGTACAACTCCTGTAACGCCGAGCCCGGCTCCTCCCCCAGCTCCCGGGCGACCGACCGGCGGACGGCCGTGTACCGGTCGACGGCCTCCGCCTCGCGCCCGCACCGGTACAGCGAGAGCATGAGTTGACCGGCGAGCTGTTCGGCCAGCGGGTACCGCGACACGGCCTGCTGCAGCTCGTCGATGACGGCGGTGTGTTCGCCGTCGTTCAGGCGTACCTCGAAAAAATGCGACAGCAGCTCGACGTGCTCGCGGGCCATGCCCTCGCGAGCGCGCGCGGCCCAGCCGCCGGCGAGGCCGGCGAGCGCGACGCCGCGCCACTCCCGTAACGCGTCCCGGCCGCGCATGATGGCGCGGCGCCGGTCCCCCACGGCCGCCGCCGCCCGGAACGCGGCCGCACTGACCCGGAATCGGCACACATCGACCAGCGTCGGATCGGCCCAGAGCCGGTAGCCGCCCGGCTCGGTCCGCAGCGCGACATCGCAACCACCCGCGCCGGCCGCGTCGAGCGCCCGGCGTACCTGCGACACCAGTGCCTGCAAGCTGTTGCGGACCGTGCGCGGCGGCTTGTCGTCCCACACCGCCTCGGCCAGCCGTTCGACCGGCACCGTCGCGTTCAGCTCGAGCAACAGCGCCGCAAGCAGCGCCCGGGGGCGAACCCACGTCCCCGTCCACTCCCGCTCACCGGCCCAGACTTCGACGGGTCCGAGTAGCCGGAACTCGATGGTCCCCGCGGCCACACGGACACAACATCGTCAATGGCGACGATTGTCAATGCGGCGGCCGCCCCATCTCCTGGATGTCCGCCCCGGGCACCTCCGTGATGCGGCTGGCGGACGGGCACTCCCCCGAGCCGATGGTGTGGGTATGAGAGGCGATCTGAACGGTACCGGCGTTGGCGGTCGGGAAGGCGAACCGCGCCCGCGCCCACGGCAACTGCGAGCAGGTCCGCGGCCGCGCGCCGAAGTACTCCGTCCAAGACACGGACCACGGATAGAGCCCGCTCCAGGCTACCGGCACCCGGATCTGGCCGACGAAGCTGTCCACGCCGGTCACCGTGTCCTGCACCCAGGCACCCCACCATTCACCCTGCGGGTCCACGCCCAGGGACCAGACCCGCAGGCGGTACTCCCGGCCGATCACCCACGGGTACGGGTCCAGCCGGCAGGTGTACCCCGGGGTGCCCTCGACGAACGTTCCGCAGTTCGCGCCCTGGGCGCCGTTGGCGCTCCACAACGAGAAGAGCGCGATCTTCGTGTTGTTCGGAAACGATCCGATCTGCAGACCGAGGTACCCGCCGTCGCCGTCGACGAAGTGCATCTGGTGCGCCCAGAAGTAGTGCGTACCGGAGCTGTGGCCGAGGACCGTCAACCGCTGGTCGAAGTTGTAGTAGCCGGTGCTGGTGGCCGGCCAGGTCCAGGGCGAGTACGTGCCGTTCGGCACGACCGCGAACGCGGGGGTGGCCGGCGCCACCGCCGCGACGATGGCGAGCACCGTCGCGGCGGCCAGGCTGACGAGCGATCGCCGCTTCATATCGTTGTCCAACTCCTACCCATCTCCTACGAGGCCGATCGTATTGACACAGGTGCTCGCCGCCTGGGGGGTGTTTTCGATCTCACAGTTCATATAGGTGCCGCCGCTCGTCGAAATCAGAATCTTGATCTCTTCCGGCACACCATCCTCATCCTCATATACCGGTGTTACCCGGTAATAAACGTTCTGGCCCTGGCCGGGCAACGAGCTCGTCCTCACCAGGGAGCGCACCCGGTACTCCACTTGGTCGCGCATCGCGTAGTTCGCTTCGGGGAACAGCGGGACCATGTTCCTCGGTTCGCTGCCGCTCCCGCCGAGCATCTTGGCGATGAGGTGGCCCCGATGGTGCACTCCGCGCACGTGGCCGGGCGGGTAGAACGAGGCCTTGGTGCCTGCTGGGATCTCTCCTTCGTAACAGGCCTGCGCACCGGTTGCCCGACTGCTCGAGTCCAGGGGGGAGTATTGAATCGTCGAGCCGGACCAGTGCCCGTTGATGCACCTATCCTCGTCATCTCTGTCCAGGCGCGGCAGCACGGGAGGGGGAGGCGGCGGCGGTGGCCGCTCCGTAGTGTCGGTTTCGGTGTCCTCCCGCCCTTCGCGGCCGGTGGTCGTTCTGGTGCCGGTAGTGAACCCGTTGCAGTCGCCACCAAGAATCACAACGAGGTCGCCGAGGAAGCTGTTGCAAGGTCCGGCGGAGCGCGCCGCCGACGTCGACGAGCGTGCGAACGACGCGGCGCTGCCGGTCCTCGTACTGCTGCTGGTGGCCATGCAGTCTTTCGCGTCGTAGCACTGGCTGGTGCCGCCGCTGGTCGTTCCGCCGCCACCGCCACCGCCGAGGTCCGCCAGGTGGCCGTCCCACTCGATGTAGCTGATCGGGTTGCCGGCGGCGAGCGCGTACCGGTTGTTGGTCAGCGGGTCGGTGGACAGGCCGAGGTTGGCCAGCGCGCCGTGGAAGACGTCCTGGTTGAGGAACCGGCCGATATCCGGGCCGAACCGGCGCGCCCCCATGTCGATTGTCTTGGAGCCGGTGTCGGTCCGCTTGGCGCTGTAGCGGAACGGGTTGAACGGGTTGACGGCGTCGGTGTCGCCCTTGGTCAGATCGGTGTCGGCGTCGCCGTAGGCGCGGTAGCCGTAGCTGGCTTTGGTGGCCCCGTTGGGGTCGAGAAGTTGTGAGGTGGAGCCGTGGGTGTCGTAGCCGTATGTGTAGGTGGTCGGGGCCTGGGCAACGCCGCCCACGAATGGCGTGTTGGTCATGGTCAGCCGGCGGCCGGCCGGGTCGTAGCTGTAGTCCTTGGCCGCCAGCGTCCCGGTCGAGTTGGTCTGAACCTCCCGGGTCTGCTGGGCGGTCAGGCCGAAGTAGCTGAACGTGGTGGTGCGTGGGGTGGTGGGGAAGGCGGGATGGGTTTCGGTCTGGGTGATGACGCGGTCGAGTGCGTCGTGGGTGTACTCGCCACTGTCGGTCTGCGTGCCACCTGTGAAGGCGCGGAAGGTGCTCAGCCGGTCGAGGTAGTCGTAGCTGTAGTCGGCCAGCAGTGTGCTGGCGGGCTGCTGCGGTGGGGCGCAGTCGGCGGCAGAGCCGGCGGCGGTGGTGACGCAGGAGAGCCGGCCGATGGTGTCGTACCAGTACTTGGAGGTCGCGCCGCCGCCGGTGACCTGCTGGAGCTGGTTGCCGGTATAGGTGTAGGTCTTCGTGGTGGCGCCGTTGACCGCCTCGGTGAGAATGTTGCCGGCACCGTCCACTGTGTACCCTGTCGTCCGGCCATGGCCGTCGTTGGTGCTGACGAGCCGGTTGCGCGGGTCGTAGGTGTAGGTGGCGGTGCAGGTGGCCGGGAAGCAAGGAGACGTGGTGCCGGTGGCCGGGCGGAGGCTGAACACATCCTTGGTGCGGTTGCCGTTGACGAAGACCGAGGCGGGGTCGACATAGTCCACGGTGTGCGACTCGGTGAGGGTGCCGGCTCCGTTGGTGGTACGCAACGTCTTCAGCAGGCCGTTGGCAAAGTAGTCCCAGGTGGTGGTCTGCTTGATGCTCCAGACGCCGGAACCGTTGTTCTGCTCGATGCGCCGCAGTATCTGTTGCCCGACCGGGTTGAACGTGTTGGTGATGCGCTGGTCGTCGGCGGCACCGGTACTGCTACCGAAGTCGAGCTGGGTGGTGATCCAGTTCGCCTGGTCGTAGTCGGTGTGCTGGTTGCGGCCGGGCTGGGTGACCGTCCCACCGGGGGCGGTTTCTTTGCCGTTGGATTCGATATCGGTGATGTTGCTGTTGGCGTCGTAGCGGAAAGCGCTGAACGTCCAGGCCGTTTCCTGCTGTTTCTTGTGGTCGGCGCGCAGCAGCCGGTCCAGATCGTCGTAGGCGTTGCGCATGTCGACGAACGTCTCCGCCGGGGTGGTCAGACCGCTCGCGTCGCGGCTACTGACCAGCTTGTTGCCGGCGTTGTAGGTGTAACTGACGGGTTGCCCCTGCTGGTCGGTGCGCTCGCGCAGCAGCCCGTCGACGAAATACGTCCACTGGATCTGCTTGCTGAGGTCGAGGTTGCCGCTGCCGTCCTCCGGGGTGCGTAGGGTTTGCTGGCCGACCGCGTTGTAGTCGAAATGCACCTTCGGGTTGGCCGGGTCGGTGCTGGCCGCGATCCAGCCCGGGTCGAAGTACTCGACCGTGGTCTTCGCATTCGCGGGGGCGGCGGCCAGGCTGGCCTGGGTGACCGGCAGGGTGGCGACGGTCAGGTTCCCGTTGAAGTCGTAGCCGCGGTGGACATAGAACTGCGTCGGGAAGGCGCTGTCGACCGCCAGGTCGGTCCGGGTCAGCCGGTGAGGGCGTCGTAGTTGTTTCTCGTGACGTACGCGGTGAACGTGACCTTGTCCGTCGAGGCGTCGTATCCGCGCGGGCTGATCTGGCGGGTCACGTTGCTGTTCGCGTCGTACTCGATGAGGCTTGTCACGTCGCGTGGCGGGGTACCGGCCACGAACCGCTGGTCGGTGCGGGTGGGTCGGTTCAGCGCGTCGTATCTGGTCGTGGTCGGGTTGCCCGTGGCGTCGGTGACGGTGGTGCGGTTGCCGTTGGCGTCGTAGCCGAACGTGGTGTTGTGGTTGAGCGGATCCGACACGCTCGTCGGGCGGTGGGCCAGGTCGTATCCGTAGACGGTGGTGAACGGTGTGGTGTGCGAGGCGGGACAGGTCACCGTGGCCAGAGCCGCCTTCGGCGCGGTCGTGGAGACGACGTTGCCGACGTTGTCGAAGCAGGTGTGCTGGGTCAGGATCTCGACGGTGCCGTCGGGCTTGATGTGGTTGCGCGTCGTTCGGATGATCCGGTCGAGCGAGTCGTAGGTGTAGTTGACCGTCCGCGTGTTGTTCGGCGTACCGTCCTTCATGCCGAGCGGCAGCGTCACCGTCGTGACCCGGCCGACGATGTCGTAGGTGTACCGGGTCCGCTCGCCGGCCGGGTCGGCGCTCGTGTCCGGACCGGTCACCAGAGTCGGCCGATCCATCGGGTTATAGGCGATGGTCGTCGTCGGGCCGGTGCCGGAGTCCTGCGCGCCGAAATGGGGCGCGATCGCCTTGACCACATTGTTGTTGGCGTCGTAGAAGGTGTCGCTCCAGATCAGCTCGCCGAGCTGGCGACTGGTCGACTTCGGCGTGGACTGCCGGCCCAGCCGGTTGAACGAGTCGTAGCTGAACATGGTGCGGTAGTGCCGCGGATCGCCTCCGGTGAAGGCGGCGTGGTTCGCGTCCTGCACCCACAGCAGCCGCCCGCCGGAGTCGAACTGCATCCGCACCGGATGCGTCGGCGCGGTCGGGCTGTCGCTCGCGTCGACGACGGTGGTGGGCAACCCGTTGGCGTCGTATGCGGTGAACCGAGTGACGTTGCCCTTGAAGTCAGCGCTGGTGGCCACGGTGCCGTCGGCGTTGTAGGTGTAGCGGGCCGGATTGGCCGGGTACAGCGGCTCCGTGACCGTGGTCAGGTTGCCGTTGGGGTCGTAGCCGAAGCTCCACCGGTTGGCGCTGCCGGCCGCTACCTCGACCGGGTCCTGCTTGGTGGCGAGCTGGCTGATGTGCGGAATCGTGCGACCGGCCTTCCACCGCCCCGCGACATCACCGGGGTCGACGGCGACGTTCTGGTACGTCAGCACCGTGTGGTTGTTCAGCTGGTCGAAGACATCGGTGAGGTAGCCGTTGGCGTTGTAGTTGAACCGCTGGGTACTGGTGTTCGGCTCGGTGAGCTTGGTGACTTGGAAGTCGGCGTTCCACTCGAGCGACGTCACCTGGTTCAGTGGGTTCGTGATGGTGAGCGGTTTACCGGTGACGTCATAGGCGAACACCGTGTTCCGCGCGGTCTCCCCGGCCGGGGTCGACGCGGCGACGACGGTCACCCGGTTGGCCAGGTCGTGCCCGAACAGCGCACCGGTGCCGGCGCGGTCGAGGACCCCGGCCAGCTTCCCCTTGAGCTGGCCCGAGCCCGGGCCGTAGTACCCGAACGTGGTCTCGGCACCCATCGGATCCCGCACGCTGTAGATGAGGCTCGACTGGTTGGGGGTCTTCGGGTCCGGCGCGACCCGCTGGGCCGGATCCGGGATGGCCGGGTCGGCGCCGTTCGACGTGATGTATGTGAAGATCCAGCTCCGGTCGGCCAGGCCGGTGCCGTCGGCGTTCGTACCGCCCTTCTCGGTGATCGACAGCAGGTTCCCGTCGTCGTAGTAGGCGAACTCGACGGCGTGTCCGAGGTGGTCGGTGATTCGGGAGATCTTGCCCCGGATCTGTGGCTTCTTGGCGGTGGCCTTCGTGAAGTACGTGATGTCGAAGCTGCGGTTCGGCGCCGGCGCGGCGCCCTGCCCGGCCGCGTCCGTCACCTTGGTGACGTGGAACTTCGGCCCACCCGGGTCATCGCCCGGCGCCACCGCCGACAACGTAAACGAAATGGTGTTTCCGTTGCCGTCCGTCACGAACGTCGGATAGCCGTCGGCGTTGAAATAGAACGTGACCCGGTCCGGCCGGGTCATCGCCCAGTACCGCGGGTTGGTGGTGTCCGTGGTCAGGGAGCGCAGGTACAGGTGCACACCCGCCGGCTCGGTCCAGTACGTCGTCCCGTCGCCCGCGGTGGTCCCGTCGAAGCGGTGCAGCGTGCCGTCGCCGTCAACGAAGGTGACGAACTTGTTGGACCGCCCGGCGATCGTGTCCGCGTTGTTCGGGTGGATGTCCAGCGGGTTGCCCAACCGGATCAGGCTGGAAATCGACAGAGAGAAGTTCGTGCCGACCGGCGACTCCGACTTCTGCTCCAGACTGTTGTACGTCAACCGAGCCATCGTGGCCAACCCACGACCCGGGTTCGACAGCGGCGTCAACGTCAGTATCGAGTTGCCGTTAGCCACATTCACGTAATGCGTCATCCCGCCGCCCACCGGCGTGGTGACGTAGGCGTAGTACTTCTCCAGGCCCAACTTCGTGGCCAGCACCTTGTTGACCACTACCGGGTTCTCCAGTGGCGCATTGCCCTTCGCCGCGAACACGGTGGCCGGAGTGGTCGAGGTGTCCACCACGTCGAAGCGCAATCGGTACTGGGCCGCGTCCACGCCGTCGGGCAGCGTGGGTGGGGTGACATTGACCCGTAGAGGCACCGATGCCGCACCCGCGGCCAGCGCGAGCGGCGAGATATTGGCGCTCTCGATGACCGGGTCGGCCGGGTTGGGGCTGTACCAGCGGTAACGCAGGAACGTCGTGGCACCGCTCCACGCGGTGGTGCTCGTGTTGGTGACGGTCACGTCGACGGGGTAGACGAGCTGCGGGCCGCCGGGCGTGAAGGCGATCGCCTGCGGTACCGCGGTGGAGCTGAACCCGGCCCGGTAGCGGCTACCCGCGGTGTTGGCCGTGCTGGCCATGACCGTCGTGGAGCCGGCGACGAGACCGGCCGAGTCGTACACCTTGGTCGCCAGGGTGTGCGGCCCGTCGTAAGCGGGTAGCGCGGCGTCGAGGGTGTTCCAGGCGAAGGTGTACGGAGCGGTCGTCGACGTGGCGTACAGCGCACCGTCGACGTACAGCTCGACCCGGCCGACCGACACTCCACTTGCGACAGTGTTGGCTGTGGTGACGGACACCGTGTTGGTCAGTCCGGTGGCGTTGTTGGCCGGCGATGTGATCGCGGTGGTGGGCGCCGCGTGGTTGGCCACCTGCACCGGTCCCCACCCGGAGTTCGTGACGTTTCCGGCGTCGTCCGTGGCCCGCGCGGTCAGGATGTGCGTGCCGTTGGAGATGGTGGCGGAGTTCCAGTTGAAAGTCCATGGAGCGGTCGTCCGCGTCGCCACCGGGACGCCGTCCGCGAACAGCTCGACCTTGTCGACGCGGCGGTCGTCGGAGGCCGCGATGGTCACCGGTACGGTGCCGCGGGCCAGCGCGAAGGCGGCCGGTGAGGCTACCGATACCGTCGGCCCGGTCGCGTGGCTGCCGTCGGCGTACGTCACCGCGAGCTTCGGGCGCAGTGATGGGTCGGCCCAGTCCGAGGCGGCGTACTCGAGGTTGTTCTGGACCGTCCGGCTCTCGTCCGACACCCGCAACAGCAAGCCCAAGTTCGGCTTGGCGCCGCTGACCCATTGCTGGACGACACTCTTGACGTCGTAGTTGTGCCAACTCGGGCCTTCGCCCGCGGCCACCGTGCGACTGGCTACCAGTGCGGGATCGTAGTCACCACCTTGGGCGGTCCAGTTCACCCCGTTGGCCGCGGTGTACCACGTAGCGCCGTTGAAGCATCCGGCCGTGCCCTCCACCCAGTCGCGGGTCACCCGGTACGCGGACACGGTCGTGGCCGCGTTCGAGGCGATCTTCCAGGTCGACATCGTCGCCGCGGTGACCGTCGCCCCGGTCGGGATGTCGTTGAGGTCGAAGCGGAGCAGCACGCGATTGATGGTCGTGCTCCGGTCGCTGCCGGTCCGGATCCACTCCTGGGTGCCGTAGGTGCCACACTGGATCGCCCCGTTGGGGAGTAGTTCGTAGAACAGGTTGGTGTCCTTGCCCGCACCGGCATCCGGCTGTAGGAACTTCACCGCCTGCCCGTCGGCGGGCAGCGTGACCGTCACCTCCTGCGAGGCGCTCGTATTGGCCAACACCTTGTAGTAGAAGGTTCCGCCGGGCGCCGCGGTCGTGTCCCGGTACGTCGTCGCGGCAATGTCCGTTGTGGACATCAGCAACGAGGTCGCGTCGGGCACGAAATTCGGCGTACGCGAGCGGTGCACCTCGTACCGCGCGAACGGCGCGCCGCTGAGCGCTCCGGTGTACCGGCTCCACGACAGGTCCGCGCCGTTGGCGTGCAGGGTGTCCGGCTGGGCCAGGGTCGGGGCGTCGGTGGTGTACGTGATGGACAGGTATGGCTTGTCGGTCACCGGTCGCGTGGACAGCCGGCCGTCGATGACCGGGCCGCCCTGGTTGAGCGGCTCGGTACGGCGCTGGAGCATGATGCCGTTGTTCGGCAGGGTTCCGGTGTGCCAGCCGCGCACCGCGGTGGACACGTCGAACGACATCGCGGATATACCTGGGCCGGCGGTCGCACTGGACAGGACCGCCGCGTCGATGCTCGGCATAGCGCTCGACGTCGACCAGCCGCCGGTGACCCGGTGCGCGTCGATCGTGTGCGTACTGGAGTCGCCCACGATACCGGCGACGATCTCGGCACCGAGCACGGCGGAGTCCACCCGCGCGCCCACCGGTACCGCCGACAGGTCGAACTTCACCGCCGCCCGGTACGCGGTCGTCGAGCCGGTGCCGATCCACAGCTCCGGCCACTGTGCGCCGGCACACGTCGGGCAGGTGGCGAAGAACGTCGCGTCGGAACTGCTTGGCTGGATCAGGAACGTCGGGTCCAGCGCCACCGGGAAGCGCCGCTGCGGCGAGCGCAGCCACTCGGCGTCGACGGACAGGTCGACGTCGAACAGGCCGGGCCGGACTTCGGTGGCGGCGAGTCCGGTGACCCCACGTACCTGTTCCGCCGCGTCTCCGGCCCGCCCGGGCGCGTCGGCCACGGTTGGTGCCGGCAGCGTCAGCAGCGGCTGCGTACGGCCGGCGGCCCTCAGTTCGATCGACCCGTCGGCTCGTGACACGACGGTGGTGCCGGACGGTGTCGTGAGGCCGAACCGGTACGCCGTCGGTACCGTCGCGTCGGCCAGCAGGAGGGTCTCCTTGACCGCCGAAGCTGACAGCTCGTACCGCAGATCCACCCCCGGCCGGACCTGCGGGTAGGTCAGCCCTCGACCGTCCACTGTGGCCTTTGCCGATGCCGCCCCGGCCATCGACAGGGTGAACTGCCCACCGGCCAGATCCAACCGCAGGTAGCCGCCGGCGAGTGTGTCCTTGAACCGGGTCTGGAACGAGTTGGCGGTCGCCGCCCAGTCGTACCCGCCGTCCCGGCTGCGCGCGAGCCGGGTGTCGATCGGCTGCCATCGCCCGGTGGCGTCCTTGTAGTGCATGGGCTGCGTGGAGATGGTCGTGGTGAGCTTGCCGGTCGCGTCGCGATCGGTCCGCGACAGGCGGGTGCGCCGGTCGGCGATCTCACCCGGAGCGGGCCGGTCAGCGGAGTCGGTAGCCACGGGGGCGTCGCCGGGCGCGGGAGGACGGCGGAAGGGTGCGCCGGCGGACAGGCTCAACGCCAGCAACACGACCACCGACGCGGCGGCCGTCCGACGTCCCTTATCCCCGCCTCGAGTACTCCAAGGTGACATCGGTCCTCCTCAGCGCGCCGGTACTGGTGGCCGGCGGCCAGTGTCCGACCAGGCCCTGATGTGCCGCTGATCTGCGGCTGAGGTAACGTAGCGTCACGCCGATCTATACCGCGGTCGAACCAGTCGGTATCGCATTTTGTCGACTGACCGCCGACCCGACCGGCGATACCGTGACCGGATGCGGGTCTTCGACATGCTCGTGGACGAACGCCGCCAGATGGCCAACCTGCTGGAGTCGTTGACCGCCGACCAGCTGGCTCAGCCGAGCCTGTGTACCGAGTGGACCGTCCACGATGTAGCCGCGCACCTGGTGACCTACCTCCGGTTCGGCCAGGCGAAGATCTACTTCGGGATCGTTGCCTACGCCGCCGACTTCGACCGGCTCAACGTCATGCTGACCCGACGGGCGGCGCGACGTCCAAGCCACGAGATCATCGCGCTGCTCCGGCGCCGGGCCGGCGCCCGGACCACCATTCCCCGGTCCGGCTACGACCCCGTGCTGACCGACATTCTCCTGCACGACCTCGACATCCGGATACCGCTGGGCATCCAGCGCGATACGCCGGAGGAGCGGCTGCGGGTGGCCTTCCACCACCTCGCCGTCGAGCCGTCACCCGGCTACCGGATGTTGTCGCGCCTGGCGGGCCTGCGGTTGCAGGCCACCGACACCGGGTGGGTCCACGGTGTCGGGCCGCTCGTGCGAGGTCCGGCCGATACCCTGCTGCTGGGCATGGGTGGCCGCGTGGTCGCGATCGACCAGCTCGACGGCGACGGCGTACCGCTGCTGCGCGCGCGGGTCACCACCGCGCCACCGTTGCGACCGCTTCAACGGCTGATGCTTCCGCTCGACGTGCTGCTCCGGCCGCCCCCACCGGACCGCCGATCACGTCGGGCGGTCGAGCCGACCCGGCCCGGATAGCGACTACTGTCCAACTTGGACTCGTGCCGGGCTCAGCCGGTCAGCGGTGGGCTGACGATGCTTTCGGTGCGGCCGCTCAGCTCCCGGTCCAGGGTTTCCTGCGCATCGCGCATCGCTTCGGCGTACTGCGGTTCGGCGAGGCGGCGCATTCCCTCCTCGGGTGTGATTTCCTCGACGACCGCGCTGATCCACCAGATGTTGCCGAACGGGTCACGAACCCGGCCGCCTCGTTGGCCGAAGGCATGGGTGGCTGGTGCGGTGACCACGCGGGCTCCGGCCGCGATTGCGCGTTCGGTCGTGGCGTCGGCGTCGGCGACATAGACGCGCAGGAGTGACGGCATGGCCGGCCAGTCCGGCCGCTGGTCGAAGGCGAGCAGGACGGTGTCGCCGACGCGGATTTCGGCGTGGCCGATCGTCCCGTCCTGCAGCGGTACCCGGGCCAGTTCGACCCCGTCGAACACGGCGGTGACGAAGTCGAGCAACTGCCCGGTGTCCGTGGTAACGATCCACGGCGCGACAGTCGTGTACCCGGCGGGTGTGGTGGCGTTCATGGTGATCTCCCTCGTGTCGTGGCCAACCGCATGAGGGTAGATCACGTATAGGTCAGTTTCGGTCCTAGTCGAGCGGCACAATGGCAGCCATGTCCAACGCCCGAGCCCGACTGCTGTCCCTGCTGTCGCTCTTGCAAACCCCTAGGCTCTGGCCGGGAAGCGAGCTGGCTCAGCGGCTCGGCGTGTCCGGCCGGACCGTGCGGCGCGACATCGACCGGTTGCGCGAGCTGGGCTACCCGGTGTACGCCGAGCAAGGCGGGCTGGGCGGGTACCGGTTGACAGCCGGCGCCGCGATGCCGCCGCTGCTGCTCGAGGACGACGAGGCCGTCGCGGTGGCCATCGGACTGCGTACGGCGGCGGCGCAGGCGGTGGCCGGGGCGGACGACGCCGCGGTACGAGCGATGAGCAAGCTGCTTCAGGTACTGCCGGCCCGGCTGCGCCGGCGGGTCGACACGCTCGCCTCCTCCACCGTGGCCCACCCGTTCTCGCTCGCCGCCGAACTGGTCGACCCCGACGCGCTCGTCCTCGCCGCGGCGACGATCGCCAACCACGAGCGGCTCCGGTTCCGCTACCGGGACGAGAGACGCCACGTTGAGCCGCGTGCCCTGGTGACCGCAGGGCGGCGATGGTACCTGCTCGCCTTCGACCTCGACCGGGACGACTGGCGAACCTTCCGGCTAGACCGGGCCACGAAGCTCACCGCGACCGGTGCCCGGGCGGCCGCGCGAGAGATACCCGGCGGGGACGTGGCCGCCTTCGTTACCAGCCAGACGATGCAAATGGCCCCGACGTACCCGGCCGACGTGACGATCCACGCACCGGCCACGCACGTGGTGGACCGCCTCGGCGGACCGCCGCCGGGTACCCTGACCGACCTGCCGGACGGTACCTGCCGATGGCTCGCGCCGCGGGACACCCTCGACTGGCACACGCTGCGGTTGGCGTCGATCGGACTGCCGTTCGAGGTCGGCGGCCCGCCAGAGCTGGCCGCCCACCTCAGATCCACAGCCGCGTTGTTCCGAGCGGCCACGGCCGGCCCCGGCCGGCCATCACGACGCTGACGAGGTCGCAGGGACTGACAGGCATCGAGCCGGATCAGGACGGTACGTCGAATCGCTGCAGTCCCACTACGGACAGCAGGCGGTCGGGACAGCGCCGAGAAGTCCTCGAGCAGCGCGGCGGCCAGCGGGTTCCACGCCAGCACCTCGTACTTGGCGTCCAGCACGAGGGCGGCGGTGTCGGGGAGGCGCTCGATGAGGTTCTGGATCGACGACGGTACCTGCGCCGACGGGACGGGCGGGGCGGGCGGCTGGCCGGCAAGTACGTGCCGGGACGGGTTGGGCCGAGCCGCGGGAGATCGCCGAGGCGGCCGCTTGGCTGCTCAGCGACCGCTCCTCCTACGTCACCGGCGCGGTGCTGCCCGTCACTGGTGGTGCCGCCGCCTGAACTAACGCTCGATCATCTGCATCTGGGCGTCGGTGTGGTGGTCGCCCTCGGCTGGGGTCAGGCGGTCCAAGACGGCGATGTGCTCGGTACCGAGATCGATGGCATCGGCGGCGGTGTTCTCTTCCACCCGGTGGACGCGCTTTGTGCCGGGAATGGGCACGATGTCGTTGCCTTTGGCCAGCAGCCAGGCGAGTGCGACCTGGGCCGGGGTGGCGCCGATCTGGTCGGCTACGGCCTGCACCTCGTCGGCGATGCGCAGATTGCGTTCGAAGCTCTCGCCGGTGAACCGCGGGTTGTTCTTGCGGAAGTCACTGTCGTCGAGGCGTTGGATGTCGGCGGCGCTGCGGATGGTGCCGGTGAGGAAGCCGCGCCCGAGCGGCGAGTAGGCCACCAACCCGACACTCAGATCGCGTAGCAGCGGCAGGAGTTGTTCCTGGTCGCGGGTCCACAGCGAGTACTCCGACTGCAGCGCAGTGATGGGGTGCACGGCGTGGGCGCGGCGGATGGTGTCGATCCAGGCTTCGGACAACCCGATATGGCGGACCTTGCCCTGCTGTACGAGGTCGGCCAGCGCGCCGATGGTGTCCTCGATCGGCGTGTGCGGGTCGACGCGGTGCTGGTAGTAGAGATCGATGTAGTCGGTGCCGAGCCGCCTCAGCGAGCCCTCGACCGCGATGCGGATGTTGTCCGGGCTGCTGTCGAGGGTCCACGGCCCTCGGCCGTCGTGAGCGACGAGCCCGAACTTGGTGGCCACGACCACCTCGTCACGGCGGCCCTTCAGCGCCCGGCCGACGAGTTCCTCGTTGGTGTACGGCCCGTAGATCTCGGCGGTGTCGATCAGGGTGACGCCGAGGTCGAGCGCGCGGTGAATGGTGCGGATCGCTTCGGCGTCGTCGTTGCCGGCGCCGGTGTAGGCGTCGGACATGCCCATCGCGCCGAGGCCGATCCGCGAGACCTCCAGGTTGCCCAGGTGCGCCGTGTGCATGAGGTTCCTCCCTAACGGAGTTGGTGGCGCGTCAGTCGACGCGGCGTCCGCCGAGCCACTTGACCATCTCCGGGTCGCGGTGCTCGAAGAACATCGTCTTGCCGGTGTCCAGCGCAGCGATGCGCGCCATCTCGTCGTCGGTCAGTTCGAAGTCGAAGATGGCGAGGTTCTGGGCCATCCGGTCGGGGCGAACCGACTTGGGGATCACCACGACGTCGCGCTGGGTCAGCCACCGCAGGACCACCTGGGCGACCGACCTTCCGTGCGCTTCGCCGATCCCGGTCAGGGTGGGGTTGGTGAACAGGTCGTTCTTTCCCTCGGCGAACGGGCCCCAGGACTCGATCTGCACGCCGTACTCGCGCATGACTTGCTGGTCGCTGTGGCGCTGAAAGAACGGGTGGGTCTCGATCTGGTTGACTGCCGGGGTGACCTCGTTGTGCTGGATGAGGTCGACCAGCCGGTCGGAGTAGAAGTTCGACACGCCGATCGCTTTGATCAGGCCCTCCCGGTACAGCTTCTGCATCGCCCGCCACGAGCTGTAGTAGTCGCCCAGTGGCTGGTGGATCAGGTACAGGTCGAGGTAGTCCAAGCCAAGCTTGCGCAGGGACTGGTCGAACTCGCGCTTGGCGGTGTCCTCACCGGTGTGCTGGATCCACATCTTGGTCGTGATGAACAGGTCCTCGCGGGGAATGCCGCTATTGGCGATCGCGCGGCCGACGGCCTCCTCGTTGCCGTACGACGCCGCGGTGTCGATGGCCCGGTAGCCGGCCGCCAGAGCGTCGGTGACGACCTGCTCGGTCTGCTCGTCCGGGACCTGGAAGACGCCGAAGCCGAGGATCGGCATCCGGACGCCATTGTTGAGCGTGATCAGTCGGTTCTGCGGTGCCATCAGTTCCTCCGGTTCCTTGCCTGACTCCACCGAACCGCATTTCCGCGTGGGTAGGCAGTGACGGTCTTACCCGGTAATGCCAGAGCCTCCCTACGCGCGCGGACGGCGTCGTACGGTCGAAGACATGGACAACCGCAGCGAGGTCCGCGACTTTCTCACCGGCCGCCGCGAACGGCTCACGCCCGAGCAGGCCGGGGTACCGCTCTTCGGCGGCAAGCGACGAGTCAAGGGCCTGCGCCGCGAAGAAGTCGCCATGCTCGCCGGGATGAGCACCGACTACTACACCCGCCTGGAACGCGGCAACCTGACCGGCGTCTCCCATTCCGTGCTCGAAGCCCTCGCCCGCGCGCTGCAGCTCGACGAGGCGGAGCGCACGCACCTGTTCGACCTGGCCGACACCGCCAACACCCCGGCGGCGGGCCGCTCACCTCGACGTGGGATAAACCGGACAACGGTACGCCAGGGAGTGCAGCGCATTCTCGACACCATCAACGCCCCCGCGTACGCCCGCAACGGGCGTATGGACATCCTGGCGACCAACCGACTCGGCCGTGCCTTGTTCGCGGACGCCCTCGGAACGGGCGCCGGCTTCAATCTCGCTCGCTACCTCTTCCTCGATCCCCGCTCGCAGGAGTTCTACCGCGAGTGGCAAACCGTCGCCGCCGACTGCGTCGCCGCCCTACGGACCGAAGCTGGGCGCAACCCCTACGACCGTGCACTCACCGACCTGATCGGCGAGCTGAGCACCCGCAGCGAGCCCTTCCGCACCTGGTGGGCCACCCACAACGTGAAACTGCACTACACCGCCTTCAAGACCATGCACCACGCGATCGCCGGAGACCTCGAACTCACCGGCGAAGCCCTCCAGCTACCCGGCGACCCCGACCTGACGATCATCACCTACACGTTCGAGCCTGCCAGCCCCACCGAGCAGGCTCTCGCCTTCCTGGCGAGCTGGAGCCCACGAGGGACCCCGGCTGACACCGCGAACCAGCCAACCCCACCCGGTCGAGGCCCGGCACACAGGTAGCGGTCTTGCCGTCGATCAACTCGCGGACGATATCGGACGGCTGCCCGCCAGATCGGGAGGGCAGCCGTCCGCCTCGAGTCACTTGAACGACGCCACGTTGTCCTTGGTGACCATCTCGGTTCCGGTGTCCACATTGGGGTTCACCGTCTGACCTCGGGCAGCGGCGACCGCGGTCTCGATGCCCAGCAAGCCCATCTTCGCCGGGAACTGCGCGACGGATCCGGTCTGCTCACCCGCGCTGATCGCGGTCAGCTCGTCCGGGGAGGCGTCGAACCCGATCACGATGATGTCACCCGGCTTCTTCCCGGCGCTCTTGATAGCCTGCAGCGCACCGATGATCGGCGGGCCGCACGCGCCGTAGATGGCGGTCAGGTTCGGGTTCGCCGTCAGCAGATCCTGCGCCGCGTTCAGACCCTTGGTCTGGTCGCAGTCGGTGGCCGGTTCGCCCACGACCCTCGCCTTGTCGCCGAGCATCTCCTTCATTCCCTTGACGCGGTCGTCGAGCGAGGGGTTGCCCACCCGTCCCTGCAGGATCCCGATGGTCGCGCCCGCCGGTAGGTTGGACGCGAGCCAGGTGCCGGCAAGCTTGCCACCGGCCAGGTTGTCGGTGGCCACGACCGAGCTCTTGCCCGTCCAGCCCGGGATGTCGTTGTCCACGAGTACAACCTTGATGCCGGCCGCGACCGCCTTGTCGAGCGCACCCTTCACCGCCGGGCTGGTGGGCGTGACGGCGATGGCTTTGACGTTTTGGGCGATCATGTTCTCGATGGTGTTGATGATGCCTTCGTCGTCGGTCCCGCTCTTGCCCTGACCGAATATGACCTCGACATCGGCATGCTCGTTGTCGTACTTCTTCACCGCGTCGACCATGATGTCGTAGAAGTCGACCGGAAACTTGGTGATGAACCCGACCTTGAGGACGTCGTTCCCGCCACCTGCTGGGTCGTCGCCGGAACAGGCGCCCAGCGCCAATGTCAGGGCTCCTCCAGCAAGGATGGCGATCAGCTTTGTGCTACGTCGCATTGTTGTTGTCTCCCTCGAGAGCACCGTTGTCCGTGGCGGGTCCGCCTCGTGGACCGAGCGCAGCCTCGCCGCGGGGCTTCCGCGATCTCAGCCGTCACCTCCCACGATGAGCGAGACGATCTGTTGTCTGGTCTCCGGTCGAGGAATCAGCTCGCCGACCGTACGGCCGCGGCGCAGCACCACGGCCCGATCCGCTATCTCCATCACGTGGTCCATCGCGTGGGACACCACGACGATGGCGAAGCCTTGGTCCCGCAGCCGCAGGATGAGGTCGAGGACATGGCGTGACTCCCTCACCCCGAGCGCGGCGGTGGGTTCGTCGAGGATGACCACGTTGGTCGCGAAGGCGGCCGCGCGCGCCACCGCGACTGCTTGACGCTGTCCCCCGGACATGAGCCCAACCGGCGTACCGACGTCGGCCACGCCGACCTCGAGCCGCCGCAGCACCGCCGCGGTCGTATCCACCATTGCCCGACGGCGCACCAATCGAATGCCGCGGGGCAACCACTTCGGTGCGGTCATTTCCCGCCCGGCGTAGAAGTTGGCCGCCGGGTCGAGATTGTCGAAGAGTGCGAGATCCTGGTACACGGTCTCGATACCGAGGTTCCGGGCGGCTGCGGGTGAACCCGGGTCGACCGGTGTGCCGTCCACCTCGACGATCCCAGCGTCGAGCCGATGCACTCCGCTGACGCACTTGATGAGCGTCGACTTACCCGCGCCATTGTCGCCGAGCAGGGCGAGCACTTCGCCCCGTCGGGCGTCGATGTTCACGTCCTCCAGGGCAACCACCGCACCGAAACGTTTGGTGGCGCCTCGTACCCGCAGTGCGGGCGGGTTCGACGCCGTCATGACTGGACCGCCTGAACGATCCGCAGTCGCTCCTCCAGCCGTCCACGTAGGACGTCGATTTCCACAGCGAGCACGATCACCGCACCGATCACGATCGGTTGCAGGAACGCGTTGACGTTGAGCAGGTTCATCGCGTTGCGAATAACGCCGATCATGAGTGCACCCACGAGCGCGTTGCCGACGTGGCCGCGACCACCGTGGAAGCTGGCTCCCCCGATGACGACCGCCGCGATCGCGTCCAACTCGGCCAGCTCCCCGAACGTGGGTGACCCACCGTTGAGCCGGCCGGCGTTTATCACCGCACCGGTGCCGGCCGCCAGTCCACTGAGGACATACACGGACACGACCACCCGGTCGACCGGGATGGCGGCCCGCCGTGCCGCGTCTGGGTTGCCGCCTACCGCGAAGATCCAACGTCCCCACAACATCGCTTTCGTGAGCAGCAGGGTGAGCAGCGCGAGTCCGGCGACCAGGAAGGCCGAGTACGGGAGCCAGCCGATCGCCTCGCCGCCGATCTGTTGGACGATCTCCGGCATGCCGCTGATGGGCTGGCCACCGCTGAGCCACAGCGCAAGCCCTCGGGCGATGCTCAGCATGGCGAGCGTCATGATGAAGGGATGCGGTAGCCGGCCCCAGACCAGTACCGCGCCGTTGACCGCGCCCACTGCCATGCCGGTGACGAGCATGGCCACGATGACCAGAGCCCCGGACCCGACCGAGCCGAAGACCAGAGCACCGACGACCGCGGACAGTGCGAGGTTCGAGCCGACCGACAGGTCGATGCCTCGTGTCACGATCACCAGTAGCTGAGCCAACGCGAGAATGGCTATGACCGCGGTCTGGCTGAGCACGTTGCCGACATTGCGGGTCGTGAAGAACACGTCGGACAGCGCGGCCGCCGCAATGACGACGACCAGCAGCATCAGCGCCGGCCCGACCTTCAGTGCGGCGAGGCCCAGGCTGGGTAGATCTCGGCGCCGGTTCGGCCCCGGGCCTTCGCGCCTTCGGCGTGACGACATCGGCAGGCCGGCGCGCTTGGCTGTGTCGGGTGCCATAGGGACCTCCGCCGTCGCCGGACTGGCGAGTGAGCCACTGCGCTGGGTGGACGGAATCTATCCTCAGATTCATCCCATGTCTAGTAGTGCTGGCGCCTCCGTCGGTAACGCCTCCATAACGCCATCTGCACCGCATCACCATGTGTAGAACGGCATTTGCTCCGAGGCTTGACTCGAGCCGGGCGCGGCTCGTACCGTCTGCGCACAACATTCATTGGGTTAATTCGGTCGGAGCGTTGCCATGCCGAGGATCAGCGCGGTCGACGTCGTGGACGTCCGCTTCCCCACGTCCGCGACATTGGCCGGCTCCGACGCCATGCATCCCGACGGGGACTACTCGGCCGCGTACGTGGTGCTGCGGACCGATACGGAACTGACCGGCTACGGCCTCACGTTCACCATCGGTCGCGGGACCGAGCTGTGTGTCCAGGCGGCACGCTACATCGCGACGCCGCTGATCGGCCGCGACGTGGACGGGGTGATCGCCTCGCTCGGTCCGGTCTACCGGCGACTCGTCGGGGACAGCCAACTGCGCTGGCTCGGTCCCGAGAAGGGCGTGGTTCACCTAGCGGCGGCCGCGGTGCTGAACGCGGTCTGGGATCTGGTGTCGCGCCGGACCGGGAAACCGTTGTGGCGTTTCGTGGCCGACATGGAGCCGATCGACCTCGTAGCGGCCTGCGACTTCCGGTACCTGTCCGACGTGCTGAGCCCGTACGAGGCGCTGGACA
>Ga0114129_10001654_pt1 | contig 30326 bp, 26 predicted proteins | sample RhiMetdeltSRZDD1_FD_80071 | JGI IMG/M metagenome (GOLD analysis project Ga0114129, IMG submission 80071) | Populus rhizosphere microbial communities from Tennessee, USA - Rhizosphere MetaG P. deltoides SRZDD1 (version 2) (version 2) | ecosystem: Host-associated > Plants > Roots > Rhizosphere >...
CCGGGCTATCGTCGAGCATGAAGGTATTGATGGTGATGCCTTTTCGCGTGATGCGCTCGACTTCTTTTAAAGTCTCCTCGGCGGCGCGCTGGCTGATGCCGCCGAAGCTCAACGGCCACTCGCAGTAAAGCCTTCCCTGACGGCAATAAGCAGTCGGCTGGCCGTCGGTGATAACGATCATCTGCTGATTGGCGCTGGGCTTTTTGCCGAGCATTTCCGTCGCCAGATGCAAACCGTCCTGCAAATTGGTGAAGGGATCGCCCATGTTCCAAGTGGCCTGAGGCAGATCCTTGGCCTTGAGCTCGACCGCGCGGGTGAAAAATCCGACGATGCCGAAATAATCGCGCGGATGAAGCGAGCGCACCAAACTCTCCATCGCCAACGCGACTTTTTTCGCAGCAGCGAAGCGCCCTTCCCAACTCATGGACCAGCTCATGTCCAATAGCAGCACCGTCGCCGCGCGAGTGTTGTATTCCGATTCATAGACGGCGAAGTCTCCCGGACCAATGCGGACGGGCACGCCGCCGCCGTGAAGCAGCGCGTTTTTGAGAGTTTGAATCATGTTGATGTGCAGCGGATCGCCTTGCACGTAAGGTCTGCTGGTTTCCAGAACCATCTCGTGGTTGCCGCGATTGCGGGTGTTGTGACGGCCCATGCCGTCACGGCGAAGCTGTTTGTAGATATCCCGTAGCGCCAGCTGGCCGACGCGGCGCACGCCTTTGGGAGTCAGCTCGAAACGCTCGCCCTGCTCCAGAACGTAGCCGCCCTCTTCGAGCAGCGACTGCATCCGCATGACTCCTTCGAAGTCTTTCCTCGGATCGCCGCCGAGAAGTTTTTCCAGCAACTCTTGATCGACGTCTTTGAGCTGCATGCCGGAAAGCTGGGCTTCCAACTTGCGCAAGTCCTCCATGCGCTCCATCAGTTCCTGCGACTGCTGGAATTGCATCGGCGTCTGGCCGCGGAAGAGACTGCCCTCCCGGCGCAGCCAGTTTTCGAGCTTGCGGATTTGCTCGAGCTGCATCACCAACTGTTGAAACTCTTTTTCAGCATCGGAATTTTCGAAACGGTAGGAAGTGAGCTTTTCGATCGCCTCGCTGGTTTTCCCGGGAAGGTCGTGGAGGAATTTCTTCTTATCCTGCATGTCCTGCCCGGCTTGATCGAGCTCCTCGAGAGTGCGGCGCTCCTGATCGACGACGGAGTCGAGCTTGTCCTGCACTTCATCCATCGCCGACTGCAAGCGGTACTCGTCGTAGAGCTTGCGCATCTCGCGCGCCACCTGAGCGAGCAGCTCTTCGATGCCTTTGGTCTGTTTGTCGGGCTGCTTGATGCCCTTTTGCATCAAACGGCGCATCGCCTGCTGCAGGTCGCCGGTTTCGTTCATGTAATCGTTCAACTGATCGAACACAGATTCCGAGTCGAGGGCATCGCGGCCGTCGGCATCCCACCGGCTATAGCGGATGTGTACCATGAAGGGGTGGTTGTCAGGTGGCGCCGAACGTCTCTACTTGCCGTAGGTCGCCCGGCCGCCCTCTATCTCCTTGTTGAGCTTTTGGTGCAGATGGAGCCCTTCGAGGACGAATTCTGTCGCCGAAGCCATCAACGTCGGGGATTCGTGAATCCCCAGAGACTTGATCGCTTCTTTTAATCCGGGTATTTCCTTGATGCCTTCTAGATAGTCTTGGGAAGGCATTTGATCGGAGACTTCGACTCCCCATCCCGAGTTGAAATATTCGACGACTTTCTGCAGCGAGTTGAGGCTGAAGTATTGATCGAAGACTTTGACGATCGATCGATTAATCAGTTTTTCGACCAGCTCGCTCTCTTTCTTGTCCTCGCCGACGTATTCCATTTCGATTTTTCCCGTGGTCGAGGCCAACAGACAATGAAAGTCGCTGATCCGCGGCACGATTTCATTTTCCTTGCAGCGCAGCGCGCGCTTCTCGGCGTTGCTGATCAGGCTTTCGTAATTGTTGATCGTCACGCGCACGCTCACGCCGGACGACTGGTTGATTTCGTTGGACTTGCGCGCCTCGAAGGTCAGGTGACCGAGAACTTCCTTCAGGAAGCGTGGCACGTCGACTTTCCGGCTGCGATGGTTCATTGGCGCGGATTCCTGCTCCATGATGCTGAGCTCGTCCTCGATCTTTTTCGGATAGTGGGTCCGGATCTGCACGTCGAAGCGATCCTTGAGCGGCGTGATGATTCGGCCGCGGCTGGTGTAGTCCTCCGGGTTGGCGCTGGCGACGATGACCACGTCGAGCGGCAGACGAATTTTATAGCCCTTGATCTGAACGTCTTTTTCTTCCATCAGATTGAACAGGCCGACTTGAACTTTTTCCGTCAGATCGGGAAGCTCGTTGATAGCGAAGATGCCCCGGTTGGTGCGCGGCACCAAACCGTAGTGGATCGTTTCCTCGTCGGCGAGATAGCGGCCCTCGGCCACTTTGATCGGATCGATCTCACCGACCAGATCGGCGATGGAAACGTCCGGAGTCGCTAATTTTTCGCCGTAGCGAAAATCGCGATCGATCCATTGAAGCGGCAGCGCATCGCCCATTTCCTCGGCCTTTTTCTTACAGATTCGACAAATCGGATGGAAGGGATTATCGCTGATCTCACATCCTTGAATGATCGGTATTCTTTCATCAAGCAAGCCGACCAGGCTGCGAATGATGCGCGACTTTCCCTGGCCTCGTTCGCCGAGGAAAACCATATGATGGCCGGAGAGGATGGCGTTTTCGATCTCCGGGATGACCGTCTCATCGTAGCCGATGATGCCTGGCAAAATGCGTTGGCCGGTCTCGAGATGGCGCACGAGGTTCTTGCGCATTTCCTCGCGTACCGGCAAAACCGCAACGTTGTTCTTTTTGAGTTCGCCTAATGTTTTAGCCTCAGTCACTTCCTTGGGCCTCCCCCGTGCAAAGTCGTTAGTGTTATTCCGTTCTGTTTTTCGCTGAGTCACTGTCTTTAGTTTACACTAGATTACGCTGTACGACCAACCCATCAAGCAAAAAGATTTTGAAACAAAGGGTGTAGACGGTCGTAGCTATCGAGCAAGTGCTGGGGCATGACGCGGGTCTCCGCGACCACCGGCATGAAGTTAGTATCGCCTTCCCAGCGCGGCACGAGATGCCAGTGAAGATGATCTTCGATACCGGCGCCGGCGCATTTACCGAGGTTCATCCCCAAGTTGATGCCCGCCGGATTGACGGCCTCGCGCATGATCTCAACCGAATGGCGGAGTACCTGATTAAGGTCGATAAATTCTTCGCTCGGTAAGTTAGTCAAAGTACTTTCATGGCGCTTCGGAGCCAGCAGCAAATGACCATTATTGTAGGGATACTTATTCAGCATCACGACCGTGTGACGGGTATGCGTCAGGACCAATCCTGCTTTCAGATCGTTGGCGCGGAACTTGGTGCAGAAGATGCAGCCCTGCTCCTTGGAGCCTTCGTCGATATACGCCATCCGCCAAGGAGCCCAAAGCTGCTTCACTCGTCCTCTCCTTCGTCGTCAGCGGGGTTATAAGGTTGACCGTCAACCCGCAAGCGCAGCTCTTTCCCCACTTTGAAAAATGGTACTCGTTTGGCGGCGACCGACACCAAGGCGCCGCTCTTGGGATTTCGCCCTTGCCTGGCGCGCCGGTGTTTCACGACAAAACTGCCAAAGCCGCGAATTTCGATCCGGTCCCCTTGGGCCAGAGCATCCACCATGGAATCGAAAATAGCATTGATAATGACTTCTGAATCCCGCCGCGAAAGATGAGGAAACCTTTTGTTGACCTCATCGATTAAATCCCTTTTTGTCATAGCATCTCCCTCACAACACAAGAAGTTATTTTCAATGTCGTTGCTTACCAACCTTAGAGCCGCCCATACTTACTGGAGGAGCGACGGCGACCATTCGTACCGCAACCAGGCGCGCTCGGTTCCTGGCAGGCGGCGGCCGAAGATTCCCATGAACATTCGTTCCCACCACCGCTCCTGTTCCGGACGCGAGTAATAAACCGCTGGCTCGGCTTCGATACCGACCCGTCTCGCCGCCAGCTCGATTGCGTCTTCCAGCGTGCCAAATTGATCGATCAACCCCAATTCCTTCGCTTGCGCTCCGGAGTAGACGCGGCCGTCGGCAAGCTTGCGAACTTGCGCTTCCTCCATGCCTCGACCTTTCGCCACCGCCGCGACAAATTGGCTGTGCACGTTGTCGACCAGCGACTGAAGAATCTGCTTTCCCTCCGGGGATAACGGTTGAAAGGGCGAGCCGATGTCTTTATTTGCGCCGCTCTTGACGTTGATCCCTTTGACGCCGATTTTCTTCATCAGGTCTTCCACGTTGCTCAGTTGCATAATCACGCCGATCGACCCCGTTAATGTTCCAGGATTGGCGACGATCTTGTCGCAAGCGGCGGCGATATAGTACCCCCCTGATGTCGCCATGCCACCCATCGAAGCGATAAACGGTTTCTGCTTTTTGGATCTCTGAATTTCCTCGAAGATCTCCTGAGTCGGCGCCACGGCGCCGCCGGGCGAATCGATCCGCACCACGATAGCTCTCACCCAGGGCATTTCCTTAAATCGTTTCAGTTCCGTCAACACGGTGCGCGAATCGTCGATGGCGCCCTCGATCTGCAGTACGCCGATACCGTCGCCGGCGAACATCGACAAGACTTTGGCATCGCCCCCGGTGATGTAAGCGTAAAAAAATGCTCCGGCGAAGACAATCAAAATAAACACAAACAGCAGGCCAAGGCCGCGCAAAATAGAATGTTTCCTAGCCATGTGAAGTTCCGCTGTTACTCGGGCTTACCCGCGTCCCTTACGCCCGCCCTGGGTGTCTTCATCGCGGTCTAAACGAAGCTCATCGCCAAGAAGAGATTCGAAAGAGAATCGGCTGCCCTCTTTTTCGCGTTTTAGATAGTTTTCCATCTCTTGGCGCTCTTCCGTGCGGCGCAACGCTTTGATGCTGAGACCGATTTTGTGATCGGCCAGATCGATGCTGAGAACTTCGGCCTCGACTTCGTCACCGACCTTGAATAGGTTCGACGGCTTGTCGACCCGTTCCGAGCTCAACTGAGAAACATGAATGAGTCCTTCGACGCCTTCGTCGATGCGGACAAACACGCCAAACTCCGGCACGCTGGTGACCTGGCCTTTGATCTTGGAGCCCACCGGGTGCCGGTCGGCAACTACTTTCCAGGGATCAGGAGCCAGCTGCTTGATACCAAGCGAAAACCGTTCGCTATCAACGTTGATGCCAAGCACCCTGGCTTCGATCATATCCCCTTTTTTGAATAATTCCGACGGGTGCTTGACCTTTTTGGTCCAATGCAGGTCGGAAATATGAACGAGCCCGTCGATACCTTCTTCGATACCGACAAAAATGCCGAAGTCCGTAATGTTTCGCACCGGTCCTTTGATCACGCTGCCGATCGGATATTTTTCTTTCGCCGCCTCCCAAGGATTGGCCATGACCTGTTTGAGGCCGAGGGAGATTCTGCGGTGACCGGGATCCACGTTCAGGACGACAACCTCGACCTGTTGGCCAACCTGGAGAATTTTTGACGGATGGGCAACCTTGCGGGTCCAAGACATCTCTGAAATATGGACCAGCCCCTCGATGCCGCTTTCCAACTCGACGAAAGCGCCGTAGTCCATCAAGCTAATGACCTTGCCATGCACCCGTGAACCGACGGGATATTTTGCCGCCACGGTGTGCCACGGGTCGGGGGTCAACTGTTTCATGCCCAGGGAAATGCGTTCCTTCTCGCTGTCGAATTTGAGCACGACGACCTTGATTTTTTCGCCCACTCGAACGATCTCCGAAGGATGATTGATTCGTCCCCAGGACATGTCGCTGATGTGGAGAATGCCGTCAATGCCGCCAAGATCGACGAACGCCCCATAGCCGGTAATGTTCTTAACTGTGCCCTCGAGAATCACGCCCTCCTCGAGAACTTTGAGCACCTCTTTCTTCTGCGTGTCACGTTCCTTTTCCAAAAGCGCCCGTCGCGAAACGACGACGTTGCCCCGCGCTCGGTTAAACTTGAGGATGGCAAAGCGGTCGGTGGTGCCGATAAAACGATCCAAGTTGCGGTTCGGGCGAATATCGACATGAGAGCCGGGGAGAAACGCCGGGACTCCGACATCGACCTTGAAGCCGCCTTTGACCTTACCGATGATATGCCCCTGGACGCCGCGGCCCTCGTTATAAGCTCTTTCAAGCTCTTCCCAAAGTTTCAGATTTTCTGCGCGTTGCCGGGACAGCACGATGCCGCCGCCTTCGCCTTCCGAGGAGTCGAAGAACACGTCGACATCGTCTCCTACCTTGACTTGTACGTTGCCTTCCCGATCATTGAACTCCTGGATGGGAATCTGCCCTTCGGACTTGTAGCCGACGTCGATCAGCACATGGGTCGACGTGATGCCGACGACCCTGCCTTTCACCACGCCGCCAGGTTTGACGGTGCGCAGGCTCTCCTCAAACATCGCTTCAAATTCACTGGGGCCGCCCGCGGGCGCGCCCTTAATCTGTTCGTCCTGTTCAGCCATGCAAACCAACTCCGATCTGTTTAATTTTCCCGTGCCTTGTTTCTAATTTCCGTCAAAACCTCGCCGGCGACCTCGTCGGCAGTGGCGTTCGAAGAATCGATCCTGAGCGCGTTATCCGCCATGCGCAGCGGCGCTAGGTCTCTCTCACTGTCGCGCTTGTCGCGTTCTTCCATCTCTCGAAGCGTCTCCCTCAAATCGGCCGGGCGGCCGGCCGCTCGAAGCTCCGCACAGCGCCGTCGCGCCCGCTCCTCTGCCGAGGCCTCGAGAAAAATCTTTACCTCGGCGTTGGGAAAAACCACCGTGCCGATATCCCGCCCTTCGGCCACGACGTTGCCGCGTTGTCCTATGCCGCGCTGCAAAGCGAGCAGCCGCGCGCGCACGATTTTCAGTGCCGAGACCTTCGACGCCATTTGGCTCACCTCCGGCGTGCGAATCTCGTGAGCGACGTTAATACCGTCCAGGAGCACCTCCAGCGTGTCGTTATCTTCTTGCAAGTCAATCTCGGTGGATTCGACCAATCGAGCCAATCGCGCATCATCCGCCAAATCGACTCCCTGACGCAAGACCTTCAAAGCTAGCGCCCGGTACATCGCGCCGGTATCCAAATAGATAAAGCCAAGCTCTCTCGCCAGCCGTTTCGCCAAGGTACTCTTACCGGCGCCGGACGGTCCGTCGATCGCAATAATCAACCAGCCTCCCCGATACCGCGCCGACTATCCCCTCTCTCATAAACTAATGCAAACAAAATTCTCCCAACAAATCAAAGAAACTCGGGAACGATATATCGACACAGCCGGCGTCGTCAATTTCCACCCCGCTCTCGCTACACAGCCCGGCAATCGCAAACGACATGGCGACGCGATGATCGGCACAGCTGCTAACCGCGCCCGATTTGAAGCGCTGCCCGCCTTGGATGGTCATGCCGTCGGGGCGTTCTTCAACGCCGATGCCAAGTCGGCGCAGCCCCTCCGTCATGGACGAGATGCGATCCGATTCCTTATAGCGCAATTCTTTGATGTCGGAGAACGTCGTCACGCCATCGGCAATCGCGGCCGCAACCGATAAGATCGGGTATTCATCAATCGTCCGGGCGACCAATTCCGGTCCAACGCTGACGCCGCTTAATCCGCCCCCGACAACGTGAATATCAGCGACCCGCTCACCAGCCTCGGCGCGTTCATCGAAGAGATCGATAGATGCCCCCATGCGGCGCAGTACTTGGATCACGCCATCGCGGGTCGGATTGCAACCGACGTTGCGGATCACCAGATCCGAGCCGGGAATCATCGCCGCCGCGACAAGAAAGAACGCCGCGGAAGAAATATCGCCGGGGATGCGCACCTCTTGGGCGGCCAGCGTTTGGCCTCCCTTTAGCGTGATATTCATACAATTCGACGCGATCGCCGCGCCGAAGCCGCGCAACATCACCTCGGTGTGGTCGCGCGATTTTTGCGGTTCCTCCAGGCTCGTCGCTCCCTCGGCTTGTAAGGCGGCCAGCAAAATGGCCGATTTCACCTGGGCGCTGGCGATCGGCATCCGATAATCAATGCCGTGTAGCCCGCCGCCGTCAATTTCCAAGGGCGCTAAACCGTCGCCGCCTTTACTGCCGATCTTGGCGCCCATGGCGCTCAACGGCGCGATGACCCGCTGCATCGGTCGCTGGCGCAGCGATCCATCACCATCGAGCTCGCTGTGAAATGGGCGCCCGGCCAAGAGCCCGGACAAGAGCCGCATCGTTGTGCCGGAGTTGCCGCAATCGATAGCAGCGCCCGGCCGATGAAGCCCATCCCAGCCGGTGCCATTAACGCAGAGCGCATCGCCGTCACGATAGATTTCGACGCCCATTTGGCGAAACCCTCGAACCGTGCGTGAGTTGTCGTCGCCGCCGGACAAATTAAATATCCGACTTCGCCCATTGGCGATGCTGCCGAGAATCACGGCGCGGTGGGCGATCGACTTGTCACCGGGGACGCTGATATCGCCACGCAGCGGTTTCTTTAGCGGCTCGATCCGTTTCATTTTTTGCACCGTCACGGAATCTGCCCGCGAATTTCATAGGCGCGGGCAAATTCTTCTTCCAACAAGGCACCTTTGCCGTCGCCGATCCAGCGATGCAGCCGTTCCAAATACTTGATGTAATCGCCCAGCGATCGACCCAGCGCCTGGCGATTCATCAGACAGATATCGCGCCAAAGCTCAGGGCGGCTCGAAGCGATTCGGGTAAAATCTTTGAAGCCCCCGGCACAGTACTTTTTCACATCCACGCCACGGAGTGGCGCGCGCTCGAGCGTGTTCACCAGCGCATACACCAAGACATGGGGCAAGTGACTGATGACACCGAGTAGCCGATCATGGATTTCCGGCTGCATGATTTCCACGTCGGCACCGACTTTGCGCCACAGAGCGGCGACTTTGTCGAGCGCCTGTCGATCGGTACGTTTGGTCGGCGTCAGAATGCAGCGATGCCGGAGGAAGAGATCGCGCTTTGCCGCTTGGACGCCCCATTGTTCGCTGCCGGCGATCGGATGCCCGGCAACGAAATGAACAGCCTTGGGCAACAACCGCTCCATGCCGCGCACGATCTCGCCTTTGACGCTGCCAACGTCACTGACAATGCAGCCCGGTTCGAGATGGCGCAGAAATTTTTTGGTCAGCGGAACGATCGTTTCCACCGGAGTTCCTATCATGAGAAAATCCACGTCCGGGGGAAACTGATCTTCATCCAGGAAGTAACCGTCGATGATCCCCTTTCGCTTGGCCAATCTGAGATTGGCCTCGCTGCGTCCATAGCCGACAATTTCCTTAGCCAGCTGGTGACGGCGCATGTCCAGTGCAAGCGAGCCACAGATCAGCCCGACTCCAGCCATCACCACCTTTTGAAACATCAGCGCCATTGATCATCCCGGAGTTTGGTCTTGCCGAAAACCGTCATTGCCTTTTGATCGTTTTCTCAAGGGCGTCGATGAATTTTTGATTCTCTGCCATCGTGCCGATGGTCACGCGCACATGCTCGGGAAACTGATAACCGGCCATCGGCCGAACGATGACGCCTCGGCTCAGCAGTTGTTTAAAAACCTCTTGCCCCTTCCCCACGCGCACCAAAATGAAATTGGCGTGGCTTGGCGCAAACTCCAACCCGAGTCTGGTAAACTCCCGTTGTAGATATTCGATGCCCACGCGATTCACTTCGAGGCTTCGCTGCACGTGGTCGATGTCATCCAGCGCCGCCAGTGCCGCCCACTGCGCCGCAGCGTTGACATTGAACGGCTGGCGCACCCGGTGCATCATATCGATGAGCTGTTTCGGACCGACACCATAGCCGATGCGCAGTCCCGCCAGTCCGTACAATTTTGAGAACGTCCGCAGAGTCAGAATCGCTCGATCCTCGGCGTGGTAATGCAGCGAGTCCGGATACCTCGGGTCTTGAACGTATTCGAAGTAAGCTTCGTCGACGATGAGCAGCAGGTCCCGCGATACTTTGCCAAGAAAGCGCTCCCATTCGTCGCGCCGAAAGATTGTTCCCGTTGGATTGTTGGGATTGGCCAAGAACACGACTCGGGTCGTAGGCGTGATGGCAGCGCCAATGGCTGCCAGATCGTGAGTGAAGTTACGCAGCGGCACTGCCTTTTTCTTGCCGCCAACGGCTTGTACGATGAGCGGATAAACCACGAACGCTTGCTCCGCCATCACCGCTTCGTCACCCGGGCGCATCAAGGTTCTCACGGCCAGTTCGATGATCTCATTGGAACCGTTGCCAAAGATCAGGTTTTCCGGCGCGACGCCAAGCTTCTGCGCCACCCCCTGCTTCAGGTAGAAGCAGGCGCCGTCGGGATACAGATGCAGCTGATCCAACTTCGCACGGATCGCCGCCACGGCTTTCGGTGACGGCCCCAAGGGATTTTCGTTGGAGGCCAGCTTGATCGAATTGGCGATGCTGTATTCGCGCTCCACCTCTTCGATGGGCTTGCCCGGCTCATACGGAATCAACGTACGAATATACTCTGGAACGTGTTCGACCGTTTTCATCTGCCGCTCGGATAGGAGCCCAAAATTTTTAGAAATAAGCTATTCTTCTCCAAAGTGGCCACCGCATTTCTTATTGCGCTCTGCTGCTGATGGCCGCGCAAATCGAGAAAGAACATATACTCCCAAGGTTTGTTCTTGATTGGCCGCGACTCGATTTTAGTCAAGTTAATTCGCCTTCGGGCAAAAGGTTGCAGCATGCGGTGCAACACACCCGCTTTGTCTTGCACAGAAAATACCAGCGAGGTCTTGTCGTCGCCGCTGACAGGCGTGTCGGTCTTGCCGATGACGACAAACCGGGTAATGTTCGTGCTCTGGTCCTCGATATTGGCCGCGACGACCTGCAGATTGTAAACCTCCTTGGCCATCGCACTGGAAATCGCCGCCAACGAACTATCCCCGGCCGCTTTCAACGCCGCATGCGCGGTGCTCGCTACCTCTTCTACCGGGACCGACGGAAAATGCCGCGCCAGCCAGCCACGGCATTGAGCCACGGCTTGGGGATGAGAGATGATGTGTTGCACGTCGTTTTCCTTGCCCGACCGCGAGAGAAGATTGTGATGAATATCGAGGAAAATCTCCGCGCAGATTTTTAGCTCGGATTCGACTAGCGAGTCGAGGGTGTTTGTCACCACTCCTTCCGTTGAGTTTTCGATCGGCACCACGCCGAATTCCGCTCTTCCCTGATTCACTTCCTGAAACACCTCGGCGATGCTCGCCGTCGCATGGAGATTCGCCGAGGAGCCGAATTTCTCCCGCGCGGCGAGATGGGTGTACGTCGCTTCCGCGCCAAAAAAGGCGACGTTCAGAGGGCCTTCAAGAGCACGGCAGCCCGAAATGATTTCCCGAAAAACGGCGCTAACGGCTTGTGCGGAAAGCGGCCCGCGATTCAAATCCGCGGCCCGGCGGAGAATTTCCTTCTCGCGGTGAGGCGCGTAAACCTCTTGATGGTTGAGACTCTTTGACCGGCCAATCCTCTGCGCCAGAGAAGCCCGATCGTTTAGCAGGTTAACGACTTTTGCATCAATTTGATCGATTTTTTGTCTTAGAACATCGACCGACTCATTACGGCTCAATGACTACCTCGCCTGGCGCGAACCAAGCAGCCTGTATCCTTAGCGCCACCCACGTAACCTATCTTAATGCTTGAAGAATAGCAAATATTGATACTCGCTGAGCTTGACTCGAGTCGGATTCTGCCATTAGCTGTTTAGCGACATGCGTGAAATCGTCCTGCGCGGTAGTGAAGCACCCAAGAAGCTCGAGAATTTTCTTAAAAATCATTTTCCAATCGGTTATGTCAGAAAGGTTTTTCGCAAGAACGGCGTACGGATAAACGGCCGAAGAGCCGAATCTGACGACGTAATCCGTGCCGGTGACCGGATTCAGCTATACATTCCGTTTGCGCCGGAGGCCCCAACAGCAAGGCGAGGTCAATTTCGCCCAAAGATCGACGTCGTTTTTGAAGACGATTCGCTGCTGGTGATCAATAAACCCGCGGGTCTTGCCGTCCACGAAGGAAAAACTGTGCGCAAACAAGAGTCACTCTTGGGAATCCTGGAAGGCCAATATCGTGATCGTGGCATAAAGCCTCAACTCGTCCACCGCCTCGACAGAGACACCTCGGGACTGCTGCTAGTCGCAAAGAATCAGCAAGCAGCAACTGAATTGGCAAGCTCTTTCGAAACCGGCAAGGTCGATAAGGAATATTTGTGCCTGGTTGTCGGCCGGCTGCAAACAAACGAAGGTGAAATCGATTTTCCGCTGCCAGGGCGAGATGGCAGGCCGGTCCGCGCCCTAACTCGCTTCCGAGTCGTCAAGCGATTTTCAGGAGTCACGCTCGTGCGCGTTGCTATCGAGACCGGCAGACTGCATCAGATCCGGTTACACTTCGCAAAACTAGGATATCCCGTAGTGACGGACGATCAGCACGGCGACTTCGGTTTTAACAAACGATTTAGAAAAGAGTTCGCCTTGAAGCGGCAATTTCTGCACGCAGAGAAGTTGAGACTCAATTACGCAGGCAAACAAAGAGAATGGACGGCGCCGCTGGCGAAAGACCTAGAGAAGGCCTTGCAAGCATTGTCTGCCCAGAACTCTTAGCCGCGTTATTTATGCCGAGAATTGTAGGATGCGGTAACCGCAGGAAACCGTATGGTCTTTTCGCAACCTCAACCCAAATCTGGAACAATGCGGTTCCTTTCACTCACCGCATCCCTACGGACTCCGGTTTCATTGAATCACGGCATCCGGCGGTGCGACGATTCTCGTAGGGGCGCGATTCATCGCGCGCCGGATTGTCGTAGTCGACGAATCGTTGACCTCGGAAACGGAGGGCGCAATGAATTACGCCCCTACACGGGATCATCCTATTTTGCGCGCTTTGCAAGGTCCCATTCCAAATCCTCGTTCGCGGATGACGGTGCTTACAACTTCCGCACCAACATGATGCCATCCCTTACCGGGAGGAGCACATTCTCTACCCGCTCGTCGTCGCGGATGCGCTTGTTAAGCGCATCGACGGCGCGGGTGGCGGCATCGGTGGGGTCGAGCACCCGGCCGCTGCGCAGCATGTTGTCCAGGACGATTAGGCCCTTGGATCGAACGAGCTCCATGCAGCGGTCGTAGTAGGCACTGTAATTTTCTTTGTCGGCGTCGATAAAACACAAGTCAAAAGGACCGGAGATGAGTTTCAGCGACTCCAGCGCCGGGCCGAGCTTGATTTCGATTTTTTGTCCATGCGGGCTTTCGGCGAAATAGCGTTTGGCGATCTCGGTCGTGTGGGGGTTGATATCGCAGGTGACAACCCGCCCATCCTTCGGTAACGCTTCTGCCCATGCCAAGGTGCTATAGCCAGTGAACATCCCAATCTCGAGAATTCGTCTCGCGCCGGTCATCGTGGCGAGCATCTTGAGGAATTGTCCCTCAAGAGGTCCCACCATCATCGCCGGGCTATGGGTCTTCGCATAGGTTTCCACCCAGACTTTGTCATGCAAGCCCGACAGCGGCTTGCTGTACCGTTCTGCATAGTCTTCGATGCCAATGGGTCTTAAGTCGAGCATGTCTGATTCCCCGTCCAATAATTTCGTAGCCCAACAAGGTTCTCGATGGCTGACAACTGCCAACTGACAACTGATCACCGTCCTATGGCCCGGTAAGCCTCATGCCGCCGTCGACGGGAAGAATCGCCGCGGTCACCATGGACGCCTCATCCGACGCCAAATACAACGCTGCGTAGGCAACATCCTCCGGCTCGCCGATCCGCCCAATAGGTACTCTGGTTGTATATCGAGCAAGCTTCTCGGGCGTCGACGTGTCCACCATAGGTGTGCGCGTCGGGCCCGGGCAAATGCAGTTCACACGGATCTTGTCCTTGGCATGATCCATCGCCATCGCTTCGGTGAGACGGACCATGCCGCCTTTCGAGGCTGCGTAGGCCGCGCGCCCCGACTGGCCAAGTATTCCCGAGCGCGCGGCGATATGGAGGATCACGCCGCCGCCGCTTTTTTTCATTTCGGGAATTGCCAAGCGTGAAACGATAAAAGCTCCTTTGAGGTTTGCGTCCAACGTCCGGTCCCAATCTTCTTCCGTGATCTCGGTGATGCTGCCGTTGGTGCGAACGCCGGCGCTGTTGACGACAATATCTAGGCTCCCGAATTGTTTCACGGTTTCGTCGATCAGCGCTTTCATCTGTGCCGAATTCCCGACATCGCCAGGTTGAAATAGCGTCTTGCCGCCTACTTTCTCAACCATGGCTACAGTCTCCCGCCCCTTTGATTCGGTCCTCGAAGTGCCCGCCACCGCGGCGCCTTCCTTCGCGAACATCACAGCAATTGCTTGTCCCAGGCCCGAGCCGAATCCGGTGATGAAGGCGACTTTGCCTTTGAGTTTCATAGGACCTTCCTTGGAGGTTTTCGCAGGTGCGCAAAGGTCTTTGCGGCCGCCGCCGCGAAAATGCTTTTAACTACGAAGTGCACGAAGGACACGAAGGATTTGAAAATCTATTATTCGACTTCGTGCTCTGCATGTCCTTCGTGGTACAATCCCCAATTGAACCAGATATACAATTGCTTCATGGTTGACTCAACTCTACCCCGTTGTTATTTTTCGTAAAGTATCTCAGGAAAAATATTTAGCCGATGTCAAAAGACGCTGACCATAGAGTTCCGGTGACCGTTCTAACCGGCTTTCTTGGCGCTGGAAAAACGACGCTGCTGAACCGAATTCTTACCGCCAACCATGGTCGCCGGGTCGCCGTCATTGTCAACGAATTTGGTGAAGTCGGCATCGATCACCATCTGCTGATCTCCTCCGACCAAGAAGTGGTTGAAATGAGCAACGGCTGCATTTGCTGCACGGTGCGCGGCGATCTGTTGCGCAGCTTATTTCAGCTCTTGGAGCACCGCGACAAGTTCGACACGCTCATGATCGAAACCACGGGGTTGGCCGATCCGGCGCCGGTGGTCCAGAGTTTTTTTATCGACGAGCGCATCAAAAGCCACTATCAATTGAACGGCGTCGTCACCGTCGTTGACGCCAAGCATATTCACCAACAGCTGAAGCAATCCCCCGAGGCGAAAGAACAGATTGCCTTCGCCGACATGGTGCTGCTGAACAAAATCGACCTAATCAATCCTGAAGACTTGCCTGACCTGGAATTCAAACTGCGCAATCTAAACGGCGCGGCGCGGGTTTGCCAAACGACGAATTCCGATGTCGACATCGGTAACGTATTGGATCTGTGCAGTCTCGACCTCGAAATCAAGGCGGAAAAGCACGATGACCATCACAGCCATACCGAGGATATCGATACCGTCGCCATTACCACGTGCGGCGATCTCGACGGACTAAAGGTGAGTCAGTGGTTTCGTCAACTGCTCGCCGAAGCCGGCGAAAAGATCATGCGCATGAAGGGCATTCTCAACCTGCGCAAAGATCCCGATCAATTCGTCTTCCAAGGCGTTCATCTTCTGTTCGAAGGGCGCCCCGGCCGAGCCTGGGCAGCGGACGAAGAACGGGTGAATCGGCTCGTGTTCATCGGCCGGGGGCTGAACAAGGAGAAAATTACCGAAGGTTTCATGAGTTGTATCACGACGGAGAACGGCAACGCTTCCTCTGAAGAAGTCGACCCGTTCGGCCGTAAACAGGACGTGTCCTCGTTTACGCTCGATCAGATTCGCTATTGGGTGCAGATGATCTTAACCTTCCCTCCCGACGCGCCGATCCTCGTCAAAGAGGTTCCCTGTGTTAAGGCCGGCTGCCCGCCGGTGGAGACGGCGATCCTGGTCTTTCTCAAGAATGAGCCGCCGCGGACTTTCAAGATCCTCGCGCGAATCAATGAAGTTAACTTCGACCACGTTTATAACCTGATCGAAAACCCGCTGCCCTGCTGCTGAATACGGTTCCGAGTTGTGGGTTTCGGTTGCGAGTTGAATGCGAACCTCGGATCAACAGGCGCTTCGCTCGAAAATTAAGACATCTCCCTTTGGAGACTGTGTCTTGATGTCATTCTGAGGCGTAGCCGAAGAATCTCGACTTTAGGCCGAAAATGTGAGATGTTTCGCTTCGCTCAACATGACAGCTGGTTGATTTTTGCGGATTGCGACACAACCTATTGGGAGCCGCGAGACTCTCAGCACGAACCGAGCTCATTTTTCTTTCTGAAGCTCCCTGGCAATGCGTTGGACTTCGTCCATCACCCGTAGCACGTTGCCGCCCCACAGCTTTTCGATCTGCTCTTTGGTGTAGCCGCGGCGGACGAGCTCCAGGGTCACATTGAACGTTTCGCTGGCGTCGTTCCAACCAGTGACCCCTCCGCCGCCTTCGAAGTCCGACGCGATGCCGACGTGATCGATGCCGATCAGTTTTACCGCGTAGTCGATGTGATCGATGAAATCTTTTACTGTCGCGCGTGGATCGCCGGGATATTTTTGATCGATTGCCGCAAGCTCTTTCTCATAACGGGTGCGCTCTTGGGAGGACAACTGCGCCAACGCTGCGCGCCCGATCGCAGGTTGTCCCGCTGCTGCCGGCTCGGGCAAATTGAATTCTTTCCTGAGAGCGGCAAGCGCCGCCGCGCGCTCGGGAGAATCAGGCTTTAGTGTTTTGACGAAGCTCGGATAGGCGACGACTTGGATCACGCCGCCATTTTTTTTCAAGGCGACAAGCTGCTCGTCGTCCATGTTCCGGCTCACGTTGCACAAGGCTCTAGTTGCCGAATGGGACGCGATGACCGGAGCTTTCGATAGTTCGAGGGACTGCATCATCGACGCCTTGGACGGGTGCGACACGTCAATCATGAGCCCAAGGCGGTTCATCTCGACAATGACCCGCCGCCCGAGCGGCGAGAGTCCGTTCCATTTCCACCCATCGCGCTCGCCGGTATGGGAATCAGAGAGCTGATTATTGCCGTTGTGCGCCAGGGACATATATCGGGCACCGCGGTCGTAAAACTCCTTCACTCGGTCGATATCCTCACCGATCGGATAGCCATTCTCGACGCCCATGAGGGCGACCTTTTTTCCGGTAGCATGTGTGCGCCTCACGTCGGCGGAGGTTAACGCCAGCCCGATTCGGTCGGGCGCAAATCGATCAACGAGTCTGTGGACGGCGTCGAATTTTTCGATCGCCGCTTTGTAGGCGCGCTCGTAACCTGCGGACTTGAACGCGTCCGGGTTCTGCGCTTCTCTCGTCTGGCTGACAAATATGCTGAAGAACACCACGTCGAGGCCGCCCTCGAACATCTTGGGGAGATTCAGCTGGGTATCGAGCCGCTGCGCGTAGTTCCGCTCGTCGGTGAAATTCGCCGGCGAGAAGTCCACATGCGTGTCGAGCGTGATGACCCGCTCGTGGATGTCTCTGGCCTTTTGCATTATTGCCTCTTCCGAAGACCAGGTCGTAGAAAGCGCGGACACGTCGCATCCGGCGACCCATGGGAGAGCCATGAAAGTACGAAAGATGAGGAAGCGACCATACATATCAATTCCTTCGTATGCCGTCTTGAGGGCGATGCCCGTGCGATCGAGGGCTAAAGCCTATCCTGAACAGAGTGAAGGATCTTTTCTGTGACGGACCCTTCGAAGCTCAGGATGCGCTGCGCGCGCACTTTCAACCCGGAATCTTGCAACGATATTCTAACCGACTACGAAAGAAACCTGGCCGCCGTTGACTCGATCTCTTTCGATTGCCCCTCGGGATGAAACCAGCGTATCTCGTCATCCCTCCGAAACCAGGTCAACTGCCGTTTGGCGAGATGGCGCGTTTCCTGTTTCATTTCTTCGATTGCGTCATTCATGCTTTCCGTACCGCGAAGAACCTGCCCCATTTGCCGGTACCCGACACTGCGAAGCGGCTTTAGATCCAAGTCAAATCCGCGCTCGACGAGGCCCCGTATCTCCTCTAATAAACCCTCTTCAATCATCCGCTCACAACGTAAGTTGATAAAATTATACAGCTCGGCGCGTTCGCGCAGCAGACCAATTTTGAAAATCGCAAATGGGTTTTCCTGAAACCCGTGCTCCTTCTGCCATTCGCTAAGGGGCCTACCGGTGAGCCGATACACCTCCAGGGCGCGAACAATCCGTTGGCGATCATTTGGGTGGATCGATGAGCCGACCGTCGGATCGATTCTTTCCAAGCGTTGATACAAACTGGCCACGCCGTTAGCTGTTATCTCTTGTTCAAGCGCCTGCCGAACTTCCGGGTCCTGCCCGGGTCCTTCAAATAGCCCGCGCGTCAACGCTTTGAGGTAGAGTCCCGTGCCGCCGCACACAATTACGTTTCGTCCCCTGGCATGAATTTGCCGAATGCTCTCCGTTGCCAGACGGCGGAAGAGAGCGGCGTTAAATTCCTCGTTCGGGGCGACGATGTCGACCAGATGATGTCGAATGCGCTCGCGATCGGCCTTCGATGGCTTGCCTGTGCCGATATCCATGAGTCGGTAAACTTGCTGCGAATCGGCATTGACGATTTCCCCGTTTAAGCTCTTCGCCAGATGCAAGGCGACTTCACTTTTTCCGACCGCCGTCGGGCCGAGAACAATAACGATCTTGGGTCTCATGAGCGGAACGCCGTAAAGCTAAATGCGGGTTTCACCACGAAGGTCGCGAAGAGCACGAAGTTCAAAGCTTCAAACCACCCGTTTGAACATTCTGTCGAGCTCGTCGCGGCTAATCTCGATCAGCACCGGACGGCCGTGCGGGCATTGGGTGGCAAATTCAATTTGATCCAATTGTCTGAGCAGGGCGTGGATTTCGTCGATTTCGAGCGACCGATTGGCACGAATGACACTGTGGCAAGCGATCGTTGCCAGGCGATCTTCGAGATGCTGGCGCAGCTTCGTCAAGGTATCGACTTCGGCCAGCTCGGCGACCATCTGGCGCACAATTTGACGATAATCGCCCTCCGGCAACAGCGCGGGCGCCGCTGTAATAGCGTAAGAACCGGGGCCAAAGGCTTCAAGAAGGAAACCGAAACTCTCCAGCACACCGAGTTTCTGCTCTAAGAGCAGCATTTCACCGCCGCTGAGCTCGACCGTCTGAGGGATCAAGAGGCTTTGCCCTTCCACCTTTCCATCGTCCATTTGGCGGCGCAATTTTTCGAAGGCGATTCGCTCATGGGCGGCATGTTGGTCAATGAGGACCAGCCCATGGGACGATGAGCATACCAGATAACAGCCAAGAACTTGCCCGATCACATGCAGCGATGAAAAAAATCCTTTCCCCGTAGGTTCCACCCGCGGCGGCAGCACAAAGGGCTCTTCCCGCCGCGGCGACAAGCCAGATTGAGAAAAGGACGAGCCTGCATACGGCAAAGACGACTCATGAACGCCGCTGAACGGCGACATCGGCATCGGGCTCATTCGCTGTGCTGGCTCTCTGGCCTCCTGTCTCAGCGCCTGGCGTATCGCGCGAGAAACCGCCTCATGAACATCGGACTGGCGCCGAAATCGCACCTCGTATTTGGCCGGGTGAACGTTCACATCCACCTCGGCGAACGGAATATCGACAAATAAAATGACCGCCGGGTACTGCCCTTTCATCAGCAAGGTTTCGTACCCATGCAGGACCGCATGAGTGAGCACCTTGTCACGCACGTACCGGTGATTGACGAAGGTGTAGAGGTAACGGGTGTTGGGAAAAGAGGTGGGCGCCGCACTTAAATAGCCGTGGACCGTGACTTCTCCCACGCCCCGCCGAAACGCTATCAACTCTTTGGCGATCTCAGCTCCCAGCACTTGGTCCAGGCGGTCCTTACCGTTGCTCACCGGCACGTAATCGGCGACCGTCCGACCGTCATGCTGCAATCGGAAGTGAACCTTCGGCCGCGCGAGCGCCATGCGGTTGACTACGTCGCAGATATGGCTCAGTTCTGTCGCAGGTGATTTCAAGAATTTTCGACGCGCTGGCGTATTAAAGAAAATGTCCCTGATTTCGACGGTTGTACCGATGGCTGCCGCTGCCGGCCGAATCTCATCCTTCTTTCCACCAGCAACACCGAGCCCATATCCGGTTGTGGCACCCCGTGGACGAGAGCAAATATCCAACTTAGATACCGAACTGATGCTCGGCAACGCCTCGCCGCGAAATCCGAGGGTCGCAATGCGAAACAAGTCGTCATCCTGTTGGAGCTTGCTGGTTGCATGGCGCTCCACCGAGAGCGCCAGATCTTCCGACGCCATCCCCTCGCCGTTATCTGTGACCCGGATCACCGAAGTGCCGCTCTTTTCGATCCAAACAAAAATTTCCGTAGCTCCCGCGTCGATCGAGTTTTCGATCAGCTCTTTGACCACCGACGCAGGCCGCTCCACCACCTCGCCGGCCGCAATGCGGCTGGCCATCTCATCTGACAGGATTTGGATCTTCACTCCGCCGGTTGCTCCCGTCCGACAATAACGTAGCTTAATTCGCCGGGTCAAGGTAACTCACGCAATTGACATAGACGAATCGCGGCGGTTAACCTGAAGTCGACCTTTGTGTTAGAAACCGGCGTATGCGCGCCCAGGAGGTTAGTATGAAATTGAATTTTTGGATCTTGCTTTCCTGTTTAACGTTCGTCTACGCCGGCGAGGTCCAAGCCGCGCAGGGATCGGGCGCTGTGGAGACGAAGGTGAAAACGGTGATGATCGATCCCAATTCTCAATCCCCTGTTGTCGTCCTCGAGACGGTGCCCGACAAGAAGCTCCTGCCGATTTGGATCGATGTGCCGGAAGCCAGAGCCATTGCGATAGAGATCGAGCAGATCAAAACGCCACGGCCGCTAACCCACGATTTGATCCGCAACATACTCCAGGGAGTGGGAGCGACCTTGCAGCGCGTCACGATAACCGATCTGCGCAATAGCACGTACTTTGCGCTGCTCTCTTTGAGCCTCAAAGGCCAGGAATTGCAGATCGACAGCCGCCCGAGCGATGCCATCGCCGTCGCCCTGCGTATGAAAGCGCCGATCTTCGCGACCCATCAAGTGCTCGCCAAATCGAAGCCCGTACCGTCCCAGCCGACCCGCGGCGAGCAAACGCAAAAGAAGTTGGGCATCCAGGCGCAGGATCTAACCGCTGAATTAGCAAGTCTTCTCGACAGCCAACAACAGAAGGGTGTTTTGGTGACCGAGGTGACGATAGGTAGTAACGGCATGAAGGCCGGTCTTCAGCGCGGCGACATCATCATCAAAGCGAACGATCAGATGATTAGCTCCGCCAGCGAACTCGAGTCGTTGATCCAATCCGCCAAAGCGCCGACTCAAATTAAACTCGAAGTGATAAAAAAAGGCAAGCCGACCACGCTCGTGATCGACTTGCCCCTGTAGAATCGAATCAAACGGTTCGTGACGTGTTACGTCTTGCCGTTACCCCCGAAAAGCTCGGCGCCCCACTTCTTCGCCGTCGCATCCAATACTTCCTTGCTGGACTCCGCGACCGGCGGAAAGTCTTTCATCCACTCGTAAGGCCGCGTGGCGTCGATAATCGCGCGTGAGTTAAAGCCCTTCTTGGTCGGATGAATAATTGGATCGAGCGGGCCACTCCAGCACCGGCGCAGGATGTCGATATCTTCCGCGGGATCGCAGCGGCTCGCCATCGCCCAGAGCATGTCATCGGTGTTCGACGGATCGATGTCGTCATCGACGACGACTACGAAACGGCCGAGGTACGCACCGGCATGGCACTGCGAAGCAACAACCGCCGCCTGCTTGGCATGGCCGGGATAGCGCTGCTTAATCGACACGCACATGATCAATCGGCTGCCGCCGGAAACCGTGAGCCACACGCCTTTGACATCGGGCACGCCGGCTTTTTCCATCTCGTCCCAAATCAGCGCGGAACGGAGATAAGAACGATACCAGCCCAGTTCCGCGGGCGGCCTACCCGGAGGAGAGCCAAGAATGATAGGGTCATTGCGATGATAGACCCGCTTAACTTCGACCCACGGCTCCGCGCGCTCGGCACTGGCGTAATATCCGGTCCACTCGCCGAATGGCCCCTCGATCTTGGGATTATCGAAATGCACGTCGCCTTCAATAACGATTTCGGCATGGGCGGGTATCGGTAATCCGGAGTACTCGCCTTCGATCATCTCAAAAGGCTCGCCACGGATGCCGCCGATGAATTCGTATTCCGGAACTCCGTAGGGAACTTCGATGCTGCCGGCCAAAAAGATTAACGGATCATGGCCGAACGACATGGCGATTTTAAATGGCTGACCGCTGGCAGCGTACTTCTCCCGCTGAATGCGGCCATGTTTCCCGGGTGAAATATAGAAACCGACTTTATTCTTATCGTGGATCATGACGCGGTACGTGCCGTAATTGACCCAGCCTTCATCGGGATCACGCGTGATATCGACGCTGCCGGTGCCGATATAGCGGCCGCCGTCCTTGTCGTGCCAGAGCGGCGTCGGAAACTTGAACATGTCGATGTCGCCATCCTTTTGCACGTTCTCCATAAGCGGGGTTTTCTTGACGAACTTCGCGGGCATCGGTTTGATCTTTTTATAGTTTTCCTTCCAAATCCGCACGAAATCCATTTTGGTGTCGCCAGGAGGCAGTCCCAGAGTCAACGCCAACCGCTTGCGCGAAGCGAGAGAATTGGACAGCACGCGGTAGCCCTTGGGATAGCCTTTGATGTCCTCGAAAAGCACGGCCGGGCCGTCCTCTTTATGGTGCACAAGCTCGGTGATCGCACCGATTTCTAGATTCCAATCGCAGCCCTTGAGGGTTTTAAGCTCGCCCATTTCGTCCGCGATCTGAATCCAATCTCTCAGATCCTGATATTCCATGATTTCCTCCTAAGAATATGCAACGAAGCACGAAGACGTGAACTTACTTGCAGTGAACTTAACCGAATTCGTCCCCAGGGTCAAGCGAATGTCTTCCGCAGTCAATCCTAAATCACAATTGAAAACAATAAGTTATCATGCTACCGAGAGAACTGTGACAGACAAGCTAAAAACGCTCGATGAACTCATCACGGCCGCTGCTCGGGCCCGCAGCAACGGAAAAATTGTCGTCTTCACCAACGGCTGTTTTGACCTCCTTCACCGCGGCCACCTCCATATCCTGCGGGAGGCAAAGGCGGCCGGCGATCAGCTTATCGTTGCCGTCAACAGTGACCAATCGATCAAGGCCATCAAGGGCCCCGCGCGCCCGGTCTGCTCCGAACTGGATCGACTCGAGTTGATCGCGGCGCTGGAGATGGTAGACTACGTCATTCTTTTCGACGAACCTGACCCGTACAAGTTGATCGCAGCGATAAAACCAAACGTATTGGCGAAAGGCGGAGACTGGGACGCAGACGAGGTCGTCGGCGCGGACATCGTCGAACGGGATGGCGGCCGCGTACTTCTCGTTCCCTACCTGAACGGATATTCAACCAGCGAAATTATCGAAAGGATACGAAACTAAGATGGCGAGAGTTTGTTCGATCTGCGGCAAGGGCCGATCCATTGGCTACAATGTCAGTCATGCCAACAACAAAACCAAACGCGCCTGGCGGCCGAATCTGCAGCGGGTCAAAGGCAACTTTGACGGCCAAGTAAGACGCGCCTTAGTCTGCACGGATTGCATCCATTCGGGCCGCGTCCAGAAGGTCGCATAAGTTTCTTGGTTCCAGTCGTTCCAAAAGTTCCAGTCGCTTCAAACGTTTCGAACAGCTTGAACGTTTTGAACCCGTGTCTTCGCTCAGGCCGACCCGCAGGTTCAATTGCCAAATCCGGGCTTAGTGCAATTCTTCCTCTTTGGGCGTCGGCTCTAACTCTACCTTGCCGCCTGCCCGACCGCGGGCGCGAACGGCCTTATAGACACCTTTTACTTTCGAGATATTCTGCAACACTTGTCTAAGGTGTTCGGAATTCTTGATCATCACCTCGAACGTGTTGATCGCCCGTTGGCTGGAATAGGTTCTCACCTGGGCGCGAGCGATATTCGCCTCGGCGCTGGTGATCGCCGAGCTGATGGCGGCCAGCAAGCCGGGTTGATCGACGCAGGTCACCTCGATTTTCACCGGCCGCGGCGCCTGCCCATTCTCCTCCCAACTGACATCGATCTTGCGGTGCGGATCGCTTTCCAGCACGGTCGGACAGCCAACCGTATGGACAGTCACGCCGCGGCCACGAGTAATGAACCCGACGATATGTTCTCCCGGCAGTGGATGGCAACACAGGGCAAAGCGCACCAGTACGTCGTCGACTCCTTTCACGCGAATTCCCAAACCGCGCTTCTGCTTCGCGACCAGGCGAAACAGTGACTCCAGCGAGCTGCCGGCTTTTTTCTGTCCGGGATCCAGCTTATCGGCAGGAACGAGCTTGCTAAGAACATGCCGGGTGGTAATGCGACCATAGCCGATCGCCGCGAGCAACGCTTCCTCGTCCTTCATGCCCAGCTCTTGGGTGAGCCAGCTAATTTTTCCCTCATTGCGCAATGTGGCAAAATCCAGCCGATAGCGGTGCAGATCAACGTCGAGAATCTCTCGTCCGAGGACCACGCTTCGGTCCCGCTGCTGGGTCTTGAGCCAATTGCGAATTTTCGATTTCGCCCGGGGTGTTTTCACCCATTTGAGCCAGTCGCGGGTGGGCGTCTGCTGCTGGGTCGTGATGATCTCGACCGTATCGCCGCTGCGCAAAATGTATTTGAGCGACACCAGCTGGCCGTTGATCCGCGCACCCGAGCAGTGGTGCCCGATCTCGGAGTGAATCCGATAGGCAAAATCGATTACGGTCGAGCCTTTTGGAAAATTCAAAAGATCCCCCTTTGGCGTGAACACGTACATCGTGGTGGAGAACAAGTCTTCTTTTAGACTATGCAAGAACTCCTGGGGATCTTGAAGGTTTTCCTGCCATTCGAGCAATTGGCGGAGCCAGGAAAATCGCTGAATGTCGCTGACTTGAAAATCTTCTCCTTCCTTATAGCGCCAATGGGCCGCAATTCCTTCTTCGGCCACTCGGTGCATTTCATGAGTCCGAATCTGAATTTCGATGCGCTCACCATACGGACCAATAACGCTGGTATGAAGCGATTGATACATATTGGTTTTGGGTATCGCGATATAGTCCTTGAACCGCCCCGGTACCGGGCGCCATTGCGAATGAACCACGCCAAGTGCTTCGTAACACTCGCGCTGGGTATCGACTAAAATGCGAAACGCCACTAAATCATAGATCTGGTCATAAAGCAGGTTTTGACTCTCCATCTTCTGATAGATGCTGTAAAAGTGCTTCGGCCTGCCGCTGACTTCGGCTTCGATACCCTCGGCTTCGAGCTTCTTGGTGATGATTGAATTCACCTCTTCGATGTACTTTTCCCGATCGCTTTTCTTCTTGGCGACGTTGCGTTTGAGTTGATAGTAAATTTCCGGATGAAGATATTTAAGCGCCAAATCTTCCAGCTCGCTCTTGATCCAGGCGATGCCGAGTCGGTGCGACAGCGGCGCATAGATATCCAAGGTTTCCTGTGCGGTAAGCACCTGCTTTTCCGCCGGCATATGATCCAGGGTGCGCATATTGTGGACGCGATCGGCGAGCTTGATGAGAATAACGCGAACGTCTTTTCCCATGGCCAGCAACATCTTGCGAAAGTTCTCCGCTTGCTTTTCCTCCCGGCTGCTAAAATTGGCGCGGCCTAACTTGGTCACTCCGTCGACCAGGACCGCGATCTCGCGGCCAAAAAGATCCCGCAGCTCATCCAAGGACGTCAACGTGTCTTCAACTGTATCGTGCAAGAGGCCCGCGACCACGCTCGGCACATCGAGCTTCAAATCCGCAATAATGCCGGCCACCGCCATAGGGTGTATCAGGTAGGGCTCGCCGGAGAGGCGTTTTTGGCCTTGGTGCACTTTGGCCGAGAAATCGTAAGCCCGGCGGATCAGCTCACTATCCGCGGCGGGAAAATACGACTGAACCTTCTCGACCAGATCGGTGATTTTGATATCTTTACTCATGTTTCTTTTTGCGCCCGCCGCGCAGGGCATCGAGCCGCCACTGGCTGACCCGAGAGGTTTTCGCCCGCTCGGCTTCGACGATTGATCTCAGAGCTCGGATAGCCTCGGTCACCTCTCGATTAACCACGAAGTAATCATAATGCATTATTTCGCCGATTTCACCCCGGGCATTAACCAGGCGACGGCGAATCGTCTCTTTGCCATCGGTCCCTCGCGCCGCCAATCTTCTCTGCAGTTCTTTGAGCGATGGCGGCAAAAGAAATATGGAAACAGCTTGGGGGTAGGTTTTTTTTATTTGCCGGGCGCCCTGAACATCGATGTCAAGAAGAACGTCGCGTCCCGCCCGGATGTTTCGGTCCAACGGCTTTCGCGGCGTGCCATAAAAATAATCATGCACTTTGGCCCATTCGGCGAATTGCCGGCGCGATCTTAGCGTTTTGAACTCACGCTCGCTGAGAAAGCGATACTCCCGGCCATTCAACTCTCCTGGTCGCCGCGCCCGGGTGGTGCAAGAAACCGATAGCTTGATCTCCGGGTACTTTCCCTTCAGCCCGTTGTAGAGCGTCGTTTTGCCGGCGCCGGACGGCGCGGATAGGATGAAAATGATACCCTGCCGCTTGGCAAGGGCAGTGGACCGATGATTCATTCGATGTTCTGGGTTTGTTCGCGGATCTTTTCCACCCGCTCTTTTCCCTGGAGCACGAGCTGCACGATGGGCAAATGCGGAACTTTCGAGCTGATGGTATTGAGCTCTCGGTTAACTTCCTGCAGCATGAAGTCGATCTTCTTGCCCACCGGCTCGCGCTCGCGGATCACCTTACCCAACGAGGCCACGTGAGTCTTGAGCCGGACGACTTCTTCGTTAACATCCCCCTTGAACAACAGGTTGGCCCCGTCGACGACTCCTCTATCTGCGCGTGAGCTATTCTCTTCTTCCGTCACGGATTTTTGAAACCGCAAAGCGATCTCGGCCGCTCCCTTTTCCAAGGCGCCGGCGATCCGCTTCAGGTGCTCGACCTGAGACTCCATGTCGGCTTTGAGATGACCCCCTTCTCGTTCGCGCGATCGTTCCAGTTTCTTGAGCGCGCCGCCAAGCGCCTTCAATACCGCACGCCGCTCTTCGGCGCCGTTGACCTCGAGCTCCCGTACATGAAACAGATCCGGAATGGTCGACAGCAACGACAGCCCAATCTCTCCGGCTAAGCGGTACTTCTTTTTTAGTTGTGTCATGCCTGCGATGTATTGCCCGACTAAAGCTTCGTCGACGTCCAATTTTCGCGACTGCGCTCTTGCCGCGTATCGATTGATAAATAGATCGACCCTGCCGCGCGAGATCCTTTGGCGCAGGGTTTTGCGAATCTCTTCCTCGAAAGACAGATACTCTCTCGGAACCCTCAACTGTAGGTCCAAGTGGCGGTGGTTGAGGCTGCGTATTTGGATCGTCACTTTGGTGCCGCGAATGTTCTGTGATGCTTCACCGTACCCTGTCATGCTTTTCATCTTCCATCCTCTATGGCTCGTTTCAGTTTTTGGATGGGTACCGCCAGAGTCCCGACTTCGTCGCCGACGAATCCGGCGGCGATATTCGCCAGCACCGCGGCCTCCTCGTAACCGCCGCCGCTTGCAAGAGTCAGGGCGCACACCGCGACGACAGTATCGCCCGCTCCAGTGACTTCAAAAACCTCCCGCGGTTCAGTTCGAAAGTGCTTGACTGGACGGCGCGGCTGAAACAGGCTCATTCCGTCCGGACCGCGCGTGATCAGCACTGCGCTGGCGCGCCACTTGCGCACTAGTTTCGCTCCCGCGGCGCACAAAGAGTGATCATCGGCGATCGGAATCCCCGAAGCCTCGCCCGCTTCGGCTTTGTTCGGAGTGATCAACGTCGGAAAGCGGTATCGCTCGTAATTCTCTTTCTTGGGGTCAATGACGCAGACGACCCTGTGCTTGCCGACTATCTGTGGAATCGAATTGAGGAGCTCTTCGTGGACGGCACCCTTGCCATAATCGGAGATGACAATCGCGTCAAAACGCGCCGCCCACGTGATGACAAACTGCCGTAACTTCTTCAGAGCTCGGTCGCCGATCGGTTCCCGGCTCTCACGGTCGAGACGGACGATCTGTTGATGCCGCGGGCTGGCAACGATCCGGCTTTTTTGGATCGTTTGAAATGCTCCGTCGGTGAACACGCCTGCCGTCGACGCCCCCAATTTACGCAATGCCGCCACGATGCGTTTACCCGCGTCGTCTCTACCGACGATACCGCAGGCCGTAACGCGCCCTCCCAAGGTACTGACATTGTGAATCACGTTAGCCGCGCCGCCTAAACTTGAATTCTCGGATACGACACGGAGCACAGGCACCGGCGCCTCCGGAGAAAGCCGCTCCACTTCGCCCCAAATGAAGCGATCGAGCATAAGGTCACCGACCACCAGCAAGTGCGTGCTGCGAAATTTTTCAACGAGGGGCAAGAGTGAGTTCATGAAACCGAAAAGTGCCGAGCTTATTGAGCGGCATCGAGAAGTTCATAATAAAAGGATTCGTTATGCTGCGCCATCTGGACCAAAGTAAAGTGCTGCATCACGCGCTGCTGCCCCTGGGTTCCCATTTCACCAGCCAGCGAGGGCGCTTGGACCAACTTGGCGATCGCGTGGGCAAGCGCGGTTGGATCTTGAGGCGGAACCAATATGCCGGTGACACCGTCCACCACCGACTCCGCCAAACCTCCGACCTTCGTGGCAATGACGGCTTTGCCGGCGGCCATCGCCTCGAGCGCGGCCACACCCAATCCTTCGAACAATGACGGCATGACAAACAGGTCGATTTTGGCGAGAAACTCGGCAGTGTCGGCAACGAAACCGACGAATCGCACCTCATCTCCGAGTCCCAGGCGTCCTGTCAGTTGCTCCAGCTGGGCGCGACTAGGGCCTTCCCCCGCGATTTGATACCTCAAATTGACTCCCCGCGACTTCAACAACGCCGCTGATTCGAGCAAAAAACGATGGCCTTTTCGCTCCTCGAGCGCTGCCAGGCAACCTATCACCGTAGCGCCATTGCCGCCCAATGGTTTTTCGGGCTGACATTCATATCGTCGCGGATCGATGCCGCTGTGAATGAGGCGAATCTTTTCCGGCTCCACGCCGGCGCGTATCAACAGCTCTTTGACGGTTCGTGAAATCGCCACAACTCCATCCACGCGCCGATTATAGAGGTAATTGGTATACCAGTTCTTCGCTTCCGGATAATCCATTCTCCGAGTGACGATCCACCTGAGACGATTTCTAGAACGCGGCAACCATAGCGAAAGCGCATGGGCCCGTTTGGTATGAAGGTGCACAATATCGTAATTCCCGTTCCTAATGAGCCGACGCAGCGCCGGGACATATCTCAAATCAAGATCGTTACGCACCGTCAACGGCAGGGTCGTAACGTTGAGATCCTGGCAACGAGCAAATAACGGTCCGGTTGGATGGGTTAGAATATCGTTTTGATGTCCCTTGGCCGCGAGATACGTTAGAAGGCCGAATACTTGCGCCTCTCCGCCGCCCCAACCTCTCTCAGGATCGATGTGCAGAATCTTCAGGAGGCGGCTATGACCGCTTCCGCTCAATTTTTTTCCTCTCCTCCTCTAATTCCAGCTCCCAGAGCTTAGCATACTTGAGAAATACGTATACCGACGCGGTAAACGCAACATAAAAACCGGCAAAACCCTCCATGAACCCTCGATGCAAAACATAGGAGCGGAAAAAGCGCCCGGCGGGCCGAAATAGGGCGTCAGCGATCCGCCATCGGCGGCCTTCTTTTTTCAGCTCCTGCGAGGAGATCGAGGTGAAACGGTTGATGCGTCGTATATGATCTTCGATATTTCGATAGGAGTAATGATGCAGCGGATTGCGCAGCCGTCGCACCTTACCGTCGACCAAAATTTTCTCGTGTGGATCCGAGCCTCCCCAGCTCGCCCGGTTATGCCGAAAGACACGAACGTCGTAGTCGGGAAACCAGCCTCCCCGCCACCACCAGCGCCCGAGATAATGGACTAAGCGAGGCACCAAGTACCCCGCGTATTGTCCGTTGTCATGAGCTAACGCATGGAGTATTTCGTCTCTGAGCGCCGGCGTGACGCGTTCATCCGCATCCACCAGAAACACCCAGTCTTTGGTCGCCTGCGAATGGGCAAACGCTTTCTGATCGCGATAGCCGCTCCACTTTCGCTGGAGAACTCGGTTCGTATAATCTTGACAGATTTCGACGGTCCGATCGGTGCTGAAGGAATCCACGACAACGACCTCATCACACCATCTCAGGCTTTCGAGACAATCGCCGATGCGGTCTTC
>Ga0114129_10001655_pt1 | contig 30310 bp, 25 predicted proteins | sample RhiMetdeltSRZDD1_FD_80071 | JGI IMG/M metagenome (GOLD analysis project Ga0114129, IMG submission 80071) | Populus rhizosphere microbial communities from Tennessee, USA - Rhizosphere MetaG P. deltoides SRZDD1 (version 2) (version 2) | ecosystem: Host-associated > Plants > Roots > Rhizosphere >...
ACGGGCGCCGCATGGACACAGTACATGGCGGGCGATTACCAGCCGGCGATCGATACATGCAGGCTCGTGATGGAGATGCAACGTCTGTTCACGCCGGCGTGGCGCGTCCTGGGCGTGTCGTTGATCCAGATGGGACGGATCGCGGAAGGTGTGTCGGAGCTCGAAGCGGCCGCCGCGATAGCGCCGACCGATCCCGTGTTGCTCGCCTGGCTGGCGCACGCGAAGGCGACCTGCGGCGAATGCAGTGTGGCGAGGACGATTATCGCCGCGCTCGACGGGCTGCGGCAGGAACGCTTCGTTCCCGCCTATCATCTGTCGCTCGCGCATGTCGGGCTCGGCGAGGCCGACGAAGCATTCCGTCAGCTCGACCTCGCGTGCGAGGAGCGCGACCCCGCGCTCATCAACCTGAATCGGGATCCGCGGTTCGATCCAATTCGCGAGGACGCGAGATTCGCGGTTCTCTTGGATCGCGTCCGTCTATAGCAGGTATCAGGTATCAGGTATCAGGTTTCAGGGGTGGTCTAGGTTTTAGGCCAGTGGTCTAGGTTTTAGGCCCGCCCTGGCCTGATACTTTCCCTGCATGCGCGTTCTCGTCGTCGAAGACGAACAGAAGGTGGCCAACGCCCTCCGCGAAGGGCTCGAGGGCGAGCGGTACGACGTGGTGGTCGAGCGGACGGGCGAGGACGCCTTCTTCCGATTGACCACCGAAGCCTTCGATCTGATTCTGCTCGACCTCGGCCTCCCCGGACGCGACGGTCTGCAGATTCTGACTACACTGAGGAGCAAGGGCGTCAAGACGCCGGTGCTCGTGCTGACCGCGCGCGACACGTTGCAGGATCGCGTCGCCGGGCTCGACAGCGGCGCTGACGATTACCTCGTCAAACCGTTTGCGTTCGCCGAGCTGCTCGCCCGCATCCGGGCGCTGCTCCGCCGTGGCCGCGCATCCGAATCGCCTCGTCTCGAGGTGGGCGATCTCACAATGGATTTGATTACGCGCAAGGTCACTCGCGCCGCGCAACCGGTGGAGTTGACGGTCCGTGAATTCGAGCTCCTCGAATATCTGATGCGGTACGAAGGGCAGGTCGTGTCACGCGAGACGCTCGCTCGCGACGTGTGGAAGGAAACGGCTCGGACAACGCCGCTCGACAACGTCATCGATGTACACATCGCTCGCCTCCGCCGCAAAGTGGATCTCGATCGCTCCGTCAAATTGATCCACACCGTTCGTGGCGTCGGCTTCATGCTTCGCGAGGGAGAACCGTGACGGGCTGGTGGCGATCGCATAGCGTTCGTGTGCAATTGACGCTGTGGTACGTCGCCGCCATGACGCTGGTGCTCGCGGTGTATGCGGCGGCGATCCTCGCCTACGTCAGTCGAAGTGCATCCCAACTGTTGAATCAGCAACTGCGGAGCGATTTTCAGTGGGCCACCGTGATGGTCGAGCAGACACCGGAAGGCGGCATCACGTGGAACGGGGAAGAGGCCATCGAGGAGCATCCCTGGCTGCAGGTGTGGGGAGCGGACGGGAGGCTGCTGTTCCGCAACGGCGTCGCGCTCGGCCAGCCGGACGTCGGTCTCGATCTCCCCAATCTCCCGGACGATACGACCGTGAGCGTGCCGACCGGTGACGGCGTCCCGTTGCGAGTCCTGAGCCGCAGGGGAGAGATCGCCGGCAGCCCTGTTGTCATTCAGGTTGGACGTTCCGAACAGACGATGCGCGAGCAGATCCGAACGGTCGCGTTGATTCTGCTGCTCGGCCTTCCGGTCGCGGTCGCCACCGCTGGTATTGGCGGCTACATGCTCGCACGTCGGGCGCTCGCGCCAATTGAGCGGATGACCGAGCGCGCCGAAACCATCACGGCCGAGCGGCTGAGTGATCGGCTGCCGGTGAGCAATCCGGACAACGAAATGGGGCGGCTCGCGACGGTGTTCAACGCGACGCTGGCGCGGCTCGAACAGTCATTCGAGCAGATGCGTCGGTTCACGGCCGATGTCTCGCACGAACTCCGGACGCCGCTGACGGCGATCCGCAGCGTTGGCGAAGTTGGTCTTCGCGGTCGCCGCGACGAAGCAGGTTATCGCGCTATCATCGGAAGCATGCTCGAGGAGGTCGATCGACTTGCAGGTCTGGTCGATCGTCTGCTGACCCTGTCGCGCGCCGAAACCGGTGTCACGACGCGGTCCATTGAACCTGTTGCATTGAAGGAACTGGCCGAGAGCGTCATTGCCGATCTCGCCGTGCTCGCGGAGGAAAAGTCGCAGCAGGTGGTCATCGAGGCGCATGGATCACCGCGTGGTCTCGGCGATCGCCTCATGGTTCGTCAGGCGCTCATCAACCTTGTCGATAACGCGATCAAATTCGCGCCCGCCGGCACCGCCATCGTCATTCGCGTCGTCGACTCTGCCGCCGATGCCACGGTTGACGTGATCGATCGTGGTCCCGGGATTCCCGCCGCCGCGCGTGAACACATCTTCGATCGCTTCTTCCGCGCCAGTTCCGCGCCGGCCGACGCTGCAGGCACAGGACTCGGCCTGTCGATCGCGAAGTCTGCGATCGAAACCAGCGGCGGCACGTTGACGCTCGAACAGAGCGACGAACACGGCAGCACGTTCCGGATCCGGTTACCGCGGGGATAGGAGAGGGCGTGAGTCGAGCGGCCCGGGTCCTGTCGCCGGGTCTCCCCACGCCGTGCTCGGCGCTCTTTCGCGCCGGAGGCGCTCATCGCGCCTGCGGCGCGGCGTGGGGATGCCCCTCCCGGCGCCACCCGCCGGAAAATACAGGTCGACTCACGCCGAACCGGAACTATGAACCGAACGTGAACGGCTTAATTGAGGTACGTCCTCGCGAGTGTGAACGCAGCGATCAGTAGCGCCACGAGGAACGCGGCCACACCCCACCACGCATACGCGGTCCAGAAGAAACCTCCGACCGACCCGGCGATGCTCGCTCCCATGTAATAGAAAAAAAGGTATAGCGCGGACGCCTGCGCCTTCCCGTCGCGTGCGCGAAGCCCTACCCAGCTGCTCGCCACCGAATGCGACGCGAAGAAGCCGATCGTGACCAGACCGATGCCGATGATCACTATCGGGAGCGGCCGCAGCAGCGTGGCGGCGACGCCAACCATCATCGTCGCGAGCCCAACGCGAAGCAGAAAAGGCCGGCTGAAGCGATGCGAAAGGAGGCCCATCAGCGACGAGCTGAAGAATCCGAACACGTAGAGACCGAAGACGGAGCCGACCGCGGCCTGGCTCAGAAGATACGGGGGCGCCAGCAAGCGAAACGAGCTGTAGTTGTAGACAGTAACGAGCGTGCCAAGCACGAGTCCCGCTTCGATGACCAGTGCCCTGATGACCGGATCGTGCAGGTGCGCTTTGTACGATCCGACGAGCGCCGCCATCGACAACGACCGTGGCTGGAATCGCGCCGAGGCCGGAAGGGTGACGGAAAAGATTCCGGCGGCGACAATACCGAGCCCGCCGATTGCGGCAAGCGTTGGACGCCAGGAAAACAGATCGGTTAACACGCCCGTCAGCAGCCGGCCGGTCATCCCGCCGAGAGCTCCGCTGCCGACGTACAACCCCATCGACACACCGACATCATCCGGGTGAATTTCTTCTCCGAGATATGCCATCGCGAGCGCGGGCAGCCCAGCGATCGCGATTCCCTCGATGGCACGGATCAGGAGAAACATCGGCCACTCCTGGATGACTGACGAGAGCAGCGTCAGCAGCGCCGCGGACAGCAGCGACAGACTCATCAGCGGCTTGCGTGACCAACTCTCCGCAACAGCGCCGATCGCCAGCATCGACACCGCGAGACATCCGGTCGTGAGCGACAGAGCGAGGCTGCTGGTGGCGGCGTTGATGTGAAACTCGCGCGTGAAGATCGGCAGCAACGGCTGTACGGCGTACATCAAGAGGAAGACAGAGAAGCCCGCCGAGAAGACCGCCAGATTGACTTTCCAGAAGGCTCGCGAGCCTCGCGTGACGTGCGTCACGTCAGCAGTGGGCGAATGGAGAGCAACGTCATCAAACGCGGCAGGTGCCTGATCAGATTATCAATCGTTCGCTCGTGCACAAAAGGCGTGCGGTTTGTCTGACGGGCACGCCGCATGGCGCAATTTGCAGATTGCAGATTGCGGATGTAAGCTTCGCCCCTCCTATCGCGCATCCGGAGGGATTCATGGCGCTGTCTGTCAGCATCACTGTCAACGGCCGTCGCTGCGATCGCGACATCGAGCCACGGCTTCTGCTGGTTCATTTTCTGCGCGACACCCTTGGCCTGACCGGCACGAAGATCGGCTGCGACACCAGTCAGTGCGGCGCCTGCACGGTGCTGCTCGATGGCGTTGCGGTGAAGTCGTGCACGTGCCTTGCGGCGCAAGCGGACGGTTCATCGATCACGACCATCGAAGGTCTCGCGCCGGACGGCAAGCTTGATCCCATCCAGGAAGCGTTCTGGGAAAAGCACGGCCTCCAATGCGGCTTCTGCACGCCGGGAATGATTTTCGCGACGCGCGCGTTGCTCGACGCCAACAGCAATCCGTCGGCAGAGCAGATTCGTCACGCGCTCGAAGGCAACCTGTGTCGCTGCACTGGTTATCAGAACATCGTGCGCTCGGTGCAGGCCGCGGCAGCGGCGGGAGGACGATGATGGCGACGACGGTTGCGGCGCCCGCACGCGTGTTCGGCTCCGGCATCAAGCGGCGGGAAGATCCGCGGCTGCTCACGGGCACGGCGAAGTACACGGCCGACATCACCCTGCCAGGACAGCTCTACGCGGCCATCCTCCGGAGTCCTCATGGGCACGCGCGTATCAGGAAAATTGATACGGCCTCCGCGAAGGCTTCGCCTGGGGTGGTCGGGGCGTTCACGGGTGCCGATACCGAAGGGGTACTCGGAACGATCCCGTGTGCGTGGCTCGTACCGAACTCCGACCTGAAGACCGCGCCTTACCCGCCGCTCGCGAAAGGGACCGTACGGTATGTCGGCGATGCCGTCGCGGTTGTCGTGGCGGAATCGCCGGAGCAGGCCGCTGACGCTGTCGATCTCATCGAAGTGGACTACGAGCCGCTGCCGGCGACGGTCGATCCGGAGCAGGCGGTCAAACCCGGCGCACCGCAGCTCCATCAGGAGGCGCCGAACAACATCGCGTTCCACTGGACGGTCGCGGGCGGCGACGTCGACGCCGCTTTCAGCAAGGCTGATGTGATCGTCCGCGACCGGATCATCCAGCAGCGGTTGATTCCCAACGCGATGGAACCTCGCGGGGCACTGGCGCACTACGTTCCCGCCACGGGAGAGTTGACCCTCTGGAATACCACCCAGAATCCGCACATCGTTCGCTTCATCATGTCGCTCGTCTGCGGCATTCCCGAAGATCGGCTTCGCGTGATTGCCCCGGAAGTCGGCGGGGGTTTCGGCAGCAAGATTCCTCAGATCCAGGGTGACTTCATCACCGTGTTCTGCTCGATGAAGCTGGGCCGGCCCGTCAAGTGGATCGAAAGCCGATCGGAAAACTATCAATCAACCACGCACGGACGCGATCACGTACAAGACGTGGAGATGGCGGCCACCAAAGACGGGCGCATCCTCGGCCTGCGATGCACCGTTTGGGCCGGGATGGGCGGTTACCTCTCGACGGCGGCACCAGGCATTCCGACGATTCTTCACGGCCTGATGCTGTCGGGCCCGTATCAGATTGGCGCCGTGAAGGAAGACGTGTACGGCGTGTATACCAACACCACGCCTGTCGAGGCGTACCGCGGCGCGGGACGCCCGGAGGCGACGTTCATGCTGGAACGCGTCATCGATCGGCTCGCCGACGAGCTGAAGATGGATCCAGCGGACCTGCGAAAGAAGAATCTGATTCCACCCTTCGAGAACGGTCACGACGTCGTCACGGGTCTGAAGTACGACAGCGGAAATTATCCGCGTGCGCTGGACAAGGCGCTGGCGCATGTCGATTACGCCGGTCTGCGGAAAGAGCAGGCGGAGCTTCGGAAGAAGGGCCGCCACATCGGTATTGGCGTCGGCTTGTACGTCGAGATCTGCGGGCTCGGGCCATCGCAGGTCGCGGGCGCTGTCGGCTTTCAGGGCGGGCTCTGGGAGAGCGCCATCGTCCGCTTCCATCCAAGCGGAAAGGCGCATGTGTTCATCGGTTCGTCACCGCACGGTCAGGGTGAGGAAACGACGTTCGCACAGATCGTCGCCGACGAGCTCGGCGTCAGCGTTGGCGACGTAAAGATCGTCCACGGCGATACGGAGAACACGCCAATGGGGTGGGGCACCTATGGCAGCCGCACCGCGGCGGTCAGCGGTGCCGCGCTCGCCGTCGCCACCCGCAAGATTAAGGAGAAAGCCAAACTCCTGACGAGCCATCTGCTCGAAGCGGCCGTTGAAGATATCGAGTACGCCAACGGCAAGTTCTTCGTTCGCGGTTTCCCCGAGAAACACAAAACGATTCAGGACATCGCGCTGATGGCCAACGTCGCATGGAACATGCCGCAGGGGATGGAGCCGGGACTCGAGGCCACCACCTTCTACGATCCGCCGAACTTCGTGTTTCCATTTGGCGCGCATGTCGCGGTTGTCGAAGTCGATACCGAAACGGGGCATATCCAACTGAAGCGTTACGTCGCCATTGACGACTGCGGCCATCAGATCAATCCGATGATTGTCGAAGGGCAGGTGCACGGCGGGATCGTGCAAGGGATCGGGCAGGCGCTCTGGGAACACGCCGTCTACGCGGACAATGGCCAGCTGCTCACCGGGTCGATGAACGATTACGCGCTTCCGCGCGCTGATGCGCTGCCGGACATCGAGGTGCTGTCGACCGTCACGCCATCACCGCATCATCCGCTCGGCGTGAAAGGGATCGGCGAGGCAGGAACGATCGTGTCCACCTGCACCGTCTACAACGCCGTCATCGATGCGCTCCATCCGTTCGGCGTGAAGTCGGTTCAGATGCCGCTGTCGCCCGAGCGCGTCTTCAATGCCATCGCGACGGCGAAGGGAGCCTAGTCATGTATTCCGCGAACTTCGACTACCACCGCGCCCGTTCGCTGGCCGACGTGCATCAGCTCCTGGCTGCCAACCCCGGGGCGAAGCTCCTGGCCGGCGGTCACAGCCTGATTCCGCTGATGAAGCTGCGCCTCGCCGCACCGCCGGCCGTGGTGGACATCGGCCGCATTCCGGAATTGCGCGGCATCTCGCGCAGCGGCGACACGATCCGGATCGGCGCGCTGACGACACACGCTGAGATCGCCGCGTCCGCGGATGTACAGAAGGGGGCGCCAGCGCTCTCCGAGGCTGCGGGGCTGGTCGGCGATCCGGCGGTGAGAAGTCGCGGGACGATCGGGGGCAACGTCGCGCACGCCGATCCCGCTTCGGATTTGCCAACGGTCCTGGTTGCGCTCGATGCCCGCCTCGTCGTCGTTGGTCCATCGGGCGAACGGACAATTCCGGCCGACGGATTCTTCACGGGCATCATGACCACCACGCTTGCCGACGACGAGGTACTGACCGCGGTTGTGGTGCCGGTCGCCGCGCGCGGACAGGGATCGGCATACGTGAAGTTTTCCAATCCGGCCTCACGCTACGCCGTTGTGGGCGTCGCGGCATCGCTCACGGTCGCGAACAACCAGTGCTCGGCGGCGCGCATCGCGGTGGGCGGACTCGTGCCGCATGCCCGCCGCACAGCGACCGTAGAGAAGGCGCTGACCGGCAAGGAACTGAATGCCGCGGCTATTGCCGCCGCAGCCGGGCAGGTTGGATCGGACCTCGGCGCCGAGGTGACCGGCGACATCTTCGCATCGGCTTCGTATCGCAAGGCCGTCGCGCCCGTCTACGTCAAGCGCGCGATCGCCGCAGCCACCGCGCGCGCCGGTCTCGCGTGAGCCGCGCGCCGCTGGCGATTCCGCCGTCGGTCGACGCGCTGCAGGAGGCCCTTGGCCGCCAGCAGTACATCGCGGAGCGGGCGCTCGCCGTCTCCATCTATCTCGCGCTCCGGCTGAAACGGCCGCTGTTCCTGGAGGGCGAGGCCGGCGTCGGCAAGACCGAAGTGGCAAAGGTGCTTGCCGCCGCGCTCGATACCTCGCTGATCCGGCTCCAGTGCTACGAAGGGCTCGACGTCAGCCAGGCCGTGTACGAGTGGAACTACCCGCGGCAGCTGCTCGAAATCCGGATGATCGAAACGGCACGCGATCTCGATCGCGCCGCGGCCACGCACGAGCTTTTCACCGAGACATTTCTCATCAAACGCCCGCTGCTGCGCGCCATCGAACAAACGCGGCAGCGTGCGCCCGTCCTGCTGATCGACGAAATCGACCGCGCCGATGAGGAATTCGAGGGCTACCTGCTGGAATTCCTGTCAGATTTTCAGGTGACCATCCCCGAGCTCGGCACGATCCGCGCCGCCGAGCCGCCGATCGTGGTGATCACATCGAATCGCACACGCGAGGTGCATGACGCGTTGAAGCGCCGCTGCGTCTACAGCTGGATTCCCTATCCGGACTTTGAGAAGGAATATCGAATCGTCACCGCGAAAGTGCCTGACGCGTCGGAGCGGCTCGCGCGACAGGTCACGGCCTTCGTGCAGGATCTGCGCACGGCGGATCTCTATAAAGCCGCCGGCATTTCCGAAACACTCGACTGGGCGTCGGCGCTGGTGGCCCTCAACCGCGACGTGCTCGATCGCCATGTCATCGACGAGACGCTCGGTATTCTGCTGAAGAACCAGGAAGACATCGACGCCGTGCGCGGCGAACGCGTCGGTGCGATTCTCGCGCGGGTGCTCGCTTAGGGTTCATAGGGTTCAATGGGTTCAAGAGGTTCAAAGGGTTCTGGTTCATTTGGTTCCTTCAAACGCGAACCTCATGAACCCTATGAACCCCATGAACCTTATGAACCTCATGAACCCAAACTGATTCCAAATCTCCTCCTGTTCGGCCGCATGCTGCGCGCCGCCGGCGTTCATGTGCACCGTGAGCGGATGGTCGACGCCATCCAGGCGACCGAGTGGATTGGACTTCGGAGCCGTGCGGACCTGCGTGCCACACTGTCCGCGCTGCTGGTTCACCGGCATGAAGACCTGCCGCTCTTCAACGACGCGTTCGATCTGTTTTTCCGCGCGCACGGGTCGTCTGCGCTCGACCTGCCGCTGTTTTCGCTCGGCGAACGCGCGCGCGTCGTCATGCGGCGCGACGCCGGCTCGCCGCAGCGGCTCGATCTCGAATCGGAATCGCCGGAGTCGGAGGCGGCGTCCGCCGCGTTCGCCATCGGCGCCTACAGCACCGTCGAGGTGTCGCGCACGAAGGACTTCGCGGATTTCACCGCCGCGGAGCTCGAAGCGGCGCGACGCCTCATGCTGCGCATGCGCTGGCAGCCTGGCATCCGGCGGACGCGGCGCTGGCAGCGCGCGTCCCGTGGCGATATCGACATGCCGCGCCTGCTTCGTACGAATCTGATGCGTGGAGGCGAGTTGATCGAGCTGCCGCGACGCATTCGTCGGGAAGCGCCCCGGCCGATCGTGATGCTGGCCGATGTGAGTGGATCAATGGATCGCTACAGCCGGATGCTGCTGGCGTTCGCCAGCGGCCTGACCCGCAGCGCGCGTCAGGTCTAAAGCTTCGTGTTCGCGACTCGCCTGACTCGAGTCTCACGCCTCGTCTCCGCGGCGACCGGTTACCATGTCGTTTCTCGCATGGTCCGCGACCTTCAGGACTGGGGTGGCGGCACACGTATCGGTGAGGCGCTGCGCACGTTCAACACGACGTGGGCACGCCGTGTCATGCGCCATGGTCCGGTCATCCTGATTGTGTCCGATGGGTGGGACCGCGGAGATCCGCAGCTCCTCGCCCGGGAGCTCGCGCGGCTTCGACGCCGCTGCTCGCGGCTGATCTGGCTGAATCCGCTGCTTGGTTCGGCAGGATATGAGCCGTTGACGCGCGGGATGCAGGCGGCGCTCGAGCACATCGACGATTTCATGCCGGCTCATAATCTCCGGAGTCTCGAAGATCTGGCCGCGCATCTGCGGCATATCGATCACGGTCATCATGGAGATCAGCGACACACATAACTTTGCCGCCCCACCCGAAGAGGTCTGGGCCGTGTTGATGGATCCCAACGCGATCAAGGCGTGTCTTCGAGGCTGTCGGGAGCTTCGGCCGATCGGCGACGACCGCTATCACGCGGACATCACTATTGGCGTTGGCGCGGTTTCGGGGATCTTCAGCGCGCTCGTGGAGCTCTCCGACCAATCGCCCCCCGACTCCTATCGCATCAGCGTGCGCGCGACCGGCAAACCGGGCTTCGCGCATGGAACCGCGAATGTGCTCCTCAAGCGCGTGGACTCGGGTACAGAAGTCGAAGTGAAGGCGTCGGCCGAAGTCGGCGGCCTGATTGCGCGCGTTGGCCAGCGGCTCATCGAAGGCGTCGCGCGGATGACGATTGCCGGGTTTTTCAGTTGCCTGGCCGCACGACTTCGATCGACCACGTAACACACCCACTCGATTTGCTATCCGCCTGCAGTTGCCGCCGTAGAGGCCGACGTAGAGGCGGACCTTCAGGTCCGCCTGCAGGGCAACAGCGGCATGCGCTCCGCGTCCGGTATCCGCGTGCCGAACGCGCTGCGCGGGCCGCATGACGGTTTACACTAGCTGTTCGATCGCTCGACCAAGCTGAGGAGTCTCCAAAATGGCTTTCGCGTTCACCGTCAACGGAAAGTCCGCGACCGTCGATGTCCCCGCGGACATGCCGTTGCTCTGGGTTATCCGTGATGTTCTCAACCTGAAGGGAACCAAGTTCGGCTGCGGCGCCGGGCTGTGCGGCGCGTGCACCGTGCATCTCGACGGCCGCGCCATCCGCTCCTGCCAGACGCCCGTTTCAACCGTCGCCAGCAAGCAGGTGACGACGCTCGAGGGGCTGTCGGCGGACGGTACGCATCCGCTGCAGATCGCATGGCAGGAAGTCGACGTTCCGCAGTGCGGATACTGCCAGGCCGGTCAAATCATGTCCGCGGCCGCGCTGCTTGCGCGGACGCCGAAGCCGACCGATGCGGACATCGATACGGCGATGAACGGCAATCTCTGTCGATGCGCGACGTATTTGCGCATCCGAGAAGCCATCCACAAGGCCGCAGCGATGTCGCCCGTGCGTCCGCGTCCGACTGAAACCGCCCGCGCGCAGGCCGCGCGAGAGCAGTAAGGAGGCGTCATGGATACGATGGTCATGAACCGCCGCGCCTTCCTGCGCGTCACCGCGATCACCGGCGGAGGACTCCTCGCAGCGGTCTATCTCGAGCCCGTCTCGGATGTGTTCGCACAGGGCGCTCCCGCGTCGACGAACTTCGTGCCGAACGCGTTCATCAAGATCGGTCCCGACGGGTTCGTCACGATCATGTCGAAAAATCCCGAGATCGGGCAGGGCATCAAGACGTCGCTGCCGATGCTGATTGCCGAGGAGCTGGACGTCGATTGGAAGAACGTCCGGATCGAACAGGCCGACCTCGACGAGACGAAGTACGGCCGTCAGAACGCCGGCGGCAGCACGGCCACGCCAACCAACTGGGATCCGTTGCGACAGGTCGGCGCCGCAGTGCGCGCGATGCTCGTCGCCGCCGCAGCGCAGACGTGGGGCGTCGCTGAAGCGCAGTGTTCAACGGGTGGCGGTCGCGTGACGCATGCGGCGAGCAACCGATCGGTGGCCTACGGTGAACTGGCGGCGAAAGCGGCGACGTTGCCGACGCCAGATCTGAAGACGGTCAAGCTGAAGAACGCGGCCGATTACAAGATCATCGGCAAGCCGACCGGTGGGGTCGACAACCCGAAGATCGTGACGGGTCAACGCGTGTTCGCGATCGATTTCACGCTGCCCGGAATGTTGTGGGCGGTGTACGAGAAGTGCCCGGTCTTCGGCGGCAAGGTGGCCAGCGCGAATCTCGACGTCGTCAAGGAAATGCCGGGCGTCCGCCATGCGTTTGTCGTCGACGGGACGAGCGACATCCTCGGTCTGATGCCGGGCGTGGCGATCGTGGCGGAGAGCTGGTGGCAAGCACGACAGGCGCGGCAGAAGCTGCAGGTCACCTGGAACGAAGGTCCTACCGCGCAGCAGAGCAGCGCGAAATTCGCGGCGCGTGCCGACGAACTGTCGAAGCAGCCGCCTGTGTTTACCCTCCGCTCCGATGGCGACGCGGAAGGCGCGCTGGGCAACGGCAGCGTGAAGGTGGTCGAAGGCGCCTACGCGTTTCCGTTTATCGCCCACGCGCCGCTCGAGCCGCAGAACTGCACCGCGCAGTTCAGGGATGGCAAGTTCGAGATCTGGGCGCCGACGCAGACGCCGGCGAATGGCCGCGCGCTCGTCGCCTCGACGCTCGGGGTGAAGGAAAGCGACGTCACGATCCACCTGCTGCGGACGGGCGGCGGCTTCGGGAGACGGCTCACCAACGACTACATGGTTGAAGCGGCCGCGATCGCCAAACAGATCGGCGGCCAGCCGGTGAAGCTGCTCTGGACGCGCGAGGACGACTTCCACCACGACCACTACCGGCCGGGCGGCTGGCACTACCTGAAAGCCGGACTCGATTCGTCAGGGAAGATCGTCGCCTGGCGCGGCCACTACGTGACTTATGGGGAAGGCGAGAAGTTCGCCCCGCAATGCAACGTCCCGCCCACCGAATTCCCAGCGCGGTTCGTGCCGAACTTCGCGATGCGGGCGTCGCTCATGCCGCTCGGCGTGCCCACCTGGGCGCTGCGCGCGCCCAGGAGCAACGCCTATTCCTGGGTGTTTCAGTCGTTCATCGACGAGCTCGCCCACGCCGCGGGGAAGGATCCGGTGCAGTTCCGGATCGACCTCCTCAACGCGCCGCAGCTCCCGCCTCCTGCGGAAGGGGCGGACGGCTTCGACCACACCCGTGCGCTCGGCGTGCTCAAGGCCGTCGCCGAGCGATCCGGCTGGGACAAGCGTGCCTCGCTGCCGAAGGGCCGTGGGCTCGGCGTCGCGTTCCAGTATGCGCACCGCGGCTACTTCGCCGAGGTGGCCGACGTAACCGTCGACGCGATGAACCGCGTCAAGGTCAACAAGGTCTGGGTCGCCGCTGATATCGGCAGCCAGATCGTGAACCCCAGCATGGCCACTAACCAGTCCCAGGGCGCCGTCATCGACGGGTTGAGCCAGTTGATGGCCTACGAGATCACGATCGAGGGCGGCAAGGTGGTCCAGGACAACTTCGACACCTATCAGCCGGTCCGGATCCGGCAGGCGCCGCCGGACATCGACGTGCACTTCGTGCTGACAAACAATCCGCCGACTGGCCTGGGCGAACCGGCGCTGCCGCCGGTGCTGCCGGCCGTCAGCAACGCGATTTTCGCCGCCACCGGCAAGCGGCTGCGGATGCTTCCGCTGTCGAAGAGCGGGTTCCGTCTCGCCTGACCCGTCCCGACCGACCTGTCCCCGAGCGAGCCGCGGCAAGTCGAGGGAGCGGCGGCGAGTCGAGGGACACATATTTGCGAGGACGACCGCGATCAGGAACATAAATGTTCCATGACGCGGTCGCCCGTTTCACCTGAGCGCATCCCGCAGTCGCTGATCCCCACACGAATGTTCGATCGCTGAGTTAACAAGACAAAAAAGTTGGCTCTCATGCCGTCGCGCCTCTAAGCGTCGGCCGTTTTCTGCGGAATTTTGCGCAGTCGCCGCCGCCGCTACTGGCATTTCGCTTGCTCAATTTGGCGCGGCACGCCCTACCACACATAATCCGGCGCCCGCGACTGGAGCACTCCTGCGGACCGCCAACAACAGGTGACGCATGAATCAGGCTGATACTGCGTGGATGCTCTGTTCGACGGCGCTCGTGCTGTTGATGACGCCGATGCTCGCGTTCTTCTATGGGGGGTTGGTGCGCTCCAAGAACGCGCTGAACACGATGATGATGAGTTTCATCGCGCTCGGATTCACCGGCATTATCTGGGCGCTCATCGCGTACTCGCTTGCGTTCACCGCCGGAAGCCCGTGGATTGGCGATCTGTCGAACCTCTTTCTGAGGGGCGTCGGCCTCGAGCCGCTCGGCACGATCCCGCACATGCTGCACATGTCGTATCAAGCGACGTTTGCCATCATCACCGCGGCGCTGATCTCCGGGTCGATCGTCGAGCGGATGCGGTTTTCCGCATACGTGACGTTCATTTCGCTGTGGGGGATATTCGTCTACGCGCCGATCGCGCACTGGGTCTGGGGCGGCGGGTGGCTGGCGATGATGGGCGCGCTCGACTTCGCCGGCGGCACGGTCGTCCATGTGAACGCCGCAATGGCCGCCGTGGCGTGCGCGATAGCGGTCGGCAACCGCCGGGAATACCCGTCATCGTCGCTGCTGCCGCACAGTGTGCCGTTTACCCTGCTGGGGGCGGGCGTCCTCTGGTTCGGGTGGTTCGGATTCAACTCCGGCAGCGCCCTGGCGTCGAACAATATCGCGGCGCTCGCCTTCACCGCGACGTTCCTTGCCCCCGCTGCCACGCTGGTCGTCTGGACGTTCCTTGATTACATGCGCTCCGGCAAACCCACCGCGGTCGGCGCTGCCACAGCGATTGTCGTGGGACTCGTCGCCATCACGCCGGCATCGGGCTACGTCGGCCCGATGGATGCGATCTGGCTCGGCGGCATCGCCGCGATCCCGAGCTATCTGGTCCTGCAGTGGCGCGCGAAGACGAATTTTGACGACTCGCTCGATGTCTTTGCGGCTCACGGCGTCGGCGGGACGGTCGGTGCGCTGTTGACCGGTATCTTCGCCCAGAAGGCGCTCAACGGCGTCCAGGACGGGCTGCTCTATGGAAACCCCGGCCAGTTGGGCATTCAGGCCGTCGCCGTCGCCGGAGCGGGGGTCTACAGCTTCGTGGTCAGCTTCATCCTCGCGAAACTGGTTGGTCTGGCGATCCCGTTGCGTACGACCGCTGCGGACGAGATCACAGGCCTCGACATCAGCCAGCACGGCGAGGATGCCTACATGCACGGTGAGTCGTCGAAGAGCGCGATGGCCTGAGCCAGGAAGGCCGCGTACCACGAAGGCCGCTGGCGCGGCAGGCACGAAGCACACGAAGGAAACTAAAATTTCTTCGTGCGCTTCGTGATAGCCGAAAGGCCTTCGTGGTAAGTCCCTCCTTCAACGGTCTTCGCGTCCTCAGCTTCGAGAGCCGCCGCCGCACCGAGATGGCGGCCCTTATCTCCAATTACGGCGGCCAGCCGATCTCGGCGCCCGCGCTGCGTGAAGTCCCGATTGAAAGCAACAGCGAGGCGGTCGCGTTCGCCGATGCGCTCACTCGGGGAGAAATCGATCTCGTCATCCTGCTTACGGGCGTCGGCACACGCGCCCTCATCGCGCTTGTAGAGAAAACGCGAGACCGTGCTGCGTTTGTCGGCGCACTCGGCCGCACCCGCATCGCCGCGCGTGGACCCAAGCCCGTGGCCGCGCTCCGTGAAGTCGATCTGACACCGTGGGTTGTTGCGCCTGAGCCGAATACCTGGCGCGAGCTGCTCGCGGCACTCGACGGCAGGGCATCCGAGTTCCGGTTGCAGGGCGCTCGTGTCGCGGTCCAGGAGTACGGCGCGTCGAATCCCCAACTCCTTGATGGGCTTGCCGAGCGGGGAGCTGCGGTAATCCGTGTGCCGGTGTACCGGTATGCGCTCCCGGACGACACCACGCCATTGCAGGACGCCGCGCGAGCTGTGGCAGACGGTCAAATTGACGTCGCCCTATTTACGACGTCGATGCAGGTCGTTCATCTCCTCGAAATCGCCGGGCAGCACAATCTCGAGCACGCGGTCCGCCAGGGTTTCCAATCGATGGCTGTCGCCTCGATTGGACCGACGACGTCAGAAGAACTGCGCGAGCACGGGATTACCATCGACATCGAGGCAAGCCACCCAAAGATGGGGTTCCTGGTCAGAGACGCGGCCGAGCGCGCCGCCGCGATCCTTCGCCTCAAACGTGGTGGCGCGGCGGTAGGATGAAGGCATGGCTGAAGCACTGCGTTCGAAGACGGATCTTGGCGAGCTGCTGAAAGACGCCGCACTTTTCAAGCAGGCTGCATACGTTGGCGGTCAATGGATAAGCAGCGGCCCAACGCTGGCCGTCCGCAATCCGGCGAACGGAGAAGTCGTCGGCAACATCCCCGACCTCGGCGCCGACGCGACGCATCGCGCGATTGCGGCCGCCGAAGCCGCATTGCCACAGTGGCGTGCGTTGCCCGCAGCCAAGCGCAGCAGTCTGCTCGAGGCATGGTACACAGCCATCAGCGACACCACCGACGACCTCGCGAAGATCCTCACGGTGGAGCAGGGAAAGCCGCTCGCAGAGGCGCGCGGCGAGATCAGCTACGGCGCCGGCTTCGTGAAGTGGTTCGCCGAGGAAGCCAAACGCGTGTATGGCGAAACGATTCCTTCGCCAACGGCCGACCGCCGCATCGTCGTGCTGAAGGAGCCGGTCGGCGTGTGTGCCGCGATCACACCATGGAATTTTCCAAACGCGATGGTCACGCGGAAGGTCGCACCCGCGCTCGCCGCAGGCTGCACGATCGTGCTGAAGCCGTCGGAGCTCACGCCGTTCTCAGCCCTTGCGCTCGCCGTGCTCGCCGAACGCGTCGGCTTTCCCGCCGGCGTCCTCAACATCGTTACGGGCCAGCCGGGTCCGATCGGTGAAGCGCTCACGTCGAGCGACATCGTACGCAAGCTGTCCTTCACCGGCTCCACTCGCGTGGGCCGCTACTTGATGGAGAAATCCGCCGGGACGCTCAAGCGACTGAGTCTGGAGCTTGGAGGCAACGCGCCGTTCATCATCTTTGACGATGCGGATATCGACAGGGCGATGAGGGGCGTGATGGCCAGCAAGTTCCGGAATGCGGGACAAACCTGCGTGTCGGCCAACCGCATCCTCGTGCGGGAATCGATCTACGACGAGTTTGCGACGAAGCTGACGAAGAAAGTGTCGGGGCTCGTCGTTGGCGAGGGTTTGCAGGAGAGGGCGACTGTCGGACCGCTGATTAACGATGCCGCGACGGAGAAAGTGCTCGGTCACATCGAGGATGCGCGTTCGCGTGGAGCGGTGGCGACGGTGGGCGGCGGCGCGCATGCGCTTGGTGGTCATTTCATTGCGCCGACAGTGCTCACGGGAATGCAGACGGAGATGCGCATCAGCAACGAAGAGACGTTTGGGCCGGTCGCGCCGCTGTTCCGGTTCGAGAGCGAGGACGAGGCGATCGAAATGGCGAACAGCACGCCGTATGGCCTCGCCGCGTATTTTTACACGGAGAACATCCGCCGCGCCTGGCGCGTGGCCGAGCGGCTCGAGTTCGGCATGGTGGGGTGCAACACCGGGAGCGTGTCGGTCGAGATGGCGCCCTTCGGCGGGATCAAACAGTCAGGGTTCGGCAGGGAAGGCTCGCATTACGGGATCGACGAGTTCCTGCAAGTCAAAGCGTTTCATCTGGGAGATATCACATAAACCACGAAGAACACGAAGATCAGGAAGAAGAAATTTTGATTCTTCGTGTTCTTCGTGACCTTCGTGGTTTCATTAGCCTTTATGCCTACATCAGAAGAACTCCTCGAGCTCGCGGAACAGTGCGCGAAGAAAATCGAGATCGACGACAAACAACGGCACATCCCCTCGTTCGCCGACGCGGAAGAACAGTGCGAGGACGAGTACGAGGAGCTGCTCGAGGCGATTCACGAAGACGAAGTGTTTGCGCCGGTTGATATCCAGCTCCAGGAGACCCTCGTCGAGAAGATCGCGGCGGCGCTGCCCGAAGACAAGCGCACGATGATCGTCGAGCTCGCCGACAACCACGCGCGGCATGTGTGGCTGCAGCAGGAGGGCGCGTATCACCTGGGACTCGCCGTCGGACGACGACTTCGGATGGGTGCAGCGAAAACCGGCCCGCGGCCGTCGTAGAGGCGGACCTTAAGGTCCGCCTCTACAGGTTCAAACCGCCTTCATTCCACCTAGAGAGAACTGGGCGATGTGCTCCGCGATCTCGTCGATCGTTCCGGGGACGTTGTCTTCTACATCGAGCAGCATCGCGATAGCCCTGGTCCACAACAGACTGTTGAACTGAGAGGTGACGCTCAGTGCGCAGCGCAGCACTTTGGGATCGTCTGGCGCGCAGTGAAGCAGTTCCGCAATGGCGTTGGACAGGTAGACCATCCGGGGCTTCAGCACTTCGTCCGCGACCATCGCGAGCGCCGGCGTCGGGTCCGACATTTCACGCAGCATCAGCTGATGAATCCAGGTCTCGTGATGGACGCCCAGGAGGCGATCCGCAAACACCGACACGTAGGCTCGAATCCGGTCGGCCGGGGGAAGATCGCGTCCTGCCTCGCGCGCTGCCTCCGTGGTCGCCTGCATCGTTTCCATCGCGTGCCGCATCACCGCGCGATACAGTCCGTCCTTGCCGCCGAAGTGGTAGTTGACGGCGGCCACGTTCGCGCGCGCCTTCTTGCAGATGTCACGTACGGTGACGCGCGCGTAGCCGCGCTCGGCGAACAGCCGCGCCGCCGCGTGCAGCAGGCGTGCACGCGTCTCGCGATCCTCGCTGGACTTTCCAGCGGATGGCGCGTCGGACGTGGACAGTTCGTGGGTAGCCATTGTTACAGCGTTCGTTTGAAGAGCGACGTCGCCGCAGTCATCGCCACGACCGAGAACGCGACGAGGTAGAGGAGGTCCATCGTGATGGCTTCCATCCCCGTGTTCTTCAGCAACAGGCTTTTGAACGCGTGCACGGCGTAGGTGAACGGATCCATCGTCGCAATCGCCTGCATCCAGGCGGGGAAACCCTGCCGCGGGTAGACGGCGCCGCTCGGGAAGTAGAGCACTGTGTTCAGCACGCCGAAGATTGCGCGCGGCATCAGCGGATCGCTGACGCGGACCATCAGCAGGAACATCATGCTGATGAGTGCAAAGGCGGTGACGACGATCACCACTAACAGCCGCAGGACGCGCATGATGTCGAAGGGATTTGGCACACCGGCAATCACCGAGCCGATGAGCATGATCACGAAGCCAGCCAGTACGGCCTTAATCGTGCCCGAGATATTGAAGCCGGCAATCAGCTCCAATTTGCTGATGGGCGTCACGAGATAACCCTCGTGCAGGCCGCGCGCCTTGTCGTCGATGAAGATGATGCCGCCGCCGATCATCACCATCATGAAGATCGACATGACGATCGATCCGGGAAGGAGGTATTGGATATACGGAACGTACGGATACACCTCGACAACGTCGAGCATCGCCTTTGCGGGCACGCGCTCGGCCGTTGGCGGTTCGTTGTAGGCAATCAGCATCGAACTGAGATTGCCGGCGAGCGCGCCTGCGACGACGTTGTCGGTGTTGTCTTCGATGAGTGCGATTCGCGGCTGGTTCCTCGCGAGGACACGCCGCGAGAACTCGGGAGGAATCGTCAGCACGCCGTTCACCACGCCATTGCGCAGGTCTCGGATTGCCTGCCCCTCGTCCGCGTAGTCCACCAGGTCGAGCGTTCGCGCGCCTGATGCCGCAGCCTCGGCCAGTTCCCGGACCTTGACGGCCGGCAGTCCGTGATCCTGATCGACGATGGCCAGCCTGAGATGCTTGACGTTGCCGCCGAACGCGTATCCCAGGATCACCAGCTGGCAGAGCGGAAAGATCATCGAGACGACGATCAGAATCGGGCTTCGGCGGAAGCGCCGAAGCTCGCGTTCGACGATGGCCCACATCCGGCTCATGGCTAGCCTCTTCTCAACATGAACGGTGAATCAGCTGCGGAGGCTTCCTGCAGCGCGTCGCGCAGGGCGCGTCCCGTGTAATGCACGAACACATCGTCGAGTGTCGTGCTCTGCACCGAGAGCGAGTTCACGGTGACGTTCGCTTTCGAGGCCATGTCCATCAACGCCAGCGTCGTTCCAGGACCGTTGCTCGACGAAATCCGATAGACATGCCCCTCGCTGGTGACCGAGTCGACAAACGGCAGCGTCGCCAGCCGCGCCTCCCAATCGGGTGGCGGGGCCGAGAAACTCGCTTCGAGCACGTTCTTGCCGGGGATCGACGCCTTGAGCGTCAGCGGAGAATCGAGTGCGACGAGCTTGCCATGATCGACGATGGCGATCCGATCGCACAACTTGTCGGCCTCGTCCATGTAATGCGTCGTAATGAGAATCGTGAGGTCGCGCTGCGTCTTGATGCGCTGCAGCATCTCCCACACCGCGGTGCGCGACACCGGATCGAGTCCGGTGGTTGGTTCGTCGAGGAAGAACACCCGCGGCTCGTGCACGAGTCCGCGCGCGATTTCGACGCGGCGCCGCATGCCGCCCGACAGGTTCTTGACCGGTTTGTCCCTCCACTGCAGTAGTTCGACCGCTTCGAGCAGCTCCGGAATCAGGCGCTGCCGTTTCTCGCGCGGTACGCCGTACAGCTTTGAATAGATGATCAGGTTCTCTTCGACGCTCAGCTCCAGGTCGCTGGTCATGGCCTGGGGGATGACTCCGATCGTGCGACGGACATCGTCTGCCTGCTTGATGATGTCGAAGCCGCCGACGAGTGCGGTGCCTGCGGTCGGTGGAAGCAGCGTGACGAGCATCCGAATCAACGTGGATTTGCCCGCGCCGTTGGGACCGAGCAGCCCAAAAATCTCACCTTCCTCGACGGCGAAGCTGATGCCGTCAACGGCGGTGAAGTCGCCGAACTTCTTGACGATGCTGCGGACGTCAATCGCGTTTTTCATGTCATCCTGCGCCAATACCGAACGTAGAGGCGGACCTTCGGGTCCGCCTAAGAAACCGGCAACTCCACGTATGCCGTCATCCCGACAGCCAGCCTTCGATCGCTGTTGTCGACGCGCAGCCGGATCTCGAACGTCTTGATGTCACGCTTCGTGCGGCTGACATCGCGCTGCGTGGCAAACGCCGCCTCGACGCCACGATAAAAAACGGTGCCCTCGCGCACGTCGCCCGACGGCAGTCGGACCTTCAGCTTGTCGCCGACGCGCACCCGGTCGATGTAGGTTTCCTCCACGTTGGCGCGCACCCACAGATCGTCGGGGTTGATGAGCGTCACCACGGGTTGCCCGGGCGTCACGACTTCGCCGATCCGGGCAGCGCGCACGTCCACGATGCCGTCGATTGGCGCACGGAGCTCGGTGTAGCCGAGTCGGACGCCCGCTTGCTGGCGCTGCGCAGCGACGGCAGCCTGCTGCTTCTGCGTGGCCTGCAGTTGGCTGCGACGTACTGAAACCTGATCGGCATTCGATCGTGCGAGTTCCACTGCTGCTCGCTGCGCGTCGATCTGTTTTGCGAGCGAGTCGATCTTTGACTGCGCGACCTGGTATGCTGTGCGCGCCGAATCTAGCTCCTGCTCCGCCACAACCCCCTGCTTCAGCATCTGTTCGGCGCGGTTGAAGCTGACCTTCGCGTTCTCCAGCTCTGCACGCGCAGCCATCTGCTGCGCTTCCGTTGCCGCGAGGTTCGCCTCGGCTTGGCGGATTTGATCGGTGACCTGCCGTTCCTGATATCGCAGTGCGGCGGCGCTTTCAGCGACTTGTGAGGCGACACCTGCCTCGCTGGCGGCGTAATAGGCGTGTTCTTGCTGGAGCTCGCCCGAATCGAGCACCGCGAGCATCTGGTTCGCTTTAACTTGATCTCCTTCGTCGACCGAGAGTTGCTCGATGCGCCCCGCAATCTGCGGGCTCACGACGATGTCGTTGGTGGTGACGATGCCGGTGAGGACAAGCGGAACCGGGCGCGAGCTGAGGTACCAGTAGTAGGCGCCTCCGGCAACGAGGATCAGTAGAATCAGCGGTCGAATGATGCGCTTCATGTCGATTTAAACAATTGTATTAAACATTTGTTTGACTCGGCAATGGCCCGGGCTTGCGTCTCCCATCACCTGTGGGGCAAGCCTTCACGGCTTGCCATTGAGCAAACCATAAAGGTTTGCGCCACAGGTGGGCGTAACATACGCGCCCATGCGACCGTCGTTGCTCGTGCTTCTGCTCGCTGGACTCGCGACGTACCCCATTCACGGGGCGGCGAATGTCGACGCGGCGTTCAAGGCGTTCTGGGACGCGCCGACCGCCTCAGCGGCAGAGAAGGCGTCTCATGCGGTGCTCGGCAGCGGCGTTTCGTTCGACGAGGCGTGGACGCGCTTGAAGGCGGGCCGCCCGTACGCGAAAGAGAAGACCGGCCTCATCCGGCATCCCACGTCGGTTGGCGGCGTCACCATCGACAACATCATCGAAGTGCCCGCTGAGTACGATGCGGCGAAGAAATGGCCGCTCCGCGTGCAACTGCATGGCGGCGTTGGACGCGATTTGCGCGACGACCCGCAGCCGCAATCAGCACGCATCCCGGGCGAGCCGCAGATCTACATCGAGCCACAGGCGTACTGGGAAGCCGCCTGGTGGCACACGAGCCAGGTCGACAACATTCTGGGCCTCCTCGATTTCGTCAGACGCAAGTACAACGTCGACGAGACGCAGACCTACATCACCGGCATTTCTGACGGCGGGACCGGCACCTTCTTCTTTGCGCTTCGCGAGCCGAGTCCCTGGGCGGCGTGCCTGTCGCTCAACGGGCAGCCGCTCGTGCTCGCCAACCGTGACGCCCGCATCGAAGGGAATCTCTATCTCGGAAATCTGGCTAACTGCCCGCTGTATATCGTCAACGGCGATCACGATCCGTTGTATCCGGCCGAGACCGTGACGCCGATTGTCGACGCGATGGTCAAAGCCGGCGTGATGCCCGTCTATCACATTCAGCCCAACGAACGGCACGACGTGCATTGGTGGCCCGAGGAGCGCGCATCATATGAGATGTTCGTGCATACACACCCTCGGCCGGCGCATCCAGAGCGGCTCTCGTGGGAAACGGATCGCACAGATCGATTCAATCGTGTGCGCTGGCTCGTGATCGACAAGCTCGGAATACGACGGCCTACGCCGCAGGCGCTCGAGGACGTGAACGTCTTCAGCTACGGCGCTTCGAAGATGAACATCTTCCCGCGGAGGCGTCAGGTTCCAAGTGGTCGCGTGGACGTCGAGCGGCTCGGCAACGGGTTCCGCGCCACGACGCGCGGCGTAACTGACTTTACGTTGCTCGTCTCGCCAGACGTCGTCGACTTTGCCAAGCCCGTCCACGTCACGGTGAATGGTGCCCAGGTGTTCAGCGGCCTTCTCAAAAGGGATTTGGCGACGCTACTCAAATGGGCCTCCCGCGACAACGACCGGACAGCTTTGTACGGCGCCGAGCTCCACGTTACTGTTCCCAACTGATGTCAGAGTCTTTCGTCATCCGCCGCGCGACAGCGGCGGACCTGCCGGCGCTCGGCAAGCTGGGCGCCTCGCTGCTTCGGGCGCACTACGGCTTCGATCCGCAGCGGTTCATGGCGCCCCATGGCGATCCCGAGGCCGGCTATGGGTGGTTTCTGGGCACCCAGTTGAAGGAAGACGATGTTGCCGTGTTTGTCGCGGAGCGGTCGGGGGATGTGATCGGGTACGTCTACGCAGGAATCGAGCCGCAATCGTGGAAAGAACTGCGTGAGATGGCCGGTTTTATTCATGATGTGGTGGTGTCGGGGGAAGCCCAGCGGGGCGGCGTCGCAAGTGCGTTGGTCGAGTCGGCCTGCAACTGGTTGCGCTCAATCGGCGCGCCGCGTGTGGTGCTTTGGACGGCAGAAAAGAATGACGCCGCGCAGCGGCTCTTCACGCGCCTCGGCTTCCGCAAGACGATGATCGAAATGACTCGGGAGCTGTAGGCCAGACTGCGCCACGCCGTCGCGGCTATGGCACTTCAGAGCAGGCAAAAATTCGCCATGTGGTCGACCAATTGGCAATGGAACGCTTCTGGCAGGGAGCAACGGCGTGCGGCGTTTCGCAGCGGGCCTCGTCGTCACCTGCGGGCTTGCAGTGGTCGCGTCAATTGAGGGCGCGCAGCTCGGAATACCGTTCACGCATCCCCAGAAAAACGTCTCCGCTGCGCAAAAAGACGTCTCTCACGTGACGCAGGCGACCACCCCACAGCAGGCTGCGGAAGCCGGGTACGACGGCGGACTACGGTTCTGCCGGATCCAGTTCAACACGTCGCCGGAGGGTGATGGGGCTGGGTGGTTCGTCGATTACCCGCAAGCCGACGAGAACCTGTCGATTCGCCTCTCACAACTCACGAAACTTTCCATCACCACCGTTGGCGAGGGCGATCCCGTACACGTCGTGTTGCGGCTTAGCGAGACCGAACTCTTCCAGTGTCCCTGGGTGATGATGACCGAGCCGGGCGGGGCGGATCTCAGCGAGACGGAGGCGAAACGTCTCGGCGAGTACCTGCGGAAAGGTGGATTCCTCTGGGCCGACGATTTCTGGGGCAGCCACGCCTGGGAGTGGTGGTCGATGCAGATTGCCAAGGCGCTGCCGCCTGGCGAGTTCCCGATCGTCGACGTGCCGATCGAGCATCCGATGTTCCACACGATGTTCGACATCAAGGAGATCCCGCAGATTCCGAACATCGGGCAGTGGGTGTCCACGCACACCACGTCGGAGCGTGGTGCGGACAGCCCTCAGGCGTACGCGCGCGCGATCTTCGACAAGAAGGGCCGCCTGATGGTGTTCATGACGTTCGACACCGATTTCGGCGACTCGTTCGAACGTGAGACGGAGAGCCCCGACTATTTTCAGAACTTCTCGGTGCCGGCGTACGAAATTGCGGCCGATGTGCTGATCTACGCGTTGACACATTAGTAAATCCCAAAACCCAAATCCCAAAACCCAAATCCGAATCCCGAATCCCGAATCCCGAATCCCGAATCCCGGATCCCCGGTCCCTAGTCCCCAGTCCCCAGTCCCCAGTCCGTAGCTCCTATTGACCGTCGTCAGGTCGAGCGGCCTCGTTCCGTGTTAGCATCGCGCGCCTTTTCGTTGAACCTTGGAGGGAGGCTCGTCATGCCGAGGATGAAATTGTTGCTCTGTGCTGCCGCTCTATCTCTGATCGTTGCGACGACGGCGTTCGCACAGAGTGCGACGGCGACAATCGTCGGACGTGTGGTCGATTCGCAGGGCCTTCCGGTGCCCGGCGTCACCGTTGTGGCCGCCTCGCCCAATCTTCAGGGAACACGTGAAACGGTCACGTCGGCCAACGGCGACTACATCATCTCGTTGCTTCCGTCAGGCACCTACACGGTCCGGTTCGAACTGAGCGGGTTTACGACGCAGACGCGCACGGTTTCGGTCGCGCCAACCCAGGTCGCACCGCTGGAAGTGGAGATGGGGCCAGCCGCGCTGTCAGAGACGGTGGAGGTGGTCGGCCGAACGGCGGACGTCCTGACGGAAACGGCGCAGGTGGCGACGAACTTTTCCCAGGACCTTATCGCGTTGCTTCCAACCGCACGCGATCTCAACGCCACCTTGATGCTGTCGCCGTCCGTCCATCCGACCGGGCCGTCCGGAGGCTATTCGATCGCCGGTTCGATGTCGTTCGAAAATCTGTTTCTGGTCAACGGCGTGACGGTGAACGAGAACATCCGCGGACAGTCATTCGCCTTGTACATCGAGGACGCCGTACAGGAAACAACCGTGGCGACCGCCGGCGTGTCAGCCGAATACGGCCGTTTCGGCGGCGGCGTGGTGAACATCATCACGAAATCCGGTGGCAACATGTTCAGCGGATCGTTCCGCGACACGTTGAACAACGACCATTGGCGCAAGATGACGCCGTTCGAGAAGTCCCCGAGCGCAGGCGTCAACGCTGGACGCGATTTGCGCATCGACAAGGTCGTGCCGACCTATGAGTACACCTTCGGCGGCCCCGTGATACGCGACCGGATCTGGTTTTTTACCGCGGGACGGCTGCAGAAGCAGGAAAGTGGACGAAACACCGCCATCACGAACATCCCCTATAGCTTCGTGGAAGACGCAAAGCGGTACGAATTCAAAGGGACGTATGCGGCGAACACGAACCATCGATTCCAGGGCGCTTTTACGAAGCACCAACGAACACAGGAGAACAACACCTTCAACCAGAATCTGTCGATGGATCTGGCGAGCCTCGGCAATCGGCAACTCCCGGAGGATCTGTCCACGCTGAACTACACGGGCGTTCTCGCCTCCAATTTCTTTGTCGAAGGACGCTATTCGAATCGACACCAGAGCTTCATCGGATCGGGGTCGCGTTTTACCGACCTGGTGCGCGGCACGCTGCTGCTCGACAGAAGCCGCGGCAATACGCGGTACTGGACCGACACGTTCTGCGGCGTCTGCGACACGGAGAAGCGGGACAACGAAGATTACTTCGGAAAGGCGCAGTACTTCCTGTCGACGAGAAGCCTTGGCTCGCACAGCATGACGTTCGGCTACGACCTGTTCAACGACAAGCGGTTCGCCAACAACCATCAGTCAGGCAGCGACTACCGGATTCTCGGAACCAGCTCGATCATTCAGGGCAGTGGCGCGTCGGCCGTCATCTATCCGCAGTTCCTCGGTGATGGCACGACCATCATCCAGTGGAATCCGATTCCCCTTGGCAGCCAGGGGTCGAACTTCCGCACGCACTCTGCCTTCTACAACAACGCCTGGCGTGTGAACGATCGGCTCACCGCCAATCTGGGTGTGCGCTACGACAAAAACAACGGCCAGAACCAGCAGGGCCAGACGGTCATCACCGACGATGCGTGGAGTCCACGTCTCGGCGTGATTTTCAACCCGACGGGAAACGCGGCGTGGTCGGTGACGGGTAGCGTGGCGAAGTACGTCACCGCCATCTCACAGGCTATTGCGGATGCGTCGTCGGCCGGTGGCAACCCCGAGACCCGTCAGTTCATCTATCGCGGCGCGAACATCAATCCGACGGGAACCCCGAGCCTCGTCACGCCGGATGTGGCCATCCGCCAGGTGTTCGATTGGTACTTCGCCAACGGCGCAGCGAATCTGCCGCTCAACGGCGCTCCTGATATTCCAGGCGTGTCGCCGCAGATCGGCGATCTGACGTCGCCGCACGTCTGGGAATACGCTGTCGGCACGAGCCGAACGGCGGGCCGGGCAACAGTCAGGACCGATTTCGTGTTCCGCAACTACCATTCGTTTTACGCGGACTTCACGACACCCGGAGTGCGGGCACAGGACAAAGAGGGTCGCACGTACGATCTGATCACCATCGGCAACGATGATGGTCATGCGAAACGGCGGTACGCAGGGTGGACGGCGCAGGGGACCTATCGCTGGACTGCCGTTGATGTCGGAGGGACGTATACCTTGTCCCGCAACTGGGGCAACTTCGAAGGAGAGACGGTTGCGAATGGCCCAATCCGCTTCGAGGGAACCCGGTATCCCGAATACAAGCAGGCCTCGTGGGACTATCCCGTGGGAAATCTTTCAAGCGACCAACGGCATCGCTCCAAGCTGTGGGTGAACTATCAGCCAGCCTTCGCGCGTGGGCTGACGTTGAGCCTGCTCGAGACGATGGAGAGCGGCGTTCCCTATGGCGGCGGCGGACGTGAAGCGATCGCTCCCAACGGAGCGATCACCAGTGGCGTCGACGCGCGCCCGTACGTCACCAATCCCGGCTATCTCACACCGCCGTCTGGCGGCAACAACACGTACTTCTACACAGCGCGTGATGCGTTCCGTACCGCAGCGCAATATCGCTCCGACCTGGGCATCAGCTATGCCCACCGAATCCCCGGTGGCCGCGGTCTGGAGCTGTTTGGGCAGCTTCAGATCATCAACCTGTTCAACCAGTCTCAATTGTGTGTGTGCGGCGGTACGGCGTTTGGCACTGGTGCCTCGGGCGGTGGCTCGGCGGATGCCGGTGGCATCAACATCCAGCGCATCAACACGGCCATCCTGACGCCGGTGACAACGGCCACTCTGCAGCCGTTCAACCCATTCACGACTGTCCCCGTTCAGGGCGTGAATTGGGATTTCAACCCGAACTTCGGGAAGGCGACGAGCCGGTTTGCGTATACGACGCCACAATCGATGCGAGTATCGTTCGGCGTTCGTTTTTGACGTGACGCGCTAGAGGGCTGGCGGATCCGCAGGCGCGGGACATCGCGGCTGCGGATCCCGAATCGACGGCGGCTCGAACGTCGGCCCGTCAGCTCGGAGCAAATCGAACAAGTAAACCCTGATCGGGATCTGGTACGCCTTGTAGGCGAGAACCGGCGCGAGGCGCAGCTCGCCGAACGTGTTGGCGGCACCGAATCGCTTCCTGAACAGCGGCATTTCCCAGTCTTCAATTAGGACGTATGGATGCCGACGATGATCGTGCAGCCACTCCGCCGCGCGATCGAGCCAGCTGCCGTCGAGCAAATCGAATCGAACCGTCGCGCGCCCGGCGTAGTAACGCAGTGACCCCGCGTGTATTGAGGCAAATATCATCGCTGACGGTTCAGTCTGCGCAGCAACGAGGTGCGCGATGGTCGCATAACGTCGTTCACCTTCATTGCCGATGAAGACGTGCTGCTGTGCGGTGACCACCAGTCCGTACGCGCCGAGCGCCACCAACAACACGAACGTTACGACTCGTCCCCGTGCGCTGCGATGGTCGAATAGCCAGATGACGAGCGCGGCGGTGCCGATGAACATCGCAGGCCACGACGGCAGCAGAAAACGCAGAAACCACCACGCATCGAACGCGGGGTAGGCCGCATACACGACCCATGTGGTCAGTGCGAGGCACGCAAGCAGGCGCATGGCCGCGCGGTCGTGCGCGACAGACGAGACGCGCGATGGCGCTATCGCCAGGATGGCAATTCCGATGAACACGAGCGGCGTCTGCGTTTCACTGAGCCAACGGAGGTACGACGAGACGGTGTCGTCGATGTTTTCAGGCGAGAAGAGCGACGACAGGTCGCCGTATCCCGACGTCAGGGGCGATCCGAACAGGTGGTTGTTGATAACGGCGACCACGACGCAGGCAGGGAGCGTCGCGAACGCAAACGCCGCCAAACGATTCCGTTGCGCAGCAAACACCGTCCAACCTGCGAGTACCACAGCGAGCGGCGGCAGGTTCGGTCGAATCAGAATCGCCAGCGATGCAGTCAGGCCCGCGGCGATGGCGCTCGAAACCGTCGTTCCAAGGATCCAGTAGGTCGCCACCGTCCAGAATGCGGCGGGCTGGGACGTCGCTCATCTGCGACTTGAACATCATGAGGAATGTGGGACTCGTTGCCACGAGCCACGCGCCTGCGAGCGCCAGGCGGTCGGAACCAAGGCGTCGTCCGATCAAGAAGGTCGACCACACCAGCAATCCACCGGTCAGAGGCACGACCAGGAACGCGCTGGCGTGGCGTCCAATCGACTTGAACGCAGCCATCAGCAACGGCAGTCCCGGCGGCGTGATCGGCGCGATGGCCGCGTCGCGTGCGACGGCGGTGTAGCCGAACGGGGTAAACGTCGCGAGCGCGTTCGGCCATGGAACCTCACTGGCCATCGTCACAGGAACCTTCAACTCGCCGCGCAGCCACAAATCCATCTGCGAGGCGTACGAATACGAATCGGATCCGCCAACGCCCCAAGAGTTGTTCGCAATGCCGACGGCGACCACCACTGAGGTCAAGATGAGCGCGACCCGGCGCGGTGTGAGTGCGCGAAGCAGCCGGAGTGCGCCCTCGCGTGCCGCCTTCGGGCCGCAGAATGCGATGTAGATCGTCCCCGCCGAAGCGGCAACGATCAGGGGACGAATGGAATCAGATGATGAAACGCGGAAGGGTTTGATTGGTAGTGCGATGCCGTCGAGCAGCCAGACCAGGGCGCTCCAGATGGATGCGAGCACGGCGAGGACCGCAAATGCTCGTCGCACGCGCGGCCATTATCACATCGGACCTGCGGGCGCGCCGACGGGATGGGCGGCTGGAACACGGTAGAATCGGGATCGGTTGATCGGGGCGTAGCGCAGCCTGGTAGCGCACCTGCCTTGGGCGCAGGGGGTCGCTGGTTCGAATCCAGTCGCCCCGACCAATAAAATCAGGCATTATTTGAATCCGTCGCGCATTCGTCGTTTGGCGTGGGCACAATATGGGCACTCGCCGAAGCCGCAACGCGTTGGACAACATGCAATCGATTCTGACCCTCTGACAATTCCCATCCTGCTTGACGCTGGGTCAGCGCGCATGTAATCTTCCGAACAATCGCGCGTCGGAGTCCGCAACTCTGGCGCTTTTAGTTTGGCCTCGGATACCAGAGGCAGGCGCGAAGGAGGCGGTTCGGTCATTGACCGAGCCGCCTTTTTTTTTGGCCGCGGATCACGGAGGACTCAATGCTCGCCACACACGTCGCGGATGACAACAGCAGCTCAGTACAGCTCGACGCAC
>Ga0114129_10001656_pt1 | contig 30301 bp, 25 predicted proteins | sample RhiMetdeltSRZDD1_FD_80071 | JGI IMG/M metagenome (GOLD analysis project Ga0114129, IMG submission 80071) | Populus rhizosphere microbial communities from Tennessee, USA - Rhizosphere MetaG P. deltoides SRZDD1 (version 2) (version 2) | ecosystem: Host-associated > Plants > Roots > Rhizosphere >...
GTTCAACCGCCGCCTCGAAGAACTCAATATGCTGAACGCACAAAGCAAGCTGGTCCAGATGCAGGGTACCCAGGCCGTCCAGACCCAGTTGGCGATGCAGACCCAGGTGGCGTATGCGGGATCGGATGCCGCCGTGGAGGAATGGGCTCGCACCGACGGGCATTATATTCAGGACGGTGACCTGCCTGTTGTCCCTCTGGCACAGCCAGGCTCTGCACCCCTCCAAGCCAGTACCCCCGTCCCCACCCCCACCCAGCCCGCAAACTGGGAAGTATGGTGGGACCTGTTCTTTGGCGAATAGACCTCTCTTTCTACGGTACCACTCCCTGACCATGAGACTGACTCCATGATCATCCACCGGATCGCAGCCATTTGGGAAGGGCTGGTTGAACCTGCCTGGACTGGGGATACAAAAGACCACAATTCGTCTCGCATACTGAACATCATTCTATTGCTGTTGCTCGTCTGGGGAGTTATCTTTGAAATCCAGTATCGGGCCGCCAATCAACGACCTGGCAGTGGGGATATTCTCGTTTTAACCCTGATTGGATTATTACTCCTGGCATATTCTCTTAACCTCCGGGGACAATTCTCTGCTGCTGTTCTCTTAACCCTCGGGCTGTTTGTATCCTTCACATTCGTATCTGCCTTGTTCCAGCACTGGAGCGGATCAGTCACTCTTCCCGTGCTTTACTACCTGGTCATTCCCATCCTCATCAGCGAGCGGTTTTTCTCTCTACAGGGATATTTGATTTCCATCGCGCTGATGCTGGGAGGTGTGCTTGGGCTCTCCCTGTTGAACCCGGCTGCTGTGCCAATCTTTGCCTTTCTATTCATCTTTTCCACTCTGATCGGCATTTCCAGCCACAGTCGCCGCCGGCTTGAAAAAGAACAGCTTGCTCTGACACATAGAATCGAACAGGAGCAGTTCCTGCTCTCACTGGAACAGCGAAAGTCTGCACAGTTGAGTCTGTTGGCGGACGTGGGCAGGCTTGTGACCGACAGCCTGGGCGAAAGGGAAATTCTCGAACGCACGCTGGACGCGATCGTGAAGCAGTATGGCTACGCCGAGACAGCCATCTCGCTGCTTATGTCAGATGACACACTCGAAGTAGCTGCCATCTCCGGCACGCAGGATTTTGGCTATCGTCCGGGGTACCGGCAAAGCATGGAAAACGGGATTATCGGTCACGTTGCTAAAACTCGCAATGCTCATCTCGCCAGAGATGTCTCACAGGACCCTTATTATTTTTCTTCCGCGGTCCGGGAGGGATCGGCAATCGGCGTGCCCATGCTGGACAAGGAACATCTGCTGGGGGTGATTTACGTGGAAAGCTCCCTGAAGAATGATCTGAACGAGGATGACCTGCAAACGCTGCAGACACTGGCGAACCAGGTCGCGACCTCTGTCCAGAAGGCGCGCCTGTATGCCCGCACACAGGAACACCTGCAGGTAATGACCACCCTGCAGTCTATTTCCCACACTGTGGCAGCTTCCTTGGATATCGAGGAGATCCTGGACAATGTCATTCAACTTTTAAAGGACTCTTTCGGCTACACCTACCTGAGTATTTATTTGCTCGACGGCGACACGTTACATCTCGGTGCACAATTAGGTTACCCCACCGACACGTTGATTCATGAGATCCCCATCACGAGGGGCGTGATCGGGAGAACCGCTCGGGACAAACAAATACAATTGGTGCGGGACGTCAACACAGACACCGATTTCCTGCGCGGCGCCTATGAAGTCAGAAGTGAAGTCGCTGTGCCGCTGATCAAAGAGGATCAGGTGCTGGGCGTATTGAACATCGAATCAGACCGGGCAGGACTGTTAAATGAAAATGTCGCCAACCTGCTGAACGCGCTGGCGGGGTCCGTGGCGATCGCCATCGACAATGCCCGTCTGCACGCGGAGGTCAAGCGAATGGCAATGACCGATGTGATCAGCGGGCTGGCCAACAGGAGAGCGTTCGATGAGATTCTCGAGGCAGAGATCATTCGGGCGAGCCGTTATCACCAGCCGCTATCCCTGATCATCCTCGACCTGGATTCGTTCAAGGAATACAATGACAAATGGGGACATCCCGCGGGGGACGTCCGCCTGCGCGAGGTGGCGGATGTGCTGCGGCTCAAGGTCCGGGACCCGGATGTTGCGGCGCGCTACGGCGGCGAGGAGTTTGCGGTGATCCTGCCCAACACCTCGAAACTCGGGGCGCTGAAGCTTGCGGAACGACTGCGCCACGCTGCTGAGCAGAGCGCTCCGCAGGTAAACGGAGACAGGCATCCTGTCCCGGGTTATACAATCAGTCTCGGTGTCGCAACGTTCCCCGACGATGCCACCTCGATTGAGGAGCTGCTCCTCATGGCAGACAATGCAGAACTGATGGCAAAACGACTCGGTAAGAACCGTGTTCATGGCGCGAACTCTTCAGACAAAATCCAAAACCGGTAATTTTCCTCCATGCCAACTTCCACTTCCACGCAATCTCAAATCGCTGACCGGCTGAGGCTCTTCCCAGCCTCGACTCACATTCAAAACGACTCGCTTTTCATCGCCGGGCAGGACCTGACAGCTCTCGCCGAGCAGTATGGAACTCCGTTATATCTCTACGACCGCCTCACATTGGACGCGGCGGTAGCCGATTACCACTCTATCCTGCAAATGTATTACCCTGCACCATCCCGCATTACGTATGCAGGCAAAGCCTTCCTGTGCAAAGCCCTCGCCACCTGGACTCAGACCCATGATTTGTTCGTCGATTGCACAGGCGAAAGCGAGACCGCGGTTGCCGTCGCAGGCGGCGTGCCGCGCGAGAATATTCTTGTGCATGGTGTAAATAAATCGGTGGAAGATCTGAAAGCCGCTCTGCAGTATGCCGGCACCATCGTCGTAGATAATCTCAGCGAGCTTCGTCACATAGCCCACTTAGCTCCCAGGCTCCAGGCTCCAGTCTCAGATTTTTGGCTGCGCCTCCTCCCCGGCGTGACCGTTCACACCCACCACGCCCACACGCAGACCGGTCACCACGACAGCAAATTCGGGATGACGCGTGAAGAGGTTTTGCAGGCGGCACAATTCTGCAAAGAAAACAATCTTCCATTAACTGGCATCCACTTTCACCAGGGCTCGAATTTCCGTGACCCGGAGCCGCTGATCTCCGCCATTGAGATGGCGCTGGACCTCGCCCAGGAAATTGGATTCCACGGCGCGTGGCACTTCTGTCCCGGCGGCGGCTGGGGCGTGGCATACCATGAAGATGAGCTGCCGGACCCATCGATTGAAAGCTACGTGCGCGGGATCTCCGAAGCTGTAGTCGAAGGCTGCAGGCAGCGCGGGCTTGATCTCCCGCACCTGCACCTCGAGCCGGGACGGAGCCTGGTCGCCCGCGCCGGGGTCGCCCTTTATCGCGTCGGCGCGGTAAAGAAACGCAGCGGCAAGACCTGGCTGCTCACCGATGGCGGTATGGCAGATAACCCGCGCTTCGCCCTCTACGGGGCAAGATATTCCTGTCTGCCGGTAACGGGACTGAGTCGCATGGGAACCGGAAAGATCTCCGTTGCAGGTCCCTACTGCGAATCCGGCGATATCGTCATCGAGGATCTTTGGATGCCAGACGTGCAGGAAGGTGAATGGATCGCCATCCCAGTGGCAGGCGCCTATCACATGAGTATGTCATCCAATTACAACGGCGCACGCAGACCCGCCGTGCTCTGGCTGGAAGAGGGGCGTGCAAAGTTGATCATCCGCAGAGAGACAACACATGATCTTTTGAAGAACCAGATATAACGTAACGCGTGCGGTTATAATCCTCACTTGTAGCATCGATAGAACTTAACAACATACTGTGGTGTCCTTCTACCGAAGGACACCGGTACAGTGTGAGCGACCTGCGGGAGACCCTTGTTTCACGCAGGTAACAGACGCTTACAGGTAAACATACATGACCAACAAAATCCGCTTGTACTGGCCGCTCATCAAATCGCTTCAAACCGGTTTGCTTCTTTCCACGGGCATTGCGGGGTACTTGAGCTCACGTCCACCTTTTAGTATTTGGCTTTTGCTCGGCTTAGCGGGCAGCCTTTTTCTGGCGATCAGCGGGAGCACAATTATGAACATGTGGTACGACCGCGACATCGACGCCAAAATGAAGCGGACTCACATGCGGCCCGCCGCCTCGGGGAAACTTGAGCATCGGGAGATCTTTGGCGTCGGGATGACGATCTCGCTTCTGGGCATTGGCTGGGCATTGCTCATCGCACCGCTGTATGGACTCGTGGTCTTCGCAGGCTGGTTCTTCGATGTGATCGTCTATACGGTCTGGCTCAAGCGCCGCACCTGCTGGAGCATTTTATGGGGCGGCATCTCGGGCGCCATGCCTATTCTTGCTGGGCGCGTACTGGCGGTGAACGAAATCGAGCTGGTCGGGCTCCTGCTCGGACTATCGATCCTCTTCTGGATCCCCACCCACACCCTGACCTATTCCATGAAATTCCGCAATGACTATAAAAACGCAGGTGTGCCCACGTTTCCGGAGACATACGGCGAGAGGTTCACGCGTATGACGATTGCGGTCTCATCCATCCTGGCCGCGATCGCCATTGGCTGGGCAAGTGTGCTGATCGGCTTGAGCGCGGGCTTGTTGAGCCTGATCGCAGTGCTGACGGCGGTCATGCTCATCCTTGCCTTCGCCACTCTGCGCGTGCACACCGACAAGATGAACTTTATGTTGTTTCGTTACGCCTCGCTCTACATGCTGAGCGCCATGATCATCCTGTCGATCCAGGGATTGATTTAAGCTCTGGCAGGGCGGGTTGGTTGCCTAGCACCCCTGCAGAGGGGCAGCCCGCCTTACTCGTTCGGTGAGGGTCTGCGACCCCACCAAGAACCAAGTGATTTTATTAATATACGTCCGGGAGGAAGAGTATGTCCGCATTAGCTAATTCAAATGGTCGTACGATTGTCGTCCTGCACGGTGACCAGACGGGCGAAGAGTTGCTGCAAGAGGCGCTGCGCGTTCTGACTCGGGAGGTGATCGGGCTGGAACTGAACTTCCAGCACTTCGACCTCAGCCTTGAGAACCGGCGCGCCACACAAAACGGGGTGGTCAGAGAAGCCGCCGCGGCGATGAACCAGTCCGGGTTGGGGATGAAAGCCGCGACAATCACTCCGCCCGAACAGAACGATGTGGCTAGCCCCAACGCCATTCTGCGCGAGGAGATCGATGGAACTGTGATCCTGCGTACCGGGCGGCGTATTCCACGGGTCCGTCCTGTGGGAGGCGTGCATGCGCCGATCTCCATCGTCCGCATGGCGGTGGATGATGCTTATGGAGCCAAAGAGTGGCGCGAAAATCTCGATGGCGATGAATTGGCATATCGGACGTCGAAGGTAAGCCGGAAGGTCTGTCGGAATGTAGCCGAGTTTGCCTTCCATCTTGCCCGGCGCACCGGCGCGCGTGTCTTTGGCGGTCCCAAGTACACCGTCAGCCCGGTCTATGAAGGCATGTTTAAGGAGGAATTGGACGCTGCCGCTGCCCGTCACCCGGATGTAGGGTATGAGCCACAGTTGATCGATGCGACCCTGGCGCTCCTGATGAAAATCGACGGGGATGCGCTTGTGATCCCCACCCTCAACCGCGATGGTGACCTGCTCTCTGATCTGGTCCTGCAGATGTTCGGCAGTATCGCCGGGTCAGAAAGCCAGGTATTGGCGTTCGACGATGCCATGCACGTAAAGGTGGTCATGACCGAGGCGCCGCACGGGACAGCACCTGCCCTCCAGGGCAAGAACATTGCGAACCCGATGGCAATGATCCTGGCCGGAGCATCAATCCTCTCCTATATGGAGACCCCAAAGTCAGAGACGGCTTCGCGTGCGATCTATGAGTCGGTTTTTGAAGCAGTGCATGACGGGAAAGCCACCACAGATCTCGGCGGCAGATTGACGACCACGGAATTCACCGACGAAGTGATCCGCCGCGTCGGTACCAAGCTTGAAGTGTGGAGTGGGTTGAGGAGCTGACAAAAGGAGTTGATTATGCCCACGATCTCCAGTATTGCGATCCGTGTTTCCAATCTCGAGGCCATGCTGGCTTTCTATTCGGAAGCCTTTCAGGTCCAGTTCCGGGAAGTGGACACGTACGGCATCCACTCCCAGTTCGGGGAAGTGGGTGGAGTACTGTTGAAATTCGTGCCTATCCGGGACGATGCAGACTTCAAGAACTATCCCATCCACCAGCCTGGCTTTGTGGTGCCAGACGTGGAGGCCGTGATCGACCTGGCACTGAAACATGGCGGCCGCCAGGAGGGCAGCACCATCCACATAGACGGCAAGATCCAGGCCGCCGTGCGCGACCCGGACGGCAACACGATCGAGTTATATTCGGAGGGGTAACAGGAAACGTCCATCCGTGATGAAGCGATGTGTTTACTGCAAAACAGAGAACCGGGCGGAGGCGATCTTCTGCCACAATTGCAGGCGTCCCCTGCCATCGAAGCCAAGACCACCGCGCATTACTTATGTGTGGCTCCTTATGATGCTTGGCCTGGTCGGACTAGGCTCCTACCTTTTCTCGTCCTCCCCCTCCGTTAGGCCAACACCTACCTCGCACGATATGCCATTTGGCGGACCGGTGCCCACACCCGTACGAAAGCCTGTGACTATCCTTACGTGCATTGAGGGTGCCACAAGAATAAGACGGGGTCCTGGCACACATTACGAGACAGTTGGCGGGATGCCCTCGGGTACTTGTCTTACGATCCTGGGACGGAATGAGGAGGCAAGCTGGGCGTTCATTGTAAGCGACGACGACTTAACCGGCTGGGTGACGACCACGGTCATGAAGGATATAGGGGATATCAGCCGGGTTTCTGTGAGAGACGATTATATGTTGGTGAACTCTGCCCGGAGTACGCTCACAAGTGCAGAAATCGCCAATGGAGCGCAACTCTATCTCACGCGGGTCGCGGCGACGAACGAAGCCCAATCCCCTCTCGGCGAATACGTGGAACCCTGTTTCGAAGCGGTCAACCGCATCGGAGATCAAATCACGTGCAGGATGGAAAAAGCATATTGTGACTATTTCCCTGAGGTCGAGGGAAGCCCAACGGTTTGCATCGACCGGCCCGCGCCGGATCACATTTTTTCCATGGTCACCTTCGGTAACGATTGGACCGAGTATGACGGCCAGTGCCTGATTATTTCAGGCAACTTGGAGGCCGACCGGGGCATGCTGCAAATCCACGTATACGATCGCGATCATGTTTCCCCCTGCAGGTAGTGTGCTACAGTTCCGCACCGGGCCCCCTGGCCATGGCTAGTAGTTCCACCAACTCCAGATCGACGACAGAATCGAGTTGTTTTCGAAATGACAACCCGCCTTTTTCAGGCGGGTTTGTGACAATACTCGCTGCTATGGTTGGCGTCAGAAATATGTAACATTTTGAGTAGAAAAACACTTTTTTTGAAAGCAGAGATAGCGTATACTAAATGTAAGCGGTTACAGTCCAAAACTCAAGAATGGTCAAGGGGCCCGAAGATCCATGACGCAACCATTCGAGAAAGGAGAACGCGCACAGGAGATTCTCTTCCCTTTCCTTCAGCAAGTCGGTTCGCCCTAGAAACAATCGAAATCCGATCCCATGAGGAGAAAATAATGAAGACCAAACATCCAGCACTTTCTGTGATGCTTATTTTGAGCTTATTCATTAATTTACTGGTTTCTCCGCTGGCAGCGCTGGCAGCCGCGCTGCCCGTAATTGACGACTTCGAAGCCGGTCTCCCCAGAGGCACAGACCCCAATGGCGTGGCGATTGGCTTTGTCACGTTCAACGATCCCAACAGCACTGTCTCGATCTCGACCACGGCATCCCCTCCTGCCCCGGTGCCAGGTACCAGCGATCCCAATAATGTTCTGAAGATGGACGTCAGTGTCGTTTCGTACGCTGGCTTCGTGCATAACTTCGAGAATGCCGCCGTAGACACCTGGGTGCCCCAGGACTGGAGCGCCTACGAAGGGATCTCCTTCTGGCTGTACGGCAACAATAGCGGCACCACGATGTTCGTAGACGTGCTCGACAACCGCAACCCCGGCTCCACCCGGGATGATGCCGAGCGCTGGTCGATCGATGTCATCGATAACTTCAGCGGATGGACGGAAATCAAGCTCCCCTTCGCCGACATGCATCGCAAGGAAATCGGCAATGGCGCACCCAATGATGGCTTTGGCCTGACGGAGGTGTACGGCTGGGCGCTGGGCACGATCACCACGCCCGCACCACAAACGTACTATGTAGATAACGCTATGGTCTACGGCGTCGCGCCGATCCGGCCGTTGACTGTCGGGTTTACTTCCATCGACTACAGATTCACCGAGGGCGCTAACGCCACACTCACCGCCCGGCTGAGCAAGCCGTCCAGCGATCCGGTGACGGTTGACTACGCGACCAGCTTCGGACAGGCGGTTGCGGACCGCGACTATGTTCCGACCAGTGGGACACTGACCTTCGCACCCAATGTAACGCAGCAGTCTTTCACGATCCAAACCATCGATAATCAAAAATATCAGGGAACGCGCGGTGTGCTGGTGGAATTTTCGAATCCTACAGGGGGCGCGTCACTCGGCATTCCTCCGATTACACGCCTGGCTATCCTGGATAACGAATCCTTCGACCCAACCCTGCTCGATGACTTCGAAACCTATCCGTATCTCTGGCAAGTGGACAGGAAAGCGACTCTCTCCAATCCCGAGGTCGCGGCGGGCGCTCCACTGGCACTGCCCGGTCAGGGCGCTTACGAGCACATCCTGCAGGCGGGTCAGAGGAACGGCACCGGCACCTATTGGTTCAGCCGCACCTTCCCGGTTGGACAGGATTGGGGCGATGTATCCGGATTGAATTTCTGGTACTACGGACGCAACAGCAACAAGGATATTCGCGTCCAACTGGATAACAACCAGGCTGCCATAGGCACGCCGTCCAGTTGGAGGCTCGTTTGGAGTGACGAGTTCAACAGCAGAGCGGGAACGGCGCCCAATCCCAGCGTATGGGGCCGAGAGGTCGGCGACGGCACGGCCAATGGGATTGCAGGCTGGGGCAATAGCGAGCTGGAATACTACACCGATGGCACGGATAACGTCGCGACCGATGGCCAGGGCAACCTGAAGATCACAGCGAAGGAAGCCGACGGCTCGCTCATGTGCTATTACGGACCCTGCGAATACACATCGGCGCGGCTGCTCACCAAGAACCGCTTTGAGGTGGCGTATGGCCGTCTCGAAGCGCGCATCAAGGTGCCGGAAGGCGCGGGCTTGTGGCCGGCGTTCTGGATGCTCGGCACTGACATCGACCAGGTCGATTGGCCGCAGACGGGCGAGATCGACATCATGGAGTTCGTCGGGCGCGTGCCCACGGAGGTGTTCGGGACCCTGCACGGCCCCGGATATTCCGGTGGGCAAAGTTATGGCGGCACCTACGACCTGCAGGAGCCGGTTGGAGATCGGTATCACGTCTTTTCGGTCGAGTGGCAGCCAGACAAGATTGTCTGGTACATCGATGGCATTCAATTCTTTGCCGCCACGCCAGACGATCCATTCCTGCAGGGCAAGCAGTGGGTCTTCAACCATCCCTTCTTTATCCTGATGAACGTTGCAGTCGGAGGCAACTTCGGCGGCACGGTCGGAGAGGACACGGTTTTCCCACAGAGCATGGCTGTGGACTATGTACGGCTGTACCAGACCCGGCCCAGGCCCGTATCCTTTACTACATCCTTCCGCGATAACTTCACAGGCTGGAGGCAGGTCAACATTCCGTTCTCTGCCTTCCAAAATCCGGATGGGTTCGTGTTGGACCTATCGAAGGTCCACGCCTTGCGCTTTGTCATCCCGGACGGATTGAGAAATCCGGTGCTGCTGGACCAGGTCCGGTTGAGCGCCCCCTGTGATGTCACTGTGACCAACACCAACGATACAGGTGCGGGCTCCCTGCGCCGGGCATTAGCCAGTGTCTGCGCGGGCGGCACGGTAACCTTCTCCGACTCCCTTGCCGGACAGATGGTCACCCTGCTCTCTGGTCCTCTGACTCTCGGCAAAAATGTGACCATTGACGGGTCTGCCGCCCCCGGTCTGACTCTCAGCGGGAACGACGCTGACCGCGTCTTCATCGTCAATGCTGGCACAACGGCGGCGATCAAATCTCTAACGGTCCGCGATGGCTATGGCTGGCAGCTGGCAGGCGGCATCCTAAACAATGGCTCGCTCACCCTTGACCATGTGGTCCTCACCGAGAACACCATGGCAACCAACGCCGGAGACTTCTGGCAGGGCGGCGGCGGGATCTATAACGGGGATGGGGCAACCCTCAACCTGATCGACAGCAGCGTGACGAATAACCAGGCTGCCTGGTCTGGCGGCGGGGTTTACTCCTTCTTCCACACCACAACTACCATCATCCGCAGCACCATCAGCGGAAATGTATCCAACGATGTCGGCGGGGCCATCCGTTCGCTGGGCAATATGACGATCACCAACAGTACCCTGAGCGGCAACCGGTCCACCGGCTGGCATGGCGGCGCGATCTTCCAGACCGATGGCGACATCACGATCACCAACTCCACCATCGCCAATAATATCGCGCCGGACTGGGCTTCCTCTACATTTTTCATCGGCCAGTTTGGCGGCGGGTTCGTGCCGACTCTCACCCTGACCAACTCGATCGTCACCGGCAACCAGTGGTACGCCTGTGAGCGATTTGCCTCAGGCACCGCGGCAAACGTAGTTTCAGGAGGCAATAATATAGTCCAGGATGCCAGCTGCAACCCGGCGGCGAGTGATCTGGTAATTACTGAGGCCAACCTGGGACCCTTGGCCGGCAATGGTGGTCCCACGCAAACCCACGCGTTATTATCCGGAAGCCCGGCGATCGATGCTGGGAACGACGCTCTCTGTCCGGCTACAGATCAACGCGGAGTGGCACGTCCGCAAGGCGCTCACTGTGACATGGGTGCCTACGAAGCTCCCTAAATCCGTCTCTGCTGTGTAAGGGAAAAGACAACTGACCTTCCTCGAGGGAACGAACGTTCGCTTGAGGAAGGTCAGTCCCTTTTCGCCCCGCGTAGCGGAGTGGTAGGTTGGGAGGGGTCAGTGATTAACTCCCCTTACGCACTGCGTCGCACCGCACGGGTGGGTCTATCCAATAAAGCAGAGGAATCTGCTCTTTGGCCTCGCCCCGTAGGTCAAGGTGCGATGCACCCTTTGCGTAACATCAGTTATTAAGAAAAGCTTACATACATCCACCAGGGGCGGAAATCTGTAATATTCCTGAGAGTACTGAGACAAATCAATGCGATCGCAAATCAAACGTCAATCTACTCAGATCACTCGAAGGAGAAAAATCATGTCCCTCTCAAATTTATTCGTCCATAAAGCATTTCGGATGATGGCGGTATTCGTCCTGGTGTTTTCGTTGCTTGCAGTCAATTTCGGCGCGGTCTTCGCGGCGCAGGGTCGCCCGGGCGCGGTGTACGTCCAGACCAACCAGGTAGGTGGAAATGAAATTGCCATCTTCCAACGCTCGGCCGATGGCGCGCTGGCGTTCGCCGGAACAGTACCCACCGGTGGGCTGGGCACCGGTGCGGGTCTTGGTTCACAGGGCTCCGTCATCCTGAGCAATGACGGTCGCTGGTTGTTCGCCGTCAACGCAGGCAGTGACGAGATCTCCGCCTTCCGCGTGGATGCCAGCGGGCTCACCGTAACCGATAAAGTCTCTTCCGGCGGCGTCCGCCCCACCAGTCTCACCATTTACAAGGATTTGCTCTATGTCCTCAACGCCGGCGGGAATGGCAACATCACCGGTTTCAGCGTCGATCAGGCAGGCCAGCTTTCTCCAGTAGCCGGATCGACCCGCCCCTTGAGCGGGGATGCGACGGCCCCTGCGCAGGTCTCCTTTAGTCCGGACGGCGGCACGCTTGTCGTCACAGAACGTGCCACCAACAGCATCGATACCTATGTGGTCGGGAATGACGGCCTGGCTTCCGGTCCTGCAGTCCACCCCTCTTCCGGAGCGACCCCCTTTGGCTTCGCCTTCACCCAGCAGGGCGCGTTGATCGTCTCGGAAGCTTTTGGCGGCGCAGCGCTCGCCAGCGCGGTCTCCTCCTATGATGTGTCCAATGGCGGACTGGACCTGATCAGCGCTTCGGTACCCACCGGCCAGACAGCCGCCTGCTGGATCGCCGTATCCAAGAATGGCAAGTTTGCCTACAGCACCAATGCAGGCAGCAACTCGGTCTCTGCCTATCGCGTCGGAACCGATGGCAGCCTGTCTCTCATCGATGGCGCAGCCGGCGCCTCCGGCGAGGGTCCCATTGATGCCAGCGTCAACAACAGCGGTCAATTCCTGTACGTGCTGAATGGCCGCAGCCACAACATCTCGGCCTTTGCCGTCCAGGCAGATGGAACCCTGATCCCCCTCGGCATCATTGAAGGTCTGCCCGCCGGTTCAGCCGGGATCACTTCGTGGTAAGTATCTTATCTCTTTATACTCAGACGAATCTATGAAGAATGGACCCTCTGGTTTAACCAGAGGGTCCATTCTTCATAGATGGACTGTAAAAACGCAAAGAGTTCCACTACTCTTCCGGTGGATCGATATTTTCTTCCCCGGCCGGCGGAGGCGCTGGGAATTGTCGTTTCGCAAACGCACTCAGGTCAGCCTCAAACTCTTTAAGGATCGCTTCCACACCTTCCCCTGGAGTAAGTTTCGTATTCTCGTTTTCATACTCCGTTAAATCCTGGCTTGCCTGGTGCATCACTTCCTCAGACACATAAATCGAGCTGTTCGTGCGGACAGCTAAAGCAAGGACATCGCTTGGCCTGGCATCCACTTCTTTTGCTTCGTTTCCCATACGGACTTTCACAATGCCATAGAAAATGGAATCTTTCAACACCTCAACCCGTACTTCCTCGAGCTCTGCGCCAAGCGTATCTAAAAGCTTTATCAGAAAATCGAACGTCATCGGCCGGGATGTAGGATACGCGCGCAGGCCCATCGCAATGGCTGTAGCTTCCATCGGGCCAATCCAGATTGGCAAAATCTTGCCCTGCTCTTCATCCTGCAATAAAACGATATATTTTTCATCACTCTTTACAATATCCAGGATATTCGCCTTGATCATGATATTTCTCCTATATGTAGATACCAGTCCTGGCGCGATCTCATGATAAGCATGCTGCAATTTTTCTCGCAGGTATTTTCGGGCGCGATGCAGACGGACTTTGATCGCACCTGGCGCAGCACCACTGATCGCGGCAATCTCATGCAACGTTAAAGATTCGTAATAATACAGCCGCGCCGCTTCGCGAGACGCCTCCGGTAATTCTTCAATTGCTGAAAGCACGAGGTAGTGCAGTTCGCGCTCGATAGCAATTTGCTGCGGATCCTGCGGAGCACCGCTTGAGTTCCATGGGCCTTCGGGTTGATCATCGTTTAGCGCTTCGCTGAAGCGGGACCGTCGTTTCTCCTCGCGCAAGTAGCCTTTAGATACGTTTAAGACAATGCCATACAACCAGCTGCGAAAACTCTCCGCATTCCGCAGATCCTTTAGCGAAAGATAGGCTTGCAACATGGCTTCCTGAACCAGATCCTGGGCAGCATCCTCCGCCATGACCATGCGCAACGCAATCCGGCGCGCTAACACCTGATAGCGTTCGATCAGGCAACCAAAGGCCTCTGTGTCGCCCTGGCGTGATAAGATCACGAGTTCCCGGTCCGTCCGTTCTACCAAACAGTTTCTCTCACAAATCGATCTGGGATCCTGTCTATATAATAGTGGAAAATCATGCGCTTGAGGTTACATTCCAACGAGCTCATAGATTTTATCAGTCAGTATTTGCGGATCTCCTGGTATCCTGCGCCCTCCACAAAAACAGAGATGGCCCAGGTACTATTGTGATTGTTGATATTTGACATCGCCTCTGAAATGCTGTATTCTTCCAAAAATGAAAGCAATGGACACGGAACTCGATGAGATGGCATTCTTGGATTTGCTCCGGCAGCGGGATGAAATGGCTTTCACCCGGCTTGTGGAACAATATCATGCCTCGCTCGTCCGCCTGGCTCGCCTGTTCGTGGGCGATGAGCGATTGGCGGAGGAGCTGTCGCAGGAAACCTGGATCGCCGTCCTGCAGGGGGTGGATCAGTTTGAAGGCCGCTCGAGCCTGAAGACGTGGATCTTCACGATCCTGACCAACAAGGCAAAGACCCGCAGCCGGCGCGAGCACCGCTCGTTTGTCTTCTCCGATTTTGCGGACGAGGCAATCGAATCACCCACCGTCCCCGCCGAGCGCTTCAAGGATGCCTCTGCTGGCGCCTCGGTACACCATTGGGCAGTGGAACCCTCTTCCTGGGCGGGGATCCCGGAAGAGAAGGTCCTTTCGGAGGAGAGCCTGCGCCTGATCCGCCAGACCATCGAAGAGCTGCCCGACAATCAAAGAGCGGTGATCACGCTGCGGGACATCGAGGAATGTTCTACGCAAGAAATTTGTAATATTTTGGGGATCTCCGAGTCTAATCTACGAGTGCTTCTGCATCGCGCCCGCGCCCGGGTGCGCGAGGCGCTGGAAGCCTATTTGAAGCCGGAGCATTGATGGATCACGACATGACATGTAAAGAGCTTGTGGAATTGGTTACCGACTACCTGGAGGGGACACTGCCCGCCGAGATACGGACGCGCATGGAGAAACATTTATCCGGCTGCGACGGCTGCACCAATTACCTGGAGCAAATGCGCCAGACCATCCGCCTCACGGGACAGGTGCGTGAGGAGAACCTCACCGCCACACAACGAGACGATCTGCTGCGGCTCTTCCGCGGCTGGAAAAATAATTGACCCCCACCGCCGCTGACGCGGCATCTCCCCAAATACGACAGGGGTAGGCTATTTGAACACTTAAGCGTTTTATGTCGTATTCGGTGGAGGCTGCGAGGGGGTCAAGGGAATCGACTCACCTCTTCGCCCTGCGAGTTATACAGCACAGCCGGGTCCGGTGTATTGTCATTCCAGATGTTGAAAGCAAATCGGCAATCAAAGCCAGGCTCACCTCGGCGTGCCCAGATCCTCAATACAGCATTCGGCTCTAGCGTTCCTCGCAGCGGACAGGATTGACTCCCGGTCTCTGAGACCAGTCTCCACCCTCCCAGGTTCACGACCACATTCGTGCGGTTCTGAATTTCCACATATTCCCTCGGCTTATCCACCGCGACGATGACCACAGAGCCACCGCTCGTCGGGATGACGGGCGGCTGGGAAGTGGTGGTCGCAGGCAGGCTCGTAACCGTAGGCAGCGACGTCCCTGTCGCCGTGGGAGGAATGGACGTTGGCGAAGCAGTCTCTGTCGCTGGGGATGTCAGTGTCGGTAAGGCCGTCGAGAAGGGCTGCGTGGGGAACGGCGTGAGGGTGGGGAAGTCAAAGTCGAACAGAGGCGTGGGAGTTGCACCCCCCTCCTGGCTCGGAAAAAGCACAGGGCTTGGAACGGCCGTAGCAGGGCCTTGTCCTCTCAACGAGGGCAGACTGACCAGGAGCGGACAAATGCAGCAGAACGGAAGCGCGAGCAGGAAAACCAAAAGTATCCTGCCTGTCTGTCCTTGCTGGTTATAAATTGTTCTCAATGCGGAGAGGGATGCACGAACTTGTTTCGATATATTCTCGATCATGACCTCTAAGACTCTATAGAACCAATTTTACCCTCTAGAGCTCTTAAAGAAACGAATAATGTGATTAACAAGTGCCTGAAAGATAACCATACAGAGCCAGACGTAAACCAGCATTGGGTAAGAGAATTGGAAGGATACTGCCGAGACCGCAGTCCGTTCCCTGAGTGCAATCCCAAGAGGAGTTGCAATGACCTGCACCAGCACCAGAACGACAGCGTACGAAATCCATACAGGCATCTCTTTTCTTTCGCTCCCAGCTACGACATCAAGACTTCCCTAGTCAATTTTATATCTGGTGCCGAATTTGGCAAGGGAGGCAGAAGGATCTGTCAGCCTGTTCCACAAAGCAGAGCGGGTCTCATGCTAAAATTATGATATAGCTCTGGCTTCTACGAGATTGAGAGTCTGTGGCCGATGAAGATTTGTGCCTACTGCACAACGAGAAACCGGGATGAGGCGATATTCTGCAGCTATTGCAGGCGTCCACTGGGGGAGAAACCAATACCAAGGGACACTTCCCTCATCAAGCTTCTGGCACTGCTCGTCCTGATGGGACTGGGCTCCTATCTTTTCCTATCCCGATCGTATCTCACATCCACGTTGAATCCATCTTCCGTGGAGAGAGCTGGAACCCCGGCGCCCACATCCACTCGAGCCCCGGAGACAGTGATTCTCTACACCTGTGTCAACGATATGACGCGAATCCGCCGCGCCCCCGGCACACGCTCTGAAACGATCGGTGGGTTGCTGACCGGCACCTGCCTGACGGTCCTGGGCAGAACGGCAGACGCGAGCTGGGTCTATATGGTCAGCGATGACCACCAGGCAGGCTGGGTGGCGGTCTCCCTTCTGCCGAATGCAGGGGATATCAGTAAAGTTTCTGTCCGAGATAGTTACGCTTTGGCGAACTCGTCCCGCCCAACCCTCACCAGCGCCGAGATTGCCCACGGCGCGCAAGCCTATCTCACCAGGGTCGCCGCGACGAACCTGCCCGGAGCGCCCCTTAGCCCATACGAGAGTCCCTGCTTTGAGTATGCCAACCGGATCGGGGATTTTGTCTCTTGCAAGCTGGAACGGGCATATTGCGACTTTCTCCCCGATCTCGAGGGAAGCCCCACCTATTGCAGTGACCGCCCGGCGCCGGACCATACATTTACCTTGACCGTACTGGGCATGGATTGGAGTGACTACGACGGCAAGTGTCTCATCGTTTCGGGTTACCTTGAGATAGACCGGGGCATTCTCCAAATCCGGGCTCTAGATCGCGATCAGATTTCCTCCTGCAGATAACGGGCAAGCCTGCAAAAAGCAGGTGGGCCTCTGATGATCTCCGGACAAAAGTTCGAAGATCTTCTTGTTTGCCACGGATTGATGCAGTTTCACAAACTATCCCTCTGTGAATATCTATGAGATCAGTGGCAAGGATCCAGGTGCTAGAACGCCTGGCTAAACCTCGATGAACTCCCTATTGATTTTTGCCTTGTTCTTCTGTACAATCAACAACACTTCAAAGCATTCCATCATAGAACCGCTGACTATGATGACCAATACAAAGAAGTTCGTTCCCCGTTCTCCCCAACCCAAACTGCATAGAAAAACGCAGATCCGTTCCCTCCGGTGGAATAGACATGCAGTCGCGACGGTTCCTGAATCCAGGCAAAGAATTCCATGATGGCAATTCCCTCCACGGCTCTTGATCAATACCTTCAGGCGATGAATGAACTCCAGGCACGCGTGCTGGATGGCCAACGCGCACAACTGCTGGAGGTTGCCAAACGGATGGCAGAAACCATCCGCAGGAACCTGCGCATCTTTCTCTTCGGCACCGGTCACTCTCATCTGATCGCGGAAGAGGGATTCTACCGGGCAGGTGGGCTGGCAAATGTCGTGCCGATCCTGACCGAGCACGTGATGCTGCACCACCTGCCATCACTCGGGTCACGCCTCGAACGCACACCGGGACTGGCAGAGGTCATCCTGGAGCGCTATGCTCCTCAGCGGGAGGAGATGCTTTTTGTCTTCTCGAACAGCGGCGTCAATCAATTGCCGGTGGAAATGGCAATCCGCGGGCGCGAACGAGGCATGTTGGTGGTGAGTATCTCCTCGTTGGATTATGCCCGCCAGGCTCCGCTCTCTGCGCTGGGCGTGCGCCTCGACGAGAGCGCCGATATTGCCCTGGATAACGGCGGCGTGCCAGGTGATGCCTTGCTCACACTGGAAGGTTTCCCCTGGCGCGTCGCTCCATCCTCCACAGCGATCTGTGCCCTGCTCTGGAACGGTCTCGTCGCCGAAACCGCTCGGCTGCTGCTGGAGTCAGGGACCGAACCTCCCATCTTCGCCAGCCTCAATGTGACGGGCGCCGCACAGCATAACCAGGCGCTGCTCGATACATGGCGCCCGCGCAATATTCACCTGTAGGAGTCCATGTCCTCTTTCCGGGAACCATTCGCCATTGGCATTGATATCGGCGCAACCAAGATCGCCTCTGTCCTGCTCTCCGATAATGGGGAGGTCATCAAATCGTCGCAGGTGCTTACGCTCGCGGAAGAAGGGCCACAGGTGGTTCTCGATAAAGTCGCAGACCAGATCCTCGCTCTCGCGCAGCAATGCCCGGGGGCAATTGCCGGTGTGGGGATCGGTTCTCCCGGCAAAGTCGACTCCCGCCGCGGCGTGGTCTACAATGCCGTCAACCTCGGCTGGACAGAGGTGAACCTGACGGAAGAGATCACGCGCCGCCTCCATCAGGGCCTCCCGGTCTGGATCCAGAAAGATGCGAACCTGAGCGCGCTGGGTGAATATTATTTTGGCGCCTGCCAGGGAGTGCAGGATTTCGTTTATCTTGGCATCGGCTCCGGCCTCGGCGCGGGGATCATCAGCAGCGGCCGCCTGATTACCGGCAGTGACTGGTGTGCAGCCGATGTCGGGCATTTATCCGTGGACCCCGAGGGTCCGCGCTGTGTCTGCGGCGGGCGCGGCTGTGCGGAAACGGTTGCCTCCGGTCCCGGGCTCGTGCGCGTGACGCAACACATGCTCACCCATTCTCATCGCGCCACCTCACTCGTGAACGAGGCGAATTTGACCGCGGAAGATATACTGGCTGCCGCGCATAACGGTGACACGCTGGCGCTGCAGGCACTGGCAGAGGTCGGACGCGTCCTGGGCATCATCATGTCTGCCTGCACGGTCATTCTCAACCCCTCACGCTTTGTGGTGGGCGGCGGTCTCGGGCTGGCGGGCTTTGATTACATCCTGCCCGGTGCCCGTGAAGAACTCATGAAGCGGACCATCCCCGAGAGTCGCAGTCTCCTGGAGATACTCCCCTCCCGGGTCGAATCGCCGGCAATCGGCGCTGCCTGCCTGGTCTGGTATGCGCACGCAGGCGAGCCAGCAAAGAGTTGAAGCTTTAGTCCGCGCTGAGCGCCACGCAGTCGAAGCGTCTTCCCGACGGCACTTGCATGATTTGCCATGAATTGCCAAGTAATTCAAAAATCACGTGCAAGTGCGACGGAGTTGGGCTGCTTTTGAGCTAACCTGTCGTTTCAACGAGGATATAGTAAAGAAAGGAGGTGATGTCTCTCAATCGATGACCTTTGTACGTGTACGATCGCACGACCAATTTGAAAGGAGAAGAAAAATGCGTAAGTTGTTAACCCTGATCAGCCTGCTGGCAGTGCTTTCCCTGCTTCTCACCGCCTGTGGTGGTGGAGCAACGCCAACCCAAGCGCCCGCTGCCACCGAACCTTCGGTAGTCACCGAAGAACCGGCTGCGACCGAACCCCCTGCCGCGACGGAAGAGCCGGCCGCAACCGAGCCCGCAGCCAGCGGCGAGCAAGTCACCATCACGATCGAGAGCTGGCGCAATGACGACCTCTCGATCTGGCAGGATACAATCATCCCTGCCTTCGAGGCCAAGTATCCCAATATCAACGTCGAATTCGCGCCCACCGCGCCTGCCGAATATAATGGCGTCCTCAATACCAAGCTGCAGGGCGGCACCGCCGGTGACCTGATCACCTGCCGTCCCTTCGACGCCTCGCTCGAGCTGTTCCAGCAGGGACATCTCTCTTCTTTGAATGACCTGCCTGGCATGGAGAACTTTAACGATGTTGCCAAGAGCGCCTGGATCACCGATGACGGCGCCGATGTCTTCTGTGTGCCGATGGCCTCCGTGATCCACGGCTTTTTCTACAACAAGGATAAGTTCGACGAGCTCGGCCTGGCGGAACCCACCACCAAGGAAGAGTTCATGAGCGTGCTCCAGGCCCTCAAAGATGCCGGCGAGACCCCGCTCGTGATGGGCACCGCCGACCAGTGGGAATCTGCCACGATGGGCTTCCAGAACATCGGTCCCAACTACTGGAAGGGCGAGGAAGGTCGCCAGGCGTTGATCGCCGGCACCGCCAAGTTCACCGACGCACCCTACGTCCAGACCTGGCAGGACCTTGCCGATTGGGCGCAGTACCTGCCTGAAGGCTACGAGGCGGTGAAGTATCCCGATGCACAGAGTCTCTTCACCCTCGGCCAGGGCGTCATCTACCCGACCGGTTCCTGGGAGATCAGTCTGTTCGAAGACCAGGCTGAGTTCAACATGGGCATCTTCCCGCCCTACGTGGAGAATGCCGGCGATACCTGCTACATCAGCGACCATACCGACATTGCCATTGGCATGAACGCCGCCACCCCGCATCCTGAGGAAGCCAAAACCTTCCTGAGCTGGGTTGCCTCCGACGAATTTGCCGCCCTCTATGCCAATGCCCTGCCCGGCTTCTTCCCGCTGAGCAATGCCCAGGTCACGCTGGACGATCCGCTGGCGAATGAGTTCCTCAGCTGGCGCCAGCAATGTGAATCGACCATCCGTAACTCGTACCAGATCCTCTCACGTGGTGAACCCAACCTCGAGAATGAGCTCTGGCGCGTCAGCGCGGGTGTCATGAACGGCTCCATCACCCCCGAACAGGCTGGCGAAGAAATCCAGGCTGGACTGGACCAGTGGTATAAGCCGTAAGTTAGTTTAGATTCTCCCGCTGGATGCACAAGTGTCCAGCGGGAGAAAGACCTGGAAGTATTTATCTGGAATTCATCTCGTGATTTCGCGCTTTCCTCGCTGAGCGGAGCGACGAGCCTAAGTCGAGGAGCGCAGTCGAAGCGTGAGCGAAACAATTTCACAAGGAATAAATTCCTTGTGAATCATTAACGAGATTGCTTGCCACAGGCACGCTACGCAATTTTCAGGAAGACGCTTCGACTACGGAACAGCGCTCATCGCGGACCTTTCTCGCAATAACGGATTGACAGGAGGCACCTCGTGCAAGCATCAAAGCGACGATCTCGAATCCCCACCCATGTGCTGGTATTCCTTGCACCGGCAATTTTGCTGTACACCATCTTCATGGTGATGCCCCTGATCAATTCCCTGCGGCTTAGCTTCTTTGAGCTGGGTCCCCAGAACCAGCAGACCTTTGCCGGGCTGCAAAACTATATCAGGTTATTTTCTGACTCTAACTTTGCGCCCTTCTTCTGGAGGGCATTGCGCAACAACTTTGTCTTCTTTGCGGTGCACATGCTGGTGCAAAACCCGATCGGGCTGATGCTCGCCGCACTGCTTGCCGAGGGGGGCGCCCTGCGCAGTTTCTTTCGGACGGTCATTTTTATGCCGACGGTCCTGTCGGTCGTCATCATTGGTTTTATCTGGCAGTTGATCCTCAACCCGTTATGGGGAGTTGCCGAAGGCATGCTGGACGCAGTCGGGCTGGGAGCATGGTTCGGTCCCTGGCTCGGCAAACCCGAGACGGCCCTCGTGACCGTCTCGCTCATTTCCGTCTGGCAGTTCGTGGGGATTCCCATGATCCTCTTCTATGCCGCGCTGATTGGCATCCCCGACGAGCTGACCGAAGCTGCCCGGGTGGACGGCGCAACCGCCTGGGATACATTCTGGCGCATCAAGTTCCCGCTCATCCTGCCCACGGTGGGCATCGTGGGCGTGCTCACCTTTGTCGGCAACTTCAACGCCTTCGACCTCATTTACACGATGAAGGGCGCCAACGCCGGGCCTGACTTTGCCACTGACATCATGGGCACATTGTTTTACCGGACGTTCTTCGGGCAGCAGCTCCAGCTGGGAAATCCCACCATGGGGGCGACCGTCGCCGCCATGATGTTCCTGATCATCCTCACCGGCGTCTTGCTGTATATGTTCCTCTGGGCGCGCCGCGTCCAGACGTATGACCTTTGATGAGGAAGCATATGAGATCAACCTCCCTGACTCAGTTACGATACTCCCTTGGGCGGATCCTGCCGGTGGTAATTCTCACCATTTATGCGATCATCGCCCTCTTCCCCATCGTGATGATCATCATGAACTCCTTCAAGGCCCGCAAAGCCATCTTCGGCGCGCCGTTCCAGTTCCCCACCTCCGAGACTTTCAGCCTGATCGGCTACGAGACCGTGACCGAGCGGGCGTCGTTCCACCTCTACTTCCTCAACAGCGCCATCGTCACGTTTGCGGCATTGGTCCTCACCCTGCTGATCGGCGCTATGGCAGCCTTCGCGCTGGCGGAGTACGACTTCCCCGGCAACGCGCTGACGGCTTTGTATCTCTCAATTGGCATCATGATCCCCATTCGCCTGGGCACCGTCGGCATTCTGCGCCTGATGGTCGACCTCAGCCTCGTGAACACTTTACTCGGTTTGATCCTGATCTATGTCGCCCAGTCCCTGCCGATGACGATCTTTATCCTCTCCCAGTTCATGCGCCAGGTGCCTAAGGATCTCAAGGACGCGGCGCGCATCGACGGCGCCAGTGAATATCACATCTTCGGCATGGTCCTGCCGCTCGTTCGTCCCGCGCTCGGAGCGATCGGTATCTTCACCATGATCCCGATCTGGAACGATCTTTGGTTCCCCCTGATCATCGCGCCATCCACCAAAACTGCCACTGTCACCCTCGGCGTGCAGCAGTTCCTCGGGCAATGGGTCTCAGACTGGAACGCCGTGCTCTCCTCGCTGACCCTGGCAATGATCCCCATCCTGCTGTTGTACATCGTCTTCTCCAGACAAATGATCCGCTCCATCACAGCAGGAGCGATAAAGTAACTGGGATTCAACGACTCCAGTCGTTGGGCTTCTCGTTTATGTTCAAAGTCTGGAGACTTTGACTCCTTAAGGAGGCATGCATGAAAGTTGGAATCGTCGGCGTGGGGTTCATGGGGACCACCCATGCTGCGGGCTGGGCGGAGACACCCGCCGAGATCGTCGGCTTCATCGCCGAGACACAGACCGAGGCAGGCGCCATCTCGAAGCAGTACGATACAAACACCTATCGATCCCTCGAGGACATGCTCCCCGATGTGGACGTGGTCGACATCTGCTCGCCTACCCATCTGCATCATGAAATGGCACTGAAGGCCGCCGCGGCAGGGAAGCACATCGTCTGCGAAAAACCGCTGGCGCGCACCACCAAACAGGCAAGGGAGATCGTGCAGGCTTGCCAGAAGGCTGGCGTGCAGCTGCTCGTCGCCCACGTGGTGCGCTTCTTTCCCGAATACGCTATGGCACACGCCGCCGTCGCCGAGGGACAAATCGGCAGGCCGGGCGTGATCCGCCTGCATCGTGGCAGTTACCGACCGAAGAAGCCAGCAGGCAACTGGTTCCTCGACGAGGTCAAGTCCGGTGGGATCCTGATGGACCTGATGATCCACGATTATGATTACGCCCGCTGGATCGCCGGTGATGTGGAGACCGTCTCCGCCCGACGCGTGACCCAACTCCACCCCGAGGCGCCTGTCGATTATGGACTCGTGATCCTCGGCCATCGCTCAGGCGCCCTGTCTCATATCGCAGGGGCCTGGGCTTACCCGCCGCCGACATTCCGCACGCATCTCGAGATTGCAGGCGACCGCGGCCTGATCGAATTCGATTCGGACGGCACCGCGCCGATCCATAACCTGATCCTCAAGACCGGCGGCTCGGACTCGCCCGACGTAGGACTGCCCTCCAGCCCCGTCACTGAAAGCCCGTACACGGCACAGCTCAAGGAGTTCTACCGCGCAATCGCCGAAGGCGTGCCCCCACGCGTCAGTGCCGCCGATGGACTGGCAGCCGTGCAGATTGCCGAGGCAGCGCTCGAGTCCGCTCATACCGGGCAGCCCGTAACACTCCAATCCCTCCCGGAGGCATCATGATCCGAATCGGTGTTCTCTCGCTTGCCCATCATCACGGCGAATCCTACATCGCCAACCTACGCAACATAAACGGCGTTGAGCTGACCGGCGTGGCAGATGACGACCCGCTGCGCGGCCAGACTGTTGCCGCGCACAACAAGGCGCTCTATTTTCATTCCTTCGAAGATCTGCTCGAAGCCAGACCAGACGGCGTGATCATCTGCACCGAAAATAACCGTCATCGCCCGCTGGTGGAAATGGCTGCCGCGCGCGGGATCCATGTCCTGTGCGAGAAGCCGCTCGCCAGCACCATTGAAGACGCCCGCGCCATCGTGGATACCTGTGCAAAGGCCGGTGTCTTGCTCATGACCGCCTTTCCGATGCGCTTCAGCGCACCGCTGCTCGAGATCAAGGCTCGCCTTGACCACGGCGACTTTGGCGACATCTACTGCTTCAATGCGACCAACCAGGGCGAGCTGCCCACCAAACATCGCTCCTGGTTCGCGGACCCCGAGCTGGCAGGCGGCGGCGCGATCATGGACCATACCGTTCACCTCGTCGATATCATGCGCTGGCTGACCGGCGCCGAAGTGGAGACCGTCTATGCCCGCAGCAACCGGGTCTTCCATGCGGATGAGGTGCAGGTGGAGACCGGCGCCCTCGAGATGCTGTCTTTTGACAACAAGATGTTCGCCACCATCGACGCCAGCTGGTCCCGCCCGCCATACTGGCCCACCTGGGGCGGCCTGACCCTTGAGATGGTCACCCAGCGCGGCACGGTGGTGGTGGATGCCTTCCGCCAGAACCTGAACGTCTACCGCCACGATCTAGAGCGTTCCAACTGGGCCTACTGGGGCTCCGACATGAACTATGCTATGGTCTCCGAGTTTACCGCCGCCATCCGCGAGAACCGCCAGCCCCGCGTCACCGGCGTGGACGGTTTGCGCGCCGTAGAAGCCACACTCGCCGCCTATGAATCGGATCGCACCGGCAGGACCGTCGAGGTGAAAAGGATATCTCCCTCCTGAGCCCTTCGGCTTCGCTCAGGATAAACTCCGTGGGGGGCGCCTGCTGCGACGAACGCAGTCGAAGGACAGAAGTTTCATGATTCGACGTGCTTCGACTGCGCTCAGCGAGGGACTTCTTTCTTAGGAAGTGACCTATTAAGCTATGACATCTATATCACGTCTGCTGATTTACAACGCCCGCCTGTTCACGCCTCACCTTCCGGGTCGCCCTGGCTGGCTGCTGGTGCGAAATGGGCTGATCTCTTCCATCGGCTTCGGACAGCGACCCATCGTGCCCGCCCACGCCGAGTTACAGGAAGTGGATGCCGGAGGCAAACGCCTGCTGCCCGGCTTCATCGACCTGCACGTCCACGGCGCGATGGGACATGAGGTGATGGACGCCTCTCCATCCGGGCTTGAAGAGATGGCGCGCTTTTATGCCTCTCACGGCGTCACATCCTTCCTCGCCACCACCTGGACGGCAAGCCGTGACTCGATTCGTAAAGCTCTGGAGCTCGTGGAAGAAATGCAGGGACCGGTCCCGGGTGGGGCGACCCTGCTCGGCGTCCATCTGGAGGGACCGTACCTCAACCCCGCCCGCTGCGGCGCGCAGGACGTCAATCTCATCCGCCGCGCAGATCAGGAAGAAGCGCTGGAGTTCCTGGAAAGCGGCGTCATCCGTTTACTTGCCCTGGCGCCCGAGTACGAAGAGAACCTGTGGCTGGTCGACGAGTGTGTGCGACGTGGAGTTACTGTCTCAGCCGCGCATACGGCTGCCACCTATGAACAGATGCAGGCAGCCGCGGCGCACGGCGTCAAACAGACAACGCATACCTTCAACGCTATGACGGGTCTCGGTCACCGCGAGCCTGGCACGGTCGGCGCGGCGATGACCATCCCCCAGATCGCGTGCGAGTTGATCGCCGATAACATCCACGTCCACCCCGCGGTGCAGAAGATCCTGCTGGATGTGAAGACCCCGTCTGCTGTAATCCTGGTCACCGACGCGGTGCGGGCAGCAGGCCTGCCCGAGGGCGAGTACATGCTCGACGCCCGCCCCGTCCACATCCAGAATGGCGCCGTTCGACTGGAGGATGGCGCGCTGGCTGGCTCAGTCCTGACCATGGAGCGCGCCTTGCAAAACCTGTGTGCCGCCTCCGGACGTTCGCTCGAGGAATTATGGGTCACCTCCAGCCTGAACGCTGCCCGCGCCATCGGCGTCTCCGCCCACAAGGGCAGCCTGGAAGTCGGCAAGGATGCGGACCTCGTCCTGCTGGATGATTCGTTTCAAATCCATCTCACGGTGGCGCTGGGGGAAGTTGTGTACGAAACGACCCCCACCCAGCCTACCCCAAATACGACATAAATATTTCATGGAAATTTGCCCGTCGTATTTGGGAAAGGTGCCAAAGGGCGGTGGGGGTCGGGGTCAGTTCACTCGCTCGATATACTCGTGTGTAATCGTCAATTCCTCAGATATGGTTTCATTGCCATCAGACTTTATTTGTGAAATGCTGACTTTCACCGGCCAGGCGCGTCGGAAATTCCAACGCGCCGTCTCTTTGCCCTTGCGATCGTACATCACGATCGAGCCATTCTTTCGAGCACCCGTGACATCTCCATCTATTACCTGTTTGCGCCAGTCCCAGGGGACCTTGTTGTTGGAAATGCCTCGCTTTAATGTGATGTTTTCCCATTTCAGACGACCAGGAATTTTGATGATCGCTTCAGGTCCACCTTCGGCGCCTGCCTGCGCCTCCGTTACTTCATGCTCCGAGCCCAGCCCGGAGCATTCGGTAAAGTAAGCCTGGATCTTCCCGTCGAATTCCAGTGCAAAATGAAAGCCAACCGCTGGTGCTTCTCGTTTCGGCATTTGACATTCCTCCTTCGCATCCAGGCCTCCGTATGGAGCCTGTCGAATTGAATAAGACCGATTGAGTCAGTCAATACTATACAATTTTTGCACTCTGGAGTCAACAGGGATTTGATAGAAGCCCGCATAAAACAGCTCGGCTGCGGTACTACGACCGCCCCGGCTCTTCCTGATACTGCAGCGCCTCCTGCCAGGCACACGCTTGAAGTCCGCAAGAGCCCGGACCTGGCCCTGCGGGATGATTCCTTCCAGGCTCATCTCACCGCGGCACGAGGAGAGGTTGTTTACAACCCGCCCCACCGCCCTGGACTCGCTGGAAGATAGCCCCGTACATCCGGAGTATAATGGGCTGAATGTTTTTCGATGAAGGGTTCTGAACGTTGGCTAGATGCACGCAGGAGGGTCTATGCCGAGAAAAGATGACAAAGAGGGACGCCCATCCAATAAAACAGGGAAGCCATCCAGCCGGAAGGCTCCCACAAAACAGACAAAGTCCACAGCTCAAAACCCGGACGTTCAGGTTTCCATCGGGGGAGATGTAAACGAGTCCATCGTCAGCGTGCGAATTTTCTCGCGCGGCTGGTTGACCCAGCGCCTGATGCAGTATCGCAGGCAGCCCTCGCTTCTCTTGTTCGACATCCCCTATATCATCGTCTTCCTCTCGATTCTCACCGCACTTGGATACCTGGTGTTTGTTTTCCTCTACTACGGGACAACCACAACTCTATTCTCGAATCCGGGGAGTCTCCTGATCTTTACCAGATTGGACCACGCCGCCTACCGGCTGCTGGACGTGGGCGCCATCCTCTTCCTGATCGTGCTGGTGTATCAGGCATTCCGCAGGAGCCTGACAACACGGGGATTTCTAGGCTCTTCGCTCGCGATCTTTTTCCTGGCGCTCGTTTCCTTCGGCGTCTTGAGATTAACAGCCAGGCTCCGAGCTACGCTGATCGGGCTGGAGTATCCCCTGACACGGGCAGATGAGCTTGTGGCTGCAGGGCAGTTCGACCTGGCGAACGAGATCCTCCAGCTCTACCCCATCGCTCAGAGGCTCCCATCTGATTTGCAGCCTGTGGTGCAGGAAAGGGACCAGCAGCTCAGATCATCTCACCCCGAACCGGCACACCCGGAATACAACGAGGCCCTGGAGACCTTTGGGGCATATGCCTCTCAGCTCTACCTCAAAGGGAACTATCTTGACATCCTGCGCTCCGTATGCGGCATCAGCCACACAGAGTTATGGGAGGGTGTGCTGCCGTCCTGGCGCAGTGCGGTGTATGTGCTTGCACATGATCCCGCCTGGGGGCTGCAGCGTACGCTCGATTGGATCGCGCAGCTCACCGCCGAGTTTCCAGACTGTCAGAAGATGGCATCGCCGTTCTGGCTCGCCATCCCTCCGGAAATCGCCTGGGACATCGAGCGGGGCCACTGGGGACCGGAGACAATGGGTCAACTTTATGATGCCACCTCTCTCTCCCGGGATAATCCCATCGACGAAATGCTTTCGGATACCGATATCCGGGAGAGTTGCAAAAGCAACCCGGCCGAGAACCTGCGTCAGGTCCCCCGGGATAAATATGAAAGCTACCAGCGCTGCGAATATGATATGCGCCTGGCGGAAGAGCTTCTCGGGCGCTTCCCGCAGGATCCCTACGGCGGCTTCGCAAAGTTTTTCCTGGGGCGCCTGGACGAGATCGTGGAGGAAGGCTATTCCGCCAACCCGGACGTCTATGACCTCGCCTCTTACGAAAAAGGCTGGAGGCAATATCACGCCGGGGACTACGAAGGCGCCCTGCTGACATTCGAGCGTTTCATGTTCCGCATGGAGACGCCCGCCGGAGAAGCCGATCATCCATGGCGTGACGATGCCCTCTGGCGTGCCTCCCTGTGTCATGAGAGCCTGGGGCAGTATATTGCTGCGCTTCAGAAGCTGTCACAGATGGAAGGCGCCGGGGACGGTTATATCCCCGATTATGCCGATATGAATGCCAATGCCCTGTATGTGGCGGACGTCCTCATGCCTGTGGCGGACCTGACCCGTGTTGTTTCTGAAAACCTGTTCCCCAACCTGCGCCCCATCCTGAAGTACACCCTGGCCGAGAGACTCCTCGCCGAAGGGTCCTATGCCGCTGCCCGGCAGTTATTTCTCGAGATCGCCGGTGAGTACCAGGGGCAGGTGTTCGAGCCCATCCTGGGAAAGAAGTACTCGCTCAGTGTGCTGGCAGGCCAGAAGGCAACGGTTGCAGAGATCCTCCTCAATTATCAGGAAACACATGCCGAAGACGCCAACCTGCTGGTTGCCGACTACCTGGAAACCTACCCTGCGTTCAGCCCCCTGGAGAATGAGCTGCGCCATTATATTCCCATGTTCGACTACCGGGACATTACAGCCGATTACCTGGTTGGCAGAAGCAAGACCTATGTGGCTGCCCGGCTGCGTGAAGACTATGTCAACGCGCACCCGCGTGATCCAGGGGTGCCGGACCTGATTCTCATAATTGCCCGGGGCTACGAGACAGTGGCGTCCTGGGAGGATCTCCCGGCTGCGGAGGACTTTTTACCCATGGTCCGCAGGAAAGCCTCGGACGCCTACCTGAGATACCTGGATCTGGTCCCTCAAACGACGGGCAGCGAAGTAGACGAGGCGCTGGAGCACGCCGGCAGCCTGTATCTGTCCCGCTGCCTGTATGAGTCTACCTTTGCGTGCGACATGGAGAGCATCCTGGGGATGAGAAATGTCTATCTCAAGCTGGTCGATCAATACCCGGAGCACAGGCTGGCAAACAACTTCCTGAACTGGATCGCCTGGAGCTATTGTTATGAGGCGAACCTGCCCGGCAACTCAGAGCAGCAGTATGTGGATGCCTATACCCTGGCCCTGGCAGCCTACTCTCGCATCGCTGAAAATTACCCGGACGGTCCCATCGGGGAGAACGCTAGAAAAAATATCGTGCTCATCCAGGAAAAGATCAGGGACCCCTCCAACCGGGCAAACTTTCCACCCATCGAGTGGGGCTGGTGAATGATTTCGTGAGAAGGAGAATGAAATGGACAACAATACAGTCATTACCGCCGTGATCGGGGTCATCTTCCTGGTGCTCGCCCTGGTCGCGATCTTCCGGTTCGATAAGGTGAAGCACAGCCTGGAGATCTTCGGGATCAAGATGGGCATTTCCGGCTCCAGGAACACGGAAAAGCAGAGACGAGGCGGGCCCTCTGCCGGCGAGCCTGCCCGCAGCCAAAACGCCTCGATCAAGGTCGGTGGGAACGTGACAGAGAGCACATTATCGGCGGAAAGCCCCGAAGACAGCCAGATCGATGTGAAGAAAAATGTGAAGAAGAGCAAGCTTCAGGCGAAGGGCGGAAAGTAAGAGCAGCTCACATCTTTTTCCCTCGTGAGGAGGCATCCCGAAAGGGTTTCTTCCAGAGTTAAACCCTAAGAGACTGTCTGAAAAGTCTTAGGATTGAGTAAGGCGACGAAGGCCGAGACGGATCATCGCCACATAAATGAACGCTTCACTGGAAGCAGCCAGGCGTTCATAATCACGAGCCAA
>Ga0114129_10001658_pt1 | contig 30299 bp, 29 predicted proteins | sample RhiMetdeltSRZDD1_FD_80071 | JGI IMG/M metagenome (GOLD analysis project Ga0114129, IMG submission 80071) | Populus rhizosphere microbial communities from Tennessee, USA - Rhizosphere MetaG P. deltoides SRZDD1 (version 2) (version 2) | ecosystem: Host-associated > Plants > Roots > Rhizosphere >...
ATGATGTTCCCGTTTTTCAGCGTAATCGTGGACAAGAATGTCGATCCGAGAAAGATTCTTAATATCGTGCGCGGCCGGCGCGCCGACGGAGCGTAAAAGAAAAGGACCGTAACACAAAAATCTGATCAATGTTCAATTCCCGATTCTCAATTCCCATCGGATGAGAATTGTGAATTTGGAATTGAGCATTAACGGATTCTTTTTTGTGTTCACGCTTGCCTTTCTCGCTTGACAAAAGTGAATTGCAGGCAGCATCTTCCGGCTATTGTTACATCGAAAACCGGAGGAGGTCGCGATGCGTCCCGACATTCTGGCCCTGAGAGTTGCCGCGCTGACCTTTGCGTTTGCCATCACTTCGCAAGCGCAGGTGACGTTCACTAAAGACGTGGCGCCGATTCTTCAACGTTCGTGTCAGGTCTGCCATCGTCCCGGCGCGATTGCACCGATGTCTCTGCTGACCTATGAGGATGCGCGGCCGTGGGCTCGCGCAATCAAAGAAAAGGTTGTGAAGCGCGAGATGCCGCCTTGGTATATCGACAAAAACATCGGCATTACCGAATTCAAAGATGACCCTTCGCTGAGCGATGCCGATATTTCAACTATTACGAAATGGGTTGATGCCGGTGCACCGATGGGGAATCCCGCGGAAATGCCGCCTCCGCGTGCATTCAGTGATCTGGACCAGTGGCACATCGGCAAGCCCGATGTCATTGTCACGATGAAAAAGCCTTACATTTTGCCCGCGCACGGCCCGGACAACATTGTGAATATACTGGTCGACCCCGGCTTCACCGATGATATGTATGTCATGGCTGTCGAGAGCAAGCCTGCCGACGCCCGAAGTTATAAGGTCGTCCATCATTTCACGACAAACCTCGTGGAAGATCCTGAAGACGACCCGATTGGACTTTTCTTCAACGAATACGCATTGGGAAAGAACGGCGATATTTTTCCGCCAGACTCCGGGCGTTTGATTAAGGCCGGATCAAAAATCAATTTCAATCTGCACCTGAATCCTCGAGGGGAAGAAACGCCCGTAACGGTTCAACTCGGATTCAAAGTCTTTCCGAAGGGCGCTGTGCCCAAGTATGTCGCGTTTACGCAGCACATGGGCGATACCCTCGAGTTGGATATTCCGCCCGGCGAAGTGGCGCGTCACGACGGTTACTTCCGTCTGCCCAAGCCCGCCTTGGTTGCTTCGTTTCAACCACACATGCACAACCGAGGAAAGGCCATGTGCATGGAGGCCATTTATCCGGACGTCAGGGCCGATTCGGCGCGGCCTGGCCCCGCACGAACGGAGACACTTAGCTGTGTAAGCAATTATCAGTTTGGATGGCACATCACATATCCATACGCGGACAAGGCCGCGCCGTTGCTTCCGGCCGGCACGATCATTCACATCACGTCCTGGCACGACAATACCGCCAACAACAAGTACAACCCCAATCCGCGAAACTGGGTTGGTTATGGTCAACGTTCCATCGACGAGATGAGCTTTGCCTGGGTGACATTGACTTACTTGGACGAGGCCGACTTTCAACAGCGCGTCGATGCGCGAGCCAAGAAGTAAGAATGCGTGTTCCCGGTTTATCAACGGTCGTTTTCTTGCTCGCTTTCACTCCGCAGCTTCCGACGGAGCTGCCACAGATCCGATTCAATTCGGGTCAAAATGTGGTTCCCTACTTCGAAGGATGGATCCGAAATCCAGATGGCACTTTCGACCTTGTGTTCGGTTACTTCAACCGGAATTGGAAGGAAGAACTCGTCATTGAGCCAGGCCCAGACAATAACGTTCAGCCGGGCGGTCCCAACGCCGGGCAACCGACGTATTTCTTGCCGAGGCGCCAACGTTGGCTCTATCGGCTTCGTGTACCGGCAGACTTTGGAACCAAAGAAATTGTCTGGACACTGACGGCGCGCGGCCGCACCGAAAGAGCGTATGGAAATCTCCAAGCGGCTCAGGAAATAAACGATCGTGTAGTCATGTCGAACGGAAACTTGGATCCCGGCGAGGGCGATCCGAATGAACCGCCGTCGGTCAAGATCGCGCCCATTCAAAGCGTGACTACGGCGGCAACAGTAAGTCTCTCAGCGACTGTTGTTGATGATGGCTTGCCGAAGCCGCGAGCGTCGCGTGCTCCGCGCGGATCATCGTCGGGCTTTGGAGCGCAAGTGGATCGCGCAGACAGCGCTCCGCCAAAGGCCCTCAGCGTGACCTGGCTCCAGTATGGCGGGCCGGCAAAGGCAACCTTCGATCACGTTGGGCCGATTCCCGTGACAAACGGACAAGCAACCACAGGAGTGCGGTTCTCTCAAGCCGGCACGTATCATTTACGAGTGATAGCCAGCGATGGTGCCTTGTCCACGACGAGTGACATGATCGTTGAAGTGAAGTAGCCGCAATTTGCTAGGTCGGGGGAGAATTTATGAGATTACGCATGGTGATTCTTACAGTGATTGTTTTATTCGCGCAAGAGACTTGGGCTCAGACTAATGGTCTCCGCGTCATGGGTTCGAATGGAGTGAAGGGCGTCATTGACGAGCTCCGCGCTCAATGCGAGAAGGCGATCGGACGTCCGCTCGCTATTGATTTCAACACGTCGGCTTCCGTGAAGCAGCGGATTCAATCCGACGAATCGTTTGACCTTGCGATTCTTACATCCGAGGTCATAGATGAGCTGATCAAATCCGGCAAGATTGCTGCCGCCGGCCGAGCCGAGCTGGCCCGCTCCGGCATCGGATTCGGAATTCGCGCGGGGGCAAAGAAACCCGACATTTCCATGCCCGAGGCGGTGAAGAAAACCTTGCTTGGTGCGAAGTCGATTACCTATGTGCCGGACGGCGCAAGCAAAGTCCATATCGAAAAAATGCTCGATGATCTCGGCATTGCGAACGACATGAAACAGAAGACCGTTTTCGCCAAGGGAGCAGATGAAGCCACACGCACGGCCGCCGAAGGTAAAGTGGAACTGGTCTTGACACTGATCAGCGAAATCGTGCCGACCCCCGGACTGGATCTGATTGGTCCATTCCCCGCGAAATATCAAAACTATGTAAGTTTTGCCGCCGGTATCAGCCCGAAGACAAAAAATGTGGAGGCTGCAAAAGCCCTAATTCAGTTCCTGACCAGTCCGAATGCATCGCCGACGTTCAAGGCGAAAGGCATGGAGCGCATCAGCAAATAAAAAAATCAAGATTTTTTGGCGTGTTGCGCAGGCCGTTCACGCTTATTCCAATATGCAGTAGGCAAGCTGCGCAGCGTCAGCAATGTAGTCACGGCTGAAGCCGTGGTCACGGGACGGTGTGTTTCTGCTATGGATTGGCGGACACACTGATCAGGGCTTCAGCCGTGGTTGCGTTAACCCCGGCAGGCTGCGCGCCATTTCCGGTGGTTCAGAACGAAGGACTTTTACAAGGTCTCAAGTCTCGCGAGGATAGAACGGGAACGCCCCACCTCGAATTTGCGGTTCAGGATTCGTCCAATTTCATTTTAGAAAATATCTGTATCCTGTAGCTGGATGTCGAATCTTCTGTACTTCCTATTGCGCTACGGCTACCTGGTTGTTTTCGGAACTGCTTTTGCCGAGCAGTTCGGATTACCTTTGCCTGCGGTTCCGCTGCTCCTCGGCATGGGAGCCTTGTCGCGCAGCGGTGCGTTTGAACTCCCTCTCGTGGTTATGACCGCAGCGCTCGCAGCATTGGCAGCAGACTTGATCTGGTATGGGCTCGGCCAAGCCCACGGCCGATCCGTGCTGCGGCTAATCTGTCGCATTTCCCTGGAGCCGGACTACTGTATGCGCCGCACCGAAGATGCATTTGAGCGGATGGGCCTCTGGACCCTCTTGCCGGCGAAATTCATTCCGGGGTTCAATGCCGCCGCCATTCCGTTGGCGGGTATGGTGAGGACACCGCTATTGCGGTTTATAGCTGTGGACTTTGTAGGCGTAACGATATGGAGCGGCACTTATACGTTACTGGGTTACGTATTTAGCCACCAGATCGAGCGGGTCATCGCGTATCTTTCGACGCTGGGTACGTCACTGCTTATATTGATCGTTGTAGCCTTGGCAATTTACCTCACCTATAAAGTCAGGCAACGCCGCAGATTCCTGAGGACGTTAACGGTGCTGCGCATCACACCGGAAGAGTTGAAAGCCAAGATGGATGCCCAACAGAAAGTTTTGATTTTCGATTCACGCAACCGCCTCGACCGGAATGCAGATCCGGTGCGCATTCCCGGTGCATTCCACATCCTTCCGGCGCATATCGAGTTTCGCCGCGAAGATCTGCCCTCCGACCAGGATATCGTTGTCTATTGCACCTGCCCCAATGAGGCGACGAGCGCTCGGGTCGCCCTTCAACTCCATCGTATGGGACTGAAGCAAGCCCGCCCCCTGCAAGGAGGATTGGATGCCTGGGTCGAGCGCAATCTTCCTGTTGAGCGTTTGGATTAAAGCTTTTTCTGGCAAACATAGAACTCGAAAAAATACAATCGTCTGGTATAATGCGCCCGCTCCATACCCTTGTTTTACGTGACCTGTCATGTCAGACGTTACGCACCTCCTGCAACGGTGGCGCGAGGGAAGCCGCGAGGCCGAAAACGAACTATTCGCCCTTGTCCTGCCCAACTTGCGCCGATTAGCCCGTTATCTGTTGAAAGGCGAACGTAAGGACCACACGCTTCAAACGACGGAACTAGTAGACCAAATCTATTTCCGGCTGGTTCAGGCAAAGGACAGGGATTGGCACAATCGAGCTCATTTTTTCGCTATAGCAGGTAGAGCTATGCGCCGGCATCTGATCGACCATGCCCGCGCGCGACCGAATGCGAAGTTCGTGGCCCTTGAGGGCGTGAGAGAGTTCCTGTGCGCGGACAGCGCGAAGGTGGAACAAGCGCTCACTATAGACCGCTTGTTGGATCAGCTAGCCGATGTCAATCCGGAATGGTGCCGCTTGGTCGAAGTGAAGTATTTTCTGGGGCTTACTGACGAAGAGGCAGCAGATGCGCTGGGCATGAAACTTCGCACGATGCAAAGAATGTGGTTCGATGCCCGGCAATGGTTATTCGCACAGAAAGAGGCCGACGGTGTTAACCAGGGAGCACGATGATGAACTGGTAATGGGTTTGGTCGAGAAGGCCCTTGAGAAGCCTTCCCCAAACCGCGAGGCCTATCTTCGCGAAACATGCGGTGACAACTCCGAACTCTTTGAGCGAGTGTGGCACTACATTGAGTCGGAAGAACGCATGCACGGTTTCCTGCTCGACCCTCGTCACTCCACGCTGAAGGCCAGTAAGACATTTCCTGCTCGGCCGACAAGTCCGCCGTTACCGGATGTCACATAGAGCATGCCGTCCACGACGATCGGCCCTGGCCCATCTATGGACCCGCCGTTGCCCTTTACACCATTGACTGTCTCGAATGAACGATTGGTGTCGAACTCCCACAGCACCGAGCCGTCTTTCGTGGAGTACGCGCGGATGCCGCCGTCAGCGGAACCGGAGAGCACCACGCCCGGAATCACCGTCAAGGCGGCGGATTGAGCAGGACTGCACACGGAGGCTCCGTTGCAGAGCGGCGGTTGTTTGGGAGGTGTATACCAGACGCGCTCGCCTGTATCTAGGCGGACGGCATGGAGTCCGCCGGGCGAGGGCGTGTTGTAATCAGCCGCTGCGAAGTAGGCTTGCTGTTGATCAACGGCCCCGCCCCACACGCCGCCGATCGGGGACCCGCGGCCGAACCGGTATTGCCAGATGATTTCGCCTTCCTTGTCGATATCCAGGGCATAACCAACGCCGGATTTTTGAGGGATCACGATGACGTCGCGTCCATTCGGCAGAGTTGTGAGGATTGGTGAAGCTGCAAAATCAAAGTCGGGACCGACATCTTCCGGACAACTGGGATTCGCCGGTTGACCCGGCCGATTATTGCACCCGAGGACCCAAACATCCTTTGGCGTGACCTGACTCGACCATTTCATTTTTCCGGTCTTCAGGTCGAATGCAATGACGGCATCGCTCGTCTTCTGCTGCGGATCGCTGTAGCCATTTCCGGTTGCGACGTAAATCAAGCCACGCTTCGCATCAATCGTCGGCGCGCTCCAGACACCAGCGCCGGATGGACCCCACAATTGAGCGCCCGCCGCGCTTTTTCCTCGAGGCTTTGGCGGATCGGGGATCGTGTACGCCTTCCAGATCACCTCGCCGGTTGTTGCGTCCAGCGCGGAGACGCTGCCACGAAATGTGCAACATTCATAATCGGGACGCGTAGCCGACGTCTCCTCGCCAACACCCGCCGCTGTGACGTAGAGGCGGCCGTCATACAGTGTCGGAGCTCCGGTCGATTTCGCAAATGGATGATCATCCACTTTACGGACCCACAGCTGCTTGCCAGTGGCACGGTCGACGGCGTACGCGTTCGCTTTCGTATCTGCAAAAAAGATCGCTTGTTCTCCCACGGAGATTGCGGCACGAATGTTCGCCTGGGCTTTGAATGTCCAATACGTGCATCCCGTCTTTGGATCGACCGCGTAAACAGTTCCGGAATCGCTCGCCATGTACAGCCGGCCTCCCGCAACTGCAGGCTGAGAGCGCGCTTGCGTCACGTTCTCGATTCCGAACGCCCATTTCAGCTTCAGCCTCGGAACATCGGCCGCACTTAAGCGGGCCTGCTCGGAAGGCTGGAATCGCGTGTTGGTTATCGTGCCGCCCCACCCATTCCAATGCATCCCTGTCGCGGGTGAGCTCAATGCGGGGTTGGTGCTGCACGTTTCTGCCAATGCAGCCGCGGGGAGGAACACAAGAAGACCAAGAGGGAATAGAAGCTTCATTCAAAACTCCGGTTTTGTATCGTGCAATATCTCCAGAATCGCCTGGCGGTCGGTTTCGGAAATATGTGCAAAGTCGTCGCTTTTGTCCTGATTCGTAAGTACCTCACGAATACGCCGGCGCACATAATCCTTCAGTTCGGGCGGCATTCCATCGAATGATTTCGAGTAAATCAGGTAACTGAGGGGATATCGCAGAAGCCGGTGCTTCAGGTCCAGATCGCGCAACGACCGGCCCTGTCTATCACGCGGTCCTCGGCTCATGAATTCATTGGCAAAGTCTGACGTTCCTGCCACAGGGTCGGTCAATTTCGCTTCGCCGGAGAAAAGCATCGCTCGTACGATTCTTTCACCTGCATCCTGGACAATCTCTTGCAGCTTTTCTATGTGGCCTTCAGCGATGGCATCGCGAATCTCATAGACCCCGGACGTGATCATATTGTGGACGTGCGTCTGGTGACCCAGCATCATAAGAGCCACAATGTCGCTGTGAGGCGTTAAGTACGCCTTCGTGTCGATGCGTTTACCGAGATCGGTTAGATTCGCTCCCGCGGCCGTATCCATTCGCGCAATGTACCTTCGGATGTCGTCGATATCGTCAGCGCGAGCGCGTACGACCGTATTTCCCAGATGGCGTTGGTTTCCATGCGTGCCTGTTACGTACCAGCCGCCCCAACGTTCTCGAAGCGGACTTTGATCGTTTGTAATGAGGGCCGCGGCTTTCAGAGCGTTGCCATCGGGGTTCGGCAGCACGGAGAGCATTAAGAGGCGCGGCACCGGGGTGTTTGTTTGGAAGGTGTCATGACAAACCGTACACTCTTCCGTCTGGCGCTGGATCACGGGGTAGGGATCATATTCCTGGTTGAGAGTGTAAAAAGCGGGTCCAGTTTTCGGATCAACGGAAGCAATTTCGATGAATTGCCCATGATCAACCCAGCCGACGTAAACGTCATCGTTGAAATAAATCGCACGAGGCCTGTCGGGCGCGATTTGAGTAAGCTGGAAGCTGGACTTCGAAAATACGAGGGTTTGGGATGAAGTTGGAACATTTAGAACCTTTAATAGGGAACGCAGGTACCCATGCCCTTCATCGAACTGAAGGACAGCTTTGTCCGTCTGAATCCGCGTCGTCAGATCTTCGACGATGTTTGAAGATTGCTGCTCGAGCGCCAGTAAAGCAACAGGTAATGCGGCTAGCAAAATGCCGGTAAGAATGCTTGTAGGTATAAAAAAACGCATGAGTTAGTTGTACCCGTGATGTCCTTTCGAACGTATGCAGCAAGAGAAGATGATGTCACAAATATCCCACAATTTTGAAATATCAAATAGACGTTACGCCGGGGCCTGTTATATCCTTCTAGCGGCCATTTTTATCAATAGCTTCCTGAGTTTTCTAAAGCGGGGCAATCCATGAAAAAAATTTCTTTGGTGATCGGTTGCATCGCAATCATGTCACTGGTTCTCGCGGTCTACGGACAAACAACCGCACGTCCGGCTCAGACCGCTGCTCCTACCTCAGACGCAGTCGCCGCGCAGAAGGCGATTGTTACCCAATATTGTTTGACCTGTCATAGTGATAAAGCCAAAGCGGCCGGAATGGATTCGGCACGCAAAATCGATTTCGACAGCCTTGATATCGCAAACGTGTCCAAGGATGCCGAAACCTGGGAGCGCATTGTTCGTAAAATGCGCGCCGGCATGATGCCTCCATCAGGTATGAAACGGCCGGACGCGGCCACCTACAAAGGATTCATTACCTGGCTCGAGAATGAGCTGGACCGAAACGCGATTGTGTACACTCCTCCTCCGGGTCTCCATCGCCTGAATCGTACGGAATACGCGAACGTCATCAAGGATATGCTCGACCTGGACATCGATGCGTCGACGTATCTTCCTTCCGACGATTCGACTCACGGTTTTGACAATATTGCGGGCGCACTAGGGGTGTCTTCGACCTTGGTCGAAGCGTACGTCTCTGCTGCCCAAAAGATCAGCCGGCTCGCGATCGGCGAACCTGCCACGCCTTCCCTGAAGGTCTACCGTACTCCTGAAGACACTTCGCAGGACTACCATATCGAGGGTTTGCCGTTCGGCACGCGTGGTGGGATGCTCGTGAAACATGTATTCCCGTCGGACGGTGAATATCAACTCACGATAACTCCGATTTTCGGCGACAACATGTCGCCCACCGGTTTCGGGTCCGTTCCGTGCGAGAAGCTGGAAGTACTTCTGGATTCCGAACGCATTGCGCTGTTGGATTGGCAAGGTGGCGGACGTACACCTGCGGCGAATTGCGGAGGTCGCACGGTGGCAGAAGTTAGAAGCGGGCAAAGCGGCCTCGATTTAGGCCGGGCCGGAATGAAGGTCCGGCTCACAACAAAAGCAGGCCTGCATACCCTCGGCGTGACTTTCCTGCAAACGAACTTCGCTCCGATTCTCGATCTGGATCAGCATTTCATGCGCGATACGGTCCAGACTGGTCCAACCCCAGGCTTCACGTACTTCCCGCATGTCGGCACGGTCCGCATCGAAGGGCCGTATAACGCGCAGCAAGCTGACGAATCGCCGAGCCGGCGCAAAATCTTTGTTTGCCGACCGACAGGCGCGGCAGATGAAACGGCTTGTGCCCGTCGAATCATCACAAATCTCGCGACGAAGGCGTATCGCAGGCCGGCAACTGCGGCTGACGTGAACACTCTGATGGCGTTCTACAGTGATGGCCGAAAAGAAGCCGATTTCGACAACGGCATCGAAATGGTGCTCGCTCGCTTGCTAACGGATCCGAAGTTCATTTATCGAATTGAAGCCGAACCGCCCAATGTGAAGCCCGGTGAGCCGTATCGCATCGCCGATTACGACCTGGCTTCACGGCTATCGTTCTTCTTGTGGAGCACGAATCCCGACGACGAGTTAATCCGGACCGCAACCCAGGGAAGATTGAAAGATCCAGTGGTCCTCGAACAGCAAGTCCGCAGAATGCTGAAAGATCCAAAAGCATCGGCGCTTGCCGTAAACTTTGCGGGACAGTGGCTGAACCTTCGCGGTTTGCAAGCCGTGGGTCCAATTCCAATGTTGTACCCGAACTTCGACGATCCGTTGCGGCAAGCAATGCGTCGAGAAGTCGAACTGCTTTTCGATAACATCGTTCGGGAGGATCGTCCTGTCACTGAGTTGCTCACCGCAGACTACACGTTTGTCAACGAGAGACTGGCGAAGCATTACGGCATTCCGAATGTCTACGGCAGTCAATTCAGGCGCGTGACGCTTGGACCGGAAATGGACGTGCGCAAGGGTTTGATCGGCAAAGGTGCGTTCCTGGTTACGTCGGCAAAACCGGAGAGAACCTCCCCTGTGACTCGGGGCAAGTGGGTTATGACGAATATTCTCGGCATGAGCCCGCCCGATCCGCCACCGAATGTTCCACCGCTTCCACCGCGAATGACGGATGCGGCCGGTAATACGAAGGAACCGACGATGCGGCAGAAGATGCTCGATCATCGTGTTCGTTCCGATTGTGTCCAATGCCACAGCATGATGGATCCGATCGGTTTCTCTCTGGAGAACTTCGATGCAATCGCATCCTGGCGAACGCAAGACGAGGGAACTTCGGTCGATGCGGCAGCGACTGTATTCGACGGCACCAAGATCGACGGCCCGGTTGGTCTGAGAAATTGGCTTGCCGGTTATTCGGATCAATTCGTAGAGGTCACGGCTGAGAAACTCATGACCTACGCTTTGGGCCGCGGTGTGGATTATCAGGATATGCCGCTAGTCCGCGCGATGTCTCGGAATGCCGCCAAAAACGGAAATAAATTTTCATCATTAGTAATAGAAATTGTTAAAAGCAAACCGTTCCAAATGAATATGAAGCTGCAAGAAACAAGCATTCAAACTAATAAGGAAAAAGGAAACTAGGAGGGCATGTTATGTTCATAACTAAAAGAGCAATTCCTCGACGTACCTTCCTCCGCGGTGCGGGTGTGACCTTAGCCTTGCCGTTGTTAGAGTCTATGATTCCGGCTGCAACTGCTCTGGCGCAAACCCCTGCGGCGGGAAAGCCGCGCTTTGTTGGCGTATTTTATCCGCATGGTATGGCACCCGGGTATTGGGAGCCTGAAAAGGAAGGGTCGCTTCCCGAGAAGCTGCCTTACATTGTCGAGTCCCTTGAAAAAGTAAAGGATCAGACCGTTGTTCTTACGGGGCTTTGGTCGAAATCGGCTGAACCCCCAGAGGGTACTACCGGCTCGGATCACTGGGTAGCGGCTGCATTCTTGACGTCGATTAAACCCCGAAAAACGGCCGGTTCGGACGCAAGCGTGGGTAGTCCAACGATCGATCAAGTCATCGCACAAAAAATCGGACAGGATAACCTGCTGCCGTCGCTTCAGCTTGCTGTAGAAGATCCGAACTCCAGTTCGAGCAACTGCGGCGAAGGGTACAGCTGCTCTTATACCAATTCGATTTCGTGGAACAGTCCGACGACACCGCTACCAATGGAACTTAATCCGCAGGTCGTCTTCGAACGCCTGTTCGGCAGCGGAGCTACGCAGGAAGTTCGTGCATCGAGAATGAAACAAAGTCACAGCATCCTCGATTCACTCGTCACCGAACTGCAGGGTCTGAAAAAGAACCTTGGGTCGTCCGATCAGAGAACGGTAAACCAGTACACGGAAGAAGTTCGCGAGATCGAACGCCGTCTCCAGCTCGCTGCGAAGGCCTCTGGCAACCTTCCATCTCTGGAGGAGCCGTCTGGAATTCCCGAAGATTTCGATGACCATATCAAGCTGCACTGGGATCTGGCCGCGTTGGCGTTCAAGGCGGACATCACACGCGTCGTTACTCTTCTCGGTGCGCGTGACTTGACTGGAAAGAGCTATCGATTTCCAAAGGGTGATTTGTTTCCAGAAGGCGGAACCAGCGTCAGCTTTCACGGTGGCTCCCACCATCAGGATGATCCCGCCCAGATCAAGAACTATTCCAAACTGAACCGATACCATCTCTCGACGACGGCATATCTCGCGAACAAATTGAAGGAGACCCACGATGGTGAAGGTTCGCTGCTGGATCAAACATTGATTCTGCACGGCACGAACATGGGGAACTCGAATCAGCATCAGCACTACGACGTGCCGCATTTCCTGATTGGCAGCTTGAACGGCAAGCTCAAGACCAATCGTCACCTGCACTACGATAGGAAGACCGTTACTACGGGCAATCTGTTGCTGAGCATCCTGGATATGTACGGGATCAATCAAGACAAGCAGGGTGATAGTACCGACAGACTAGCGAAACTGTAGGAACGGAGAACACGACAATGATTCGACGAACTATCCTATCGGGATTCGCCTGCCTGCTGTTTTGCGGCGCCAGCATCACGTTCTTCGCTGCGTCCCAGAGCGATGTGGCGGATGCGGTAATGAAGGGCGATAAGGCGGCTCTCCGAGCATTGCTCTTAAAGAAAACCGATGTCAACTCCACCCAGGTCGACGGTGCAACCGCGCTTCACTGGGCCGTTTACCGCGACGACGCCGAGGCCTTGGATCTGTTGATCCGCGCCGGCGCGAAAGTCGATGTGAAAAATCGCGAAGGCATTACTCCTTTGCATATGGCATCTCTTTTCGGAAATGCCAAGATAGTCGACCGCTTGATCAAGGCGGGAGCAGATCCAAAGCAGAAAGGGCCTGCCGGCGAAACAATGCTGATGCTTGCCGCCCGTAACGGCAACCCTGAGGCGATTACGGTCCTGGTTGCAGCCGGTGCCGATGTGAATGCGAGAGAGCCGCTGCGTGGCACGACTGCTCTGATGTGGGCCGTAGAACAAAGGCATCCTGAAGCTGTTGCTGCACTCCTCGACGGGAAAGCGGACTTCGCGGCGCGATCCGGCGGCGCCGGTTTGCCTCGAAACTATATGGCGAACCGTGTGAACGCCTCGAGGGTCGATGCGGCGAATCGCGTCCGCGCTGCTGCAGCGAAGGCGGGACGGACGTACGAAGAACAACTTGCGATCGAACAGGCGAATGGCACCATCAGCGGCGTGCGAAACTCCTTTGGTGGTTTCAACAGAACGCCTGCTCCTGAAGGCACTGCGCAGCCAGGGACAGTACAGCCACAGGAGAATCAAGCTGCGGGCCAGCGCGGTCAAGGTGGTCGTGGGCAGGCCGGACGCAATCAAGGCGCCCGCGCACAAGCCGGCGCCGCTCAACCCGGCGCAGGGCAAGCCGGTGCGGCCGCTGCCCCTGCTGAGGACGAGGACACCGACGTTATCGTGGCAGGTCTCGTCGGAACTGGAGGCGGCGGACTTACTCCTTTGGTAATCGCAGCTCGAGAAGGCGAACTCGAGTGTACGAAGCTGCTGCTGGCGGCCGGAGCCGATATCAACCAGACCACCGAATATGGGTGGACTCCACTCCTCACGGCAACCAACAACCGGCACTATAAGCTCGGGCAGTATCTTATCGAGCACGGTGCAGACATAAACAAGGCTAACAAAGGGAATTGGACGCCCTTGTACCTCGCCACCGACAATCGGAACATCGAGGGTGGCGATTTTCCAGTGCCAAAGCCCGATCTCGATCATCTCGAGTACATCAAATTCTTGCTCGACCACGGAGCCAATCCCAACATTCGGATAAAGGACAACACTCTGACGCGGACGATCTTCACCATGCAGTGGTTTCTCGAGTCGGGAGCTACGCCATTCATCCGCGCAGCCCAGTCCAGCGATTTGGAACTGCTCAAGCTCCTTCTCGCGCATGGCGCCGATCCGATGATCAAAACGGATCACGACGACACAGCCTTAACCTCCGCATCCGGCATGGGATGGGTCGAGGGTGTGACTTACGAACACTCGGCGAAGGAAAACGTCGATACCGTAAAGTTTTTGCTTGAGCTAGGTCTCGATCCAAATGCAGCGAATGGCGACGGGCGCACATCTTTGATGGTTGCCGCCGCAAAAGGCAGAACGGAAGTCATCCAGTTGCTTGTGGATCACGGCGCCAAGCTCGATACACGTGATAAAGGCAGCCGCGATACGGAAACACTCGTCTCCAAGATTGCGGGCCACACGTGGGAAGCGCTGGATTATGCAGATGGCCTGGTGCGGTTTGGCGTTCAATCCGCCGTTAATCGTCCAGAGGCCGCAGCCCTCATCCGCAAGCTGATGGCCGAACGCGGACTGCCTGTGCCACCGCCGAATCGCGTAGTCGATTCAATCTGCATCGTCGAACTTTGCAAGGAGCGGATCTTCGATCAGCAGTAAGAGGGTAAGGAGCACAATAAGCACATAAGGCACAAAAGAAGTTTCACTCTTTTGTGCCTTATGTGCTTATTGTGCTCCTTACCCTCTTACTGCCGGAAGTTTCGGGCGAGGTATCTCAGCACCGTAACGAACTCATCTTCACTGATCATCAGGCCTTCATTTTCCATGGCCCGCAATAAATCAGCCCAATCTTCGGGTGTTGCGAAGTGTTGTCGAACGCGTTTGAGGTCGTGACAAACGGTGCACTTATCGAGGACGATCCGTTTGCCCTCACCCTCGGGTAAGGGGCCGTATTCGTCGGCAAGATAGCTGACGAGCATTGGAATATCTTCTGTGTTGATCTTCGCTCCTTCTTGAATCATTAAATCTACGATTTTCTTCCAGCCGTCTTCGTCCAAGGCCTGCGTCTGGATCTTCCGGAGATCGTGGCAGCTGGTACAAACGGCGTTCACCATTCGTTCTGCCTTAGCGTCTTGGCCGCCACCTTGTCCGCCGGCAGAGGCTGCTGCTGCCGTGATTACGGTTGCGGCAATCCAGAGACCTGTTTTTCCAAAGGTCAACGCCATAACAGTTCAAATCTTATCAGAGTGAATCACTTAAATCTTTGGTTGCTGATCGAGAACTCTACTTTGCCATTGCCTTCGCCTTCCAAAGCTCCCAGGGGCGCTCGTAACCTCGATTCTCTCCGCTGTCCATCATCTTTTGAGCTTCTTGCGGATCGAGGTACGTGATGTTTCCGCCGAGACTCAGTGCCTGCAACTGGATTCGTGCGTTCACCTCAAGGTAAACGCTTCGACCAACAACTATCGGAATAGTGCTCCCAATCACGGCAACACCGTGCCCTCGCATCAGGACCACGTTCTTATCACCGAGCGCCTCGGCCAGCGCGCGACCTTTTTTCGAGTCGCTGACCAACATATCGGTGATGCCGGCCGACTTCCGGATATCGAAGACCGGCACCCCGTTTCCGATGAAGGAAGCCATGTGATACATCGGGCGCAGTGGAGTGTTCGTAACGCCAAAAGGAATGAGGGAGGCCGCGTGGTTGTGAACGACAGCGCGAACATCCGGTCTTGCACGATAGATCTCGCCATGAATGAAACGTTCCGAATAGAGAGAGCGTCCTTTCGCATCCACTGCGTTACCGTCGAGATCGAATTCAATCAGGTCACCGGCTGTCACAAGTTCCGGTGCAAGCGATCTGGACATGAGAAAATGGTTCGCGGCAAGGTTGTGCCGCACACTGACATGCCCGAAACCGTCGAGCACGCCTTGTTGCGCCAAAATTCGGTATGCCGCCACCAGATCTTCGATAAGTCGAGGATCCGCAGGGCCGGCAGAGGTGGGCGCCTGTCGGGCTGCCAAGAATGAGTGTCCCAGCAGCACAACGGAGCCCGCAAGAAACGTGCGACGTGTGAGTTGCTTCGTTGGATTCATGTCTAATTCCCGCTGAGTCCGCGCCAGGGTGAATTCAAATGATAGGGTACTGAAGGACCCACCATTTCAACGCGGCGAATTTTTCCATCTTCGATAAGGAACGCCTCCGTGACCAGGATGCTGGAAGGGCGATTGAACCCTCGGAACGTATAAGGCCGTCCGTCCGAAAGAATACCCGAGTTGACGGTCCCCTGGTCGAACACGACATGCGCCCACACGATGCCGCGTTCCTGGTCGACGACTGGATATCGCCGATCATGAATATTCTGGACGACGAAGTAGTAACCCAATTTGAACTGCGAAAGGCAATCCATTGCAAAGCCGTTGATTGTGTCAGGTGACTCGTTCGGAGGGCGCGGAACATTCGTTGTCGGCGACCCGTTTTCGATCCGATGGCAATCGTTCGTAAAAGGATAGGTACCGGTACCATTGATCCCCTTACCATCATTTTTCTGCAGGCCTGTGAAGTAGCCATCTGCAACCGCTATCAGTTCCTGCCGCGACATCCGTTGGGCAGTCGGAATGGATTTAAACCACATTTCTTCGGGCTTATAGGGTTTGTCCATGTCCGCAATGTTGTTTGGTCCGCCGCCGCCCGGCCTGAAGAAGACGCTTTCGATCTCCGTGATCCGGCCAAGTTCGATGCGGAGCCGTAAACTCATCAGTATCGGTGCGCCTGCTTCCCGCATCGTGCCCATATAGCCAACTTGCCCGAACTCTGGATCAGCGAAGATATGAGTATAGTTCCCACGGCCCTCTATGGTTTTCCAGGAACCATCGCCGAACTCAATGACTTGGTTGTTCTCCGTGTACATGACATCTTTGGACACCGGTAGCCGCTTGGGGTCGTGCGCAACCAGAGCCGCGAGATATTGATCGATGACATTCTCGAGGCACGCGCGATTGCAATTGAGCGGGATGGGTCCGATCGACGCGTGGGCTTTCTCGGCGAGATTGCCGCAAAGTAGCACGACTGCGACAAGTCCGGTAACGCCGGCACCGATAAGTGTAGAGCGCATGCGTTGTTCTCCTGGCAAAAGTTTGCAGGATTGTACTCCCCACTTCGACTGGATCACAAGGCAGGGTACAATTAGCGCGAAGTTCAAAAAACAAGATGAAATCGAAGCCTATCCTCCTCCTGTTGCTGTTCGTTTTCCTTGCCGTCGGTATTCCGTTCATTGCCATTTCGTCAGTCCTCCCGGATCCACCGGACTCGAATAATCCGGAATTCTATTTCACGCGCTTGTGGTATCGCGAAAACGGTATGCGCGGCCGTGGCGGATTTTTCGGCATTGGAAGAGGGACGATGCCTAAGCCGTCGGCCTATCACTGTCCCGAATTTGGTGGCAGAAACTTCTTTCCACCGCAAGGCTGGGGTTGGGCCACAGACTATCCCGGCGCCGATTGCAAGTTCATGGGAGGCATTCACCGTCTGACCGGTCTGCCCGTGTACACACATCCGAACATCGTCGAGATTATGGATCCCGACCTCTTCAAGTTCCCATATGTTTATATCGTCGAACCTGGCGGGATGTTTCTGACGGATGAAGAGGCTGCCCGCCTTCGAGAATTTTTTGCACGTGGCGGCTTCTTGCACGTCGATGATTTTTGGGGTTTGTGGCAGAAAGCTAATTTTGAGGCGCAGATGCGAAAGGTTTTCCCCGACAAGCGCCTCGAAGTGCTTCCCCTGACTCACGAGGCCTTCCATACGTTTTACGAGATCAACGAAATAATTCAGATCCCAAACGTAGGTAACGGATGCGACGGCGGCCCATATTGGGAGCAACCGGACGATAAAGAACCTCGTATCTATGGTATTTCTGACGATACCGGCCGTTTGATGGTCGTCGTTACCTACAATTCCGATCTCGGTGATGCCTGGGAGTACATGGACGCAGCTTGCTATCCACAAAAACTGACAGGTCAGGCCTATCGTTTGGGCTTGAACTTCATGATTTATGCAATGACTCACTGATGGCTGAACCCAAGACAAAACTCACAAACGCCTCGGTCGAATCGTTTCTAAATGCGATCCAAGACGAGGACAAGCGGAAGGACTGCTGGGCGATCGCCGGCATTATGGAAACAGCCACGAAGGCGAAGCCTCGGATGTGGGGCTCGGCGATTGTGGGGTTCGGTAGTTATCGCTTGAAATACGCGGATGGGCGAGAAGCAGATTGGCCGATAACGTCATTTTCACCGCGAAAGGCCAACATTACGCTCTACATCATGGCTGGTTTTGAAGGTTACGACGAATTGCTTGCGCAGCTTGGCAAACACGATTGCAGCAAATCGTGTGTTTACATCAAGCGTCTGTCGGATATTCACGTTCCAACGTTGAAGAAACTCATTGCCGCTTCGGTTAAACACGTCATCAAGACGCATTCCTGAAAAAGAAAAAAGGGGACACGTGGCAAGTTGCTCACTGTCCCCCTTTTGCCCTTTCGTTAGTTGGTTGCGAAGCAGTACAGCAAGCCGGCGCCGCCGGTCGCAACAAGGTTGGGCTGGCTGCAGCCGCGGCTTCCGTGGGCGGAGTTCCAGGAAGTGTTGCCGCCGCCGGTACGATCAAAGTGTCCGAGCTGAGCCTGTCCACTCCCGTCGGTATTGCTGCTCCAGTTGTTGCATGTGTGGTCCATCGTATCGGTATACGCCTTACCGTCGGGTTGGGAGCCGGTCAGGATGTCATGTTGATTTGGCATATCTCCGAAACCTTTGACGGTCTCATTTTTTTCGGTGAACGCCGTAGCTTTGGTCAGGTTATTTCCGATACGCGCGAATTCGATCGTGTCTCCGTGCAAGTCTGCAAGGTTTTGAGCCACGCGCTGGCCTCGCGAATTGTACCAGGGGCCCTGGCCGATGCGATCGCGAGCATTGACGGCGTTCGGTCCCTGCGTGCTGAGATATGCGTGCCATGTCTTGCCGCCGGCGTTGGCGCCTTGGGCTAGAGACTGGCAATACTGGTCCGCACCTGCCACACCGCCGTAGTTTGCGCCATCGCCCTTGCCGACACTTGTGATGAAGAAGCTCATGGGCTGTTGCGGTGCCTGGCCTCCTCGACCGGCCTGCTGAGCCTGCCCGGCGTTTTGCGCCGCAATCAGCGCAATGGTGCCCGTTATGAGCACGATAACGGCAGCTAGGATTCCTATGGTTTTTCTCATCGCTGTTTCTCCTTGTTTGATCGTTTGCGACTAGGGTTTTCGTATGTTAGATGAAACATCCTCCATCAGGGTAAGATTTTCGTGTGCCGTCTTTGTACCCTCTGCCGATCTAGGAGTCGTAGGTCAGCTCTCAGCACTCGCCGTTCGCCGATTTTGCCGGAGGCGGAAGCTCACTTCTGTGCAAAGCGGCGTCTTTTTATTTAGAATTATCAAGAAACCAAGGAGTCATTTTATGAGGAGGTTCCATGAGTAGGTTTCTCATTGCGGTCTTTTGCGTGGCGCTAGCTTGCGCGTTTCAAGCTTCGGCCCGAGGCCAAACCCCCAACAAAGCTACCCCGCTTCGCACACCGGATGGGCATCCAGATCTACAGGGAACGTGGAGCTTTGCAACGATAACTCCTATGGAACGTCCCGCAAATCTCGCCGGTAAGGAATTCTTTACGGAAAAAGAAGCTGCAGATTACGAGAAAGATGTCGTCACGCGGAACAACCGGGACCGGCGTGATGGCTCTGCCGAAGCCGATGTTTCCCGCGCGTACAACGATTTCTGGTGGGACAGCGGAACAAAGGTCGTTAAAACCAGGCGCACATCCTTAGTCATCGATCCTGCCGACGGACGAATTCCTCCAATGACGGCTGCCGGCAAAGAAAGACAGGCTGAGCGAGCCGCGGCGAATCGTGGTCACGAATTCGACGGTCCAGAAAATCGCCCTTTGCCGGAACGTTGTCTTGTTCTGCAAGGCGCAGGACCGCCGATTACTCCGACGGCATACAACAACAACGTTCAAATCGTCCAGGGGCGGGGTTACGTGGCACTACTGGTTGAAATGGGCCATGAGGTGCGCATCATTCCGACTGAGGGCGGTGCACACGTTCCTCAGAACGTTCGACAGTGGAAAGGAGATTCTCGCGGCCACTGGGAAGGCGAAACGCTGGTTGTGGAGACAACCAATTTTTCCGACAAGAGTCCCTTCCGGGGAAGCAGCGAGAATATGAAACTCACCGAACGTTTCAGGCGGCTCGATGCCGACAACCTCCTTTACCAGTTCACGGTCAATGATCCGGCCACGTGGGAACGGCCGTGGACGGTTGAAATCCCTGTCACCAAGAGCCAAGGGCATCTGTTCGAGTACGCCTGCCATGAGGGCAATTACGGCATGGCGGGAGCGCTCGCCGGAGCCCGTGCCGAAGAGAAGGCTGAAGACGAAGCTCGAAAAGGATCGAAGTGATGATGTGCGGCCGGGCGTGTAGTCGCCGCGACTACACGCCTGGCTGCGCCAAAGCATGTGGTTATACCCTCCGTGACTTGAAACGGCTTTCTTCGTCTTTTTTCCAATCGTTTAGCTTTACTTGCCGTCCTTCTGGGGTTACCTTGAGTGCGCACCCGGAGGGATAGGCCTCCAATTAGCTAAGGAGCTGCACATGAGAGTAAGGTTAACCGGTATAGCAGGACTGTTGATTCCGGTTCTAGTAGTGGTTTTTCTGTCGATACCAAATTTAGCTGGACAAGCACCAAAAGGAGAGAAGGCCGCCGACAAGAAAGGGGCGGAAAAAAAAGCCAACATTCAGGGAACGATTCAAAACATGAGCAAGGAAACATCGACGATTTCCGTTCGAGTCGGCTCAGGAACGGTGACTCGCCAGGTGGTCTATAGCCCAAGCACAAAATGGCTGGTCGGGCACAGCAACGACAACAAGCCGGGCGCGCTTGCGCAGGTGAAGGTAACCAACTTCATCTCTTGTGTCGGTACGTTCGATGCGAAGAGCCAATTGATGGCCGATCAATGCATATATAGAGAAGGCAAATAATCGCAACTACGTTGAGTATTGACCGTTGAACATTGAGGCTTTGCCGATGTTCAACGGTCCGTTGTTGCTTGCCGTTAAAGGACTTTCTTTCCTAATTCGGGAAACACCTTAGACACCTTGCTTATCAAATAATCCCCGTACGTACCCCGGAACTCGTGAACGCTGAGATGATCCCACCGTTGTGCCTTGTCGTCGTGCATGTTTGCAGCGATATTCAGCGGCTTCACTTCAGCGTTGAAGTTAGGATCAAAAAAGAATGCGAAGGATAAGCGATCGTGCCGGGATGGATTTTGAACACGATGTGGTGCCGAAAGGTAGCGGCCACCGGTGATCCGGTCCAACATGTCACCGACGTTGCATACGAACGAGTTCGGTATCGGTGTGACGTCGAACCACTGAGACTTTGTTTTTACCTGAAGTCCGCCGGACATATCTTGCTTCAGTATCGTTAACAAACCGTAGTCGCTGTGTTCGCCGACACCCACCGCCGCGCTTGCAGGATAGTTGAAGATCCGAAACAAAATGAGTGGGTCCGACGTGTAATGGTCCGCGAAGTATGATTCGGACAGCCCGAGGCTCACGGAGACGGCCGACATCAGTCTGTGTCCTAGGTCCGTCATCTCCTTCATATAGGCAAGCACCGACGTCCGAAACGCGGGAATTTCTGAAGGAAACAAATTTGAACCATGAAGGGGTGTGCCTGCTTGTACGAGAGGATCATTTGGGCTGAGTTCCGCGCCGAAGTAGATTCCTTCTTTGATATCGGGTTTCCCCGACGTGAGCTCGCCACCGACTGGGAAGTATCCACGCCACGCCCGCCCGCCACGTGACATGCTAATTTGGAGCTTCACGTCCAATGCTTGTGCGAAAAATTGCCGGCTTAATTGCTCCAGTCGTTGCTGAAGGTCTTGATCGACTCCATGTGCCACGATGTAGAAGAACCCGTATTCGCGGCACGCATGCCCAATTTGTGATGCCAGGACATCGCCGGGCACGCTCATGTCGATAACCGGCAGATGGTGTCGCTCCATGTTTTTAGATGTCCTATTGAGCGGCCTTGCCCATGATCCGCAATCTCTCTACGACTTCATCGTAAGAGACCTTTTCTCTCAAGCTGGCATAGGAGCCGGGAAAGTAAACGAGTGTCAGATCGGCGCCGCCTTCGTTTATCTGGTTCAACACAACGGCTGCGCGCTGGTCCCTCGAGAGGCGTGTATTGTCGATCATCGGAAAGTCGTAGTAGCCGACAATGAAGGTGCGCCGTTGGACGCTTGAGGACTCCTGCGGTGTGCGAACACCCAGTTCCATTCTGAGCTCGCGCCGTTCCGGATTGAAGTCCATCACGGATAACATGAATTCCCTCTCAGTGTTATCCAGTTTGAGCTTTTCGGGCTCTAGTTCCAAGCCTCCACGAGAGGCGCGAAACTTTTCGAGATCTACCGTGCGGCTGAATTTCCCTCCGACTTGCTCCAGCAATAATAGCTGCCGATTTGAAATTTCCTTGGCTACTTGATTCAGACGGATTAAGTAGCTCTGTTTTTCCGACCCGCTCAAGAGCGTAATTTGTCTATCCATGTGCGAGAAGAGCGGCTTGAGGTTCAGCGATTCATGGAAGTTATAGGCGAGCATTTCAAGGTCCAGCATTTTCGCTTCGGGTCCAGCCGATCCCTGGGCTAGGAAAGTCTGAATGATCGAAAGAAACATGTCCTTACGCAAACCGCTTTCGGCCTGCTCTCTACTGCTCATCAATTCGGTATAAACGCGTTCGTTTGTTTCCCGCAATTCGCTTTGCCGCAGCACATTCGAGGTGTAATAACCGAGCAGAGCCACAGCAAGCGCCGTCAGCACACCATTGACGGGACGAATTACGATATCGACTTTGTCCCAAAAGTCCTTGTGATTTTCCATGCTTACTTTCTCTTGAGTGTGTATTGTGCGCCCTGCTTTTCCAAAATGAGGTCATACTGCACGGAGCCATCGAAAGAGTTGATCTCGATCGACGGCGTCTGGCCTTGGTAGGACACTTTCAGCAGACACTTGCCGCTGTCTGACGCGAAGAGATTAAATGCACCGTATGCGTCGGTTTGTGAATCGTAATTATTGCTTCCGCATGTGACCTGGACCTTAACGCCTTGCGCGACGGGTTTGCCACCCTCCGTGATGCTGCCGTAAATCTTCCCGGCAACCGCCTGCGACGCAAATGCGAGAATGATCACTAAAAAAATATATGCACGCTTCATAGTCATACGCCTCCGGCGACATATGTTACGCCGGATCGTTTGGATTCAGGTCAAAAACGAGTTAGATTTACGCACGGCGAAAGGGTTCAAAAATCCATGCCTCTCGTAAAAGTTGCGCTCGTTACCGGCGCCGGCAGCGGTATTGGACGCGCCGTGAGTCTGGCATTGCACGCCGACGGCTATTCCGTTGTGCTGGCAGGGCGCCGCGCCGGGGAACTCGAGAAGACGGCGGAGGAAGCAAAGCGATCCGATACGCGAATGCTGGTGGTACGTGCGGATGTGAGCAGGCCGGATCAGGTGATCGATTTGTTTTCGCAGACTAGGGACGTATTCGGCAGACTCGATCTGCTTTTCAATAATGCAGGAACAGCGACTCCACCGATTCCGCTTGAAGATCTCACGTTTGAGCAGTGGGAGGCCGTCGTGAGCGTCAACCTTACCGGCGCATTCCTTTGTGCGCAGCAAGCGTTCAAAATCATGAAGACACAGAATCCGCGCGGCGGCCGCATTATCAATAACGGTTCTATTTCCGCCCATGTGCCACGGCCGCACTCTGCGCCCTATACGGCCACAAAACATGCCATCACCGGGTTGACGAAATGTATTTCGCTCGATGGCCGTAAACACGATATCGCTTGCGGTCAAATCGACATCGGGAACGCCGCAACCGAGATGACGGTACCGATGACGGGTGGGGTTCCACAAGCGAACGGCGCCATGATGGCTGAGCCGCGAATGGATTTGAAACACGTTTGTGATGCCGTGCTGTATATGGCGAGGCTGCCGCTCGAAGCAAACGTCCAGTTTATGACTGTTATGGCGACTAAGATGCCGTTTGTTGGGCGAGGGTGATACGGGGAGATTGGAAATTGGAAATTGGACGAATCCTGCGTTGCAAATTGGAAATCCCAAATCTGAAATTGGACGCTAGGTGCGTACTCCGGCCGGTCCAATCTGCGATTTCCGATTTCGAATTTGCAATGCAGGATTCGCCCAATTTCCAATTTTCAATTTCCAATTCTTCTTGCTGGAAGGATAGCAATGGATAAAAACGATTTACTCAATCGGCGGGGGTTCATGGGAGCTGCGCTGGGTTTAGCTGCCACTACGCTGCAGGCACAGCAGGGCCAACAGCCACAGGTCTCTTCAACTCCGAGCCAGCGTGACTTCTCACGTCAGGATCCGGTTCAGTATCCGGATCCGGACATCATTGCGCTCGACAATAGGTTCCGGCGATACATCGTGAACAACACCGTCATCCGGCGCCAGCACTTTGGAACACTCTGGGCAGAAGGGCCGGCATGGAATGGCGTAGGCCGATACCTTGTGTGGAGCGATATCCCGAATAACGTTCAGATGCGGTGGATCGAAGATGATGGACGCGTGACGGTCTTCCGAAATCCGTCCGGCTACAGCAATGGCAATACGTTCGACTACGAAGGCCGCCAACTCTCGTGTGAACACGGTGGCCGGCGGGTTGTGCGTTACGAGCCTAACGGAACGGTGACTGTGATTGCGGAGAGATTTCAAAACAAACGGTTGAACTCACCCAACGATGCGGTCGTTCATCCCGATGGCAGTATCTGGTTCACGGACCCGATGTACGGCATTCGTGGAAACTATGAGGGCTTCAAGGCAGATTCGGAGTTGCCCGTCGCTGTTTATCGAGTGGATGGCAAGACTGCTCAGATCGAAAAACTGACGGACGAGCTCAGCGGCCCTAACGGAATCTGCTTCTCGCCAGATTACAAGAAAGTCTATGTCGCGGACACCGGCACTGGCCGAGAAATCAGGGTTTGGGACATCGATGGTAAGTCGATCCGCAACGGTAAGCGCTTCGTGCAAATCGATATTCCCGGGACTGGACAGCCATCGGCCGCCGATGGAATTCGATGCGATGTCGACGGGAATATCTGGGCGGGAGCACGACCTGGCGTTCAAGTGATTGCTCCCAACGGCGATCGAATCGGAATGATCCGGCTGCCGGAAACGTGCGCAAACGTTTCTTTCGGAGGAGCCAAGCGAAACCGGCTGTTCATGACGGCGAGTGAATCGCTGTACTCCGTTTACGTGGAGACCACTGGCGCGCATATTGCGTGAAATAAGCATTCTCGGGCCGCAATGAGTTTTGACTGGGCCTTTGCGCCTGACTTCAAATGGAGTCGATCCTGCAGGCGATTATTTGTAAGCCGGAAGTAGTTCACTTCCAGATGGGAGGAGTTATGCAATGGGCAGGTGGCAGACGTAGCGGCAACATCGAAGATAGACGAGGAATAGGTCCTATAGGGATCGGTGGACTGGGTGGACTGGGCGGCCTGGTGGTGCTTTTGATCGCATTGTTTTTTGGCGTGGATCCACGGGCGCTCATGGACAACAGCACGGAGGCACCGGCGAATGTCGCTCGTCCTGCAGACGATCAGACAAAGGATTTCATCTCTGCAGTTTTGGGGTATACCGAGGATACGTGGTCCGACATCTTTCAACGTAACGGCCGCACCTACCGTGAGCCGAAGCTCGTGTTGTTCACGGGCTCGGTCAGTTCCGCGTGCGGATATGCGCAGGCTGCGATGGGCCCGTTCTACTGCCCCTCAGATGAGAAGGTTTACCTGGACACCAGTTTCTTTCAGGAGCTACGGAATCGGTTTCATGCGCCCGGCGATTTTGCCCAGGCATATGTCATCGCGCACGAGGTCGGGCATCACGTGCAGAACCTGCTGGGCATCACGGAGCAGGCGGCGCGCCGCGGTTCCAACGAGACTTCGGTGCGCGTTGAGCTTCAGGCGGACTGCCTCTCCGGTGTGTTTGCCGATCACAATCGCGGCGTTTTGGATCCAGGGGACATCGACGAAGCACTCGGTGCGGCGAGTATGATCGGTGACGATCGTTTGCAAATGCAAGCCCGCGGTTATGTCGTTCCAGAATCGTTTACGCATGGAACCGCGGAGCAGCGATCGCGATGGTTTAGAACAGGATTTGAGAAGGGCGATGTTTCCTCATGCGACACGTTCCGAGTGCGGACGCCATAGCGAGAAAAGATGACGAATTTGCTGAGCGCCGTCCTGGGGGTTTCGTTCGCCGCTGGTCTCAATACATATGCGACGATCCTCGCTCTGGGCATGATGGATCGGCTGGGAATCGTTCATCTTCCGCCCGGCCTCGATGTTGTCGGAACGTTGCCGGTCATCATCGCCGCCGCGGTGCTGTACGCCGTCGAGTTTGTCGCTGACAAAATACCTGTAGTCGACACTGTGTGGGACGGAATCCATACGGTGATCCGGCCGGTCGCGGGAGCGTTGTTGGCGTACGGCGTTGTTGGAAGTGTCGATCCCCAGTGGCAGCTTGTAGCCGCGCTCGTTGGCGGCGGCGTTGCTTTAACCTCGCATACGGCGAAGGCGTCGACTCGCGCTGCGGTTAACATGAGTCCGGAGCCGTTCAGCAACTGGTTTTTGAGTTTGTTGGAAGATGTCGTCTCTTTCATCATCGTTTGGCTGACGGCATCGCATCCGTTGATCGGTTTTGTAGTTGTGTTAGCTCTCGCTGCTGCCGCGATCTTCATCGTATGGAAGCTATCGCATTTCGCACGGCGTGTGTTCCGCCGGCCCGTGAGAGCAAGAACGTGAGCGGGTTTCAGTCGTTAAGCAGTTTGCGAAACGACTTCAATTCTTTCTGCTGGTCACGAGTTGATTTTGGATAACTCAACTTCAGGGAGGCCAGAGTATCGACGACGATTTGAGAAACGATCAACCGCGCGTTCATCTTGTCGTCAGCGGGAACGACGTACCAGGGCCCATGATGTGTGCTCGTCGCATCCAGGCATTCCTCATATGCGTGCATGTAATCGGGCCATCGCTTCCTTTCTTCGAGATCCGCGCTGCTGAACTTCCAATTTTTCTCAGGATCCTCAATACGTTTGAGAAAGCGCTTGCGTTGTTCATCCTTAGAAATATGAAGGAAGAATTTGACTATTTTCGTGCCATTTCGATCCAGATGGCTTTCCAAATCCAGGATTGACCGGAAACGATCCTTCCACACGGACTTGCCATCGGTCGCGCCTTCGGGAAGATTTTGACTCTCCAGAATCTCTGGATGCACACGGACGATCAGTACTTCCTCATAGTAGGACCGATTGAAAATTCCTATACGGCCACGTTCAGGCAGTGACCGCGTCGTCCTCCATAAGAAGTCGTGCTCGAGTTCCTCAGCACTGGGATGTTTAAAACTGAAGACCTGGACACCTTGAGGATTGACACCAGACATGACGTGCTTGATAGCACCGTCCTTTCCGGCTGCATCCATTGCTTGGAAAATCAGCAGCACGGCGTATCGATTGTGGGCATATAGCAGAGTTTGGAGAGAGCTGAGCTTCTCGGTGTGCTCTGCCAGGAGGCGTTGATAGTCCTTCTTTGACTTAAAAAATGGAGGCACGAGCGTCGGCCTGTTACTCAGCTTCACCTTCTCATTGGGCCGTACGCGGAAATCGGCGGAGTCAATCTGCATCCCGTTTACCGTCATGCACCCTAGGGAATGGGCTCAGTTGGCTAATAATTTTCCGTATCCCGACACACGGCTATTGACGCCCAAGAGCCGCACGCCTGCCCAGAGCGCATGAGGTGTGCTCGATACGACCGGCACGTTCGTCCGCTTCTCGAGAGGCGCCAGGATCTCCAGCGTTCGCAGGCCGCCGCACGAAACCAGCATTGCATCGGCTTTGGGTGCGGTGGCAAACACTTTCGCGCTGAAATCTTCCAGGTCCCCTTGGGTTACCTTGCCTGGATCACCAATGGCCTCGAGGCCGAGTCCTTTCATAGCCAGGACTTCGAATCCGGCCTCGTGAAGAAAGGTGTTCAGACGACGGTTGACTTCTTCGTTATAGGCTGTGGCAACGGCGATTCTTCGGCCACCCATTGCCTTGAGGCCTTCCACGACGGCCGTGCTCATTGTCGTCGCGCGCAGGCCCGTAGTTTTCTGGATGTCGTTCGTTAATTTTTCATTGAACGCGGCACCGCGGTAAAACGTCAATGAAGTACCCATGAGCAGGATTGCATTCGCGCCTTCTTTTGCGAGCTTCTGGGCGCCAGGCACGATTTTATCAATGACAGAATCGTATCCTTCCGGTGTCATCGTTTTGAGTCCCAGCCCAAACACGTTGAAACGGACTTTGGAGGAATACATCACGAGGCCTTCATCGGGCACCGGATAGTCTGCTGGAGGAGCGATTAGTCCCAATAGCGGATTCGTGGCAGCCGTTCCCATACTCACAGTTGCTCCTGCAATGGATACGGTTTCGAGAAACTGTCGACGATTCATACTCCCTACTTTTTGTCCGGCAGCGCGAAGACGTATAGCGCATACCCTGTGTTTGGCGGATTGATTTCAGGCGTAATCGTGTTTGGCACTAGCCATGGGCTGCCGCCACCTTTTCCTGTTGTCACGGCGATGTACTGTTTACCGCCGATGCTATAGGACACTGGAAAGCCCTGAACTGACGTTGCGAGCTGCTTCTCCCAGAGTACCTTGCCGGTCTTCACATCGACGGCTTTGAACATCTGGTTCCGATCGCCGACGAAAGCGACACCTCCGGCAGTGGAGACGACAGCAGTCAGAAACGATGCCCTTTGCTGCAAGGACCATACTTCCTTCAACGTTTTCACATCGTACGCGGCCAGCTTACCCACATTGCCGTCACTACCGGGCATTTCATAGAACGAACGCTGTGCGCCTCCGCCGTTGCCGTTGCCTTCGAGGTTGGCCGCGGCCGGAACCATCACCTGGCAGGCCTGCACGAGTGGCGCGATAAGCAAGCCGTGAGCGGCGTTGTAGCTTGTGGCCGGCCAGTTGTGACCGCCTGCACTCGTCGGACATGAGTCGACCGGCTTGCCGAGTGTCTCATGAAGAATGTCGTCCCGATAGGTGGGTTTGCCGGTAGCCGGATCGAACTTCGTCCAGATATTCTGGAAGACCGTTTCTTTGTGCCCGAGGTACTTGCCGGTCTTGCGGTCTAGCTTCCACAAGACTCCGTCCTTGCCGATTGTGAATAGCCAATTCTGTCCGCCGGAATCGACGAGTACGCGCTCGAAAACGATATCGAGATCCAAAGCCTCACCCGGAGCATGCTGGAAATACCATTTTAGTTTTCCATCGTCCGGATTCACCGCGATGGTCGAGCTGGAATAAAGCGCATCGCCTTCAGTGCCCCGCGTCAGTGTCATCCATGGTTTTGCTTGCGCCGTGCCCCAATAAGTCAGATTGAGAGAGGGATCATAACTGCCTGTGATCCACATTTCGCCGCCGGCGCGATTTTTGTCTGGGAGGTCCCCCCACGTGTTAGCTCCAGGATTACCCGTGGTGGCGACAGTGTAAAAACGCCACAGTTGCTTGCCGGTTTGGGCATCGTACGCACTGAGGAAACATTTTTCTTCCTGATATCGCTGACAGTTGCCGAGACCTTCGATCACTTTCCCGTTGACGACAAGCGGTCCGCTCGAGTTGCCGTAGCCTTGACCCACTTCCGTATTCCAGACAATGTTGCCCTTTCGAGCGTCGAGCGCAATCACGCGATTGCCGCTAGCAAGGTAGAGCTTGTCCTGATAAATCGTAATGCCTCGCATCGCGATGTTCGAACCCAACCGATTTTCCCAGATGATCTTTCCCGTCGCTCCGTCGATGGCTTGCATAACGCCGCCGGTGTTGGGTAAATAAATGACCCCGCCGTGAACGATTGGCGCGGGCTGATTCGTTCCACCCTCGTTCATGGGCGACATGAAGACCAGCTGCAGATCCTTTACATTCTGCGGCGTGATTTGTGTAAGTGGGCTGTAATCGGAAGCGTAGTAATCGCGCCGGATCATCAACCAATCGCTTGGATCCGGTTTGCGCAACATCGCATCAGTAACCGGGACAAAGTTCTGCACTTCACCCGCAACCTTGAGACCGGCGGGCAGCGGCCCGCCTTCTTGAGGGCCACGCTGGCCCCGGCCTGCCTGTTGCGGCGGTTGTTGCGGTGGTTGTTGCGGTGGTTCTGCGCCACGTTGAGCGAGCAACACCAAACTGCCCGAAATGAAGATGCCCAATACCAAGGTGAGATATTTGTTTAGAACTCGCATTCGTCCCCCAAAATTGCCGCTCACGATTGTTTCAAAAGCCAACCCAACAGATGTCCGTTCGGCGCTCCCATGCTGTGAACCTGGATATAAAATCTGCCCTTTTTCAGGGCATCGACCTGTTCGGGACTCAAGTCAAAGGTGCCCGAGATCATGCCCGTTGTGCCGTCTCCATTCTTCGATATGGTCAAATCGAACACATTGGCCCCCCGCACACCTGTGATCGGTCCCAAGCAAAGGTACGCCGTCGTTGCCGCCGAAGCCATTTTTTCAAAGGAACCGGTCACTGTCAGTTTCCTGCCGGTAAGCTCAGCGGAAGCCGAGCCCACCCCCACGATAGCAGCAGGCGAGATCCCCAAGGCCGGCACTGGAGCAAGCCTTCCTCTAAATTTCTCACCGCTTTGTGCGTGCGATAATAACGCGAACCCATGAAAAGCAATACCAACCACAAGAACTAAAAGCAGCGTCC
>Ga0114129_10001659_pt1 | contig 30298 bp, 26 predicted proteins | sample RhiMetdeltSRZDD1_FD_80071 | JGI IMG/M metagenome (GOLD analysis project Ga0114129, IMG submission 80071) | Populus rhizosphere microbial communities from Tennessee, USA - Rhizosphere MetaG P. deltoides SRZDD1 (version 2) (version 2) | ecosystem: Host-associated > Plants > Roots > Rhizosphere >...
GCAAAGAGCTGATTGCGGGTGCCATTCACCACAGCTCCCACCGGGCCGCGCGCAACTTCATCAAGGTCAATTGCGCGGCGCTCCAGGAGAACCTCCTGGAATCGGAACTCTTCGGTCACGAAAAAGGCGCGTTCACGGGCGCCGACAAACAACGCATCGGCCGCTTCGAACAGGCCGACGGCGGCACGTTGTTCCTCGACGAAATCGGCGATATGAGCGCGAACACGCAGGCCAAGATCCTGCGGGTACTGCAGGAACACGAGTTCGAGCGCCTCGGCGGAACGCGGACGATTCGGGTGGACGTCCGCCTGATTGCAGCGACCAACCGCGACCTGACCACGATGGTGGAAGCCGGAACGTTCCGCGAGGACCTGTACTACCGTTTGAACGTCGTCACCATCGAAATGCCGCCGCTGCGCGAGCGCAAGGAGGACATCGGCGCGCTCGCGGGGTTCTTCATCCGCCGTTTTGCGGGCGAACTAAAAAAGAAGATCGAAGGCCTGGATCCCGACGCGCTGAAGCTGCTGATGCGCTACAACTGGCCTGGCAACATCCGTGAGCTGGAAAATGCCATCGAACGCGCGATGCTACTGGCGGAACGCTCACACATCGCTGTCGAAGACCTACGGCTCGGCGACACCAGCACGACGGGCACCGCGCGCGAGGCGTCCTCCATCGTGAAGATCCCGCCCACCGGCATCCCGCTCGAGGAAATCGAGCGGCTCGCGCTCGTCGAAGCGCTGAAGATGTCGAACTGGGTGCAGAAAGATGCAGCGGAGCTGCTCGCCATCAGCCCGCGCGTGATGAACTACAAGATCAAAACGCTCGGCATCGACTTCCCGCGCGGCCGGCGTGCGCAGGCGGCCGTGGCGCAGCACGAGTCCTCCGGCGCAGCGATGGTGTAGGCCGTCCGGTCTCGCCGGCCGTTTCTTATTCGAATACCCGTTCCACGGCGACGACCGTCACATCTTCCGGCTTCACGTTGATTCGGAAGCGCTGGATGACGGCGTCCTCGTCCGCGATCTCCTTCGGCTTCGGCGAGTTGTAGACGATCGGCGATGGCGTGTTCTTCGCCACCGCGTCCTGGAAGGGCTTCGCATCCTTGGTGACGATCACGATCTGCATGCGATCGGTTGCCAGGTGCTGCCGAATCGAGCGGTTCACATCGTCGACGATCAGCTTCGCCAGCGCATCGCGCACGTAGGTGTTGTAGTCGGCGACGCCGTAGTACCGACTGTCGAGCGCGTAGCCGAGGCGCGCGCTCTGCGTCTGGGTCAGGATGTTCGAGTACTTCGTCAGGAACTGCCGCGTCGCCTCGAACGCCTCGCGCGAAAGGCCGTTGCGAACGAAGTTGTCGTAGCCGTACATCGCGGCGCGCAGCGTGAAGACACCGGTGGGCACCTCGACGGGACGGATCCAGATCTGAAAGATCTGCTGCTGGCGCGCGAGGTTCGGATCCGGCGTGAACTGGAACATGCCACGCGGGAAGTATTCGAGATACGCGTAGTCGCCGTAGTTGAGCCCGCGCGCTTCGCGCAGCCAACCATACAAGTAGCCGTTGGAGCTCCGGTGCTGGCCAAGATATGAGACGGCTACCGCAAGCGCCGGCCAGTCGGCCGATGCACGATTCACATCAATCGGAAACCCGAGCGAGATGGCCGTCGACCGCGTGTCGCGCGTGATGATCGCGATTCGATTGCCGGTGGACGGCGACGGCGCGTCGAAGCGCTTCTTGTCAGCGCTGCCCGGGGGGAGCTTCGCGAAGTCAGTTTCGACTCGCTCGGCAAATCCATTCGGATAGTTTCCTGCCAAGCCACGCACAAGATTGGCGCGCGTGTAATGCTCGCGATAGAACGCACGCACATCGTCAACCGTAAGCTTCTGCAGCGATGTCACGGTGCCGCGGTTATGATGCCCGTACGGGTGACCCGCGTAAATGATGTTGTAGAGATATTCCTTCCCCAGCTCCTCGTCGTTGCTCTCCCGGAGCGACACTCTCAGGAAGTTCACGGCGTCGTCGCGGACGCGTGTGAAATCATCTTGACGGAACCCGGGATCGAGCAGCATGTCTCTCATCAAGCCGTAGAACTTCTCCAGGTTCTCGACATGCGTGGTGGCGGTGAAGACGGTCATCTCCTTGTCGACGTGCCAGTTCACCGACGTGGCCAGCGGATACATCTCGTCGACAATCTGCTGGTAGGCCTTCGACCGCGTGCCGCCCTCACCGAGCAGCGCGGCAGTCAACGACGCGAGCCCTTCCTTACCCGGTGGATCGAACGCGGCGCCCGTCATGAACAGGATCCGAAAAACGATCAGCGGTGACGTGCCGTGCTGAAGCACGCTGGCGCCCTGTGTAAGCGCGGACGTCTGCAGCAGCGCAGCGAGCACGACTGCGAACCCCAGATGCCTCGCGGTCATTTCGTCCCCGCGTTCGTTGCGAGCGTGACGATGGTTCTGTTGTTCTCGATGAAGTACTTCGCCGCCATCGCGCGGATGTCCTGCGGCGTGACCTGCTGATACAGGTCGAACACCTTGTTGATCGTGTCCGGCGTGCGTCGCAGCAGGATGTACGGCGCGAGCGCCGCAGCGATGGCGGGCGAGCTGTTCATCCGCAGCGCGAAGCTGTAACGCATGCGCGACCTCGTCGCGTCGAGCTTCGTCTGATCGACCTTCTCGTTCGTAAACCGCGCGAACGTCGCGAGCACCTGTGCGCGCACATCCTCGATGTCTTTGACGTCCTTGATGCGTGCATATGCAGTGAACAGCTCTGGATCGGGATGGTTGCCGAAATCGACGTTCAGGTTGTCGACCTTTTGCTGTTCGAGCACAAGGCGGCGATAAATGTCGGAGTTCGCACCGAACGCAATCTCGCTGAACAGGTCGAGCGCGGCCTTCTCCCTCGTCTCGTCCGAGTACGCCGGCCCCCTGAATGCGACGGCGAGCCACGGCAGGGTCGGCGACGGCCAGTCCACATGCGCGGTGCGGCTCTCGTTCTGCGGCGGCTCCGCGGGAATCTTCGGCTCATAGCTGCCGTGCGCCCACGCGCCGAAGTACTTCCTCGTCAGCTCCAGTGCGCGATCGCGCGTGACATCACCGACAAGGAGAACGGTGGTGTACTCGGGCCTATAGAAACGGTTGTAGAACTCCAGGCTGTAGGCGTACTGGTTCGGCATATCCTGGATGTCCTTCAGGTACCCCATCGTCGTGTGGGCGTAGGTGTGCTGCCTGAACGCGGTCTCATACAGCACCTCGTCAAGTTTCTGCGTCGGTGCAGCGCTGTTCTTGTTGTATTCGCCCAGGACGGCGAGCGATTCGGTCTTGTACGCCGGCTCGCTGTATTTCAGCCGCTGGAAGCGATCGGCCTCCACTTTGAAGACTTCGTCGAGATCTTCCTTCGAAAAGACGACGTAGTACGTCGTTCGATCCTGGTTGGTGGAGGCGTTGGTGTCCGCGCCCGCGCGCTTCATGATCGAGTCGCGCTGTTCGGGCGTGTAGTTCTCGCTGCCCCGGAACATGAGGTGTTCGAACAGGTGCGCGTAGCCGCTCCTGCCCGGTTCCACTTCATCTCGTGAACCGGCGCGCACGACGACATACAACGCCACCATATTCGGCAAATCCGTCGGCACCGTGACGAGCCGGAGACCATTCGGCAGGTCATCAACCGAATACGCGTACGGAAACAGCTTGCCGCTCGCACCCGCACCGGAAGCCCAGCTTCGATAGAAAACGGCGACCATGAGCAGGAGGATCGCCGCGACGATCAACAGACGGCGGATTGACATCTCGCCCTCCTAGGATTTCTGCGCCCGGGGATGAGCCTTTCGGTACACGTCGAGCAGCTGCGCGACGTTGACGTGAGTGTATCGCTGTGTCGTCGACAGACGCACGTGGCCGAGCAGTTCCTGAATCGCGCGTAGGTCGGCACCCGCCTGCAGCAGATGCGTGGCAAATGAGTGGCGCAGCGCGTGTGGACTGATCCCGAATCGCGTGCTGCAGCTCGCGACGTACCGCGCCACCAGCCGCTGAACGCTTCGACCGGTCAATCTTCCGCCCCGGGCGTTTACAAAGAGTGGGTTCACTTGGTCCGACATCCTTCGCCTGTGGTCTTCGCTTCTGGTGAGCATGGCCCTGTCGGAGTACCACTTCCGCAGACTCTTCTCAGCCGACTTGTTGAACGGGACGATGCGTTCCTTCCGTCCTTTGCCCATGACGCGGATCATCCGACCCGAGAGATCGACATCGTCGAGGTCCAGCGCAACGAGCTCGCTCAGGCGGATGCCGGAGGCGTAAAACAGCTCCAGAATGGCCCGATCGCGGCGGCCGAGCGGCATCGAGATATCCGGCATCTCGAGCAACTGCGACATCTCGTCGACGCTGAGGTGGGCAGGCACTTTCTGTTCCCGCTTTGGCGCGACCGCGAGCACCGCAGGATCCGCATCGATAAACCCCTCGCGGCGCAGGTAGCGCGTGAAGGTTCGCAGCGCGGATACCTTTCGTGCGACGGACGTACGCGCCTGTCCCTGGCGATAAAGCTCGCCAAGATACCCGCGAATCACGTCAAGAGTGAGATGCTTCGGCTGCAGCGTCTGCCGCCGGCCCGTGTGCTCGCCCGCGAAGGCGATGAACTGCGAAAGATCGCTTTCATACGCCGCCACCGTGTGCGGCGACGCGTTGCGATTCAGGCGGATGTAGTCGAGAAAGCCGCGGAGCTGTTCCATCGATCCAGGTCGTCGAGCGCGCGTTGCGACGTAGCGAGCTTTCGATCGGCGCGGCCCACCCTCTTGCCCTCGCGGGCAGGCGGACTCTCCATGATGCCGAAGGTGATGTTGGTCGGTTGATAGTTCCGGGAATCCGCATGCGAAACGTAATAGGCGAGCGCGCCGATCGCAGTCGTGCGTGGCGGGACTCGAAGCTCTTCGCCGCGAACGAGCGCGGCCGCGTTTCGTCCCGCGATGAGACCGGAGGCGGCCGACTCGACATACCCCTCGACGCCCGAGATCTGTCCGGCAAAGAAAAGGTCATCGCGAAATTTCGTCTGCCACGTTTCACGCAGCACCGTCGGTCCGTTGATGTAGGTGTTGCGATGCACCATGCCGAACCGCACGAACTCCGCATTCTCGAGACCGGGCACGAGTTTCAGCACACGCCCCTGTTCACCCCATTTGAGCTGTGTCTGAAAGCCGACGAGGCTGAAGTGATCCCCTGCGAGTGTGTCCTGCCGCAACTGCACCGCCGCGTAGGGCGTCCGTCGGGTACGCGGATCGACGAGACCGACGGGCTTCATCGGCCCGAATCGGAGCGTGTCGCGGCCCCGGTGCGCCATCACCTCGATCGGCAGACAGCCTTCAAAGAATTTCTCTTTGTCGAAATCGTGAACGGTGGCTGATTCCGCCGAGACGACCGCGTCGTAAAACCGGTCGTACTCCTCCTTCGTCATCGGACAATTCAGATAGTCACCTTCATCCGTGTCACCACGCTCCCATCGTGACGCGCGAAATACCTTCTGCATGTCGATGGTCTCAGCCAGGACGATGGGGCTGATCGCGTCATAGAAATACAGGTGATCGCCGCCGACGATGCGGGCGAGGTCGGCGGACAGGGTCTCTGACGTCAATGGTCCCGTGGCAATGACGAGCGGGTACATCGACGGGTCGTCGGGAATGCGCGAGATCTCCTCGCGCGTGACAGAGATCAGAGGATGCGATTGGATGGCGTCCGTGATCCCCCGCGAGAAGCGTTCGCGGTCCACCGCCAGCGCCGCGCCGGCAGGAACGCGATTGGCGTCCCCCTCGCGCATCACGAGAGAGCCGAGCCGACGCATCTCTTCTTTCAGAAGGCCGACGGCGTTATCAAGCTTGTCCCCACGAAGCGAATTCGAGCAGACGAGTTCCGCGAGCTGATCGGTCTTGTGCACCGCCGTCGCGCGCACGGGGCGCATCTCGTGCAGCACGACGCGTACGCCGAGCGAAGCAGCTTGCCACGCGGCCTCAGAGCCGGCGAGCCCACCGCCGATGATGTGGATCATTGATTTGATGGGCCCGGCTGAAGCCGGCCCCTACGAAACAGTTTACGCCCCGGCGGCTTTGCGGGAGGCCTTGCGCGGACGAGAAGCGGACGCAGCGGCACGACGACGACCGCCAACCGGCGCGCGGCGCGGCGCGGGGACGGCATTCCGGCGCGCCTCGAGCAACTCCATCGCCTGCTCGAACGTCACAGAATCCGGATTGATACTTTTCGGAACGGACGCGTTGGTGGTGCCGTCCGTCACATACGGACCGTACCGGCCGGCGAGCAGCTTGATGGTTGTGCCATTGTTGGTGAGCTCCTTCAACGTCTTCTTCTGAGAGGCCTGTCGACGGCGTGACTGCTTGGGCGCACGTAAGAGCGCCAACGCCTGCTCGAACGAAATGCTGAACACGTCGTCGTCCGATTCGAGCGAGCGGAACTCGTCGTTGTGCTTGACGTAAGGACCGAAGCGACCGAAGTTCGTCACGATCGGCTGCCCATCGTCCGGATGCACACCGACCTCGCGAGGCAGCGAGAGAAGCGTCAACGCCTCGTCGAGCGTAACGGTTTGCTCGGTCATGCCCGCCTGCAGCGAAGCCCGCTTCGGCTTCACCGCTTTCTTTCCTTCCGGCGTCTCGCCGAGCTGCACGTACGCCCCGTAGCGGCCGTTCATGACGTACACGCTCATCCCGGTCGCTGGGTCCACGCCGAGCGACCGCGGACCTTCTGCCTTCACACGAACGAGGTCGAGCGCCTTGTCGAGCGTGAGATCCGCCGGCGCGATGTCGTCGGGCAGCGACGCCGTTCGGCCTGGTCCTCCTTCGTCAACCTGCACGAAGGGTCCGAACCGTCCGATGCGGATGCGAACGGATTCACCGCTCTCGGGGTCGTCGCCGAGATCGAGCACGGGGTAGTCGGCGTTCTCTTCGCCCTTGACGACCGCACCCAGCAGCCCGCGGTGCTTCTTTTTCTTGTCGCCGTAGTAGAACTCGCGCAGGAACTCGATCCACTCGCGCTCGCCGCGTGAGATCTCGTCGAGGTCCTCTTCCATTTCGGCGGTGAAATCCGTTTCGATGAAATCGCCGAAATGGTCGCGCAGCAGCGTGGTGACAGCGAACGCCGTGAAGCTGGGCACAAGCGCTTTGCCCTGCCGGAATACGTATCCGCGGCGAACGATGGTGGCAATGGTCGGCGCGAAGGTGGACGGCCGGCCGATACCGAGTCGCTCGAGTTCCTTGATGAGCGACGCTTCGGTATATCGCGCCGGCGGCGTGGTCTCGTGCTTCTTCGGCTCCGTATCGAGCAGCACGATCGCCGTTTGGTCACGATCGATCTGGTCGCCGACGCTGCACTGCGGCAGGATTGCCTCCTGCTCTTCGAGCTCCGCAACCGGATCGTCGCTGCCTTCTACATATGCGCGGCGGAAGCCCGCGAACTCAATCGCCTTACCACTCGCCGTCAGCACCGCTGTGTCGCCGCCTGGAGCTTTCGCGGAAATCTCGACGGTCGTCCGAAGGACGCGCGCGTCAACCATCTGCGACGCCATCGTCCGTTTCCAGATCAGCTCGTAAATTTTCAGGTCGTCGCTGTCGAGCACCTGTTCGAGCTGGCTTGGCGCAAGGCGGAAGTCTGTCGGGCGAATCGCTTCGTGTGCTTCCTGCGCGTTCTTGACCCGCGTTTGATATCGGCGTGGCCCGTCGTAATACTCGCCACCAAACATTTCACGGATCACGCGGGCAGATTCCTGAAGAGCCTTATCCGACAGCGTCGTGGAATCGGTCCGGTGATACGTGATCAGACCTTCCATCTCGCCGTTGCCGACGTCCACGCCCTGGAACAACCGCTGGGCCGTCTGCATCGTCCGTTCGGTCGAAAATCCAAGCTTGCGGCTCGCTTCCTGGGTCAGCGTCGACGTCGTGAAAGGCGGAGCAGGACGTTCAATCCCCGGCTTCTGCTCGACGCTCGAGACGGTCCAGGGAACATTCGCCCGAATCACCTCCGCGAGCGTGACGGCCGCCGCCTCGTCGAGCAGGCGCGCGTTCGAGTTCCTGAGCTCGCCTGTCTTCGCGTCGAAGTCCTTACCGGTTGCGATCCGCTGATCGTTGATGCGCGCGAGTGTGGCTACGAACTCGCGTCCGTCACCTTTCAGCCGTGCTTCGAGGTCCCAGTACACAGCCGTGCGGAACGCACGACGCTCTTCCTCGCGCTCGACGATGAGACGCACGGCGACGCTCTGAACGCGCCCGGCGCTCAATCCCGTTTGCACTTTCTTCCAGAGCAGCGGCGACAGCGTGTAGCCGTAGAGCCGATCCAGGATGCGGCGGCTTTCCTGAGCGCGGACGAGGTCCTGGTTCACCACGCTCGGGTTGTCGAGCGCTTCCTTGACGGCGTCCTCGGTGATTTCGTGAAACACGATGCGGCGGACGGGAACCTTCGGCTTGAGCACCTGCGTCAAGTGCCAGCTGATGGCTTCCCCTTCGCGGTCGGGGTCGGTGGCCAGCAGAAGCTCCGACGCATCTTTCACCGCCGTCTTCAGATGCGCGACCTGCTTCTTCTTGTCGTTGGGGACGACGTAGTACGGCTTGAAATCGCTGTCGACGTCGACACCGAGCCGTCCCCACTCCTTTTCTTTGATCTCTTTGGGGACTTCGGCCGCCGACTCCGGGAGATCGCGGATGTGCCCGTAGCTTGCCTCCACCCGGTACTTCGAACCGAGGAAGCGTCCCAGCGTTTTCGCTTTTGCTGGCGACTCGACGATCACTAACGGCTTAGCCATCGATCACAACCAGAAGTCAATTCACACTAGCACGTTCATCAGCAGCGCATAAAACGGCCGCCGCCAACTCTGCGCACGCGGCCCTGCAGTTCGAGATCGATCAAACAGGACAGCAGTCGCACGTTTTCGAGGCCGGAGAGTGCCGCCAAGTCATCCACGTCGTAGGCCTGCCCCGCCTCCATGCGACCGACGATCGGATCCACCGAAACAGCTGATGAAGTGGCACTTAGTGCGTTTGCCTCGGAGTGTGGCGGCCGCCCGAAGCCCCACAACTCTTCTACGATATCGTCCGCACACTCGACAATCTTTGCTCCGTCGCGAATCAGCGCGTGCGCACCCCGGTTTCGGCCGCTCAATACGTTGCCCGGAACTGCCATCACTTCTCGTCCCTGTTCGAGCGCGCACGCCGCCGTAATCAACGACCCGGACTTCTCGTTCGCTTCGATCACGACGACGGCTCGCGAGAGGCCGCTGATTAGCCGATTTCGCATCGGAAAAAATATCGGCAGTGGCGGCGTGTCCGGCGAGAACTCGCTGACGACGATACCCGCTGCTGCAATCGCGGCAGCCAGCGGTTCGTGTTCCGCGGGATACACGCGGTCGAGTCCTGAACCAAGCACGGCGGCAGTGCGGCCCGTCTGCAGCGCGCCGCGATGCGCGGCCGAATCGACGCCGCGCGCAAGGCCGCTCACCACGGTGATGCCACGAGAGGCGAGATCCGTGGCAAGGCGCGTGGCGGTTTCAATGGCCACGGCAGATGCGACGCGTGATCCGACTATGGCCACAGCGGGGGCGTCCAAGGCTTCAGGGGAGCCGCGATACCAGAGCGCCGGCGGCACGTCGGGCAGGCCGAGAAGCGCCGAAGGGAACGACGGATCATTCCATGCGATTGCACAAATGCCACGCTGGGCAGCAGCGATGCGCACGGCGTTGGCGCGCGGGAGCAAGAGACGTGCGAGGTCGAGAAGATGGGGGTCGTCGGCGTGCAACCGACCCGTCAGGCCGGCCCGGGGAAGATCGGAAAGGGTGGCAAACGAAAGCGCGATGGCTTCGTCTGGCGTCATGGCGCATCCTCGATGCGCCCGTGCACCCGACCTCGACCGCAATTATAGCGCGACGTCGTTGTTCGACCTGTTGCGAAACAGTGGACACGCCGTGAAACGAGTAGACGCCTCGCGATGTAAATTCCCGTCGAAATCTACGTTTTTTCGCCGACTTGCGTGGCACATGCCTTGCTCGACCGCCGGTGGCCCCGGTGCACGGTGGCGGGCGCAAGTCGCTGTTGTTTGCGCTCGGTGGAATGGGCGCATTAGCGTATATTGAGACACTTCTCAGATGCCGATTCGTACCCTGACGATTCTTCTTCTGCTTGGAACTTCGGCTGCGCCGTTGGCGGCTGACGCGCGCGACGACGCGAAAAAGCAGGTGCAATTCGGAATCGCGGTTGCGCAGCGCGGTCTGTGGCGCGAGGCGATTTATCGGTGGGAGCGGGCGGTACAGATCGATCCCAAGTACGCAGAGGCGCTCAACGATCTCGCCATTGCCTACGAGCATGAAGGTGATCTCGAAAAAGCGCGGGTGGCATACGAGAAGGCGCTGGAGTTGGAGCCAAACAACGCCCTGATCAAACAGAACTACGAGCTCTTCAAGGAAATCAATGACCGGACGACTCGCAAGGATAGCCAGGACAACCAGAATCCTTAGCAGCGTCGCGGCAATCCTGCTGATTGCGGGTTGCACGAACTACTACGAGATTCCCATCGAGACCCCAATCAAGCCGAAGCTTGATGTGTCCGCATTTCAGCGCGTACTTGTTGCCGGCTTCATCGCGGGTGGCACTGACGACGTCGACGGCAACCTTGAGACAACGCGACTGCTCCGCAGCCAGCTCCGGACGAAATCCGACCTGCGCGTCATCGACACCGATGTTCTGCCGCTGATGGAAGTCGCGAACGAGGACAAAGGTGCGCCGCAGGAAGCGAAGGCGGATTCACCGAAGACCGACGGGAGAACCGACGGGGCCGAGGGGAAGGAAGGAAAGGGCGAATCGAAGGCGGAGACGCGGGGCGAAGCGCCACAGCCGTCATCGCCGGATAAGGCGCCCGTCATCAAGGACGCGAAGGATCTCGAGCCGTACGAGCACGTCTTCGCGGACGTTGAGTACTGGAAGAAAATCGGTGAGGAGTATCAGAGCCCGTTGATCGTCACCGGCACGGTCATGTTCACGCCGCACCAGCGGTCCGGCATCGTGCAGCGCGAAGAAGAGGTGTACGACTCATTTGGCCGCCGCCGCGTCGTTCCGGTGCGCACCTACATGGAGCGTAAGGGGTACATCCTGCAGCCAAAGTTCATCTTCATCGACGGCCGCACCGGCACGGTTATGCACTCGGAGAACTTCCGCGAAGAGGTGCTCTACAACGCCAACCAGAGCACGCCGGCACTTTCCTCGTACTTCGAGTTGATGGATCGCCTGATCCCGAGTTTCCTGAGCACGCTCAGCAGCCAGAAGATCAAAGGCACGCGCGTCCTTCTCCAATAGTCCTTCTAGAGTAGAGGCCGACCTTCAGGTCGGCCTTCCTCCTGTGTTAAGCTAAGTCCTTTGTGCAGGCCCTGTTGGGTCTCGTAGAGAGGTATTCACGTGTACGCGATCATCCAGTCGCGCGGACGCCAGCTGAAGGTTTCGCCCGGGTCCGTCATCGAAGTGGACGGCACATTGGGCGAGGAGGGCACGCAGTTCACCCTTGAGCAGGTGCTGCTTGTCGAGAGAGATGGCGGTGACATCGTCGCCGGCGCGCCGTTTGTCGCCAACGCAAAGGTAATCGGCGTCGTCGACGGCGAGTCGCGCGGTCCGAAATTGCGGGTCTTCAAGAAGAAGCGACGGAAGGGATTCCGGAAGACACGCGGGCATCGCGCCACCTTCACTCGCGTCCGCATTACCGACATTCAGGCATAGGTCACGGCGGGTCGTGAGACCCACTGCGCACAGGTGTAGTTATGGCTCATAAAAAGGGACAGGGCAGCTCACGAAACGGGCGCGACAGCAACTCGCAGCGGCTCGGCGTCAAGCGCCATGATGGTGTGCTCGTTACCGGCGGATCGATCCTCGTCCGTCAGAAGGGTCGCCGCTTCGAGCCCGGCCTCAATGTCGGCCTCGGGAAGGACCACACGCTCTTTGCGAAAATTGACGGCAAGGTCCGCTTCGAAGATCACGGCAAGCACGGCCGCAAGATCTCTGTCGTTCCCGTCCAGTAAAGGGCGGGTCTAAAGACCCGCCCCTACAACGACCCAACCCCATACTGGACCCAACCCTATACTGATAGAGATGTTCGTCGACGAGGTGGACATCCATGTCAACGCCGGGAACGGCGGCAATGGGTGCCTGAGTTTCCGTCGCGAGAAGTTCGTGCCGCGCGGCGGACCTGACGGCGGCGATGGCGGCGCGGGTGGTTCGGTCTACATCGTCGCAACGCCCACCAAGAACACGCTGATCGATTTCCGCTTCCATCCAGAGTTCGAAGCCAAGCGCGGCGCGCACGGGCAGGGCTCCAACAAGACGGGCCACAGCGGAAACGATCTGGACATTCCCGTTCCAATCGGCACGTTGGTCCTCGAAAAGAATCCGGAGACCGGAGAACTGACGACGCTCGCCGATCTCACGACGGACGGTCAGCGCGTGCTGGTCGCACGCGGAGGCCGTGGCGGACGCGGCAACGCCCGGTTCGTTTCGTCAACCAACCGCGCCCCGAGGCGGACCGAACCCGGTGAAGAGGGTGAAGAGCGGTTTCTTCGTCTGCAGTTGAAGCTGATTGCCGACGGGGGTCTCGTCGGATATCCCAACGCCGGCAAGTCGACGCTGATCTCCCGCATCTCCGCGGCGCGCCCGAAGATTGCCGACTATCCGTTCACGACGCTGTCCCCAAATCTCGGCGTCGTCTCGCTCGCCGACGACCGCAGCTTCGTCGTCGCCGATGTGCCTGGTCTCATCGAGGGCGCTCACCGGGGTCACGGGCTGGGCCACCAGTTTCTGCGGCACATCGAGCGGACGAAAGTGCTCGTGCACCTGGTCGATGTCTCTGGCGCATCGGGACGCGATCCGGTTCAGGACTTCGACACCATCCTCGACGAATTGAGACTGTTCGATCCGAAAGTCGCGGCGAAGCCGATGATCGTCGCAGCCTCGAAGATGGACGCCGTTGACGATCCGTCGCGGGTAGACGCGCTCGAGCGTCACGTACGCGATCGCGGCCTGCCGTTCTTCCGAATCTCCGCGGTGGCGGGCACTGGCCTCGATGCGCTCCTCGAGGCGATGTGGCGTCAGATTGCCGCCGTCCGCGAACTGCCCGTCCCGGCTGCATGAAACGTCGGCGGCTGGGCATTCTCGGTGGCACATTCGACCCCATTCACGTCGGTCACCTCGATGCAGCGGATGCCGCAAGCGCCGCGCTGGCCCTCGATGAAGTCGTACTGATTCCCGCGCACGATCAGCCGCTGCGTGTGAGCGAGCCACGGGCGACGGTTTACCATCGGTTCGCACTCGCGGCGCTCGCCGTTGAAGATCGGCCGCACTGGCGCGTGTCCGATATGGAACTGGTCCGCCAAGGCCGTTCGTATACCGAGGAAACGCTGCGGGGGCTGCATGATTCCGGTTGGCGCGCGTCGCAACTTTTCTTCATTCTCGGCTCCGACGCGTTTGCAGGAATTGCCTCATGGCATGGATACCCGGGCGTGCTGGACCTCGCCCATTTCGTGGTCATCGAACGGCCCGGCGCCGCGATCGCCGAGGCGGACATGCGCGCCCCCGAGCTGCGGTGTCGCACGTCTCCACCCCCAAAGGCGGATGAGAGTTTCGAGGGGCCTATGCGAATCTTCCTTGTTCACGCGCATACGCGCGATGTTTCGTCGACCATGATCCGCGAGCGGCTCGCGAGCGGGCTGCCGATTGACGATCTCGTTTCACCTCGCGTCGCGCGGCATATCCAAAAGCATCATTTGTATGGAGCGGTAGACAACTTGCATGGTGAAGACCAGCGTATCTAAGAAGACGGCGGTTCGACGGAAAGCGGCGCCGAGACTTCCCCGCACGGTGCTCGGCGCAGTGCACGCCGTCCAGGACAAGAAGGCGGTGGACGTCGTGGTGCTGGACCTGCGAAAGGCTGGCGGCTTCACCGATTACTTCATCATCTGCACGGGTACGAACCCGCGGCAAATCAATGCCATCGCCGATTCGGTTGAAGACACGCTGCGGACCGCTTTCGGCGAACGGCCGCACCTGACCGAGGGCGTCGAGAAATCGCAGTGGATCCTGCTCGATTACTTCAACTTCGTCGTGCACGTCTTCAGCCGCGAGTGTCGCGACTTCTACGCGCTCGAACGGCTCTGGGGCAACGCCGAGCGACACGAGTTCTCCGACGAACAGTAGATGCGCTGATCGCGGCGACGCTTGCACCGTCGTGCGCCGCATGCAAGACCGTCCTCGACAGCCCAATCGCTGGCTGTGTCTGTCCGGCATGCTGGGCCGCCGCGATCCCCACCGACCGCGGCCTTGCCGCATCACACCTATGGACGACAGCACACGTCGCTGTGGGAATGTCAGCGGGCAGATATGAAGGCGCGCTGCGCGAGGTCATCCATGCGTTCAAGTACGAGGGCCGTCGTTCGCTCGCGAATCCACTTGGCGGCATGGTCCGCAATGCGGGCGCGGTGATGCTGGACGGCTGCGATTCCGTTGTGCCCGTGCCGCTGCATCCGTGGAGACGGATGCAGCGCGGCTTCAACCAGGCGCGCGACCTTGCGAGTCACCTCGATCGTCCTGTTGTCGATGCGTTGTGGCGTGTACGATCGACCGCATCGCAGATGGCCTTGCCTGCCGACGCGCGCCGCACGAACATCCGCGGAGCGTTTGTCCGTTCACCGTTCGCATGCGTTGAAGACCGCATCCTGGTTCTGGTCGACGATGTGCGCACGACTGGTGCGACGCTCGACGAGTGCGCCAAAGTCCTGCTGACAGCAGGGGCGCGCGAAGTTCGGGCCTTAACGGTCGCGTTCGCCTAGTCTGCCGTCTACCTCGCGGTACACATCATTGGCGATCACATCCGGAGGGCGAGCCGCGTCCAACCGCACCCACCCATCAGCCTCCGCTTGACGCAGATAGCTGCTTCGAACGCGGGAGAGCAACGACAAGTCTCGCTCGTAACGGTCGCGGTCTGTGGTCTTCCGGGTGGCCGACACCTCCGGAGCGATATCGAGCAGAAAGGTGATGTCAGGCTGCGGCAGGTATTTCTGGATGTCTGTGAGCCACGCGGCATCCAGGCCGTGTGCCTCGCCATAGGCGATGCTCGACGCCAGATAGCGATCGCACAGGATAATCGTGCCGCTCTCCTTCGCGCGCAGAATTTCGCCCTTGAACTCGTAACGATTGGCCACGTAGAGCAGTTGCATGACGTCCGCCGTGTACTCGCGTTCGCCGCGCAGCGCACGCCCAATCTCGGTCCCAATCACGGTCTGATAGTCGGGAAACGAGAGCAGCTGCACCCGGCCGCCGAGTGATGTCAGCCGATCGCGAAGCCGCTCCGCCTGCGTCTGCTTGCCGCTCTGGTCGAGCCCTTCGAACGCAACGAGCAGACCGCGGTCAGCTTTCAAGGGCGAGGACATCGTCGAGCGTCTGACGCCGCCGAATCACCGACCATTGGCCTTCGTCGACGAGCACTTCAGCCGGCAAGAGATGACGGTTGTAGTTGGACCCCATCACCGAACCGTACGCACCCGCGTCGAGAATCGCGACGAGATCATCGACTTCGAGCGGCGGCAGCGGCCGGTCGCGAGCGAAGACATCACTGCTTTCGCAGATCGGGCCGACGACATCCCACGCGCTGTCGCTGCCGTTCCGTGGAACCACAGGCACGATGCGGTGAAACGAGCCGTACAACGCGGGACGGATCAGCTCCGACATCCCGGCATCGAGCACCGCGAACTTGCGGCCGTCGGGAAAACATTTCGTGTCGACGACGCGGCCGATCAAGGCGCCGGAGTAGCCAACGATCGCGCGTCCCGGCTCGAGGACGACCGGCAGCCCGATGCGGCGCAGCTCAGGAATGACCGCACCTGCATAGTCTGCCGGCTCGATGATGGGACGTCCTTCGTACGCGATCCCCAGCCCGCCCCCGAGATCGATGTGTTCGAGCGCGAATCCGTCATCCCGGAGCTGCAAGGCGAGCGATACAAGCGACTCTGCTGCTCGGGTCAACGGCTCCAGCGTCGTAATCTGTGAACCGATGTGGATGTGGACGCCCGTAAACTGCAGTCCCGCCACATCGCGGCGCGCCCGATAGATCTCGCGAGCCTCCTGCAGCGGGACGCCGAACTTGTTGGTCTTGAGTCCGGTTGAAATGTTTGGATGGCTCCTCGCATCGATGTCGGGATTGACCCGGAGAGCCACCTGGGCGACACGGCCGTGCGCCCGCGCAATCGACGCGATGCGGTCGAGCTCTCCCGCGGACTCCGCATTGATGGTGCCAATTCCGTGTGCGACCGCGTACTCGAGCTCCTCGCGCGTCTTGCCGACGCCGGTGAACACGATCTCCTCCGGCGTAAATCCCGCGCGCTCAGCGACGGCAATTTCGCCGCCGGAGTTGGCATCGGCGCGGCTTCCGAGCGACCGGAGCAGCCGCGCGATCGCAAGGGTCGAGTTCGCTTTCAGCGCGTAGTGGATCGCGTGCGGGTACGACGCGAAGGCCTCGTCGATGCCGCAATAGCTTTCGCGGATCGCGCGCGCGCTGTATATGTAAGTGGGTGTGCCTGCGCGTTCGACGATCGACTGGATGCTGACGCCGTCGCAGGCAAGTGCGCCACCTGCGGGCCGGAACGGTTGGTACACGAGCAAATCGCATGTTATCATGCGCGCATTCCCGCCATCGAAGCACCGCACGTGACGGATGGCTGTTAACCCCTCCGCTGCTGCGCCGCAGGAGATCGATCCCCTCATCGAACGTTGCCTCAAAGGTGATCAACGCGCGTGGGACGAGATCGTGCGTCTCTACTGGCGCAAGGTGTTCAACGTCGCGTACAAGTTCGTCGGCCGCCAGGACGAAGCCGAAGATCTCGCGCAGGACATCTTTCTCAAGCTGTTCAAGTCGCTGAAGACGTTCGATCGCCGTGCGAACTTCTCCACATGGCTGATCAGCGTCAGCCGTAATCTCTGCATCGACCACTATCGCAGCATGCGCCGTGAACACGACGTGGTCACGCACGATGTCGACGTCGTCTCGCTGGCGCGTCCATCCGCGCTCGACAGCCCTCAGGTGGCGCTCGAGCGGCGCGACCGCGTCGCCCTGTTGCGCGCGGCGCTCGACAAGCTCGCGCCGTCGTTGCGCACGGCGGTGATGCTGCGCGACATCCAGGAGCTGAGCTATCAGGAAATTGCGGAGAAGCTCGGGGTGCCCGAAGGGACCGTCAAATCGCGGATCAACCGCGGGCGCACGGAACTTGCACGGCAGATCGCACGTCTTCGCGAACAGCAGGAAACCGTAGGCACGAAGGGCGCGCGCCGCGTACCCGCGCGTCCCAGAACCGGAGCAGCCCGATGAACCTCACGACCGACCGCGCCCAGGGTGTCGCCATCGTCCGGGTCCAGGAAAGCCGCTTGATGTACCCGCTCCTGTCGGAGTTCGCCAATACCGTCACGTCGCTCATCACGGGCGGCGAGGCAAACGTGCTCCTCGATCTGTCCAGCGTGACCTACGTCGACAGCGCGACGATTGGGTGCCTGATGGATCTGTACCGCCAGGCGACCGCGGCCGGCGGATCGCTCAAGCTCACTGGTGTCCAGAAGCGCGTCGAGACCATGCTGACGATGACGGGTGCGCAGAATTTTCTCGAGATTCACGGTGACGAGCCGTCTGCCATGAAGAGCTTCGGAGCCTGACCATGCGCACGATCAAGACGACGACCGGCGCCTCGATTGAGCTCGACGGAGACCTGCTGGCCATCATGGAAACGCTCTATCGCGAGGTCACCGCCAGGCGCGAGCTGAATCGATCCTTCGAGGACATGACCAGCGAGATCAAGCACCTGATTGATCAAATGAGCGATGCCGAGCGGCGCGCCTACCTGCTGGAAAGCCTGTTCCTCAACACAGTTCGCTACGAGAACGACAAGCTCGAAGCGTATATGCGGAAGATCTCAAAGTAAGTCGCGCTCGGCGGAACAAGGGCACCGTGCCCGACGAAGTCAGCTATGGACGTGCGCGGCGCTCGAAATCGCGGAGTTCCTCGCGGATCTTGCGGCCGGCGGTCATCGCGGCTCTTGTCTCCATCGTGCTCCCCGCCATGTGTGTGCCGATCCGTTTGTAGAGAAAGAACATGGAGCCCGTTGTCCCGGACAGTGGGCTCCTCGATGACGTCGAGCGCATGACGCAGCTCATGCCCCATGCGGCTGATCAGCTCCGCGTCCGCTGTGCGCAGGTCAACTTTCAACCACACGAATCTGGCCGACTCCGCGGAGGTCACCGCCACTAGGCAGGCGCGCACGCTTGGAGCACACGAGCCTTCCTTCATATAGACATAGCTGTCGCTTGAATCGATGGCCCGAACCAGGCCGCGGAACGTCGCCGAGCGCTCAATACCCCGCGCAATGAGCGGGCCGATTACCGGATCCACCGCCCGCACGTGCGTGGCCTCCTGGGCCACGCCAGGGTGCGCGGCGAGCATCGTGGAGGCGAACAGACCGCAGACCGTCCACCGCACAGCTGTGGACGGAGACGCTAGTTACCCGCGCGCGTGCGCTGTTAGCGACAAGGCGCGACAGCGTAGGCGCGCGTCGCTCAATGTCGTGGCCCTTTCGGGCCCTCGTAAGATCCGGGGCGCTCGTTCGTTATCTCAATCGAACGTCGCTCTTATGCCGAGGCTTGATACGTGGAAGGCGATTGCACGGTACCTCGATCGGACCGTGCGCACCGTTCAGCGCTGGGAACGGCTCGAGGGACTTCCAGTGCGTCGGCATGTCCACCGGCGCGGCGCCAGCGTCTACGCGCTGCAGTCAGAGGTCGATCATTGGCGAAAGAGCCATGAATCGGTCGCCGACGCGAGTGCGGCGGTTTGCCCGAACTGCGGCTTCCCTCTTTCTTCGCGAACAACCATCGCGAGACCCGGTTTGCGCCTGGACGCCGACGCCCCGAGCGAACCCGCCTGAAGACAGTCGAGCGATGAGCGAACCGGGAGTGTGTTGAAGATTCGCCGAGCTTATTTGCGCGCGAACGGCTTCGGCATCGCGAATTTTGCCGCGTCAATCGCCACGTTCGGCTGAATCTGGTTGACAGCGATCGTGTTCTGCCCGTCGGTCCAGGTAATCACGACCTTGAACGGCATCTTGACGCCTGCGACGTCGCGGTAGTCCGAGAAATCCATCTGCGTTGGCACCGTCCCGACAAGCGTGCGGTTCCACCGCACCGTCCGCACCAGTAATCCGCTCTCGTCGAAATAGAAATTGACAGGCAGCGGCTGGCCGGCGCTTCTGCCCTGCAGCACCTGCACCGGCTTGTCATCGATCGTGCCGGTGCCCACCTGCCACCCGGTGAAGGAATCCTTGATCGTCGCGGGGAACAACGTCAGTGCCTCGATACGGGCACCTTCAAGGTTGCCACCTGTTAATTCCATCAACGGCAGCGGACGCCACCCTTCCGAGACCCACGCCTTCCGCCCGTCGAACGTCTTGACGTTCTCAGCGTCGGGAGCGCGAACGATCTGCATCCGCTGATTGGGGGCCTTCGCGTTGATCTCGATCGGGATGTCAGCGCCCCCGGTGTTGAAGCCACCGTAGGTGCCGCGCGCGACGAAGCTGGTAAGCCCCGTGACCGTCTGCGCCCCGCCGAGCGCCTGCATGTACTTCGCGAACACCTGGTCAGACGTGACACTGCGGCTGCGGACGAGCGTCATCGCATTCGGGTCATCGACGACGTCGGCGTACTGCAGCGCGAGGCTGGGGACGTCCTCCGGATTCGGGCTGCCGCGATGGCACGTGAAGCACGTGACGCGCGGGCGCCCGCCGAAGTTCGCCTCGTTGAGCCCGTTCATCATGTTGATCATCTGCCGCGCTCGTGTAATGAGCGGTGTCGTCGTCGCGAACGCGGCGCGATCGTAATGAATGTCCTGCGAGTGGCAGCTCGAGCAATCGTACCCGAGCGATGCGGAGAACATTCCCATCGCGTCCATGAACTGGTCGACGGGGATGCCCTTCAAGATCTGAATGTTCTTGAAGACCTGGTCAGAGAGCGGCACGCCCGCGGGCGGTGCCGCCTGCGCCGAAATGCCGACGGTCGACGCGACGCCCGCGAGCCAGCACACGATTCCGAGTGCAAGGGATGCGCGCATGTGCCGGCTCGTCACGGGAACACCTACTGCTTCACCGGCTGCGCCGCGTCGGGACCACCCGGGCCGAACAGCGGTTTCATGTCGCTCTTCTTCATGATCGTCTGCAGCGAGCCGCGGCTCTCGACGACCTTTCCTGCGAAGCCTTCGAAAATGACGGCGTCGCCGGCTTTCAGATCGTCCGGCCCCCAGCCCTGGCGGCGAATGGTGTTCGGGCTCGTGAGCTCCATGTTCCAGTTCGTCACCTTGCCGTCTTTGTCTTTCACGTCGACGTACACGCGCATGTGCGGATTCGTCCACGTGACCATGGTGACGACGCCTTCGAGTTTTACGTGCTTGCTGGCGTCGTACTCGGTGTCAAACCCGTGGTGCGCAAGAACCGGGGTCGCGACGGCAATAATCGAGAGCGCCGCGACCAGGATGCCGAACTTTCTCATTTCCCAAACCTCCAGATGATTGCGTGGGCCGTCCGTCTTTTATCCCGTTTTACTTCCGTCCGTCCGTACCTTTGCCAACCTCGATCTGTGCGGCACGACCGTACTCGTTGTCCTCGAGACAGATGAATTCCATCAGATCCGCCTTGCCCTCACGGTCCGGCCGTAACAGACGGCCGGTGAAGTGCAGTTTCACGGGACGCGTGAGCGCGCCGGGGTCCTCGAGCGTGAAGTCGTTTTCAATGCGGCCCCAGCTCGTGCGCGTCCAGCGTTCGACGGTGTGGAGCTGCTCGGTGTGCGGTGTGCCGCGGCTGTCGAACCAGAACTTGTCGTTGTAACCAACGGTGTCGATGACGAGCGTGTCGCCTTCCCAGCGGCCGATCGAGTGGCCCCACCAGTTGTTCACCCAGTTCCTGGGGTGTGGGCGGCCATCCATGTACACGACGCGATGTGCGCCCGCATCACCTGTCTCGTGCAGCACGTAAATGTGCGTGAGCCCAGTCGACTGGTACTCGTAGGCGAATTTCCACGGATACGGGTTCACCCGTGGGACACTCATCGGAAGACAGGAGGTATACGGCTCGTCCTTCGCGAGGCGTTTCTCGCGCAGGTCCTTCGCCCACGGCTGCAGTGGCAGTTCACCCGGCTTCAATCCCCCGTCGCGCTCGATGTCGCCGTTCGAGCCGCCGCCGACCCACGGTCCGGTGAGGTCCACGTGGCCGTCCGGCATGCGGGGAATCGGATGGCTGTTGATCTCGGCCTCCGGGACCGTCGGGCTCCCGGGATTGATGTACCGCACCCCACCGTTGTCGGTGAGCACGCCTGCCTGGTTGGTCGTTTCGCGACCGTCACCACGGCCCGGGTTGTCGTTGCTCCGTCCACCTCGCCCGCCCCGTCCCTGCGCCTGCAGAATCGTCGCGAGTGCCGCAACACTTATCGCGATGACTAAAGCTTTTCTCACGTCAGTGCTCCTCAGAAGCCGTACTTGATGCCGAACTGCATGATTCGCGGATCGCCAGTCATCGTGGTAATCCGCCCGAATGTGCCCGTGGCCAAGTTGTTGTTCGGCAGACCCCAGTTGAAGGTATTGAACAGGTTGAACACCTCCAGCCGCAGCTCAATCGTCCGTGTCGCCGCTAAGGATACGAGACGCGATAGCGCCAGATCCACCTTGTGGAAACCCGGCCCCTTGATGCTGTTGCGCGCGCTCGTGCCGAATCCGCCGGACGCCGGCTGCGCAAATGCCGCTGGATTGAGGAAATTGTTCACTGTTTTTGCGCCGTATACGTCGTTCGACAGCTGGTCGACGCGCTGGTTGGCCATGCCGTTGAACGCGTTGTCGCGACCGCTCAGGATCGACATCCAGGGCCCTGAGCGCGCGTTGAGGATACCCGAAACGCGCCAGTTTGAGACAACAGTCCGGACTGTCGCGTTGCCGAAGGCGGGCGTCTGATACCCGACCGTGAAATTGGCCAGATGTGTCCGATCCTGTTCGCAGTGGCCGCGGTCGTAATCAGGGTCTGCCGGGTTCACGAAGCCGATCCCGAACTGCGCGCCGGTCGGCATCTCGAGGCCGAAGCAACGCGACCAGGTGTAGTTGCCGTTCAGGCTCACACCGCTCGCCGACCGCCGCTGGACCGACAGCTTGAGGCCGCGGTACGTCTGTGTCCCCACGGCTGCGTGGTTTTCCAGATTGCTGATCAGCGTTGCGGAAGCCGGGTTCTCGCCTGCCAGCGTCAGCACGCGCCGCTGGTTCAAGTTCGCGGTCGTCGTGCAGACCGGGATGCTCACCCCGTTAAGGGTGCACGGCCCCGTCCCGAGGAATACACCCGGATTGGTCTCGACGAGCCCCCACAGCCGGTCGCTGTAGCTGCCCAAGTACGCGACCGATGCCCCCCAGTTCGAACCGAACTGCCGCTCGAAGCTCACGTTCCACGACTGGATGCGCGGGGCGTTGATATCGGAATCCATCGATGCGAACGTCCCGCCAACGGGGAACGGCGTATCGGGTCCGGTGATGATCGGATGCGGGTCACCGCCGACGTCGCGATACGGGTTGTCGAAGAGTCCTGCGGGATCCGTGACAAGCGTCCGGTTTCCGTAGGGCGGCGCGCCCGCGAGGTTCGAGAAGAACTCGCCGGTTGGGAAGTCGTACATCAACGAGTACGAGGACCGAACGGCCATCCGGCCGTCGCCATGCACGTCCCATGCGACGCCGGCCCGCGGCGAGAAGTTCCACCATTTCCTCTCGAGGCCCGATGACCCCGACGGGAAACCGGCGTCACCTGGATAGATCAAGCCGGCTGGCGCGTTGCGGAACACGGTGCTCCTGACGTTCCGCCTGAAGTTGTCACGGATGAAGATGGAATTGGCACCGCGCGTGAGGTTCTGGCTGAAGAACGGCTCCCACCGCACCCCGCCGTTGAGCGTGACCCGGTTCGACAGCTGCCAGGTGTCCTGTGCGTACGCGCCGTTGTACCACTGGAAGAACGCAACGCCGGACAGACCCGACTGATCGAGCGTCGCCACGCGTCCGAGAAGGAAGTCCGCAAGTCCGGCTCCAGACGCCTGGCCGCTGAAATTCCACTGGCCGCCGCCTCGCGCCCACGTCTTCTGATCAACGGTAAAGCGCGCAACGTTGACGCCGAATCCAAACTGATGCTTGCCGTGCACGAGCGCCATGTCGTCGTTGACCTGGAACGAGTCGTTCTCCGCAATGCCGCGCGTCGCCGTCGCCGCCGCGATGCTGAAGCCGCCGGTCACGACGACGATCATCTGATGCGGCACGTAGCTGTTGACGTTGCTGCCAAGGTCGTGTGGATCGAAGTACGGATCGTTGTCGCGATTGACCGCCGTCCGGTTGAATGCAAAGCGCACGTTGTTGACGCCGTTGGTGCCGAACACTTTCGTGTTGCCGATCGTGAACGACTGCGCGAGATTGTCGATGTGCGGGTTGATGGTCGTCAGCACATTGCCGGTCTTCGCGAAGGCCGACGGTTTCTTGTCGCGCGTGGCCATGTAGCGGCCGAAGATCGACTGGTTCGCGCTCAACTGATAATCGATGCGCCCGACGTACTGTCCCTCGTCGCGATCGTCTGGAAGGCTGAACAGTGTTTCGCCGCAGGGATCCGTCGTGGTCGGAAGTTTCCTGGCGAGGTTCAGCGCCGCAGGACTGAAGCGTGAGGGGTCGATTCTGTTTCCGACAAACCCGGCGCCGAGATTGACCTGTCGTCCGGCGTTGCACGCCGGCGACGCAAAAGCGGTGAAGTCACCCGCGAGCATCGCGGCCGTCGGAACATGCGCGACCTGGCCGGGCGGCATGACGCGCGTCCGTGTGCCCTGATAGCCGCCGAAGAAGAAGATGCGGTCGCGGACGACAGGCCCGCCGATCGTGCCTCCGTACTGATTCCGCTTCAATCCGTCGTCGACGCGCTTTCCGTCCGGTCCGATCGGTGCGAACGGACTCTTCGCGTTGAACCGCTTGTCGCGCACGAATTCGAACAGGTTGCCGGAATAGCGGTTGGTCCCCGATTTGGTCACGGCGTTCACCGAGGCGCCCGAATGCATGCCGCTTTGCGCGGACAGACCGCTCGTCGCGACACGGAATTCCTGCAGAGCGTCGGGGAAGGGCAGCGGCAGGCCGCCCGAATTCTGCGGGTCGTTGTGCACCGCGCCGTCGAGGCTGTACGCGACGCCGAACTGCAGACCGCCAGCCACGGAAATGTTGACGCCGCCCTGGAAACTGCGATTGTTGGGACGTCCCGTCTCGACTGCTGCCCCGGCGAGCACAATCAAGTCGGTTACCTGCCGTCCCTGGAGCGGGAGCTCGACGATCCGCTGCTGGTCGACGACCTCGCTGATGCCGGCGCTGCGCACGTCGACGAGTGGGGCCGCCGCTTCGACCGAGACGGTCTGCTCCAGATTGCCGACGCCAAGCGTCGCGTTAATGGTTGGCGAGGCGCCAACCTGCAGCACGATCCCGGTCTGGACATAGGTGCGGAAACCCTGCAGCGCGATCTCGAGCCGGTAGGGACCGGTCGGAAGGTTCGTCATCACATAGTTGCCGCTGGCGTCCGTGACGACAGCGCGCGAGAACGTCGTGTCGGTCTGAGTCGCAGTCACTGTGACGCCCGGAAGCACGGCGCCGCTTTCGTCGGTCACACGGCCGTTGAGTTGCGCCGTGGCTTGCGCCCAGGCAGCCGCGCCGGCTGACAGGAACACGACCGCGACGATCGACACTTCTCGCAGGAAACGCTTCATTCAGATCCTCCTGATGGTGGTGCCGGAACGGAGGCGTATGGTAGATCGGCTGGCGCGCCTACCTGAAATGCCGCCGGATTTCCCACGTACAAAAAAAGGCCGCGATTGCTCGCGGCCCTTACGTGGTCAGGAGGTTCCCGGGGGTCAGTTGACTGCTCGAGCGTCCTTCAGCGCGCCGGCAGGTGCCTGCATCGGCGCGTCGATCGGGACCTCGACGAGCGTCCAGGCATCGCTCTCCTGCAGGACCATGGCCGCGAATTCGGTGTGGAGCGCGTGCCCACCGCGATGCGCAACCAGATGACCGATGAGCGGGTGACCGACGAGCGCCATGTCGCCGATCACATCCAGAATCTTGTGGCGCACGAATTCATCGTCGAAACGCAGCGAGTTGTTCAGGACGCCGGTATCGCCGATGACGATCGCGTTTTCGAGCGAGCCGCCGAGCGCGAGCCCCTGCTGGCGCATCCACTCCACTTCCTTCAGGAAGCCAAACGTGCGCGCCGGGGCGATGTCGTCGATGAACGCATCTTCCGTCAGCCGGATGGTGCGCGACTGGTGACGCAGCAGCGGACGATCGAATGCGATGCTGTAGGTCACCTTGAAATGGTCGGACGGATAGACCGCGATCCGCTTGTCGCCGCGCGTCAACGACAGCGGCCGCAGGATTTTCATGTAGCGGCGCGCGGCGGGGAGCCGCTTGATGCCGGCTTCATGAATCAGATAGATGAAGGGCGCCGCGCTCCCGTCCATGATCGGCACTTCCGCGGAATTCAGCTCGACGATCGCGTTGTCGATCCCAAGGCTGACGAGCGCGGCCAGCAGGTGCTCGATGGTGCTGACGTTGACCGCATCGCGCGTCAGGCGGGTGGCGAGGTTGATACCACCGAGGTGCTCGATGTTTGCGGGAACTTCAAGGCCGCCAAGGTCGGAACGACGGAAACGGATGCCGAATTCGGAAGGAGCGGGCTTGAGGGAAAGGGTGACCTTCCTGCCTGAGTGAAGACCAATTCCGGCGCAGGAAATCGGTCGACGAAGTGTCCGTTGTGCGTTCATCAGCTCTGGAAGCCGTCTGCGGGGGTGCTTGTCATCAAGCAAGCGGAGTGCCCGCACACGGCGTTTCTGGTGACGCCTCCTAAACTCTTACGTCGCGTCGATTTACTTCGTGACCTGCGCGTTCAAATGATTGAAGTGTTCAACTTTTGTGGCCACGTAACCACAACCGCTCCCGCGCAAGTTGTGGCGAGTTTAACACAGCAAGATCGTGAAAATTTGAAACCCTTGAGTCGATCCATCACCGGCGTCTGACCCCGGCACGATCGATCACCGGCGTCTGACCTAACTTAGGCGGCGCCGAGGAGCGGATGAAGGTACTTGCCCGTGACCGACTTCGGATTCCCGGCGACCTCCTCCGGCGTGCCGCTCGCGATGACGCGGCCGCCGGCGGCGCCCCCTTCGGGCCCCAGGTCGATCAGATGATCCGCGCACCGGATCACGTCCAGGTTGTGTTCGATGACGACGACGGTGTTGCCCTGATCCACGAGCTTGTTCAGCACGTCGAGCAGCTTGCGCGTGTCTTCGAAGTGCAGACCGGTGGTCGGCTCGTCGAGGATGTACAGCGTCCGTCCAGTGCTCCGGCGCGACAGCTCGCGCGCGAGCTTGACGCGTTGCGCTTCACCACCGCTCAGCGTCGTCGCCGACTGCCCCAGCTCGATATATCCAAGCCCGACGTCCTGCAGCGTCCGCAGCTTGTTCGCGATCGGCGGAAAGTTTTCGAGCAGCGGCAGCGCCTGATCGACAGTCAGATCAAGCACTTCGGCAATGGACTTGCCGCGGTACTGGATGTCGAGCGTCTCGCGGTTATACCGGCGTCCCTTGCACTGCTCGCAGGTGACGTAAACGTCGGGCAGGAAGTGCATCTCAATCGCGATCACGCCGTCGCCCTGACAGGTCTCGCACCGGCCTCCCTTGACGTTGAACGAGAATCGCCCCGGCTTGAACCCCCGCGCCTTCGCCTCCGGCATCATCGCAAACAGTTCGCGGATGAACGTAAACATGCCCGTGTAGGTGGCGGGATTGCTGCGCGGCGTGCGACCGATGGGCGATTGATCGATTTCGATGACCTTGTCGATGAGCTCGACGCCGTCGATCCGATCGTGCGGGCCGGGCTCGGTTGCCGCCTTGTACAACGTGTGTGCGAGCGAGCGATACAGGATGTCGTTGACCAGCGTCGATTTGCCTGATCCGCTGACGCCGGTCACTGCCGTCAACGTGCCGAGCGGGATCGTGACATCCACGTTCTTCAGGTTGTTGGCGCGAGCGCCGCGGATCACGATCTCACCCTTGAGTGGCAGGCGGCGAACCGAAGGCGTCGGAATCTTTCGTTCGCCGCGCAGGTAGGCACCGGTCAACGAACCGTCAGGATTCTTCAGCAGGTCTTCGGGAATGCCCTGAAAGATCACGTGCCCGCCGTGTTCCCCCGCCCCCGGACCGAGATCGACGACCCAGTCGGCCATCCGAATCGTTTCTTCGTCGTGCTCCACGACCAGGACCGTGTTGCCGAGGTCGCGCAGGCGCGCGAGCGTCGAAAGCAATTTTCGATTATCGCGTTGATGGAGGCCGATCGACGGTTCGTCGAGCACGTACAACACACCCGTGAGATTGGCTCCAATCTGCGTGGCCAGTCGGATGCGTTGCCCCTCGCCGCCTGAAAGCGTTGCGGCGCTGCGGTTCAAGCTGAGATACCCGACGCCAACGTCATGCAGGAACTTGAGCCGCTCGCGTATTTCGCGCAGCACACGTGCGGCGATCAACGATTCGCGCTCCGTCAACTCGAACTGTTCGAACACATCGAGCGCCTCGCTGACGGGAAGGTTCACGTATTCCGCGATACTGCGCCCCTTCACGCGGACGGCGAGACTTTCCGGCTTGAGGCGTTGGCCTTTGCACGTCGGACACTCGCGCAGTGTGCGGAACGGCTCGAGATCCTCCTGCACGGCCCACGAGCCCTCCTCGTAACGCCGCCGCAGGTTCGGAATGACACCTTCGAAGTCGCGACCGAATGGATCTGCCTTCGCTGACGCGGCTTGGGCGCGACGGCCTCTCGGCAACTCAAATTCCGCGTCGGCGTCTTCGTCCTCATCCGTCGCGTCATCGACTCGACGAAGCGGCTTGGCCAGCTTGACCGTGCCCTTCGTGCCGCCGGCCGGCGGCCCGAACAGAATCAGGTCCCGGTGCTTCTTGGCGAGTTTTGAGAATGGTGTGTCCGGATCGAAGCCGAACGTCTGCGACAGCTTCGTGATCGCGTCGCGCAGCAGCTTGCGATCACCATGCGCCCAAGGCGCGATCGCGCCGCCCAGGATCGACTTCGATTCATCGGGCACGATCAGCCGGGGATCGAAATCGTAGGTGGCTCCAAGGCCCTGACAATCAGGGCACGCGCCATGCGGCGAATTGAAGGAGAACGCCCGAGGCGTCATCTCCGGCATCGAGATGCCGCACGTGACGCACGCGAGCCGGCGTGAAAACAGCTGGTCGCCCCCTTCATAAGTGTTGACGACAACGATGTCGTCGGCCAGACCCAATGCGGTTTCGAGCGATTCCGAGAGACGGCGTTCGATCCCTGACTTGACGATCAGGCGGTCGATGACGATGTCGATGTTATGGTTGCGGCGGCGATCGAGCTTGATGTCCTCGTCGAGCGATCGAAATTGCCCGTCAATACGCGCCTTCGTGAACCCACGCTGCCGCCATCCCTGCAGCTCTTTCTTGAATTCACCCTTGCGCCCGCGGACGACTGGCGCAAGCACGTTGATGCGGGCGTCGTTCGGATAGAGCATCACCAGATCGAGAATCCGCTCCAGCGACTGTGACGCGATCTCGCGTCCGCAGTTGTAGCAGTGCGGCACGCCGATGTTGGCAAAGAGCAACCGGAGATAGTCGTAGATTTCCGTGACGGTGCCGACGGTGGATCGTGGGTTGGACCCTGTTGTCTTCTGCTCGATGGAGATCGCCGGCGAGAGCCCCTCGATCAAATCGACGTCGGGCTTCTCCATCTGCTCGAGGAACTGGCGGGCGTACGCCGACAGCGACTCGACGTACCGCCGCTGCCCTTCCGCATAGATCGTGTCGAAGGCCAGCGATGATTTGCCCGAGCCAGAGAGGCCCGTGATGACGACCAGCTGATCGCGAGGAAGGTCGACGTCGATATTCTTGAGGTTATGAACGCGGGCGCCGCGTACCGCGATCCAGTCGTGCCCCATGGTCCTATGTCAGGAAATTTCCGGAAATCTGAAACCTCCATTCTACCGGAAGGCGAGAAGGCCGGCTAAAGCCGGCCTCTACCTACGTGAGGGCCGCCTTTAGGTACGTGGGGGCCGGCTTTCGCCGGCCCGAGAGAGTACGTGGAGGCCGGCTTTAGCCGGCCCTTCGCAGGCGGGAATGACGGTATCCGTACGTCACGTACAGGACCGCGCCGATGACAAGCCAGATGATGAATCGCTCCCACGCCTGGCGCGGCAGGCCGATCATCACAAACAGGCACGCGACGGCTCCAAGCGGCGCGACGACCCATGGGAGCGGCACCTTGAAGGGACGAGGGCGATTCGGCTCCTTGACCCGCAATACCAGCACTCCGGCGCAGACGAGCACGAACGCGAAGAGCGTTCCGATATTTGTGAGGTCGTACGTTTCTGCCGCATCGCCGATGAGTGAGGCGAGTGCGACAACAATTCCCGTTACCAGCGTCGTCGTGTATGGCACCCGCGACCGCGGATCCACGCGCGCCGCCCATTCCGGCAGCAGCCCATCGCGCGCCATCGAGAAGAAGATGCGCGGCTGACCGTACTGAAATACGAGTAGCACCGCCGACATCGAGACCGCCGCGCCGAGCGCAACCACCCATCCCGCTCCCGCGTATCCGGCGAGCTGCAACGCGCGGGCGAGCGGATCGGCGACCGCGAGCTGCTGATACGGCACCATGCCGGTGAGAACGGCGCCTACGATGACGTAAATGACGGTGCAGATGGCAAGGCCCCCCAGGATGCCGAGCGGCAGATTCCGCTGCGGATTGCGTGTCTCCTCCGCGGCCGTCGAGATCGCGTCGAAGCCGATATACGCGAAGAACACGATCGCGGCGCCTTGATGGATCCCGGTGAAGCCATTTGGCGCAAACGGCTCGTAGTTTTCAGGATGGATGTTGCGCAGGCCAACCGCCACGAACAACCCGAGGGCAAGCAGCTTGATGACCACCATGACGTTGTTCGCCGTCGAGCTCTCGCGTGCGCCGCGCAGCAGCAGCCACGTGATCAGCATCACGATGCCGAACGCAGGCACGTTGACGAGAACTGGAACGCCCGCGAAGCGCGGGGCGCTGCCGAGCAGCCCGTGAATGGCAGGATCTGCGCTGAGCAACGCCGTACGGTAACCGGTGGTGAGAAACGGTGGCAGCTGCATGCCCATCCCGC